>Ga0055481_10000962_pt1 | contig 10031 bp, 11 predicted proteins | sample Muzzi_PWC_D2_FD_57936 | JGI IMG/M metagenome (GOLD analysis project Ga0055481, IMG submission 57936) | Wetland microbial communities from San Francisco Bay, California, USA, that impact long-term carbon sequestration - Muzzi_PWC_D2 | ecosystem: Environmental > Aquatic > Marine > Wetlands ... | reverse complement strand
CAGTTCCGGGAGCTGGAGAGGATGCCGCGGTTGGACGGCGACGAATTGAACCTCCGGCGAGTGGAATTGGAACGCGATCTCCAGCGTCGCTACCCAGCCGAATGGGATCGATGGTACAAGAAGCGTAAGTATGCGTCGGGAACCAGCTCGTCCCCGGCGTGACTCTCGAACCGGTGCGCAGTTTTGACTACGGAGGGCGGTGTTTTGATGCATCCTGATCTCGTCAAGTTGCTCGAATTGCAGGACAAGGATCTCGCGCTCGAAGAGGTCGACCAGCGGCTTGCGGCCATCCAGGGAGAGGCCCAGGTGCTGGACGACGCGGTGGCCGAGAGCCAGCAGGCCCTGGCGGCGGCCCGCCAGGCGGCGAGCGACGCGACCGAGCGACGGAAGGACCTGGAGGCCAAGATCGAGACCTATCGCGTCCAGCAGGAGCGGCGGCGGCAACGGCTGGAGATTACCCGGCCGGGGAAGGAGGCCGCCAATCTGATGGCGGAACTCGACCTGGCCCGTTCGGTTCTGGCCCAGGAGGAGAGCGAATGGGTGCGTCTTGCCGACACGGTGGCGGCGCTCGAAACGAAGGCCACCGAGGCGGAAGAGCGGGTCGCGTCGCTTCTCGAGGAGCAGGTGCCCGAGCGCGAGGCGCTCAAGACGCGCCAGGCGGAGATTCTGAAGGAGCGCGACGCCAAGGCGGGCGAGCGGGAAGCCAGCGCCACCCGCATCGACAAACCGCTCCTCACCAAATACGACCGGCTCCGCCGGGTCCGGTCCAGCCGCGTCGTCGTGGCGATGAACGGCCCCGCCTGCGGCGCCTGCTTCACCTCCCTCCCGTTGCAGGTGCGCAGTGAAATCAAGGCGGGCACGACCCTCGGCTGGTGTGAGGTCTGCGGCGTGATCCTCTACGACGACAACACGACGAATGACTGATTCGTCGACCACTGCCCCGCCGCCGCTCCGTTGGGCGGTCGCTCCGCGGCCCGACCACGCCTTGGCCGCCGGCCTCGCCAGTGCGCTCCACCTCCCCGTGGCGCTGGCGGAGCTGTTGGTGCAGCGGGGCTACGGCGCCGAGGAGGCCGCCAAGCGCTTCTTACGCCCCTCACTCGACGACCTGTCCGATCCGATGGCGCTCGCCGGGATGGCGGAGGCGGTGGCCGCGGTGGCGGACGTGGTGCGGCGTGGGGGCACCATCCTGGTGCACGGCGACTACGACGTGGACGGCCAGTGCGGCTCGGCGCTCCTGACCCGGGCACTGCGCCTGGCAGGGGCGCGCGTCCTCCCCTTTGTGCCGCATCGGATTAGGGACGGCTATGACTTTGGGCCGGCGGGCCTGGCGGCCGCGCGGGAGGCCGGGGCGGACCTCATCGTCACGGTCGACTGCGGGATCACCGCGGTCGAGACCGTGGCGGCGGCGCGCGAGGCCGGGATCCCGGTCGTCGTTACCGACCACCACCTCCCCGGCCCGGCCCTCCCCCCGGCGGTGGCCGTCGTGGATCCGCAGCGGCCCGACGACACCTCCGGCGCCACGGGGCTGTGTGGGAGTGGGATTGCCTTCAAGCTCGTCCAGGCCTTGGTAGATCCGCTAGGGCTTCCGGCCAACTTGCCCTTGCACCTCCTCGACTACGTCGCGCTCGCGACGGTGGCGGACATTGTTCCGCTCGTGGGAGAGAACCGAATCCTCGTCCGACACGGCCTCCGGCTTCTCCGCGACAGCCGGTGGGCCGGGGTCCGGGCACTGGTCCAGGTGTGCGGCCTGGCGGGGAAGGAGATCCGCGCGGGGCACCTCGGGTACATCCTTGGCCCGCGCCTCAACGCCGTCGGGCGGATCGCCGATGCGGGCGACGGGCTCCGCCTGCTCGTGACGGACGACGAGGCCGAGGCACGGGCCCTGGCGCAACGCCTCGACGAGCTCAACCTAGAGCGACAGACCATCGACCAGGCCATCCTCGATCAGGCGCTCACCCAGGTGGAGGCCGAGGTCGACTTGGATCGTGACTTCGCGTTCGTCCTGGCGGGGGAGGACTGGCATCCGGGGGTGGTTGGTATCGTCGCCTCGCGCGTAGTGGAACGCTACGGCCGTCCCACGTTCCTGATCGCCTTCGACGGTGACGTGGGGAAGGGATCGGGACGGAGCATCTCCCGGTTTGACCTCCACGCGGCGCTCACCGAGTGCCACGATCTTCTCGACCGCTACGGAGGGCACAAGATGGCGGCCGGTGTAACCCTCCGACGCCAGGCCCTCGAGCCGTTCCGCGAGCGCCTCGCCGCCCTGGCGCGTGACCGCTTGAGCCCCGATGACCTCGGTCCCGAACAGCGCGTGGATCTCGAGATCGCCCTGAGCGACGCGACCCCGGACCTCGAAGCGCTGTGCCGCCATCTCGAGCCGTGCGGGATGGCCAACCCGGCGCCGGTGTTCGGGGTGCGCGGCGTGGAGTTCGCCTATCCGGAAGTGGTGGGCCGTGGGCACCTCAAGGGGACGCTCCGCGGCCCGGGGGTGCTGCTCGAGGCGATCGGCTTCCAGTGGGCCGACCGGGTGCCGTGGCTGGGCGAGGCGCCCGTGGACGCAGCCTTCAAGCTCGAGCGGAACGACTGGAACGGCCGGCGCACGCTCCAGGCGCGGCTCGTCGCCCTGTCGCCGGCGGCCGTCCCGGCCTCCGGCGGGTGAGGATCGTCGGCGGGACGCTTCGCGGCCGCCCGCTTCGAGCCCCGCGCGGGTTAGACATTCGACCCACCGCCGACCGCGTGCGGGAGGCCTGGTTCAATATCCTCGGCCCGCGTCTCCCCGGCGCGCGGGTACTCGACCTCTTTGCCGGGAGCGGGGCCCTGGGCCTCGAGGCCCTGTCCCGCGGCGCTGCCGCCGTTACCTTCGTCGAACGCCATCCCGCGGCGCTGCGGGCCCTCTCGGCCAACGTGCGGGGGCTGGGGATGGAGGATCACGCCACCGTCCGCCGCCAGGATGCGCTAGCGTTGGTGGCCACCCTGGACGCGCGGGCATTCGATATCGCCCTGGCCGATCCGCCGTATCAGACCGACGAGGCAGCGCTCCTGGTGGCCGCGTTCCGTCGGGTACCGTTTGCCGACATCCTTGCCGTTGAGCACCACGTCGACCGGCCGCTGACCGGCGATGACACCCGGCGCTACGGCTCCACTGCACTCACCTTCTGCTACGCGCCATGACACGCATCGCGATCTACCCGGGGTCGTTCGACCCACCCACGAAGGGGCACGAGGATCTCATCCGCCGGAGCCTGGCGCTGTGCGATCGCCTGGTGGTCGCGGTCGCGATCAACATTGCCAAGGAGCCGCTGTTCACCGTCGAGGAGCGGGTCGCCCTCCTGGAGACCACCTGCGGGGACGACCCCAGGATCCAGGTCGTCACGTTCGACGGCCTCCTCGCCGACTTCGCCAAGGGGGTCCAGGCGACGTTCATCGTGCGCGGACTCCGCGCCGTGAGCGATTTCGAGTACGAGTTCCAGATGGCCTTGATGAACCGGCAGCTCCACCCGTCGCTGGACACCGTGTTTATGGTGCCGCCGGTGGATCTGACTTTCCTGAGCTCCAGCTTGGTCCGGGAGGTGGCGCGATTCGGGGGGGACGTGACCCCCTTCGTCCACCCGGAGGTGGCCCGGGCCCTGGCACGGAAATTCTCCCGATGAGTTTCCTCGAGGACGCGCTTGCCCGGGCGGGGAAGCATCCACGCACCATCGTCCTCCCCGAGGGGGAGGACCCGCGTGTGGTGGCCGCCGCCCGGCGGCTGGAGGAAGGTGGCGTCTGCCGACCGCTGCTCCTCGGGGGTCCGGGGATTGATCCAGCGGCCGACCCCCGGCTCAGTCGAGTGGCGGAGTACCTCCGCGAGCGCCGGCCGGAGGCTATCCAGGACGCCGTCCACGCGCTCGATCTGGCCGGCGACCCGGTGCGCTTCGGCGCGGCGCTGGTGGCCCTCGGGGAGGCGGATGGCTGCGTCGCCGGCGCTGCCTGCCCCACCGCCGACGTGGTTCGAGCCGCTTTGTGGGCCATCGGCACTGCGCCGGGCGTCGACCTGGTAAGTTCGGCGTTCTACATGGTCGCGCCGGACGGTCGGGTCCTAACCTTTGCCGACTGCGGCGTCGTGCCTACCCCGACCCCGGATCAACTGGCCCAGATCGCCCTGTCCGCCGCCCGGGACCGCCCGCGGGTCGTCGGCGACGAGCCGCGGGTAGCTTTCCTATCATACAGCACCCACGACAGCGCTCACGGCCCAGCCGTCGACCTGGTCCAGGCGGCCGTCCGCCGATTCCGGGAGCTGGCGCCGGGGGTGGCCGCCGATGGGGAGCTCCAGGGGGACGCCGCCCTGGTACCGGAGGTGGCGGCCCGGAAGGCACCGGACTCGCCCCTCCGTGGGCGTGCCAACGTGTTGATTTTTCCTGACTTGAACGCCGGGAACATCGCCTACAAATTGGTGCAGCGGCTGGCGGGGGCGGTGGCCCTCGGTCCGGTGCTGCAAGGGTTGGCACTCCCGATGTCCGACTTGTCGCGCGGGGCGTCGGAAAATGATATAGTACAGGTCGCTGCGATCGTGGCCCTCCAGGCCATGCCGGTGGGGACCTGACGGGAGGGAATCGATGGGGTTCAATGCAACGACCGATGGCGGAGTGATGACGATCGCCGTGGAAGGTCAGCTCGTCGTCGGCAACCGCCAGGAGCTCAAGGCCCTGATCCAGGAGGCCCTGGACGCCGGCCAACGGAAGTTCCTGGTGGACTTCTCCGGCACCGGGTACATCGATTCGTCGGGGTTGGGCGCGCTGGTATCGATTTCCAAGAAGATCCGTGAGCAGGGCGGGGAGCTCCGGTTGGCCGAATTGAACGAGGATCTCCGCTCCCTGTTCGAGTTGACCAAGTTGGACACGCTGTTCGCCATCGCCGAGTCTCGGGGCGAGGCCCTCGCCAGCTTCTGATCGGGAGGTCGGTTGCATGACCGCTCCGCTCAAACTGTGCGTCCGCCGCTCGGAGCGGCGGGCCCCTGCCGGGTCGGCCGTCGAGGTGACGCTCCGCGTCCCCAGCGAGGTCGCCTGCATCGAGGAGACGGTGGAGCTGGTGGCCCGACACTGCTTCACGGGCCATCGGGCGACGACCCGCCAGCGCTTTCGGCTTCGCGTGGCACTCTCCGAGGCGCTGGCCAACGCCATCATCTGCGGCAATGGTGAGGATCCCCGGAAGCGGGTGCTCGTGCGGGCTGAGTGCCTCCCCGACCGCATCCTCCTCCACGTCACCGATGAGGGTCCGGGGTTCGACCCCACCACGCGGTGCGACAAGGGCCTCCCCGACGACCTGGATCACCCTTGCGGCCGCGGCCTGTTTCTCATCGAGAATCTGATGGACCACGTCCGCTTCAACGTTCCCGGGAATTCGATCTGCATGACGCTCCGCCGGCACTAGCCCGGCTGGACGGCACCCTCCTCGCCCTCGGCCGCCTGTCACACACCCGTCTTCGCCTCTGGCGCTTCGACGGGCGAAAGCTTCGGTTGGCCGTCGGTCCCGATCCAGGCTGGCGGCCGATCCCCCCCGACGCCAGCGGATCCATCGAGACCCCGGACGGCGACCGCTGGCTGGAGGAGGTGCCCCTCACCGCCGGCTTCTGGCTGGAGGTCGCCGCCGGAGACGGCGGTCCCGTCGCCGAGCCCGCTACGGCCCTGGCGGATGTCGTCGGCGCGTTCCTGGCCTCGGAACATGCGGTCGTCCGGGTCAGCGAGGAGCTAGCTGGCCGGTACGAGGAGATCGATCTCCTCTATACGATCAGCGAGATCCTCGGGCGGACGATGCGCCTCAAGGACGCCGCCAACACGATCCTCCGCGAGCTCAGCACCGTCGTCATGGCGCGTCGCGCCTCCATCATGGTCCACGACGAAACCCTCGGGACCCTCCGGCCGGTTGCCTCGCGCGGCTTTTCCGTGGAGGCGCTCCACCCGGTCGCGGTGGACGACCCCGACTCGGTTGCGGCCAAGGTATTTCGCGACGAGCGACTCCTAGCCTTCGATCCCAACGGCTCGGGGCCGGCGGTTCCCGCCCACCCGGAGCGCGACTATCGCGGGCGCGCCTTCCTCTGCGTCCCCATCAGCTACGCCGCCCCCGGTGGGAAGGCCCGCTGCGTCGGCGTCATGAACTTCACCGACCGGCTGGGTGACGACCTCTTCAGCGACAGCGACCGGAAGCTCGTGGCGGCCGTCGCCAATCAGGTCGGTGCCGCGGTCGAGAACGCCCGCCTCGTCATCCGCGACCTCAAGCGGCAGCGCATCCAGCGCGAGCTGGAGCTGGCGCACGACCTCCAGCTCAAGCTCATGCCCGAGCCGTCGGTCCTCCACGGCGACGCGACGGTGGCGGTCCGATGCCTCCCGGCCGAATCGGTCGGCGGTGACTTCTATACGTTCCGCCGCCTCGGCACCGGCTCGGTCGGCGTCATGCTCGGCGACGTCTCCTCCCACGGCTTTTCGGCAGCGCTGGTCATGGCGTTGGTGCTGGCCGCCGCCGGTATTCACACGGGTGACTCCGGCACGCCGGACCAAACGCTCCGCGCCCTCCACGAGAGCCTGTCGGGACGCCTCGATTCGACCGAGATGTACCTGACCGTGTTCTACGGGGTGCTCGATCCCGCCGCCCGCGTCCTCCGCTACGCCAACGCCGGGCACCAACATGCCTTCCAGTTCCCCGCGGAGGGTCCCCCGCGCCGGCTCGACTCCACCGCCCCTCCGCTCGGCCTGGGCCCGGCCGAGGGGGGCACGCTCGATTGCGTCGCCTGGGACCCCACCGACCTCCTCTGCCTGTGGACGGACGGCCTGGTGGAAGCGCGAAGCCAGGAGGGCGAGTCCTTCGGTGAGACGCGGCTCCTGGAGGTCATCGGCCGGCATCGCCGCGAGTCCCCCGACGTCCTCCTCGACCGTGTCTTTGCCGAGGTCGACGCCTTTAGCCCCCGCGCCCACGACGACCGGACGCTCCTCATCCTGAGGCTGTGAGGCCCAAGCGCCGGCTGGGGCAACACTTTCTCAGCGACCCGCGCATCCTGGCGCGCATCGCCGAGGCGCTCGAAGCCGCGCCGACGGACACCGTCCTCGAGATCGGTCCCGGCCGAGGGTCCCTCACGGCCGAGCTCGTCCGTCGCGCCGCCCGAGTCGTGGCCATCGAGCGGGACCCCGCGCTGCTCTCCGGATTGCTCGAGCGGTTGCCCACCGTCAGGATCGAATCCGGCGATGCGCTGGCCGTGTCCTGGGATGCGCTGGCCGGGCCGGGCCCCTACTTGGTCGCCGGCAACATCCCCTACAACATCACCACCCCGCTCATCGAAAAGGCGTTGGAGGAGACCGGGCCTTCCCGGATCGTCTTCCTGGTGCAGCGAGAGGTCGCGGACCGGCTGGCCGCCGTGGCCGGCACCAAGGCCTACGGCGCGCTATCGGTCGGAGTCCAAGCCGCTGCGACCGTCGAGAGGCTCTTCTACGTCTCCGCCGGCGCATTCTCCCCGCCCCCTGAGGTCGAGTCCGCCGTAGTCCGGTTGACGCCGCGCCCCGACCCCGAGGTCGCCTGGGAACGTCGTGCTGAGTTTCGTCGCCTGGTCACCGGATTGTTCGGCCTCCGGCGAAAGCAGCTCCGCCGTGCCCTCCGGCAACACACCGGCCTGGATCCCCGGGCGTCGGCCGCGATCCTCGAAGCGGCCGGACTCGATCCCGTCGCCAGGCCGGAGACGGTCACACCGGCGGGCTTTGCCCGGCTGCATCGGGCACTCGTTGACGGGGGCGTATTCGACGGCTAGCTTTGTGAAACATTTCACAATAGTCGAGCATGCCCAAGGTCGCTGACTCTACGGTTCGCCGTCTCTCGTTGTATCTCCGGTTCTTGGAGGAGTTTGAGGGCCAGGGGATGGGCACGGTGAGTTCCGAGGCGCTGGCGGTGCGTGGCGGTACGACCTCGGCGCAGGTGCGGAAGGATCTGTCGTTCTTCGGTTCCTTCGGAAAACGCGGTACCGGCTACTCCGTTGCCGAGCTCGCCGGCCGGCTCCGGCGCATCCTGGGGCTCGGCGAGCGGTATCCGGTGGCGTTGATCGGCGCGGGGAAGATCGGTGGCGCCCTCCTGCAACATCGCGGTTTCCGCGAGCGGGGCTTCGACATCGTGGCGGTGTTCGACAGTGACGCGGCCAAGGTGGGGCGCCGCTGGAACGGCTGCGAGGTGCAGGCGATGTCCGGACTCGAAACCGTCCTGCGGGAGTCGCCGGTCAAGATCGCGGTAATTACCACGCCGGCGGACGCCGCCCAGGGCGTGGCCGACCGACTCGCCGCGCTCGGTGTCAAGGCCATCCTCAATTTTGCCCCCGTCCAGCTCAGTGTTCCGCCCGACGTCACGGTCAAGACCGTAAACCTGGCGCTCGAACTGGAAGCACTGTCGTACGCCCTGACCAACCGGTAGGGCCGTCGGCGACACGGGCTCGGGGGTCGGTCCGGCACGGCAGTCCGTCAGGGAGTAAGGTCATGGAGAGGTGGGGCACTGGGGCGTTCTCCGAACGACCTCGCGACGTGTCTGCGATGTCCCCGCCCATCCTACGCGCGCACGATGGGCGTCGTTATACTTCCCGCCATGTCCCCCGTTCATATCGATTCTGAGATCGGCACACTGGCGTCGGTGCTGGTCCACGCCCCCGGGCGCGAGCTCAAGGCCGTCACCCCGGGGAACCGGCGGGACTACCTCTACGACGACATCATCGATTTGGAGATCGCCCAGCGGGAGCATCGTCGCTTCCGCGCGGTGCTGGAGCGCTTTACCGACGTCCACGAGGTCCGGACCCTGCTCGAGGAGGTGCTGGAGCGCGACGAGGCCAAGGCGTTTCTCCTGGCGCACATCGGCGATCAACTCCCGTCCGGGCCGTTCTACGCCGGGCTCCCGGAGCGGCCGGTGGAAGAGCTGGTGGCGATGCTGGTGGAGGGGACGGAGCACGAGCGCGGCCCGATCGCGCAGGCCGTCAACGAGGTCGGCTTTGCCTTCCCACCGCTCCCCAACCTGTTCTTCCCCCGGGACATCGGGATGGTCTTGGGCGACCGGGTGATCGTGGGCTCGATGCGCTACGGCGTTCGCTGGACGGAGGAGCTCCTCATCAAAACGCTGTTCCGGTTTCACCCTCTCCTGAGCAACGGTGGGATCTTGTACGACGGCTCGGACGAGCGACGCCACAACTTCACCCTGGAGGGCGGCGACGTCCACCGCCTGCGAAACGACCTGGTGGTGGTCGGCTACAGTGAGCGGACCTCCCCGTCGGCCATCGACCTCCTGTGCGACACGCTCTTCGAAACCGGTGTCGCCACTGATGTGCTCGTGGTGGTCATGCCGCGGGCGCCGACCGCGATCCACCTCGACATGGTCTTCAGCCAGGTGTCACGCGAGCAATGCGCCATCTTCCCGCCGTACTTCCTCGGTCCCCAGCGGCGCGCCATCCTCCACCGCCGGAAGGGGCAGGACAGCGTGCGGGAGATGCCGGGATTCTTCGAGGCGCTCCGCGAGCTGGACCTGCCGCTGGACCCGATCTTTGCCGGCGGTCGCGAGCGCGCCAGTCAGGAGCGGGAGCAGTGGAGCTCCGCCTGCAACTTTCTGGCGGTGCGTCCCGGCGTGGTGATCAGCTACCGACGGAACGACGCGACCCACGCCGAGTTCGCGAAGGCCGGGTTCCGGGTGGTCCCCTCCGACGCCTTCATGTCAGGCGATGACACAATTGACGAAGACGACCACGCCGTGATCATGGTGGAGGGAGGGGAGCTGGTGCGGGGGGGCGGCGGCCCGCGCTGCATGACCCTCCCTCTGGTCCGCGAGGATCCATGACCGGCGTCTCGGCCTACCCCGAGTCCACCCTGGTCGAGCGGGCCCTGACCCTCCTGGCGGATGGCCCGCAGTCCGCCACCGTCCTCGCGACTGATGTCTTTGGCCTCACACGCGCCCCCGAGGCGATCGCGGCACGGCTCGCCGTCGCCCTCCTCGGCGCCGATCCCCGCGTGCGGCAGCTTCCCGACGGGACGTGGGGTCTGGCCACC
>Ga0055481_10000961_pt1 | contig 10032 bp, 9 predicted proteins | sample Muzzi_PWC_D2_FD_57936 | JGI IMG/M metagenome (GOLD analysis project Ga0055481, IMG submission 57936) | Wetland microbial communities from San Francisco Bay, California, USA, that impact long-term carbon sequestration - Muzzi_PWC_D2 | ecosystem: Environmental > Aquatic > Marine > Wetlands ... | reverse complement strand
ACGACTATGCCCCCGCCTATACCATCGAGGTCAATGAACTGCTGCAACTGCTGGGGTTGCCCGCACCGAAGCACAGTTCAACCCGCTTGATTCTGCCGGTCTCCCTGGCGCTGCACGGCCGTGAGAATGGCGGCATTGGCATCATCACGCGTTCGGTGTTCGACCTCGGGGAAATCCTCTCGGCCGCCATCGAGGTCCCGGCACACGAAAGGAACGACGGTATCGCCATAAACTACCCGCCACCCGGACTGGCAGGGCAAAACCTGCGGATACGCCACGCCAGCGACCGGCCGAAACATGCCTATATCAGCGTGAAGTACCGGGACGGGTGGTTCTATATCGATGAAAGCGATCAGGCCACCAAGGGGTTTTTCAGACTCATGAGCGCACTCTGGTCTGTCACCATCGCGGAAAACACCACGCAGGGCACTGCCGCACCGGTCCTGACCGTACCCGTCAGTCGCTAGCGGCCGAGTCCAGGCACTCTTCCCGCCGCACCGTTCCGACGGAAACGTTAAAGGCGGGGCTGGCCACCGGCGTTGCCGTCCGGGTCCGCCCAGTCGGCGCCAGCGACCACTTGCGGCATCCGTAGTAGTCGATCTCGTCCTCAAGTGACGGGTAGCGCCCGCAATTGAAGTAACGCCAGTAAAAGCTGTCGTAACCCCGGCAGGCCTGCAGTTCTTCATCAAGCAGGGGACAGACATTGCCACCGGCCTTGCAGCAGTTGGAACAGTCTCCGCAGGAATCGCCATGGGGCCAGTCGCTGCGACAAGCCGCGAGTGACCGGTCGGGTGCGGAACGTGGCGGACTGGCAAGCGGCACCGAAAACATGAAGGCACGACCGTCACCCAGCATCATTGCCGCCAGGCGCAGGCCGTGGGGCAGCAGGCCGAGGCCGGGACGCAAGTAGCGCCAGAAACGCCAGTCACCGAAAAAGTACCAGGTCATCAACGGCGCCGTGAGAAAACCGCCAACGAGTGTCACGACCGAGAAGACGATGTAAATGATGAACGCCAGACGTGCCAGCACCCAACGCAATGCCTGTAATTTTTCGCTCACGCTTGAAACTTTCCAGAGAGGGTAAATCGGGAAAAGAGTCTTGTCGCTGTCTTCGGATGTCGTCCCGCCCGAAACCCCGACAAGCCGGATGGGTGCATAGTTTACCCATTCCCGGGCGGGCGGCAAATGCCCCCGCCGAATCCCCCACTAAAATGGATAGAATTACCCGGGCCAGCCTTGCGTCCGGGACTCAGGGTGCGGTGCCTTTCAAGCGGCAGCCAGGCAGCCCGGATGGAGCAATGCGGAATTCGTGGGAGCCGACCTCAATCCCGGATGACGGCCTGCTGCAACAGCAGGATATCCGGGGCGTCCATCAGACCGCCGCCGTCAGTGTCCACGCTGTTCCGGATTGGTGCCAGGCACCGAGGTTTCGTACCAGTCGTCGATGCCGTCGCCGTCCGTATCAGGAAATTGCACCTCGACGGCCCCGATGTCGTAGCCTGGACCTTCGGGACGCGGCAACCCCGACGCAGTCGCCCGAAGAGTTAACCCGGCACATCGGATATGACTGATACCGAAGGCTTGCACCACCCGACAGACCCCTACCCCGAAGATCATCACCGAAACAGCTGGCGGCAGGTCAGTGGCAGGTTATTCAGCCTTCCGGATTCAAATCAGGGCCGGGTAATGCAGACAGAACCGCTCCCTCGCGGCAGCATGGACATAGCGACTGTGTGCAAAGCCGCGTCCGAACCACTACCTGCCTGAAGGAGTGCCGACCTCCACGCAAAAAAAACTCCGCACTTTGCGGAGTCAGATAGTCATATCAAGAGCGGTGCGCGCGATTAACGCAACTCGACAATCGCGACCGGCTCGGGTCCAGGCTGCATGGCCAGGATGTCGCTGGAGTACTGCTCGATCTCGGCGCTAACCTGTTCCAGTTCATCACTCGCCTGTGCATGGCGGGCCTTCTGGAAACCGGCATACAGCAGGCCACCGGGCAGGATGGCGGCAAGGAGGGCATTACCGCCGTCGAATTCACTGTCCTCGACAGCCTGCACAAGCTCCTGCTTGCGCAATATCATCCGGCTGCGCAAGGTTGTAACCAGGTCAACCAGTTCCTCGCGGTCAACACCCGGCAACTGAACGGCCAGCAGCCCCGGGGTCCCCACAGCCACCTGCGGCTGCTCCGCGCGTGCCGTCGTCAGCACACCGGCAGTGCACAGGATTGCAATGGGGAGTAACAGCTTGTTTATATAGTTTGTCATCAAAGGCCCTCTGGTAGCCCGAGCTCATTCCGGTCTCAACCAGAACATTTCAACCACCATATCACAGTTTCATAGATTGTATTTATCGGGATTATAAATACAGCCATAAATCAGCAGGCCTGATTGATAACGACAACATCAATCAGACTGATTGGTGTTTTGAATGCTGTGTTTCCTGATGCCCGGGTGACGCATTGTGTTTAGGTATGCTAACGATTTGTCATTGCGACAACGGCGCCTATGCATCCCTGAACATCGTTCCCGCGATAACGTAACCTATGAATGAATCCTTCCTGTGGTTACACCTTTTGTCATCAGCAAGAATCACCCGCAAGGCTTCCTGTCCTGATACCTGCCACCCCGCCAGCAGGTTTTGACACAATGAAAGCCTACAGCCCAAGTGCCGTCGAGAGCAGCAGGACATCGGCGGCATTCAGCTGACCGTCATGGTTCATGTCCGCCAGCGCAGTCTCGCGCGTGTCCGGCGTATCCAGTCCCAGCACCAGCCGCAGCATAACGACCATGTCACCGGTATTCACGAAACCGTCCGGACTGCCGCGCGGCGCCAGGTCGCCGGTGTCGTCATGGTTGGGATCGGATCCGTACAGGTTGACCTCGTCGCCGTCGTCCAGATGATCGCCGTCGCTGTCGGTAAGCAGCGGGTCGGTTGACTACAGGTTCACCTCCTCGCCGTCGTTAAGGCCGTCGCCGTCGCTGTCGGCATTATCGGGGAAGGTTCCCAGCAGGAGTTCCGTGGCGTTGTCCAGCCCGTCGCCGTCGATATCACTGTCACAGGCGTCCCCCTGCCCGTCGCCGTCCAGGTCTGCCTGGCCAGGGTTCGCGACCTGGGGGCAGTTGTCGATGGCATCGGCCACGCCGTCGCCATCCGTGTCCACAGGGGTCCAGCCGACATCGAACAGCTGCTCATCGGTAAGATCGAGGTCCGAGCCGAGGTTCGGGTTGATGTAGGGCTCCATCAGCAGGTTCGGACTGGCCACGGTATCGAAGTGCGAAATCGACGAGCCCGATTGCACGGGATTCGGGACGAAGAGTCGGGGATGACCGCCAGCATCGGTACCGCCGGTGAGAAACCCCGTGGCACCGGCCAGGACTTTGGGACCGTCCCAGACCACCTTGCCGGTGTTGGTGGCCGAGTTAATACGTTGACCGTTGCTCATCTCGTCCCAGTGCTTGCCGCTTGAATTGTCCAGGGTGAAGTGCGAATAGATATCCGGGTAGCCGTAAAAATAGGCACCGCTGGTCAGGTTGATGAAGCCCGAGAAGCTCAGGCCGTGGGCAAACTCGTGCAGCAGCACCACCAGCAGGTCGATGTCACCGCCGTGGTTGTGGTCGTAGCCGAGGTACCAGTTCGTCCCTGCAAGACAGTTGTTGTTGTTGTCGATGGCGCTGTTGAAGGTCGCCAGGATGTCATCGTAGGTCGGGTCCAGGTCCACTCCAGCAAGTGCGTTGGCCAGCGCCGAGTGATACCAGGTACCGGCCAGGGGCGCACCTGGGAAGTCACGGACGACAGAGTAGGCACCCGCCGACCCCAGCACGGCCGATCCGGCAGAGCAGGTCAGGGGATCGAATTGCGCCTGGATGCGGATCGGCACGGTGCTCTTGATTGTTGCGCCCCAGGTATCCGCCGCCTTCTGGAACAGGTTAAGGCGCTGCTGCCCCCGGGTGGTCCCTGGGTTGCCGCCCACGGGGGCAACCGGCGTGGGGTCATTGAAACCCTCGCCGGCGCCGTCCACGTTGACGATCACAAAAGTCGCTGCAGGGGCCGGTGACGCTGCAAGCCGGTACAGCAGCAGTACCGGCAGCAGCCGGGACAGTAAACCGGCCGTACCCGGCCATCGCTGCATCAGCGAGCCGCCCCGTTTCCAGCCGGTTGCTCCCCCTGCAGGGCCGCTTCGGCCTGTGCCGGGGTGACGGCACAGTTGACCGCGGCCTGCCCCTCCGCGCCGACCGTCGCCACGGCCATGCTCTGGTAGCGCCCCTGCAGATCGACGGCAACGCCCCCGCCCGGCAGGGTGCGGGCCTGCAGCCCCCGGTCGGAGCGGTTCAGACTGCGCAGTTCGGCGGCAGATAGACCGGGCGGCTGCACACCGGGAGGCGGCGCACCGAGCTGGCCTGTTTGCGGGTCACGGTAAACCCGCATGCCCTGCGAGGCGGCCGGTGTCTGCGGGACAGATTCCGGGGTCACTGCGGGGACTCCGCTTGCAACCGGCTCCTCGTCGTCCCCTGACGCCCTGCCCGGGCCGGCGTACAGCCCAAGAACCACGGCAAGGGTGATGCCGGATCCAACCGCGAGTAGATTCTGCTTCAATCGCTGCATTTGCGTGCTCCTCCTGAAAACACCGCCGGTTTAGCGGCAGGTGCCCCTCTGCCGAAGCTTCGCAGCCCGTGCAGATACCCGAGGGCATGAATATAAAGGGTCATGCCGGTCTGATTACCCCTGGAAAAGTGCGCTTGGATGCAGCATGCGGTGTAAAAGCCGGCGCTGGCGGCCTGACTGGTTGAAAGTTCCGCCGCCCTGGCTCCTGCCGGTCGCGTTAGAAACCGGCGCTAACATACTGTACTCACGGCCTTTACGGCTGCTTGTACTGCAGCCGGGGGACTCAGATCCGCCGGGACTTTTTGAGGAACCTTGCGCCCAGGTACATCGCGAGCAACACCAGCAACGGCGCGACCATGACCGGGCGCAGGATCTGGTCTGGCGACATACCGTGAAGATACCAGTACTTCCACACGGCAAGCACGTACACGGAGGCCAGCAGGGCACAGGTGGTCCCGTACTCTTTCTTGATCACCCGTTTCCAGTCGAAGTTGTAGTTTCCGAAGGTGGCAACCACCCCGTGCAGATTCGGCCAGAACCGTGGAACCGAATGACGGTAGGCTGCAAACCCTTCTCCGAACTTCGACGCAAGAAAGCGCTCTTCTTCCGCGACGATGCTGATATATACCAGCAGAAAGAACGGAAATACGCCGGCATAGATCCAGGGTGAGCCGTACATGAGACAGATACCGGCCGCGATGAGCAGGTTCCCCAGGTACATCGGATTCCGGACATGCGCATAGATCCCGTCGGTTACCAGGTCAACCGCATACACCTTGTAGTCCTTCCCGCCGCGCCGGATGTAAACCAGCCCGATGGTGAGAATCCGCACCAGCCCGCCTGCCAGCGCCAGCGCGATCCCGATACCGGTAGCATAGCGGTCGAGCTGCTCGTTACCGAGGAACCAGGCCGGACGGACAAACAGGGCCAGAACCAGGAAGATGACCGGGAACAGGGCATTCCGGTAACGAAAAAAGAAGTTTCCGACCTGGCTCAGGAAGCCGGAAGACGTTGATGCCTGACTTGTCATTTTCTGGGGATTACTCCGCGAGGTTATAGCGCTCGAACAGGTCATCGGCATGGATACATGCGATACCGTGAAGGCACTGGAGGTTCGACAAGCGGCGATTATACTTTCCGGGGCACAGCGCCGCTGGAAAAATTTCCACCGCTGAACCGTCAGCCCGCTGAAGCCGGTGCCTTATTTGCTGAACAGCCAGTGAAAAAACCCTGCTGTCAGTTCCGACGGGACGAAACCGGGGAGACATCGGACAGGCTCCCGAATAGTAGTTCCGCCACCTTAAATTATCCTTAAGGAAATGCGGATCCCGTCATCGTTGCAACGGCTGCAGCGTACCGTTAGCGGTGAATGCCGTGACGAAGCAATCTGCAAGTAACTGATTTCCCGTAAGGGGTTACCGCGCCGCGTTCGCAATGGCCAGAATTCAGTAATCCGTCTTCCCGGCAGGGTCAGGCACCCCTGATTTGTCCGCTGCCCCGGGAGCCGGCTCTGCGCTGGCCGCTGAAACCTGCCCGCCCCCGCCGGATGAACAACCAACCGGCTTTCCGTGCACTGACCGCGAGCGCGGCATGGCCGGGTTTTACTGGACCCGGGTACCTGGCAGTTCCTATCATGGGCGATCATGGGATTGAAACGCACAACGGGGCGTGCCGGTTTTTTTCATGCCCTGGCGCACTGTTCCCGGGCAGGCCTGACACTCGACCACAGCCTTTATCAGTGGGCGAAACAACTGCCCCGGCACAACCGCGGCCCCGTCCAGAGGCTGGCGCAGCAGGTGCAAGGCGGGCAGACACTCGCAGACGCCGGACTCGAGACCGGTGTGCTGCTGCCATGGGAAGCGCGGCTGCTCGCACTCGGCAGCGTACATGGCCGGCTGGACCGGGTGCTGGAGGACCTGGCCACTTACCACGAACAGGCGACAGGCTGGTGGAGACGACTGCGGATGCGGTTACTTTTTCCGGGCGGCATTCTGATCCTGGGGTTTCTGGCGTTGCCGCTGCCGGGGCTGTTCGCCGGGCAACTCTCTGTGCAGACCTACCTGCTGCAGAACCTGATGCTCCTGGCCATCCTGGGTTTGCTCTGGACTTTTCCGGGGACAAGGCGGAACCGGCATCCGCTTTCAGACCTGGTCCTGCGCTGCAGGACCCTGGGCAAACCGCTCTGGCAGTACCAGCGCTACCGCTTTCTACATCAGCTCGCGTCCCTGTATAACGCCGGGGTGCCGATGCTGGATGCCCTGCCGATTGCCGTGGGCAGCTGCGACTCGCCGCTGCTGCGAAGACGCTGGTCAATGATCGAAACGGCAGTCAGGCAAGGCAGCGGGATCAGCGAGGCACTTTATCGCCATGGCGCGCTGGACGACACGGGGTATGCACTGCTGCTTGGCGGCAAGGCCGCGGGACGTCCCGGCAAGATGCTTGAACACGAGACACACCGGCTCGCGCAGCACATCTCCCTGTGGCAGGACGGACTTCTCGACTGGCTGCCCCGCCTCGCCTACCCGGTGGTACTGCTGCTCCTGTTCCACTTCCACTAGCGTCCGGTTGAATCCCCGCAGCGGAAACAGGCGGGCAGGACATAAGAAAGATTGCCCGACTGCCCCTGCATGCCTATTTCCACAGCCCTTTCAGCACCTGCCGGTACAGCTCCGCATCCGCCTCGCTGAAGCAGCAGGCAATGATGCGTTCGAAACGATCTGCGTATTCCAGCATGGCGGCGACGGCGATCTCCGCGGCCTGCTGCTTCGGGAAGCCGTACACACCGGTGCTGATCGCCGGAAAGGCAATGCTGCGCACCCCGTTTTCCAGGGCGATTTCGAAGCTGTTGCGGTAGCAGGCCTGCAGCAGCGGAACCTCGTAGTCAGCGCCGCCCTTCCATACCGGGCCGACGGTGTGGATGACGCGCCGCGCCGGCAGCTTGAAGCCGGGGCTGATCCTGGCCTCGCCGGTACGGCAGCCGTTCAGGGTGCGGCAGAACTTCAGCAGCAGCGGGCCCGCGGCGCGGTGAATGGCGCCGTCCACGCCGCCGCCGCCCAGCAGGCTGCTGTTCGCTGCATTGACAATCGCGTCAACATCCAGGGTGGTAATGTCCGCGGTAATGATCTCGATCATGGCGGTCTCCGTGTGTACTGATGCGCGCCAGTATACCCCGCCCTGGCGGCCGAACATTCCCGCAAAGCTGTGCTAGAGTAAGGCCAAAAATTGTCACGGATTACCAGAGGTAAACATGCCGCGCCTGATCACACTCTCGCGAGCCGCACGCCTGGTGGGCGTCAAACGGGGCACCTTGCAGCAGAAAATCCAGCAGGGTGAATTACGCACCTTTGAGGGCGAACTGCTGCTGGCAGACCTGCTGCAGGCCTACCCGCAAACGCAGGTCGAAGACACTACCATGCTGGAACGCGTCGGCCACATCATGGAGCAGGCAGTCAACAAGATCGTCCGCCCCGACGAGGATATGCCGGACTACAACACCCTCGCCGCACGCATCCTGTCGCTGGGGCGGGAACTGGCAACCGCCAGGCAGGATGCCCGCCGCTACCGTGAGCTGGTCGCAGACCTGCAGCAGAAGCTGGCGGAACTGGCCGGCAGTGCTGACGAAGCCCGGTCCGGGACGCTGGGCAAGCTGCAGGACTGGCTGCAGCAGGCGATCGCGGCCACCGAGACCCGCAAGGATGACTCGCAGGACATCGCGAAAGAGGCCTTGCTGCGCGTCATCGCAGCCCAGGTCCGTATTCTGCCCAGCGGACACGAGTTCTTCATCGAGGGTTCCGAGTCCATACTCGAGGCGGGGCTGCGCAGCGGCCTGGCGCTGAACTACGGCTGCAGCAACGGCAATTGCGGTCTCTGCAAGGCCAAGGTCGTTTCCGGCCAGGTCGGCAAGGTCCGTGACTATGACCACGTTTTTTCGGATACCGAAAAAGGACTGGGCTATATCCTCACCTGTTCCCACACCGCTGTCACCGACGTGGTACTGGAAGCGGAGGAAGCCGCAGGCTCCCATGACATCCCCCTCCAGGAAATCGATATCCGCGTAAAGAAGGTCGAGGCCCCGGACGAGCGCGTCATCCTGCTGCAAGCCAGGACACCACGCACCCAGCGGCTGCGCTTCCTCGCCGGCCAGTACCTGTCCCTGGAGATTCCGGACGCACCGCCGCGCGACTGCGCCATCGCCAGCTGCCCCTGCGACGACATGAACCTGCAGTTCCACGTGCCGACCACGGCGGGCGACCCGTTCAGCCAGCAGCTGCGCGAGTGTGTAAAGGCCAACTCCAGCATTCACATCCGCGGCCCGCGGGGAGAATTTACGCTGGACGAGGATTCGCCCCGGTCACTGGTATTCATCGCTTGCAACACCGGGGTCGGCCCGGTGAAAAGCCTGGTGGAGCACGCCATGGCGCTGGATAGCGCAGAGCATATCCACCTGTGCTGGATTACGACCCCGGGAAACAGCCACTATGCGGGCAACCTGTGCCGCGCCTGGGAGGACGCCCTGGACAATTTCCATTACACCCCGCTGGAGGCGGAGTCGGAGGCGGCGATCACCGGCATGCTGGCGGAATACCTGCGGGCAACGGGTGACCCAGGGCAGTTCGACTTCTATGCCTGCCTGCCGGAAGCGTTACTGGAAGCGGCCGAAAGCACACTCTCCAGCGGCGGCGTACCAGCCGCCCAGCTGCGGCTGGAACCGCTGCGCTGCTGAACTGAAAATCGCGGGTGCTGACAGACCAGGGCGGGAGCCGGTTTTTCAATGGCCACGGAATCCACGGAAAAACACGGGAAATTTTTGCGGTTGTCGCTGCCGCCCCATCACATTCAGTGAATACTCCACTGCACAGCTGAACTGAAATCGCAGGTGCTGACAGGCCAGGGCGGGAGTCGGTTTTTTAATGGCCACGGAATCCACGGAAGGACACGGAAAAATATCTACTGGCCGTCGCTGCTGTCTTATTTACATTCACTATCCTGTCAGCTTGAATGCCGGCCGCATGAGACCTGACATGAGCACGAATCTCTACGCTACAAATGCCGCACCCCTTAACTCTTTTATGCCCGCATTTCGGGTGCTCCCTGGAAGGACAAGAGGTAAGGAGCAATAGTGACCGGGTATTATTTCTTTCCGTGTCCTTCCGTGGATTCCGTGGCCATAAAAAACACAGATAGAAAAGACACCGGCGGGTGATCGCCGGGAAAGGCTTACTTGACGATCTTCAGGTCCGGTTTCCGGCCCGTCTTGCGGTCGGAGCCATCATCAGGATCAGGAGAGACGTTGTCCTCGGAAAACACCATGCCGCGGCCGTTCTCCTTGGCATAGACAGCCATTACCGCGGCGACCGGCACGTGAACGTCGGTGGCAATCCCGCCGAAGCGGGCACGAAAACCGATGGCATCATTGCCAAGCATCAG
>Ga0055481_10000960_pt1 | contig 10035 bp, 8 predicted proteins | sample Muzzi_PWC_D2_FD_57936 | JGI IMG/M metagenome (GOLD analysis project Ga0055481, IMG submission 57936) | Wetland microbial communities from San Francisco Bay, California, USA, that impact long-term carbon sequestration - Muzzi_PWC_D2 | ecosystem: Environmental > Aquatic > Marine > Wetlands ... | reverse complement strand
ATGATGAAGCCCAGATCCTGCAATGCGGCGATGACGCCCCGCATCGCGACCTGCCGATCCGATACATCGAACTGGCGCGTCTGCAGGTTCCGCAGCTTCATCTGCTCGTCCGATGGCGCCAGAAGGTCTCGAGGGGCCGGTGGTGGCGACGCGCAGCCACCGGTCACGATCGCGAGCGACAGTGCGACGGCGGTGAGTAGCTTCGACGTGAGTTGCATTCCGGTCCTCTCGTCAGATCTTGTGGGCTTCGAGGAATACCGACTTCGCAAGCCGCGCGAAGAAGCGTTGGTACAGCTTCGGATCGCGGATCATCTCCATCTTCTGCTGCCCGGGCGGAATCGTCGTGTTCCCGGAAGACCCGTCGCTCATCCAGACCAGTCGGTAGAAGACGACTCGCACGACCTGGCGCTTGTCGTCGGCCTGGGCGGGTTGGGCAGTCAGCGAGGCGTTGATCTGTTGGTGAAGATCGACGGGCAATACGACCATCGCGTTCGATCCGCTGAAGGCGCTCAAGGCCAGCGTGAAGAAGGCGACGAAGCCGCGCGTGATCTCCTGACCGTATTCTCTGGCACTTCTCTCCTTGGCGGCGCTCAGGAAACCCACGTCTCGCGCGCTTTCGGTCACCTGGAACCCCAGGTCTTGCAGCACGGCTGCCGAAGCCGACAGCAGCTCGTCCGAGTTGGGTGCCTCGAACTGTCGGGTCTGCATCGCCTTGTTGGCCGCACTCTCGGGTGACAGGCGGAACAGTTCGATCGGTGTGTTCTCGGGTGCAGTCGCGCAGCCTGCTGCCCACCACGCAGCGGCGAGCCACACCGCGGGCCACGGCTTCCCGATGCCACGCGCCATCACGGCCCCTGCCTAGAACTGCGAGTAGTTGTAGGCAAAGTCCCGGACCCGCTTGTCTTCATCGAACTTGATGATGATGGTCAGGGTCTTCTGCGTCGTGGACTGCTGGTACTGGCTGGATTGACCACCGAAGATGATGATCGTACCGCCGACCGAATTCGAGGTGTCGACTCGTTCGGACGAGATCTTGTCGTAGATCCAGACCTCTCGGCGATTTTCGTCCGTCGTCACGATGTTCGGTGAGCCCAGGATCTGCGCCACCGACGCGGCGTCCATTCCGACTGTGATCTCGGACTGAACCGTGCCGACGGTCAGGTTGTCGGCCCTCTCGGTGGTCGTCGTGGGGTGCTTGCATCCGGTCGCCCCGAGGGCGATGACCGACACCGATGCCAGGATCACGGGGAGTTGCGATCGAATCATGATTGCCTCCGTCGGTTCGTGTCCCCGATTATCACTCACCCGGAGTGTGCCTGCCCGTGTGTTCGCGCCCGGGTCGGATAAGCTCCCGCCGTGTCGTTTTCATCCAAGGCGTTGATCGGTCTCGTGCTCGGCGCGCTCAGCGGCCTCGCGTTCGGCGAGCAGGTGGCCTTCGTCGGTGTCTTCGGGCGCGGCTTCGTGCTGCTGCTGCAGATGGCCGTACTGCCGTTCGTTGCGGTTTCGCTGGCGGTCGGCCTCGGCGGCCTGAACCCGCGTGGTGCGGCGTCGCTGATCCGGCACGCCGGCGGCCTGCTGCTGGTGATCTGGGCGGTCACGCTGATGCTCGTGCTGGCGTCGCCGCTCGCGTTTCCGGATTGGCCAGCGGCATCGTTTTTCAGCGCGACGTTGGTCAAGGAGCACGAACCGTTCGATTTCATCACGGCCTACATCCCGTCGAATCCGTTCCGCTCGCTTTCGGACGGGGTCGTTCCGGCCGTGGTCGTCTTTTCGATCGCGTTCGGGCTCGCATTGATGGGCAGCTCCCGCAAGGCGGTGCTACTCGACACAATGTTGGGTATGCAGGATGCATTGCGTCGCATCACGAGTGCGGTCCTGCGGCTGGCCCCCTATGGCATCTTCGCGATCGCGGCAGAGGGGGCCGGCACGCTGGATCCCGATCGACTGGCGGGGTTGGGCGTCTACATCGCGACGTACGTGTCGCTGTCGATCCTTCTCGCGTTCTGGGTGCTGCCCGGCCTGGTCGCCGCCGTCACGCCGTTTCGCTACCGCGAGATCGCAGAACCGGCGCGCGATGCGTTGGTCACGGCTTTTGCGACCGGAAGTCTGTTCATCGTGCTTCCGATTCTCGCGGACCGGGAGAGAACACTGATCCGGGAACGCGGCGCCGGCGAAGAAGCCGGCCTGCAGGTCGACGTCGTCGTTCCGATCGCGTTCACGCTGGCGGGCGCCGGAAAGCTGTTGGGGCTGGTGTTCATCCTGTATGCCGGCTGGCAGTCGGGGTTCCCGATTTCGTCGGTCGACTATCCGAAGCTGGCCGGTACCGGGCTGTTCTCGTCGTTCGCCGGTTCCGCCGTGTCGATCCCGTTCCTGCTCGACCTGTTTCACGTTCCATCGGACATGTTCCAGCTGTTCCTGCTCGTCGACAGCGTGATCGGGGGCCGCTTCAGCGCGCTGACCGGATCGACACACACGTTCGTGCTCGCGGTGCTGGGGGGGTGCGGCGTAGCCGGTTGGATAGTGCTGCAGCCCAGAAAGCTGCTCGTCTGGGCGGGGACGTCGCTGGTACTGGCGATCGTGACACTCGGGTCGATTCGGATCGGTTTCCAGTGGCTCGATCGGCCGTATGCCGGCTACAGCTCGTTCGTCGAACGATCCTTTCTGCTTCCGACGGTGCCGTGGCGGGACCGCGATGACCTGTCGGACGTGTTGCCCGCGTTCTCGCGCGACACGTTGCGCCGCGTGCGCGAACGGAAGACGCTGCGCGTCGGCTACGCGGCGGATCGGCTTCCGTACGCGTTTCGCAACGCCGCCGGCGAACTGGTCGGGTTCGACGTGGAGATGGCACACGCGCTCGCGCGCGACCTGGGTGTCCGGGTCGATTTCATGCGCGGCAACGTCGATCGTCTGTCGGAGTTGCTCGACAGCGGTGGTATCGACATCGTCATGAGTGGGCTCGCAATCACCCCCGAACGCCTCGAGCGGATGAGGCTCTCGACACCCGTTCTCTACGAAACGCTCGCGTTCGTGACGCGAGACTATCGCCGCGAGAGCTTTCGCGAGCGCGACAAGCTGCTGACGACCCGGGGATTGCGGATTGCGATCCCGGAACGGGGCTACGACCCGGCGCGGATTCGCGATCTGATGCCGGAAGCCGAGATCATCTCGGTTGCGTCGCCCCGGGTCTTTCTGCGGGCACCCGAGGGCGAGTTCGATGCGCTGGTGATCTCGGCAGAAGCGGGATCGGCCTGGACCTTGATCTACCCGCAGTTCAGCGTGACCGTGCCGCAACCGATCGTGCTGCGCGTGCCCGTCGGATACGCGACGGCTCTCGACGACCAGCGGATGGCCGACTTCATCGATCCATGGATCGGGCTCAAGCGCAACGATCGCACCATCGACCGGCTCTTTGCGTACTGGTTCGAGGGGGTGGAATCCAAGGCTCGGAAACCGCGCTGGTCACTGGTGCGGAACGTCTTCGGCTGGGGCCAGGGCGCGAACGAACAACCCGAGACGTCTTCCGAACCGGCGGCGACTCCCCCCGCGCCCAGCGTCCCGTAGCCCGTCAGCGCCGAAGATTCGCTGTGTCGGCCGGCCCGTCCGTGGGATAGACGGCGCGCAGTGTCTCCATCACGTATTCGACGACACGACGGGCCGAATCGTCCAACGATTCGTTGTCGATGACGGCGACATGGTGTCGCGCAGCCAGTTCTACCAGGTGTTGCTGGATTTCGAGGATCGCGTCGAAGTTCTCGAGATACCGATCGGGTAGACGCCGGGGTTGGCCGGTTGCGCGATCGACCAGCCGGTTGCGCAACTGCTCGGCAGAGACGGTGACGACGAGGAACACGACATCGGCCGTACCCGCGAACGCTTCGAGATCGATCAGACCGGGGGCGATCGAAACGCCTTCGATCACCAGCGGTGTGTGCTCGGCGACCGCGCGGTCGAGCGATCCCTTCACCGCGACCCCGACGGCCGACGCCTGTGCGCGGAAGCCGTCGGTTACGCTGGGACGTTGTCCGTCGGTTCGAGGCAGGAGCTTGCAGGCATCGTACGACGAAGAGTAGATGGCCGGCACCAGCGCTTGCGACAACAGCACCCGCATGACCTGCCGGATCGAATCGGTCGACAGCATCCGGGCGATCCCCAGGCGCCGCCCGACTTCCAGAGCGAGCGCGCTCTTGCCGACACCCGATGTCCCTCCCAATAGCAACAGCAGCGGTCGTTCGCGTTCCTCGTGGTCGCGCCAGAGGTGATAGCGCTCGGCCGCCTCGCGTCCGACCTCATCTGCCAGCACACGGCGGACCAGTGCCCGGAGATCGGATCGGGCGATGTCGCGCGCACCGGTCGAGCCGATCTCCAGTTCGATGCGGCGGGCCAGTTCGGACGCCTCCTCGGGATCGAGCGCGGTCGACAGCAGGGACTGCGACAGCACGCCCTTCGAAAACGGCGTCGATCTGCCCTTCGCACTGACTCGGATGCCGAGATCGGGCGGCAGGGGTGTGAAGCGCGGGGAGTCCGATGGATCGCGAGGCATGGAGTTCCGACCCGAATTTCGACCGACGGGCGCTACCCGGCCCGCAACGGTTCGTCGCGTCGAATGGTAGCCGGCCGATCGCAGGCCTACTGCTCTGGGGCGGGACAGCCGGTCGGAGGGTCAGTTCGACCAGTAGATGTATTCGTCGTCGGGTGCGTCCGGTCGGGACAGGTCCTTGTCGAGGTTGACCGCTGCCGACACCTGGCGCGGCCACGCGGGTGGTGCCTGCTCGGCGTTGTGCGCCGCCAACGCCGCCTGGAGTTCTGCGAGCTTGTCGGGGCGTGTGGCCGAGAGGTCGTGCTGCTCGGTGGGATCCGCGCTCATGTCGATCAGCCACGTGCGTCCGGGCGGGTCGCTGACGTTGAGTTTCCAGCCGTTGACGAGCGCCGTCTGCGACGCGCCACTGCGCCAGAACAGCGCTTCGTGGGGCACGCCCTCGGCTTCGCCGGTCGCGAACGGAACCAGATCGACACCGTCCATCTTCCGGTCGGCGGGCATCGCAGCACCCGCGGCCGCAGCCGCCGTGGCATACATGTCGAAGTGATGCACGGGCGCGTCGACGCGGGTACCAGCTGTGATCCGGGCCGGCCACTTCACGAAGTACGGCACGTGGATGCCGCCTTCGAACAGCGTCATCTTCCAGCCGCGGTACGGACGGTTGACGTCCGGCAGGCCGATATAGCCGGCGCCGCCGTTGTCCGACGTGAACAGCACCAGGGTGTTCTGGTCGAGACCGTTCTGTTCGAGCGCTTCGAGCACGCGCCCGACACCGCGGTCGAGGCTGCGGATCATCGCCGCGTACACCCGCTCGCGATGATTCTCGATCTGGGAAAGAGCTTCGTAGTCCTCGCGTGACGCCTGCAGCGGGGTGTGCGGAGCCCAGTGAGCCAGGTAGAGGAAGAACGGCCGGTCCTTGTTGGCTTCGATCACCTCGACGGCCTGATCGGTGTAGTAGTCGGTCAGGTACCGGTTCGGTGCGAAGGGATTCTGTCCGTTGAACGAAGCAGCAAATCGCATCGCAGCCCACAGGAAGCGATCGATGGGGTCGAAGTCCTGTTTCGAGTTGACGACGTTCGGATCATCCTCGGGCAGGTACAGACCGCTGGCCATCAACAGACTCTCGTCGAATCCCTGCTGGTGCGGCGCCATGCCGTGGGTCAGGCCCAGGTGCCATTTCCCGATGTGCACCGTGTGGTAGCCCTGGTCGGACAGCAGCTCGGCCATCGTGATCTCTGAAGCGGGCATTCCCATGTCCGCGTAGTCGATGCGTTCCGCGTCGTCGTAGATGATCGTCGGATGCAACCGCTTCATGGGCCCCGGCAGGCGCGGAATGATCTGCATCATCCCGGGCGGTGTCGGCGTGAACTCGAAACCGAAGCGGGTGCCGTAGCGACCGGACATCAGTGCAGCTCGCGAAGGTGCGCAGGTTCCATTTGCCGCGTAGCCGTTCGAAAAGGTCGCTCCCTCGGCCGCGATCGAGTCGATGTGGGGCGTCGGGACGCTGCCGCCCGCGACCCCGCCACCGTTGAAAGTGAGATCGTTCCAGCCGAGGTCGTCGGCGAGGATCAACACGATGTTCGGTGGCCGGTCCGCCGGTGAGCGCCCGTGTGGATCGGCACCTCTCGACCACGAGATCTCCCGATACGGTTCCACCGTGAACCGCAGCTTCATCGCGATGCCGATCCCCTTCAGCAGGATTTCGGCTCGATACGGGTACGCGATCAATGCGATCAGGATCACGACGGCGACGCTTCCGATTCCCCACCTGGCGGCTCGACTCATGATTTCTCCCGGTCTCGACGACTCATGGTTGCGAGGGATCTGTGGAGCTGCCTCAATCCAGAACTTCCTGCTCGATCTCGTCGCTGCCCGCCGGCAGGCGAAAGTGCATTCCGTCCTCACCCACGATCACATCGAGCCCGTCGGGGACTTCGAGGTCGCGCATGAACAACCAGTTCCGAACGACCTTCGGCACAGCCGGCACGAGATGGGTGAACACGAGTGTGTCGACACCGGCGGCGGCTGCCACGGCGACCGCTTCGCCCGGACTGGTATGGTATTCGATCACGTCGCTCGACAACCTCTGCAACCGGGTTTCGCCGGCGCGCCCGAACGCCTCGCTGGCGCGTGCGATGACATCCTTCAGAAGTGCCTCGTGGACCAGCAGGTCTGCACCCTTCGCATTGTGTTCGAGGTTCTTCGTAGGCTGGGTATCCCCACTGATCACCACCGAGCGACCCTTGTATTCGAACCGATATCCGACCGCGGGTTCGACGGGCCTGTGATCGACGGCAAAGGTCTTCACCACGAGACCCTTGTATGACAGGATCTGCACTGCATCACCTGCGACTGTGGGGATCTTGCGAGGAATCCAAGCCGACGCAGAACGCGGCAGGTTCTCCACCCCGTGGTGGGCGACCCGATAATCGTCGTCCAGCAGATAGGCCTGCCGGAAACCCACCACGACCTGGACGACTCCTTCGGGACCGTAGACCTCCAGTGGGCTGGTTCGACCGGCCACCCAGCTCTGCATCGCCCATTCGCCCAGTTCGCCGATGTGGTCGGAGTGAAAGTGGGTCAAGAAGATTCCGCCGAGATCTTTGGTCGGCACGCCGGCCAGTTGCGCGACCTGCTGGGACCCCGGACCCACATCGACGACCCAGATCTTGCCGGCGGCCACCACGATCGTGCAGGCGCCCGCGCTGGTCGGATCGGGCAGCGGCGAACCGGTGCCGCACAGGAAGACGTGCAGCGCATCGTCGTCGAGCCAATCGCTGTGGATCGTGTCGCGCTGCCGTTCGGCAGCCCGTTCGGCGATGGTGTCGACGAGCGCATCGCAGCCGAGCGATATGAAGCATACGAACGCCACTGGGAGCCATGTGATCGTTCGCGATCGTTTGCGGTCTTCGAGGAATCTCATTCGGTCTGGGGTTCCCGTGTGGCGAGGATATGATATTGTCACTCGGAGTGACAATACCTGATTTCGACAGGAAGACAATGGAAGAAGCGGACAAACGAAAAGGGGACTTCGGAGAAGAGACGGAGGAGGCGGACGAAGAGAAGTCGATCGACGGCCGGCAGGCCCGATCGCATCGCACACGCGCCGCAGTGGCCGAAGCCATGCTCGACTGCTTCGAGGACGGGTTGTTGCGGCCCTCGGCGAAGCAAGTGGCCGAGCGGGCGGGGGTTTCCACCCGCGCCGTATTTCGGCATTTCGACAACATGGAGACCCTGCTCGAACAGGCGGCCGAACTCCAGATCGCGCGGGTCGAGAATCGACTTCCACCCATCGCGACCGAGGGGTCGCTCGATCGGAGAATCGATGCACTCGTGCTGCATTCGGTTCGTCGCAACGAGATTACTTCGCCGGTCCGCCGGGCGGCTCTGCTGTCCGAGCCGTTTTCACCGGTGATTCGCAGCCGACAGGGTTGGCAGCGAGCAACCGCCCGAAAGCAAGTGCGAAGGGCGTTTGCGTTCGAACTGGGCGCCCTTTCCGAGGCGGAGCGCAGCGACCGAATCGTCGCCCTTCGCGCGCTGCTGGCCGCCAGCTACTGGGACGAGCTTCGTCGATACGACAGGTTGTCCGTCGCTGCGGCGACCCGGGTCCTGCGCGACGCCGTGCAGAGACTGTTGCAGTCTTAGCCTGCAACCCGGACACCGGTCGCCACCGCAGACGGCCTAGTCGTCCGAACGTCCGAACAACCCCAGCATCTGGGCCCAATACAGCAGTGTCATCAGCGATGTGATGAACGCGGCCACATAGGTCAACGCAGCGGCATTGAGCACACTGCGCGCTCCTTCCAGTTCCTCGTCGCTCACGTAGCGTCCGGAAAGCGACGCGAGTGCCCGCCGACTGGCGTCGAACTCGACCGGCAGCGTGATCAGCGTGAACACGGTCGTGGTCGCAAACAGCAGCACCCCGACCCAGGCCAGCGTCGAGCCGAGCGCCGTGGCCATGCCGCCGGTGAAGATCGCTGCGATGATGACGAACGTGGAAATCCCCCCGCCCAGGCTGGCGACCGGTACCCAGGCCGAACGGAACTTCAGCGGTGCATAGCCCCGGGCGTGCTGGATGGCATGGCCCACTTCGTGCGCCGCGATCCCGAAGGCGGCCATGCTGTTGCTCGAAAAGACCGGTTCGCTGAGTCGGAGGGTCTTCGATCGGGGATCGTAGTGATCGGTCAGCTGTCCGGCGACGGGTTCGACGGTCACGTCATTGATCCCGTTGTCCGCCAGGATCCGTCGCGCGATTTCAGCGCCGGAATAGCCCGAGCGGGTCGCAATCTGGCTGTAGCGACGGAAGGCACCCTTCACCTTCGCGTTGGCCCACAGGCTGAGCAACATGCCGGCGCCGATCACGAGCCAATAGACCGGGTCGAAAATCATCCAGATGGATCCTCCGTTGGTTCCAGGAAAACATTTCCAGCGGGTCCTAGGTAGACACCGTTCGTCTCGGGTCCAGTTCCCGGCCCGCGAAAAATCGGCGCGGGTCGTCCGCGCTGCTCCGCTTCCTGAAAGCGCTCTGTCGTGACTCGTCGGGGTTCGCTCGTTCTCTCTACCCGGGCGCCGGGCGCGAATTTCCGGGCGATCCCCCGGCCCGGATGTCGGGCCACCAGCGCGCAACTCGGCGGCAACTCGAGACGATCTCGCGTGCCGGTCGGGCCGCTCACGCCCGCCGCGAGATCGACCGATGCACCCTGCGATGGATTCCTTGATCCTGCAGGTAGGGCTGGCCGGGCCGTTGGTGCTCTGCCTGATCATCTACACCGCCGCCCAACGGCAGGCGCGCGAAATCAACCGGACTCTGTCCGTGCTGCTGACGATGATCCTGTTCTGGATGGTCGGAATGGTGGTCGGCTCGCGCGAAACCGCCTATCCAATCTGGGCGACGCTGCTGCTGGTGCCGCCTTCGTGCTTCATGGCACCGCTGTTCCTGCTGTTGATGCTTCGCTATGCGCGTGTCGAGGTGTTCGAGAGGCGGTCGGCCGCACGCACGGCCCTGTTGGCTCCCTTCTGGTTCTTCATGCTGGCGTTCTTCACGAACGACTGGCACGGCCTGATGGTCGATGCCCGTGGTCTGCTGTCGAACGAAGTCGCCTTATCGAGCGCGGGGGCGCTGTTCTGGGCGTTCCAGTTGTGGAGCAACGGTGTCGCCGCCGCCGCTCTGGTGCTCTGCATGAAGATCGCGTGGCGCTCCGATTCCGCGAGCGAACGCCGCAGCATGTGGCTTCTGTGCGCCGCCGCGCTGGCCCCGTTGGCGGCGCACTTGTCCCACCTGCTTCAGTGGGTTCCGAGTCGATATCCGATGACGCCGGGTTCACTCGGCATTACTTCGCTGCTGATCGTCGCGGCGATCCGGAAGTACCGTCTGCTCGACGTGCAACCGATCGCCCGTCGAGACGTCGTCGAGGCATCCAGCGATGGGGTGATCATCGCTGACGTGGACGAAATCGTGGTGGACCTGAATCCAGCGGCAGCCAAGCTGCTGGGTACCG
>Ga0055481_10000958_pt1 | contig 10042 bp, 9 predicted proteins | sample Muzzi_PWC_D2_FD_57936 | JGI IMG/M metagenome (GOLD analysis project Ga0055481, IMG submission 57936) | Wetland microbial communities from San Francisco Bay, California, USA, that impact long-term carbon sequestration - Muzzi_PWC_D2 | ecosystem: Environmental > Aquatic > Marine > Wetlands ... | reverse complement strand
GACCAGGGGCCAATCTAGTTCTCCTCGACAACGAGCAGGGACAATGCCCGGAAATGGTGTAAAGTTAAAGGCAGTTTAGGATTTTGCATCGTTTGCAATGAGCAACGACTGGATTGACGCTGAGGGATTTCGCGCCAATGTCGGCATCATCCTTGCGAATTGCGACGGCAAGCTCCTGCTTGCCGGCCGCGTTGGCGGCAAGGGCTGGCAATTTCCGCAAGGCGGGGTGCTCGTCGGCGAGGAACCCGAACATGCGATGTATCGTGAACTCCACGAGGAAGTGGGGCTCGAGCGGGCGGACGTCGCACTACTCGGCGTTACAAGAGACTGGCTCCGGTATCGGCTCCCGGACAAGTTCGTGCGCCGCAATAGCAAGCCTCTGTGTATTGGCCAGAAGCAACGTTGGTTCATGCTGGAGCTCGTTGCGTCTGCCGACAAGGTTCGATTCGATATAGGGGATACGCCCGAATTCGACCGCATTCGCTGGGTCGATTTTTGGCGGCCGGTCAACGAAGTCATCTACTTCAAGCGTCGCGTTTACGCGCGGGCGCTGCACGAACTCGGCTCAACGGTCTACCCGCAAGGCCTGCCGCCACGGCCGCGCTGGTGGCCGAAGCGCTGGCGAGCAGTCTTCGACAAGGACATCGCAGCCGCGAAACCGTGACACACTGCACTTCTCACTGACCGGGTCACCGCGTAACATAATGTTTTTTCGCTGACCGGAAATCCCGTGGCCGGACACTCGCCGTTACAGCTGCACAGCCGCACACGCATCGTGATGACGCGCATCGCGCTGTTCGTCGTGGTCGCTGTTTTCGGCTATCTCGTGTTCGAGTTCGGCCGCATCCAGGCCAATTACAACATTGTCGACGAGCGCGAGGAGCGGCAGGTCTACGAAGATCACATCGCCGGCCTGAATGCGGAGATCGTCTCGCTCAAGGAAGAGGTGGCGCTGCTCGAAACCAATCGCGATATCGATCGCGAGGCGTACAAGGAGGTCGACGCGAGCCTGATTGCGCTGCAGGCCAAGATTCAGGAACAAAAAGATGCGATCGCGTTTTACCGCGGCATAGTGTCGCCCGAGGATGGTACTGCCGGTCTGAAGGTGCAGGATCTGGAGTTGACTCGCGGTGATACGGAAAGAGCCTACAACGTTCGGCTTGTACTGGTACAGTCACTCAAACATGACCGCAATGTCACCGGTGACGTCAGTCTCAGCGTGGAAGGGGAACAAGGCGGTGAGGCGGCAACCTACGCATATTCGCAGCTATTGCCCGACAAGGCGGACAGCAGCTGGCCATTTTCATTTCGCTATTTTCAGGATTTCGATCGCGAGATCGTGCTTCCTGACGGCTTCACGCCGGAGCGAATCACGATTCGAGTGCGGTCGAAGACGCGGTCGATAGACAGCATAGAAGAGACATATTCCTGGGAGAGCTAAATGTTTGGTCGAAGACAACGCAGGCACACGGTAGTGGATACGCTGATCGGTGCCAACACCAAGGTCAGCGGAGACTTGAATTTCGAGGGTGGCTGCCACGTCGACGGAACCGTCAAGGGCAACGTCAGCGCGGATCTCGAAAGCACTTCGGCGCTGAGTGTCAGCGAGGACGGTACCGTCGAGGGCGGAGTGACCGTGCCTTATGTCGTGCTTCACGGGATCGTGCGTGGTGACGTCTGTGCCAGCCAGCGAGTGGAACTCGGGCCGACGGCGCGGGTCGTTGGTAACGTGTATTATAATCTGATCGAAATGGCGATCGGGGCCGAGATCAACGGCAAGCTGGTACACCAGCCCGAGGGTCAGGTACCGTTGCTCGAACAGACTACCCGCATCGATGAGTCTGCGGCAGTTGCCGCAGAGTCGTAGCTAACGACCAGGAACAGATATGCAGTCGGAAATGCCCACTACCGGACAGGCAGCGCCACCGCCGCCCGTCGTGTTCACGGATGCAGCGGCCACCAAGGTTGGCGAACTGATCAAGGAAGAGCAGAATCCGGAGCTCAAGCTCAGGGTCTTTGTCTCGGGCGGTGGCTGCTCGGGCTTCCAGTACGGCTTTACGTTCGATGAGTCCATCGAAGAGGGTGACAGCGAAGTCGTGAACCAGGGTGTCACGCTGCTGATTGATCCAATGAGCGTTCAGTATCTGATGGGCGCGGAGATCGACTACAAGGAAGACCTGCAGGGTGCGCAATTCATCATCCGTAACCCGAATGCGACAACAACCTGCGGTTGTGGACAATCCTTCACGGCGTGATTCCTCTCCCGAGGTCATCGCCGCCGTTGACCTCGGTTCCAACAGTTTTCACATGATCGTCGGCGAGCTGCGCCACGGCCAGCTCATCATAATCGATCGCATTCGGGAGACGGTCCGGCTCGCTGAGGGCCTGTCCGACAGCGGCGACCTTTCCAGAGACGCCCGCGCAAGAGCCATCGATTGTCTGTCCCGTTTTGGCGAGCGCTTGCGAGACATGCATGCAGCCGACGTCCGCGCGGCCGGTACGAGCACGATTCGCAGGGCACGTGAAGACACCGGATTCATGGCGGAGGCAGAAGCCGCACTTGGACATCCGATCGAGATTATCTCCGGGCTCGAAGAGGCTCGCCTGATATACCAGGGCGTTACCCACAGCTTGCCGCCGCGTGACGGATTGCGGCTCGTAATGGACATCGGTGGCGGCAGCACAGAGTTGATTCTCGGGCTCGGCGCCGAGCCGCGCGCGCTGGAAAGCGTGCACCTCGGTTGTGTCTCGATGACCGAGCGGTTTTTCCCGGACGGCAGGATTAAGCGCGAGGCATTCGATCAGGCACGTATCGCGGCACGGCTCGAACTTCGGCCGGTCAAAGCATTTTTCAGGGGCGCCAAGGATGTCGAGTCAATCGGTACGTCCGGAACCATTCGCTCGACCATGCAGGTTGCCACGGAGCTGAAGATTATCGATTTGCACGCTCTGACCCCGGATGCCGTGGAACAACTGATCGACCGGGTCCTCGAGTTCGAGAACATTGCGAAGCTGTCACTGAGCGGCCTGTCGGAGCGGCGGGCGCAGGTTTGGCCTGGTGGTCTGGCGATCCTCGCGGAACTGCTTGGCGTGTTGCGCGTGCACGAGCTGCACGTTTCCGACGGCGCGCTTCGTGAAGGGCTGTTGTACGACCTTCTCGGTCGTCTGCAACACGAGGACGCACGGGAACGCAGTGTCCGCGCGATGGCAACGCGTTACCATGTCGACGAGAAGCAGGCCGAACGCGTTGCGCGAACCGCCGGGATGTTGCTCGATCAGTGTATTGAGGCGTGGCAGCTGCCGATGCCCTTGTTCGGCAGCATCCTCGAATGGTCCGCAAAATTGCATGAGATCGGGCTCGATATTTCCCATGACGGGTTTCAGCGCCACGGTGCGTATATCGCCGCGAATGCGGACCTGCCCGGGTTTCCCCGTGCCGAGCAACGGTTTCTGGCATTTCTGATCGGCAGCCAGCGGTACGCGATAGATACCGATATGCAGAAGGGTCTGCCGCGCACCTGGCGCGTCAGCGCGCTTCGGCTCGCGCTGCTATTGAGATTGGCGGTGTTGCTGAACCGCAGCCGCAGCCAGACAGACTTGCCGTCCATCGAGCTGGTCGTCGACAAGCAGTCGCTGGACTTGCGATTCGACGCGCAGTGGCTGCAGGCAAACCCCCTGACCGTCGCCGACCTCGAGCGCGAGATCGGCTATGCACATGCTGTCGGATACGAGCTGAGTTTCAGCTAGGCAGCGCCAGTTCCTCGAGGAAAGTATTCTGCGCGGACACGCGCGGCTCGTTCTCGGCAGGCGCCAGGCGTTCGTAACTGCCATCACCTTGCAGTGCCCAGGCCTGGCAGTTATCGGCAAGGTACAACTCGAGATCGTGCAGTATTTGCTCCTTCAGCCGCTTCTGGCGGATCTCGAAGCACGACTCGTTGCGGCGCAGGAGGTTGCGATCCATCCAGTCCGCACTCGAGCAGTAGTACTCCTCTTCACCGTCATTGAGGAAATAGTAGACACGCGAATGTTCCAGGAAGCGACCGACGATGGAGCGCACGCGAATATTGTCGGAAAGACCCGGGATGCCGGGACGCAGCGAACAAATTCCGCGGACAATAAGGTCGATTCGCACGCCGGCCTGCGACGCCGCATAAAGAGCGTCGATAATGCCGGAAGCGTTCAGCGAATTGATCTTGGCAATGATACGGGCATCCTTTCCGGCACGCGCGTTTTCGGCCTCGCGGCCGATTTTCTCGATCAGCGCGTCGTAGAGGCTGAATGGAGATGCAAGCATCCGGTTGAGGTCGCCGGCCTCGGTCAGACTCGTCAGCTGCATGAATAATTTGTGCACATCCTCGCCCAGTCGCTGGCTGCTGCTCATGTATCCGTAATCGCTGTAAAGGCGGGTCGTCGCATGATGATAATTGCCGGTACCCAGGTGAACGTATCGAATCAGTTTCCCCGACTCGCGCCGCACGATCAGCGTCATCTTCGCGTGGGTCTTGTATCCAACAAGACCATATACGACATGTGCGCCGGCCTCCTGCAGGCGATTCGCAAGAGAGATATTCGCGGCCTCATCGAAGCGAGCCATCAACTCGATGATGACAGTAACCTCCTTGCCCGCGTGCGCCGCTGTTACGAGATGATCCACGATCGGCGAGTCCGCCCCGGTTCGATACAGCGTGATCTTGATCGCGAGAACGTCGTCGTCCACTGACGCCGTGCTGATGAAATCGATCGTCGGCGCAAATGAGTGATAGGGGTGATGCAGGAGTACGTTCTTTTTTGACAGCAGCGAGAAGACGTTCTCGCTGCTGAGGAGTTCATCCGGCAGGCCCTGTGTGAAAGGCCGATAAAACAGATCCGGCTTGTCCTCGATGTCGCAGACCGTCGACAGGCGATTCAAATTGACCGGCCCGTCGACAAGGTACATGTCGTGCTCGGCCAGCTGGAAATGATCCAGCAGGAATTGCTGCAGGTCCTCCGGACACTGGTGGCCGACCTCGAGACGGACGGCGGCACCGTAGCGACTCGCTTCGAGCTGACCTTCAAGCGCATGGACGAGATCCGAGACTTCCTCGTCATCGACGTACAAATTGCTGTTGCGAGTTACGCGAAATTGATAGCAACCGTCAACGCTGAGGCCGGGGAACAATTTTTCGACATGCACGCGAATGATCGACGACAGGAAGACGTAGTGATGCCGACCGGGGCTGCTCAGGTGTTCCGGCAGTCGAATAATACGTGGCAGCGATCGCGGCGCCTGTACCATGCCGCGATGCCGACGACGCCCGAATGCGTCTTTGCCCTGCAGCCGCACGATGAAGTTGAGGCTTTTGTTGAGTACGCGGGGGAATGGCCGCGACGGATCGAACGTGAGCGGGGTCAGGACAGGTACGACCTGTTCCAGAAAGTAATCCCGCAACCACTCCTGTTGCTCGGTATTCCACTCATGACTTTGCAGAAACTGCACGCCGGCCTTGGCCAGCTCCGGAAACAACACATTGTTCAACAGTTCATACTGCTGCCGCACCACGCCGAGCATGCCGTGCCGGATGGCGTCGAAGATTTGTTGTGCCGACAACTTCTCCGGTCCGTGTGCCGGCGCACCAATCTCGATTCGCTGCTTCAGGGCCGCGACCCGGATCTCGAAGAACTCGTCCAGGTTGGTGCAGGTGATACACAGGAACCGCAAGCGTTCGAGCAGCGGAATCTCCGGGTCCTGCGCTTGCGCGAGGACACGCCTGTTGAACTCAAACTGGCTGAGTTCACGATTGATATACAGATCAGCAGGTGACAATGCTGGGGTGTCCACTTCGGCCTCTCGGTTCCGCGGCCGGACAGTATAGCAATGTCCTATTTGCGATTTGCAGCGTGGTGCGTAACTCCCAGCACGGCGGGGCGGCTCGCGCCGGTCACCGCGGGCAGGTTGCCGGGCAGGCCATGCGTCGTGCGCATTGCGAGCCACGCGAAAGCAACGGCTTCGACCCAGTCGGGATCGAGGCCGGCGGAACCCGTCGATGCGAGAGCGATGCCTGGCAATCGACAGCGAATTTGTCGCATCAGCTCCCGGTTATGCACGCCGCCACCGCAAACCAGTACCTCGTCGGCCCTGCCTCTGATCGCATCGGCGATACTGCTGGCCGACAGCGCAATGAGTGTGGCCTGCACATCTGCCGGGTCCATCGCATCGATGCCGAAGGTCTCCAGCCATTCCAGGTTGAAGTATTCGAACCCGGTACTCTTCGGCGGCGGCGCGGCGAAGTAAGGGTCTGCGAGCAGTCTCGCCAACAGCGCGTCGTCGACCCGGCCCTCGGCAGCCCAGGCACCGTCCCGGTCACATGCCTCACCACGATGCCGGCGTATCCACGCATCGAGCAGAGTGTTGGCCGGGCCCGTGTCGAAACCGGTCGTGTCGGAGCCGTCTCCGTGCAACAGGGTTACATTGCCGATACCGCCGACATTCAGAATCACGCGGTTCCTGCCGGCTTGCCCAAACAACCACTCATGAAACGCAGGCGCGAGCGGTGCCCCCTGGCCACCGAGTTCTATATCAGCGGTCCGGAAATCGGAGATGGTCGTTATGCCGGTGCCGGACGCGATGATCGTCCCGTCACCGACCTGCAGTGAATACGGTTGCGGCGCATTCGGCTCATGCCGAAGGGTTTGCCCATGGCTGCCTATTGCCGCCACGGCAGATCGTTCGACGTCGGTTTTTTTGAGCAACGCCATTGCGGCGTCGCGAAAGCACAGACCGACATTCTCGTGCAATCTTTCGACGTCCGCCGGGGAACGTGCGTCCGAACGCCGTGTGGCCGCAGCGAGCTTCTCCCGCAATGCTGCGGGATAGGCATGTTCGTGAGTCGCCAGTACCTCGAGCGTAGCGTCACCGAAACGGACCAGCGCAGCATCCACCCCATCCATACTCGTGCCCGACATCAGGCCGATATACAGGTCACTCATTCAGGTAAGCGACGGAGGCCAGCTGGGTGTTCTTGAACTGCTCGAGTTCCTCGAGTATCGGCGCCGCCTGGGCAAGGAACCGCGACCGGTATTTCTCGGCGATCGGATCGGCCTTCGGCAGTTCTACGGTACGTGGATTGCGGTGCACGCCGTTGATCCGGTATTCATAGTGCAGATGGTTTGCGGTTGCGAGGCCCGTCGATCCTACATAACCGATCGTGTCGCCCTGGCGTACGCGCGTACCGATGCGTACTTTTGGCGCGAACCGGGACATGTGGGCATACAGCGTCGTGATATTACCTCCATGCTGCAGGATTACGGTATTGCCGTAGCCGGATTTCACACTCCTGAAAATGACCTTGCCGTCACCGGAGGCTTTGATGGGCGTACCTCGGGGTGCCGCGTAGTCCACACCCCGATGAGCGCGGATTTTGTTCAGGATGGGATGACGGCGCGTCGGATTGAAGTTGGAGCTGATGCGAGTGAAGTCGACCGGCGCACGTATAAATGCCTTGCGCACGCTGTGCCCGTCGGGCGTGAAGTAATCGGTACGGCCCGTGTCGTCGACGAAACGAATGGCCTGGTGAGTTCTGCCGTTGTTGTTAAACTCTGCGGCGATGATCTCGCCGTCCGTGACGAACTCGCCGTCCTGCCAGATTTCTTCCCATTCCACGTAATAGTTGTCGCCGCTGCGGATATCGAGAACAAAGTCAACGTCCCACGCGAAGATGCCCGCGATGTTCATGATCAGCTTATCGGACAGTCCGGCATCGATCGCACTCTCGAACAACGAGGTGTCGATAACGCCGTAGGCGAATCGCTTGCGTTTTTCGATAGGGCGCTCGACGATCTCGGCAGTGAAACCGGACTCCTGTCGGTCAACCTTGAGCGCGCTTGTCAGGTCCAGGGCCGTGTAAATGCTGATGAGCTGATCGCCGTCGTGCGTGATTTCGAATACGTCGCCTGGCTTGATCTTGCGAAACCGCTTGCCGGCCTCATCGAGCCGCGCGATGGTCGCGAGTTGCCCGATGTTGAGTTCGTGCTTGCGGAACAACTGGTCCAAAGTGTCGCCCGATCGTATGGTCAGCGTCAGCGTTTCGTATTCCGGCGCCCATACGAGCGGCTCGCCCGTGTAAACCGCGGGCTCGACGACCAGATCTTCGACGCCGACCTCGGCGCCAGCGCTTGCGGACATGACCGGTGTTGCGGGAGGCGGCGGTTTTAGGGTGGGCTTGTCCACTAGTGAGATCAGCCCGAGACCCAGCAACGGGAGACCGAGTCCGACGACAAACCATTGAAGACCCTTGGATTTTTTCCGCTTCGACACCGCCGTCGGTTTGTAATCGTGTAACAGTGGACTGACTGGGCGATGCAAACCGGTATCCCCGGGGTATCGAGATGCCGCTACTCTACCGTGAGGATTCCGACAGGTCAAAGAAAAGTGTTATAAGTCATGGCCTTAAACATCATTGCTAAGATTCACTGGATATGGGCTTTCATCGCCGGCCGAGAATGCTACAGTTCCGCAGCCAGTTAGTGCGATGCGGCATCGCGGGCGCCCGTGGAACGGGCGACGACGGCGATGGGATGAATTGAATGACAACAGACAAGCAACAACTGCGGGAACTGGTGCGCGGCACCGACGAAGTCCTGCCGCAAGAGGGTCTCGAGGCCAAGCTCAAACTCGGGCGGCCGCTGGTCGTGAAAGCCGGGTTCGATCCGACGGCGCCGGACCTGCATATCGGCCACACGGTACTGATCAACAAGATGCGGCAATTCCAGGAATTCGGCCACGAAGTCGTGTTTCTGATCGGCGACTTCACCGGGATGATCGGCGACCCATCGGGAAAGAATGCGACCCGTCCGCCGCTGTCGCCAGATCAGGTCAAGGCGAACGCCGAGACCTACGAGGCGCAAATTTTCAAGATTCTCGACGAGAAGTCGACGCGAATCGAATTCAATTCCAGCTGGATGGGAGATATCGATGCAGCCGGACTCATCAAGCTGGCATCGCACCACACCGTAGCACGCATGCTGGAACGTGACGACTTCAACAAGCGTTATACGAATGGGCAGCCCATTTCCATCCACGAGTTCCTGTACCCGATTGTGCAGGGTTACGACTCCGTGGCACTGCGGGCGGATGTCGAACTGGGCGGTACCGATCAGAAGTTCAATCTGCTGGTGGGGCGGCAATTGCAACAGGACTATGGGCAGGAACCGCAGGTCGTCATGACGATGCCGTTACTCGAGGGCCTCGACGGCGTGCAAAAAATGTCCAAGTCGCTGGATAACTACGTGGGCATAACGGATGCACCCGGCGAGATGTTCGGCAAGATCATGTCGATTTCGGATGACCTGATGTGGCGGTACTTCGAACTCCTGAGCTTTCGCACACTCGAAGATATTGCCGGATTGAGGAATCGTGTCGGCGACGGCATGAATCCGCGCGACGCGAAATTCGAGCTGGCGCTTGAACTCGTCGAACGTTTTCATGATGCAAAGGCGGCCGCAGCGGCCAAAGAGGAGTTCGTTGCCAGGTTTCAGCAGGGAGCAATGCCCGACGATATGCCCGAGCTGACCCTGGCAAGCAAGAATGGCCGGCTGGGCATCGCGCACCTGTTGAAGGATGCGGGCCTGGTGAGCAGTACTTCCGAGGCGTTCCGCATGATCAAGCAAGGCGCCGTCCGCATCGACGGTGAACGCGTCGCAGACGGCTCGCTCGAGATAGACGCGGGAACGACGAACATCTATCAGGTCGGCAAACGGAAGTTCTCGCGGGTCAGCCTGACCTAGGTAAGGAAAATCATGATGAAGAGCTTCACGATAATGGCTGTTCTGTGCTTCGTGGCGTTGATGTCGTGGTCGATGAGCTCCCTGGCTGACGCCGCAGACGATGCCGCAAGAGCGGAGCAGGCCAGTAAGGAGGCGTTTCGCGCCGGTATGGAGCAAATCGTCGCCGACCTGAACAGCACCTTATTCGACAGTTTCATCAACGCGATCGATCGGCAGGACATGGTCGACCGCATCTACGGCCTGCGGCTGATCGATCAGAATGTCAAGAAGGCATTCAACG
>Ga0055481_10000957_pt1 | contig 10045 bp, 9 predicted proteins | sample Muzzi_PWC_D2_FD_57936 | JGI IMG/M metagenome (GOLD analysis project Ga0055481, IMG submission 57936) | Wetland microbial communities from San Francisco Bay, California, USA, that impact long-term carbon sequestration - Muzzi_PWC_D2 | ecosystem: Environmental > Aquatic > Marine > Wetlands ... | reverse complement strand
GAATAAAACAATTGGGCTTAGGGTTCAATGTCGCGGGCTTGACGGCGCGTGGTTGACAGCCGGGGGCAGATTTCATTAATGTGTCGCGGTCGAAATTTCGCCTGCGGCCATTTCTGGAGACTTGGATTGAAACCGGTAAAACTGGGTTTGCTCGGTGTGGGCACGGTCGGCGCCAGCACCGCGCTGGTATTGAAGAACAACGCTGCCGAGATCGCGCGCCGCGCGGGCCGCAGTATCGAGATCATCCAGGCGTCGAGGCGTGATATCAGTGCCGGGCTGCCCCCGGGCAGCGGCGAGATCGAACTCGTCGCCGATCCTTTCGAAGTCGTCGACAACCCCGAAATCGATATCGTCATCGAGCTGATCGGCGGCGCTGACACCGCTTACGACCTGGTGATGAAGGCGATCGACAACGGCAAGCACGTGGTGACCGCGAACAAGGCCCTGATCGCCCTGCACGGCAACGAGATATTCGCCGCGGCGCAGGGCAAGGGCGTCAACGTCGGGTTCGAGGCGGCGGTGGCCGGAGGCATCCCGATCATCAAGTCGATCCGCGAGGGTCTCGCCGCCAACCATATCGAATGGCTGGCCGGGATCATCAACGGTACCGGCAATTTTATCCTCACCGAAATGCGCGACGCGGGACGCAATTTCGACGAGGTGCTACTCGAGGCACAGGCGCTCGGTTATGCCGAGGCCGATCCGACCTTCGATGTCGAGGGTATCGATGCCGCGCACAAGCTGTGCATCCTGTCGTCGATCGCTTTCGGAATTCCGCTGCAGTTCGATGCCGTCTATACCGAGGGCATCAGCAAGGTATCCTCCGAGGATGTGGTCTACGCCGGCCAACTCGGCTACCGGATCAAGCATCTCGGCGTCGCTCGCCGCAGCGAGCGCGGCATCGAGATGCGGGTACATCCGACGCTGATACCCGAAAAGCGTCTGATCGCGAATGTCGACGGTGTCATGAACGCGGTCCTCGTCAAAGCCGACAAGCTCGGCCCGTCGCTTTACTACGGCGCCGGCGCCGGCGCCGATCCGACCGCCTCGGCGGTCATCGCCGATATCATCGACGTCGCGCGGACGATTACCACCGACGCGCAAAATCGCGTCCCCCACCTGGCGTTTCAGCCCGACCAGATCGTCGACATACCGATCCTGCCGATCACCGAGGTAGAGACGGCTTATTACCTGCGCATGCGCGCCGACGATCGCCCGGGGGTGATGGCCGACATCACGCGGATCATGGGTGCCAACGATATTTCCATCGAGGCCATACTGCAGAAGGAACCCGAACCGGGCGTGACCCGTGCGACCATCATTATGCTGACGCAAAAGATTCGCGAGCAGCAAATGGACGATGCGATCGCCGGAATCGCACAACTCGATGCCGTGCACGGCGATGTCCACCGTATCCGCGTCGAATCGCTCGATGGCGACTGAAACCCGGGACAAGATACGATGCCCGCGGGACCGATAGTCCGTCTGCGGCAGGAGCAGCTCCCGCAACTCGAAGCCTTGCTCGCCGCCAATGCGTTGCCTGCTAGCGATTGTGCCGAGCAGAGCGAAAATTTCTACGGCATTTTCGATCGAGACCGGTTGGTCGCCGCCGGCGGCCTGCAGCCTGCCGGCGAGTATTTTCTATTGCGCTCGCTGGTCGTCGACCCGGCCTGTCGCGGCCGGGGACTGGCGCGCCTGCTGTCGGAGTTTCTGCTCGATCGGGCCGAGGCGGAAGCCGGCATTGCTGTCTACCTGCTGACCGAATCCGCGGTGGAATATTTTATCCGCCTGGGCTTCGAGACCGCCGAGCGCGAGCAAGTACCGGAAGCGGTTTCGCGCACCCGTCAGTTTGCGTCCCTGTGCCCGGACGAAGCCCGCTGCCTGATGTTCAGGCTGCCGCGTAACTGAGTGCGGAGCGGCGCAGAAATGCAAACCCAACCGGCCGCCCGGCCCGGCTTCGTCGAGTTCGTCATCATGATGGCGCTGATGACCTCCATGGTGGCACTGTCGATCGATGCCATGCTACCCGCACTGCCAGCCATCGCCTCGGATCTCGCCGTCGAAAACCTCAACCAGAGCCAGTACGTGATCACCGTATTTTTCGCCGGCATGGCCCTGGGACAGATGTTTTTCGGCCCGCTGTCGGACGCCGTCGGCCGACGGCCTGCGATCATCGCCGGATTGTGCGTATTCGCGACGGGCTGTCTGCTTTCGTTGTTCGCCGTCGATTTTTCGCAAATGCTGCTTGGACGCCTGCTGGGCGGGGTCGGTGCCGCGGGGCCGCGGATCGTTTCCATCGCCCTGGTGCGCGACCGCTATCGGGGCCGCGAAATGGCCCGCGTGATGTCTTTCGTGATGACGGTATTCATCCTGGTGCCGGTATTCGCGCCGGCGGTCGGCCAGGGAATTTTGCTATTCACCAGCTGGCATTACATATTCGGTCTGTTCCTGGTACTCGCGCTCGGCGTCGGCAGCTGGTTCCGGGCGCGTCAGCCGGAAACCCTGCCGCCGCAGCTTCGCAGCAATTTTTCGTTCTCCGGGCTGGCGATCGATACGCTGGGCATCTTGCGTCAGCGCACGGCGCTCGGCTATGCGCTGACCATGGGTTTCGTGTTCGGCGCCTTCATTGGCTATCTGAGCAGCTCGCAGCAAATCTTCCAGATCCAGTACGGTCTGGGTAACCTGTTTCCGCTGTATTTCGGTATTCTCGCGAGCGTCATCGGTTTTGCATCGATGGTCAATGCGCGGCTGGTGATGCGGCTCGGCATGCGGCGCCTGTCGCGGCTCGCATTGCAGGCGATTTGCCTTTTGTCGGCGGGTTTTTTTCTGCTCGCCTGGTACTACGGGGGGCATCCGCATCTGAACTGGCTGATGCTCTACCTGCTGCCGCTGTTTTTCTGTTTCGGCCTCCTGTTCGGCAATCTCAATGCAATGGCGATGGAGCCGCTCGGCCATATCGCCGGCCTGGGTTCCGCGGTGATTGGGTCGCTGGCGACATTTCTGTCGGCGTTTTTCGGCAGCCTGGTTGCAGGTGCCTACGACGGCACCGTGTTGCCGCTGGTGCTGGGATTCGGATTGCTGGGGGGCGGCAGCCTGTCGATCATGCTGTGGACCGAATCGGGCCTCGAAGCGGAGAATTAATCTTCGTTCGCGGTTTCGAGAAATTCCAGGATTTCGGTCTCGATCGCCTGCTTGTCGACCACCCCGGGATGGGCGACGGGTTTATCGAACAATCCGGCGATCACTTCGGGCACCTCGATACCGGCGCTGACTGCAATCGACGACAGGGCCTCGAAATCGCCTTTCAGCGCGCCGCCGTTGATGGCCTGATCGATTACCGGTGCGAACTTCGTCCACTCCGCGGTCGAATAGATGACATTGGTCTTGCCGGCGAATTCCGCCGCGCGGCAGGTTTTGAAACAGGTCGCCGTGTGCGGATCCATCAGGTATCCCTCGGCGAATGCCTGCCTGATATACGAGAGGCTCTCGGCATCGGAGCAGAAATCCGCGGCAAATATTTCCCTCAAGCGGGCGTGTTCTTCGGCATCGAGCTGGTAGCGCCCGTGTTCGTCGAGAAGTTGCATCAGCTCCCGCGTGCGCGCCGCGCCGAACAGGTCGAACAGCACCCGCTCGACGTTCGACGACTTGAGAATATCCATCGCCGGAGAAGTGGTGGCGATCAAATCGCGTTTGCTGAGATCGTAGCAACCGGTTTGTAGCCACTCGGTCAAGACGTTGTTGGCATTCGAGACGATGACGATCCTGTCGATCGGCAATCCCAGTCGGCGGGCGTAATAGGCGCCGAGCGCATTGCCGAAATTACCGCTCGGAATATGCAGCACGATCGCCTCGCCGTTCTCTATTTCGCCGCGCCGCAGCAGTTCCAGATAGTTGTGAAAATGGTAAAGCAGTTGAAACAGGATACGGCCGAAATTGACCGAATTGGCGGCCGACAGGGAAATGTTCAGTTGTTCGAGCCTGCGATTGAAACTCGGCGAGGAGAGCAGGGTTTTGAGGGCGTTCTGGGCGTCGTCGAAATTGCCGCGAATCCCGATGACCTTCAGGTTAGGCGCCGACTCGGTCACCATTTGCAGGCGCTGTACGTCGGAAGTGCCGCCGTCCGGATAAAGACAGGCGACGCGGATATTCGCCCGCCCGCGGAAGGTTTCCAGCGCCGCCGGACCGGTGTCGCCGCTGGTCGCCGTAAGGATCAGGAATTGCCGGTCCCGTTGCTGCGCCAGCTGCGACAGGATCAGGCCGAAAGGCTGCAGTGCCATGTCCTTGAACGCACGGGTCGGACCGTGAAACAACTCGCTGACGAACAGACGTTCCCCTATCCTGACCAGCGGGGCCGGGTCCGCGGGATCGTCGAATCGCTCGTAGAGTGCCAGTGCCTGTTGCAGGATCTCGGGCTCGAGATCGACCTGCAGGTGCTCTAACAGGGCCAGTGCCAGCTCGCGGTAGGAACAGTCGCGGTGAGTCTCGAGAAAATCCGCCGGGATCGGCGGCATGATTTCCGGGCTGTAGATGCCGCCGAAGGAAGCGACCGGCGATAACAGCGCAGAGGTAAAACCGACGCGGGCCTCACGACTGCCGTCATTGCCCCGGGTTTCGATAAAAATCATTTGCGCCTGGTGGTTGTCGGAAACTGCGGAATTGGGAATTATATCGCCCGGGCTAGTCCCAACAAGCGCTTTTCGGATAAAAATCCCCCAAAAGCCGGCAAATACCGGCCGCCGGGAAGCATTTCACTTCTACTGCGCTACATTTATGCGTAAAATTCGGCGATTAACCCGGAGGTGTGTCGATGCCGGGTGTCATTTTTACCGATCAGAGTACCTGAATTCATTCCGATGTCGACGAGCGAAAAGATTAATCTACTCGATTTCAATCGAGCCGCGCTGGAGGCGTTATTCGTCGCCAACGGCGAAAAGCCGTTTCGCGCCCGACAGCTCATGCAATGGGTGCATCAGCGCGGGGTAACCGATTTTTCGCAAATGACCGACATGTCGAAGCAGTTGCGCGAATTCCTTGCCGGGAGTTGCCGGATCGAGCACCCCAAAATTCTCACCAGTCAGCGCTCGACGGACGGCACCCGCAAGTGGCTGCTGGGCGTCGACGACAGCGACAATGCGATCGAGTGTGTACTGATCCCGGAAAAGTCCCGCATGACGCTGTGCGTGTCCTCGCAGCTCGGCTGTACCCTGAACTGCAGTTTCTGTTCCACCGCCAAGCAGGGATTCAACCGCAATCTGACTACCGCCGAAATCATCGCCCAGTTGCACCTGGTCCACCATAGCCTGGTTGCCGAGGGTCAACCGCAGGGTGTTACCAACGTGGTGATGATGGGCATGGGCGAACCGCTGCTCAATTTCGACGCGGTGATCGCGGCGGTCGACCTGATGTGCGACGATTTCGGCTATGCACTCAGCAAACGGCGGGTCACCATCAGTACCGCGGGTGTAGTGCCGGCGATGGAAAAACTGGAGCAGGTTACCGACGTGGCGCTGGCGGTATCCCTGCACGCGCCCAACGACCGGTTGCGCAATCAGCTGGTGCCGCTCAACCGCAAGTACCCGATCCGCGAACTGATGCGCGCCTGCCGTGGCTATATCGACGGCTACCGCCGCAAGATCACCTTCGAGTACGTGATGCTGGATGGCGTCAACGATAGCCTCGAGCACGCGCGCGAACTGGTCGGACTGATCGGCGATATTCCCTGCAAATTGAACCTGATTCCGTTTAATCCTTATCCGCATGCGCTTTACCGGTGTTCGGACAAAGAGACGATCGACCGCTTTCGCGACTACACTTCGGGCAAGGGGATCGTGACCGTGACGCGACGCGCCCGGGGCGACGATATCGATGCCGCCTGCGGCCAGCTGGTCGGATCGTTTCACGATCGCAGTCGTCGCAGCGCCAGGTATCAGCTGAGTCTCGACCAGATCGCGGGGGTGCCCGTTGCGCATTGACAAGTTCGTTGCCCTGGTGCTGTTGTTGGGGCTGCTACAGGCCTGTGTGGCGGTCGATCCCCAGCAAACCCAGAACGAAAAGGCCAGCGCGGTCAACGTGCAGTTGGGAATCGGTTACCTGCAGCAGAACAAGCTCGAACTGGCGAGTGAGAAGCTCAGCAAGGCGATTCGCCAGAATCCCGATTCGGCCTCGGCGCACAACGCCTATGCCATATTGCAGGACCGCCTGAAGCAATACGACCTGGCCGAGTACCATTACAAGAAGGCAACCGAACTGGATCCGAAAGATTCGCAGGCGGCCAACAACTATGGCGCTTTTTTATGCCGCAACGACCGTGAACTGGAAGCCGAGAAATATTTTCTGCAGGCGATCAAAAACCCGCTCTACAAGACCCCGGAGTATGCCTATACCAACGCCGCGATTTGCCTGTTGAAGATAAATCGCGTCGAACCCGCCCGCGCATACCTGCGCAAGGCACTTGCCTCGAAAAGCGATTTCGCCGCCGCCTTGATCGCGATGGCGAATATCCTCTTCGATGAAGGCGACTACGAGGCAGCCAAGCTGTATATCGATCGTTATCACCTGGTCGCCAGGGCAAGCGCGAAGAGTCTGTGGCTGGCGATACGTAATTCGCTGGAACTCGATAGCGGGGCCGATATATCGGAGTACGCCAAGCGCCTCCAGCAGGAGTTTCCGGACTCGGAGGAGTACCAGGCCTGGCGGAAGATTCAGTAAGATGGAAAACGAAAGAGACACTCCGAAAACCGATCGGCCGTCCGGAATCGGCCCTGGCGAACGACTGCAGGCGGCCCGCATTCAGCGGGGACTGTCGGTCGACGATGTCGCCAACCGCATGCATCTGAACATCAATATTCTCGAGTCGATAGAAAATAACAACTTCGAGGAGATTACCGCGCCGATTTTCGTCAAGGGATACCTGCGTGCCTACGCGCGTATCGTCTCGCTGGACGAGGAGGAACTGATCCGTCAATACGGGGATTTCTATTCCAACGAGGATCCGCCGATTTCGACCACCAGCCACATGGCTCCGGAGCTGTCGGTAGCCGACGTGCGTATCAAGTGGATGACCTACCTGGTGATCCTCGGTCTCGCCGCGCTGCTCGCGTTCTGGTGGTGGAACAAGAAGCAGGGCGATGAAATGCCCATATCCCTGGACAGCCAGGGCGGGCAGCAGCAGATCGTGCAGTCGGACGGTGTGGGCGTCGGCGACGGAACCGATGCCGGCAATACCGGTACCGAGGATGCCGAACCGGCGCCGATGGACAGCGCGTCGACCGACCGCGAGCCGACGCCGCCGACGGAACCCGAGACCGCGGAGCCGCAAACCGCCACCGAGCCGACAGCCGCAGCGCCCGAGGCTCCCGCGGCCGCCGAGGTCGATAACGAGCCCGCCGGGGCAGGAGTCGAATCGCCGCCGCCGGGCGGCGAGGCGGAAACCACGGTAGCCAGCGGTGAAAGCCCGCAACCCGAGCCTGCAGCCGAGGAAGTACAAAAGCCCCGGTTGCGTTCGGCTACTCCCATCCTGGTCGCGCCCACGGGCTCCGACAAGTTGTTACTTACCGTTACCGCGGATACCTGGGCAGACATCAAGGACAGTACCGGCTTCCAGATGGTTTACCACCTGCTGCGCGCCGACCAGTCCTTCGAATTGACCGGCAGCGCACCCTTCAAGGTATTCCTCGGGAACGGTCGCGGTGTCGAAATCAGCTTCAATGGCGAGCCCGTCGAATTTTCCCGGAAAATCCGTAACGACAACACCGCACGTCTTTCAGTAGGCGGCTAGGCCGGAAAAAGCTGTGACTGAGCAATTACAGGTCATTCGCGGAATGCACGATATTCTGCCCGCCGAGATGCCCGCCTGGAACCGGCTGGAGGATGAATACCGGGCGCTGGTCGAATCCTACGGCTACCGCCAGATCCGCACGCCGATTGTCGAAAAGACCGCGCTGTTCGCGCGATCCATCGGCGCCGTCACCGACATCGTCGAAAAGGAAATGTACAGTTTCGACGATCGCAACGGAGATTCGCTGAGCCTGCGGCCGGAAAATACCGCCAGCGTGGTGCGCGCCGGCCTGCAGGCCGGACTATTGCAGGATCAGCAGCATCGGCTCTGGTACGCGGGACCGATGTTTCGCCACGAACGGCCGCAAAAGGGCCGCTACCGCCAGTTTCACCAGTTCGGCGCGGAAACCTTCGGCATGCCCGGTGCGGATATCGAGGCCGAATTGATTCTGCTGGCCGCGCGTTTCTGGCGGCGTCTCGGGCTCGAAGACATCGCGCTGCAGATCAATAGCCTTGGCAGCAGCGAATGCCGGCAGACCTACCGGACTATCCTGGTGGAATATTTTCGCGACAATCATGACGCACTCGATGCCGACAGCCAGCGACGCCTGGAGTCGAACCCGTTGCGCATTCTCGACAGCAAGAATCCCGAAATGCAGGCCCTGATCGAAGCGGCACCCGCGCTCGCCGATAGCCTCGACTCGCAGTCTCGCGAACACTTCGCCGAACTTACCGAAATTCTCGATTACACGGGCGTCCCCTACCAGGTTAATCAGCGGCTGGTCAGGGGTCTCGATTATTATTGCCACACCGTATTCGAATGGGTTACCGATTCGCTGGGCGCCCAGGGCACGATTTGCGGAGGCGGGCGTTACGACGGCCTGGTCGAGCAACTCGGCGGCAAGCCGAACCACGCGGCGGGATTTTCGATGGGCTGCGAACGCCTGGTCGCTATGCTGCTCGACCAGCAGCGCGCTCCCGACGAACCGGGTTGCGATGTATACCTGCTGATGCGCGGCGAACACAGCGTCGCGCGCGCGCATCGGCTGGCCGAGTCGCTGCGTGACCGCATGCCGCGTCTCGAGTTGGTGGTGCATGCGGGCGGTGGCAGTTTCAAGAGTCAAATGCGCAAGGCCGACAAATCGGGCGCCAGTATCGCGCTGATACTGGGCGAATCCGAAATCGCCGCGGGTACCGTCGCGGTCAAGTATCTGCGCCATGAGCGGGCGCAGGAAGAAATTTCACAGGCAGATATCGTGGCTCGGCTAGAGTCGTTACTGGAACAGAAGCAGAGGGGTTAAATGGAAACCGAAGAAGAACAGGTCGAAAAGCTAAAGGCGTGGCTGAAAGAAAACGGTATGGCGATCGTTTTCGGTATCGTTATCGGCGTCGGCGGAATCGTTGGCTACAATTACTGGCAAAAGGTTCAGAACGCCACCGCGACCGAGGCTTCCGATCATTTTCAGACGCTGCTGGCAGCATTGAACTCCGGCGATCGCGAAAGTGTGCAGCAGCAGGCAGATATCCTGGTCGCCGATTACGCTGCCACCGAATACGCCCAGATGGCGCGCCTTGCGCTTGCCAAGAGCGCGGTCGATAACGGCGATTTCAAAGCGGCGGAATCCGCGTTGCAGGAAGTTGTCGGTAGCGCGGGACAATCGCCTCTCGCCTATATTGCGCGCACCCGTCTGGCCGAAGTGCAAATTCAACTGGACCAGTACGAGCAGGCACTGGCGACGCTATCGACGGAATTCCCCGACGCATTCGCGGCCCGCGCCGAGGAGTTGCGGGGTGACGTGCATGCCTTGCAGGGGCAGGTCGCCGAGGCCGCGGAAGCCTATCGCAAGGCCCAGCAGGCCAGGCCTGGCCCCGCGAACCCCGAATTTCTGAAACAGAAGCTGGAAGACCTGGGGGCGCCCAGTTGATCGAAGCGCTCAAGCGACTGGGACCGGTATTTCTGCTGTTGCTGGCGGCCTGTTCCAGCAGCAAGGACAATTCCGAACCTCCGGCGCAACTGACCAGAATCGAAAACGAATTGCCGCTGGTCGTCAACTGGACGCTGGATACTCGCGCGGCCAGTAATCGCGCTGCCTACCGCCTCAGTCCGCTGTTGATCGGCGACCGGATTTACACTATCGATACCGAGGGCTCGATCGTTTGCGTCGACGCGGCCAGTGGACACAGGGTCTGGCGCTACGATACCGAATTGTCTTCCATCGCCGGTCTCGGGGGCGACGCGCGGCTGATCATCGCCAGTTCGCGCGACGGG
>Ga0055481_10000954_pt1 | contig 10060 bp, 5 predicted proteins | sample Muzzi_PWC_D2_FD_57936 | JGI IMG/M metagenome (GOLD analysis project Ga0055481, IMG submission 57936) | Wetland microbial communities from San Francisco Bay, California, USA, that impact long-term carbon sequestration - Muzzi_PWC_D2 | ecosystem: Environmental > Aquatic > Marine > Wetlands ... | reverse complement strand
CATGCCGAACTGTTCGACGGCGGTCGCCTCGTCCGGATTGTTCATGAAATTGACGAAGCGTTTGAGGATTTGCGGGTTGAATTCGAGGGTTTCCCGCAGGACCTTGCGATATTCGGCGTTTTCCTCGCGCTTGAGCATGTTCATGAAGGCGCTGTTGTAGACCCGGTGCATGCCGAGCGTGCGGACAAAGTAACCCTCCATCAGCCAGAAGGCCTCGGCCAGCAGCAGGGTGTCGGGGACCTCGGCGGCGATACGGTCGACCACTTCGCGCCAGAATTCAACCGGGAACAGGCGATCGAAATCAGCTTTGCTCATGCTTGCCTGGTGGCGGGTCGGGACGCAGGTTTCTTCCCCCGGAGGTGGGTACCAGAGCCGCTGAAAATGCTTTTTGGTCAGGGTCATGGCGGCATCGAACCGGATCACCGAAAAGCGCCGTGCGACCTCGAGGATGATCCGGATCGCCGCCTCGCGGACATCGGCCCGCAGGTAGTCGAGCTGGGCGGTATCGTTCCAGGGCATGTGGGTGCCGTCGTTGCCGTGATAGATGAAGCGTTCGCGGCCGGAGCGGCGATCGACATGCCTGAAGACCACCGCCGCATCGGAATGGTCGTAATAACCGTCCTCGATGAACAGGCCGAGCTCCGGATCGGAGGAAAGGTCGGGACCGCTGAAACGGTAGCCGGGATAGGGAGGATGTTCGAGCTGGATATACCAGTCCGGATGTTCCTTGACCCAGCGGGAGAACAGGCCGGTGTGGTTGGGAACCACGTCTCCGGCCAGGCGGATGCCGTGTTCCCGGCAGCGCTGCTGCAGCTGTCGAAAGGCCTCCTCGCCACCCAGATCGGCAGCGACCTGGTAATCGTAGAGGGCGTAGGCCGAGGCCGCGGCTTCCGGGTTGCCGCGCATCTGCTTGAGCCGCTGCGAGGCGGAGGAGCGTTCCCATAGGCCGATCAGCCAGAGAGTGTTGATGCCGCTGTCGGCCATGGCGGTCAGTTCAACCTCGGGGATCTGATCGAGCCGCTGAATCGGCTGCCGGTACCGCCGGCTCAACTGGTCGAGCCAGACCAGGGTCGATTTCGCCAGCATGACCACGTTTTCCATCCAGGCGGCATCAAGGGAGAAGGCTTCCGGCGCCGGTTCGGTTCCGAACCCCGGCCTGAATCCGACCGGCGGGGCGGCGGGTCCGGGCTCGCCCGTGGGGCGGTGGAATTCGCGCCGGGCCTCGGCTTCGGCAATGACGAGCCGTTCCAGCAAGGCCGAAGGGAGCAGTGCCCCCCATTGCCGGCGGACAAAATCGAGCTGGCCGGCCAGGCTGTCCGGCGCGGCATGCAGCGGTTCGGCCAGCAGGTCGAGTAGCGATCTCCGGGTCGTCTGGCCGGGGGCTGCGACCCTCAACTGCCGGTCGAGGGCGCGCAGCCGCTGCCGGTAACTGCAGCGTTGCTGCAGATCCCGGTCGTGGAACAGAGCCCGATAAGGGGTGGCCGCCCGATTGTCGTTTTGCGTCGCCAGAACCAACAGTTCATCGATCACCAGCTGGCGGCGCCTGGCCTCCGTTTCAGCATCGAGGAAACTCTCTGCCGTCGCGCCACTCAGGACCGGACCAGGCGGATAGAGATCGACAAATGCGCGCACGACCTCCTCGCCCGGGTCCGGGCGCACGGTCGCCAGGGTCCGGATCAGCACCCGCATGGTTTCGTTAAGCAGGGCAAGCAGCTGCAATTGCCCGCCGCTGGCTGGCGCTTGCGGGGTCCTGTGGCGCAGCTGGCGGGCGACCAGCTGGGCCTGGTAATGCAGTGATCCGGCGGCCTGCGGTTGCAGCAGTTCATGCAGCTCAAGGGTTTGCCAGGCTTCGGCCGAGATCTGCAGCGGGGTTGGAAAGTAGGTTTCAGTCACAGATTAATGCCCAATCTAAATCGCCGCGGCGAGATCTGCATCGCGCAGGAAGCCGGCGGCTTCTTCCGGCGCGGTCGGGTTCATGGTGAAGCCGGTTCCCCGTTCGAAACCGGCGGTTTTGGTCAGGCGCGGGATGATCTCTAGGTACCAGTGGTAATCGTAGGGAAGCGAATTCCACAGCGCCGGCCGACCGAGCCGTTCATGCATCGGCGGCGCGGTCTGCAGCACCAGGTTGTAGGGGGGGTCGCGCAGCACCGCACTGAGCCGTTGCAGGGTATTCTTGAGAATTTCGGCCAGTTGCAGCAGCTCCTGGTCGCTCTGCAGGGCGAAATCATGCAGGTGCCGTCTGGGGGTGATCCGCAGCTCGAACGGGTAACGCGAAGCGAAGGGGGCGAATACGACGAAGTTGCCGTCATCCCGCACCACGCCAGATTTCATGTCCAGTTCCTGGCGCAGCAGATCGCAGAGCAGACAGCGCTCTTTGCGGTCGAAATACTCCCGGCAGGTTTTCAGTTCGGCCGTCTGACGGGGGGGGAGCACCGGCAGGGCGATGATCTGCGAGTGAGAGTGGGGGATGGCCGCCCCGGCTTCCAGGCCATGGTTTTTGAAGACCATCACGGTCTGAAACCGGCTGTCCCGGCGCAGGTCGAGCAGCCGGGCTCGGTAGGCCTTGAGAACATTGCGGATTTCATCCGGTGCGAGTTCGGCGAGGGTGCGCTGGTGGTCCGGGTTCTCGACCACGATCTCGTGGGCGCCGATGCCGTTCATCACATCGTAGATGCCGACTCCGCGCTTGTCGAGATTGCCTTCGATGCCGAGGACCGGGTATTTGTTCGGAATCACGCGCACCTGCCAGCCGCTTGAATTGGGTTGACTGCCATCCGGACGTACGGCGAACAACTCGTCTGTCGTCCGTTCTTCCTGTCCGTAACAGAAGGGACAACTTTTCATGGAGACCTGCTCGCGTTCCAGGATGAAGTCGCCCGGGCGGCGTCCCTGGGAACTGGTGATGATCACCCAGTTCTGGGTCAGTGGATCCCATCTTAACTGTGACACGGCAGAAATCCTTTCAATTCTGGTTCGACACGTCCCAAATCCATGCGCCCGTCAGCTTACAGCGACCAGGCGTCGGCATCAAGCAGATTGCCGCGATAGGGGAGCGACAGTCTGCTTTCGGCGGGCCAGCGGGCCATTTCGCTGTCGCCATCGAACAGCAGCAACGAAAACTGCAGCACATCGCCAGGGGCCAGACCGAGTCGGGCTAGCGGCAGGGCGATTTCGATGACTTTGCCGATCACCGCCGGGCAGTGTGTCGTTACCCGGGGCGCTCCGACTTTTCGCAGCTCGGCTTGTTCCCGCTGCGGATCCAGGATCAGTCGCCAGTTCGAACCGCATTCGAGTTTGACTTCCAGTCGCTGGCCACCCTGGAGCTCTAGTGTGCCAAGCGGATCGATCCGCAGGTAGAAGTTGGCGTCATCGTAACTGAAATAGAGTGCCGCGAAACGGTCACTGGATCCGTGCATCGCCCCGGTCGTCTTGAGATCGGCCCGCCCGGCGCCGAGCCATTCGAAAAAGTCGCTGATTCGGCCGTCGACGCAGGGGGTCAGGCAGGTCTGCGGCTCTTCGACCGACAGCTTGAAGCGCGGCGGCTTGATCGGCTGGTTAAGGGTGTCGGGAACCGGCTTGCCTCCCGCCTGGTAGAGCGCTTCCAGGTGGCGGCGGAACAGCTTGTCGAACAGGTCGGCCTGGGCGGTCACATGGTCGTCGCCGAACCACCAGAACCAGTCGCTCCCCTCGGCGCGGAGCAGATGCAGCACCGCCTCCGGCAGCGGCTGCCCGGGATTGTCCAGCGCGGCGGCAACGACCGGTTCCAGTCCGGTCTCCTGACGCGCGGTATCGAGCAGATCCCAGGCCCGGTTTTCTTCCGGATGACCGATCCAGATCTGGAAATTGCCGTTGATCCAGGAGCCGGGGGCGATCCGCTGCAGCGGAGTCGGGTGCATCTCCGCCAGCGCTTCGCTGACCGTTACCATCCGCAACTCGGGAGTGGCAAGAATCCCGCTGTAAAGCGCGCGTAGAAACGGGTAACCGTTATCCTGGTAGCGTTCCCAGCAGTTTTCGCCATCGAGGATCAGCGGCAGCAGGCCGTCGGGAGCGATGTGGGCGGCGCGCTTGAGGTGGCCGATCAGATCTTCGGCGGCCCGCTCCGGCTGCCAGTGGGCATAAACGAAACCGATTCGATCCGACAGCTCGCGGTTGCGGAACAGAATCGGCAGCTGCTGGTAGCTGTAGGGTCGATACAGCAGTTCCCGACGCGACAGCCCGTCGGGGAGACTTTTATGCAGGATATCTTCGTCGCTGGCAACCCAGGCTGCGCCGTTCTGCCGCAGAATCTGCAGCGCCGCTTCGCTGACGGCCCCCTCGGCCGGCCACATCCCCCGTTGCCGGTCGCCGAATCGTTCCCTGACCAGCTGCAGGCCGTAACGGACCTGCAGCTGCGCATCCTCGGGGTGGCGGTACGGCCGTTGCGGCAGCGGTGTGCCGGGAACGGCTTCCCGGGCCACCTGGTTGCCGCACAACAACGGCAGGATCGGGTGCGCGTAGGGGGTGACGGAAATCTCGATCCGCTCCTGCGCCTCCAGGTCCCGATAAAGGTCGAGGACGCCGGAGATTTCGCGATCGTAAAGAGCCAGCAGCTCGGCCTTGTCCTGCTCGGTGAAACCTTCCGCCTGGTGGCGTAATCGCCGCACCGTTTCGCTCCGGCCGAGATGATGCCCCGACCAGGCGAGCAGGAACAAGACCTGGAGATCTCTCAGGTCCTGTTCGGAAAAATCGTCGGCTTCCGGGATTCGAAGCTCGCCCCGGCGTTTGAGCAGCTGACGATATTTCGGGAGGGGGAAAACGTGGCGTTCATGATGGACCGAGAAAAATTGGTCGAGCAGGATGCCGCGTTCCGCCTGACTCATGGAAGCCGGATCCTGACGGGCCAGTTCCAGCCAGTGGTCGTTGGCCTCGCCGCTGACGTAGCGGTCGAGCTGTTCGACCAGCGTCGGCACCAGGTTGAAGGTCATGCGGGCGCCGGCAACTTCGGCTGCGGTTTTCAGCATCTCGCCGTAGTCCTTGACCGCATGCAGGTAGGTCCAGGGGAGCAGGGTCCGGCCGGCAACCGGATCGCGGTAATCGGGTTGATGCATATGCCAGAGGATGGCGATACGAAGTGGTTTCATGGCGGTATCCGAAATTAGCCTTTCTGCAGCTCCTCGATCCAGCCGGCGACCTTGTTGCGGTAATTTCTCAGCAGGGAATCGGCCCGACTTGCAACGTCGGCCTCGGCGACCAGATGCGCGACCGGCCGGCTCTGATCCGGCAGAACCAGGACCCAGCCGTCGGCAAACTGGACCTTGACGCCATCGACGAACGAGGCATCCTGGTCGACAGAATCTTCGCTCAACTTGCGCATGATCCCCCCCTTGAATTCGAACGAACAGGGAACTTCAGTGCTCCGGTAGGCGCGGTTGCCGGTCTCCTGCCGGAGCTGGCTGAGCCGCAGCCCGGTCCGGGTCAGCAGCTCGAGGGTTTTGGCGATGCTGAACAGGGCATCAAAGTTCGGCTGGAAAGTCGGGAAGATGAAGCGGCCATCCATCGACGCCGCCAGGCTGACCTTGTGGTGGCGCGCCGCGTCGACCAGGGCGCGCCCTTCATTTTTGGTCCGCTGTACCGCCAGGCCGTTTTCGCCGGCCAGGTCTTCAACAACCTGCGGCGCCGAAACCGGAACCGCCAGTGCTCCGCCGGAGCCGGTTCGGCTGGTCAGGGCCGCCAGCACTGAAAGCGCTTCATGATTGCTGAGAACTTCTCCGGTTTCGTCGATGATGGTCAGCTTCTCCCCGGAGGGTCCGACCCAGAACCCGGCCGCGGCCTCAAGGGTCACGACAATCCGCGACAGCTGGTCCATGGTTCTGATCAGTCGTTCGGGAGTGGTTCCGGTCTTCCTTTCCTCGAGGTGGGAATTGAGTTCGATAACCTCGCAACCGAGCTCCGACAGCAGCGGCGGCAGCAGGTCGCCGGCCGGGGAATGATTGAGGTCGACCACCACTTTCGGCCTGGCGCGGGTCAGGGCGTCTCGGTCGAGGGCGCGCAGAAATCCTTCCTGGTAATAATCGTTAATGCGCGGCAGTTCGTAAATACCGCCAGGCTCCGAATGATGCACCCGGCGGAAGTTCTCCTTGAAGAAAATCCGTTCAACGTTTTTGGCCATCGCGGAAGAAAATTCCACCCCGTCGGCATCGAAAAAGACGATCTCGGTCGCAGCGGGATCGTCCGGCGACTGGCGGAAATGGACCCCGCCGACCTCGCCGAACGTAGTCAGCTTGTAGCGCAGCACCGGCAAGGGGATCATCTTGACGTCGCGAACATTGATTCCTGCCGACAGCAGGCCGCCGACGAACGAACGCTTGAGCATGCGGGACGAACGGATGGCATCCCGTCCGGCCAGGACAAAGGCATCTTTCGGCAGGGTTGAACCGTAGGCGGCGCCCAGCTTGGCGGTAAATTCAGGGGTCAGTTCGATATTGGTCAAGCCCCGCACCTGGGCACCATCGAACAGGCTTTTGCGCCACTTTTCCCCCCAGATCAGGTTGGTCGTGACGGTCGCTCCCCCTTCGATGACCTTGCGCGGCCACACCTTGACGTCCCGCTTGAGAAAAGCGCCGTTGCCGATGGTCGTTTCGTCCCCGACCACCACCCCGGTTTCGATGACGACCTTTTGGCCGACCCGGACGTTGTGGCAGAGTACCGCCCCCTTGATGCGGGCGCCCTGCTTGACGTATACGTTGTCCCAGAGAATGGCGTCTTCCAGTTCGGCGCCTGCTTCGACGATGCAGTTACGCCCCAGCACGGAGTTTTTGAGCCGGGCGTCATCGTTGATTCGGGTATTGTCGCCGATCACCACCAGCCCCTCGAGGTTGTCAGGATTGGCGAGCGCTTCCTCGCCGAGAAATAATCGCGAACCGGGTCCGGTCTGGGTCTCCTGGATATTGACATTGATCCGGTTGGCGGCAATGTCGCCGCAGGCTTCGAGATAAGAGTCGGTGTTGCCGATATCCGCCCAGTAACCGGTCAGGGTACAGCCGTACAGTGCATCGTCAGCCGCCAGCATGGCCGGAAAAACATCTTTCGACCAGTCGCGGTTTTCCCCCTCAGGGATCATCTCCAGCACCTCGGGCTCCAGAATATAGATCCCGGTATTGATGGTGTCGGAAAAGACCTCTCCCCAGCCCGGTTTTTCCAGGAACTTGGTGATGCGCCCTTCCTTGTTGACGATCACCACGCCGAACTGCAGCGGATCCGGAACCGGGGTCAGGGTGATCGTCGCCCTGGCCTGCTTCTGTCGGTGAAATTCCATGACCGCCGATAGATCGAAGTCGGTCAGCAGGTCACCGCTGATGATCATGAACCGTTCATCGAGAAACTTTGCGGCAGCCTTGACCGCGCCGGCGGTGCCGAAGTCCTCGAGCGGAGTGACGTAGCTGATCCGCACGCCGAATTCGCTGCCGTCGCCGAAGAAATTCTTGATCGTTTCCGGCTGGTGGAAAAGCAGCAGAACCAGCTCATCGATGCCGTGTTTTTTCAGCAGCTCGACGATATGCAGCATGATCGGCCGGTTGATCAGCGAGATCATCGGTTTCGGCAGGTTGATGGTCAGCGGCTGGATGCGGGTGCCGAAGCCGCCGGCCATGATGACAGCTTTCATTCTGGTCTCCAGGGAGAAGGGAAAGAGTTTTTAGCACAATCTCAGCGTCAGACTGCGCCCCGCCGGCGCTCAACGTAGCAGGCTATGTCTCGGTGGTCGGGACTTGTCTTCCTTGACCTTGTCCAAAAAACTCATTCCTAGACAGTCTTCGTTAAGAAAATATTGGCATGGTAGATAATTTTCTCTCTTCACTGGTTCTTACTCATGTGCCGCTTACCGAGGATCCGGGCGATCTCGCTCTTCAGCTCGCCGGTATCAGAACTTTTGACCACGTAGGCATCGGCCAGCCAGGATGAGAAATCATCCTTGTAACAACTGTAGGCGGTGCAGAGAATCACCGGCAGCTCGGGTTTGTCGCGGACGATATTCTGCAACACCTGCAAGCCGCTTTCCCCCGGCATCTGCACGTCCAGCACCACCAGGTCGTAATTGCGGCTGGTCAGCAGCTCGGCAGCGGCGGCGGCTGATCCGGCGGTTTCCACCTGGTAGCCTTCATCTTCCAGTTCAGCGGCATACAGTCGGCAAATATCCTGCTCGTCGTCAACAATCAGTAACCGGCTCATGAATTCTCTCCTCGTTCAGGGTAATGGCAATGGTCATGTGAACCGTCCCTTGCGGTTCGGTTTGAATGTCGAATTCGGCGTTCTGACCTTCCAGAACACGGGCGCAGAGCGCCAGGCCGAGACCTGAGCTTTTTCCGTTGCCGACCGGGTTGCATTTGCCAGATTCGGGCAGGGCAACCGGAGCCAGGTTGGTTCCGCTGAATGACAGCAGGATCTGCCGGCCGCTTAGGCGGGTGGAAATGGCGATATGGCTGTCGGAGGTTGCGGCGTGAATCAGCTGTTTGAGAATACTGCGCAGGCAATATCCCAGGCGCTTGAAATCGACCCGTGCCAGCGGCAGCGACGGCGACAGATCGAGTTCGACCGTCGCCGCGGTCTGTCCGAGGTCGGCCTGGACGCCGGCGTAGACTCCGTGCAGGATGCGGTTGATATCCCAGTCGTCGAGAGTCGGATGCCGGGCCTCGCTGTAAAGCAGAACCTCCTCGAGCGCGTCTTCCAGCCGAAGGGATTCGCGGATGATCGAGTCGATGGCCGGGCGTTGCGGGTCGGTTGCCGGCATGGTTTTCGCCAGGTTCCGGGCGTAACCGCCGATGATCGTCAGGGGATTGCGGATCGAATGCGCCACGTCGGCGGCGATTTTCCCGACCAGGGCCATTTTTTCCATCTGGAGGATCTGCAGCTGCTGGTCCTTGAGCCGTTGGTTGGCGACGGTGGTCCGCTCAAGTTCCATTTGCAGGCGTTCGTACAGCTCGGCCCGTTCCAGCGCATAGGCAACCGGCGTGGCAAACGTCTCGAGGGCCTGCTGGTCGCGTTCCCCCAGCGGACGTTTGTTGATCAGGTTGTCGGCCAGCAGCAGGCCGATCCGCCGGCGTTTGCTGACCAGGGGGACTAGAATCATCTCGCGGACGCCAAGCGCGGCGACCTGGGCCGGATCAATCCCCGGTTCCCGAGCCAGGTCAGAGATGTGGCGACTGACCCTGCTGTCGAGAGTCTGCACGAACAGATGGTTGCTGCGCTGCAACGAAATCGACAGAACCCCGAGCAGGTCCTGAAATTTTTCTCGCTCGGCGGCAAACTTTTCCTCCTTCAGTCTTTGCGCCATTTCCCGCAAGGAAAATTTCCGCTGCTCGATTTCCCGCCAGATGTCGCCAGCTTCGGCGTGATCGCGCGGGCCGATGGCAAGGTAACCGTTCAATGACTGGCTGGAGTGGTCCACCAGCAGCAGAATCGCCCGGTTCAGGTCAAACCCCTCGCCGGCCGTCACTGCGGTCAGGGCCATGGCAATCACCCCGTCCTTGTCCAACGACGATTGCAGCTCCTGACCGACTTCGCGGAGAAAACATCCCTGTTGTTCCAGGCTCCCGATGCGCCCGCGCAGTTCGCGATTTTCAGCTTCGAGCGCCACCAGCTTCTCGATCGCGAACGGCAACAATTGCGGCAGGTCGCCGGCCGCCGGTCCCAGGCTGCGCAAGTCTTCGATGAACAAATGGCAGGTGAGGCAGCGGGTCAAAAAGCGCTGTTTGCGGTCAAACAGCAGCGGGCCGTCACCGTCCCGGATATTGGGACAATCGTGGCGTTCAATCTGTTCTTTGTGCCAGCAGCATTGTGGTTGCAAAGGCGGTCACCTATAAAGCGAGAGGTCAAAAACCATTATAACAACAAGCATCGGCATTGCAATGCGGCGTTTTATCAAAAGATCCTGCATATTCAATAGCTTAAGTGTCCATTCGGAGCGTTTTTCTGCGGTTGTTCCGGTTTCGGGTTGCCCTTGCGGGCAGGTCGATGGCATAACGGTCTCATGGCAGAAAAACCGTATCGACTTTTTTCCGACCATCTCAAACAGAGATTTGGCGGG
>Ga0055481_10000951_pt1 | contig 10071 bp, 11 predicted proteins | sample Muzzi_PWC_D2_FD_57936 | JGI IMG/M metagenome (GOLD analysis project Ga0055481, IMG submission 57936) | Wetland microbial communities from San Francisco Bay, California, USA, that impact long-term carbon sequestration - Muzzi_PWC_D2 | ecosystem: Environmental > Aquatic > Marine > Wetlands ... | reverse complement strand
TGGCATACTCTGGTTGCCTGATGCGGACGGGAGACCCACCACTTCCGAGATTGCCTATAACGAGGCGCTACACCGGGGCAGAAAGACGAGGCCGAATTATCAATGAAGAAGTTGCCGAGGAACGTCTACCCAAAAGGGCCTTCTCTCTACTATGTTCGCAAGAACAAGTGGATACGTCTTTGTCGAATCGATGCGCCGGAAGAAGAACTGCACCGGGAGTTGTGGAAGATACTTTCGAAGGGAGCTGGAACCCTCTCGGCCGTGATGGACGATTTCATCGCCAATCGCCTTCCGACGAAAGCAATGGCTACACAGCGCGACTACACAAACATTATCAAGCGCCAGCTCCGCCCTACCTTTGGCCATATGCGGCCTGACGACGTCACTCAACAGGACATTGCCGTTTATCTCGAGAACCGTGACAAAAAAGGCCACGGGCCGGCCGGCAACCGAGAGACAGCCTGTTTATCTAGTGTCTTCAATCACGGCATGCGGATTCGCGCTTGCAGTGTGAATCCTTGCTATGGCGTCCGACGAAACACCGAGAAGCCCCGGACACGCGCTGTGACCGACAAGGAACTGCGGCAAGCGCTTCGCACCGCACATGTGTCGCTCCGAAGGCTCTTGTGGGCTGCCTACTTGACCGGTTTTCGGCAAAAGGACTTAAGATCGATCAGGCGTGATCAAGTAACCGTTGTCGGTATCAAGGTATGGCAGTCGAAGGATGGTAAGCACGAGATTCGGCAATGGACAGACAGTCTCCGGAAGCTGGTGCGAAAGGAGCTTGAGCGATCGAATTCTGACTGGGTGTTTACCAATCGCAGCGGCAAGCCATGGAGCATGTCGGCGATCCAGTCCGCGATGCGGAGGCTCGAGGTTTCCTGGACGTTCCATGACCTGCGAGCGAAGGCGGATTCGGATCACGAAACCGGTCTCGGCCTCATGCGCCGTTACAACCGCGCCCGGCGACTGAGAGCGGTGAAATAGGGCTTTCTTAGAATGACCTTAGAAAATCCTTAGAAAGAATGGTGCCGGCACCACGATTCGAACGCGGGACCTACTGATTACAAATCAGTTGCTCTACCAGCTGAGCTATGCCGGCTATATTTTCAAGGCGCGGATTATAACGTCTTAATCCGATCTCGGGCAGGTGGCGCGGTCCCGTAAAAGAACATTTTCTTCGCCGTACTTCTCGATTATCGCACCGGCACCCTTGCCGGGCGGCAAACCGACATCGACAAAGAATACGGTCGCTTCACGCATTCTCGGCGTGATATCCGCTGCCAGGTCCAGGGATTTGGCCTGCAGCTCTACACGTTCCGCCCTGCTCTTTTCACCAAACAATCCAAGGGAGATTTTCAAACCTTCATCGTCGGTCGGGACCAGATATGCATCACCCAGGCCACCAATCCGTAGCTGCTCGAGTATGGCGTTTCCGGCCTCGCGATCCGGTATGTTCCTTATCTGTACCCAATGACCCACGAAAACCTGTCCCTGGGTCGTACGAACGCTCGCCCGCATGCCCTCGCTCTCATATTCTGCAAGCGCTCCGGCTGCCTCCGCATTGGTCTTGAAAGGGCCTATGCTGACACAGGAGCGTCCAACAACAGCAGCGAGATCCGAGGGTTTGCCGGAGCCCAGCACGGCACCAACGCTCGCTGCCGCTTCCGCCACTGTCGACCTGGAGACATTCAGCGCCGGGCCGAGTTCGGATTCCTCAACGACAACGACACCCGTTTCCTCGTGTTGCGGCACGAAACGTTCCCACAGGAAATAGAGAATATTCGCGACAACGAGGAGCATGAGAATGTTTTTCATGATGGATTTTGCAGCATGAATGCCAAACCCTGCAGAACAAGATGTGGTCGATGAAGAACTTTGCCGTCAAGCTGCTTTAGGATGCGTGACGCGCCCCCGCCGGTCAAGATGATTCGGGGCCTCAGACCCGCAGTTCGCATGATCCTGGCTGCCCTTTCAATTGCGCCGCAGATCGCATTGAGCGAACCGGTCTGAACGGCCCGGCCCGTGCTGTTCGCGAAAAGCGCCATTCCGGTCCCGAGATCAGCAGACCGTTTGAGTGGCACGCCCACGCCATTGGTATGGCTTTCCAATGACCTGGCCATGAGGTGCAATCCGGGGATAATTTGCCCACCGAGATGCTGTCCGTGCCGATCAATCGCATCGATGGTAACAGCTGTACCGGCATCGACGACGCAAAGTGCTGATTTCGTTTCGGCGCGCGCACCGATCATTCCGGCCCAGCGGTCGACACCGAGGCGTCGAACGTGGCGATAGCTGTTGCTGATGCCAAAAGCCGACTTACTGACGTGAGCAAAACGCACTTCTTCGTTGCAGTGAATGCCGAGCACGGTGGTAAGTCGTGCCGCGAATCCGGGGCCGGCAACATTACTCACGAGTATCGTTTCCGGATCACGCGGCAAATGCGTCGTTAGCGCGCTGAACCCCGACTCATGCAGCTCTTCGTGACGGATACTGCCAGTACGCGCAATCCGTCCCTTTTCCAGAGTGCCCCATTTGACTCTCGTGTTGCCGACGTCAAACAATAACGCTCGTACATCGTTCACTGCGTACTGCCCGGGTGACCGACCAAACCGGTGAATCTCACGGTCCCGGAAGTAACCGGTCGCCGACCTGTTGGCGTTTGCAGAATGAGGGCGCCATCCAGATCGATTCCCTGGCAGACGCCGCTGATACTATTATCGGGCAGGTCGACAGTAACTCTCTGGCCACGCAACCAGTCGTACTTTTCCCACGCCGAGGCGAAATTCTCGAATCCGTCCGCTTCAAACTCAGCCATAGTATTGAAGAGGCCTTCGATCAATCCTGCCGCGACCACGCTGCGCGTTGGCAATTCGCTCATGCAGTCTGACAGGTCACTCACCTGGCCAAGTCGGGTCGTGATCTTCGCAGCGTCAGGAATACCGCTAAGGTCATGGTTGATTCCGATACCGGTTACGGCGGTCAACGTGTCTCCTGGTGACGATCGCGTCTCCATCAAAATCCCGCCTAGTTTGCCGTCGCGAACGACCAGATCGTTGGGCCATTTCAGACCGATTCCCCGGGCACCGAGCTTTTCGAGGGCGCGCACAACGCCGACGCCGATTGCCAGCGTCAGGCAAGGTAGCAGCTGTTGCGGCGAAGCGAACGTATACGACATGGACAAACATAATCCTGACGAACCGGGAGAATGCCATTGTTTGTCCAGGCGGCCACGACCAGCCGTCTGATGATCCGCCAGCGCGACGCGAAATCGCCCGGGCAACGGTGCCGGCTGCTCGAGCAGGTAACTGTTTGTCGATTCGATCTCGGAAAAAACTTCCAGGAAGTCGAGTTGTTCCCGCGGTAAGCCGCAAATCGGTTCGCGAATTTTGGCAACGCTCAGCTGGCTGGTCATGTCGGTTTCCGACGAAAAATCATCGCTCGTGTCAGTTTCGTTTCTTCGCCGCTACGCATTCGGCTGAGATTAGATCGATGACTGAACACGATGTACATCGCCATAACTGTGCAATAGATGAATATCGGCTGATCGTCAGGCAAGCGAACCAGGGCAAGAACGACAGGAGCAGAAAAAGCTGCCAACATCGTCGACAACCCGACAAACCCCGATAACACGAGCACCAGGACCCACACTGCCAGAACGGGCAGCAACAGGAATGGCGCGAGCACAATCAGTGTGCCCACCAGTGTGGCCGCGCCCTTACCACCGCGAAACTGATGCCACATTGGCCAAACATGTCCGATGACAGATGCTGCCGCGCAACAAAGTGTCAGCCATTCGCGTGACACATCGGGGCTCGCGCCGACGATCGGCAGGTCGATACCCGGCACGACACCCGTACCGATAATGCCCTTGCCGATGTCGATGACCATGACTCCGAGGGCAAAACTCAAACCCTGTGTGCGCAATGCGTTGGTACCACCAGCATTGCCGCTGCCCATCGTGCGTATGTCGATACCGCCGCGTATTCTGCCCATGACCATGGATCCCATGATGGAGCCAAGGAAATAACTCAGAAGAAACTTTATGGCGAGTTCGAGCATTCACGCGATCCGTGCTTTGTTTGCAGTCGGCCGGCATTGTAGCATCACGGCAATTCAATCAAACGGGCAGCCAGTACATGAATCGTGAGCCCATTCCCCTGCTGTTGAACCCGGCCGCGGGGCGCGGTCGTGCAGCAGGATATGCCGACGCCATCGTCACAATTCTGGAAACTTCCGGGTTTCCGATTGAGCTGCTTCTGAGTAAGGGCGTCGGCGACCTCGAGCGGCTCGCCAGCGAGCAAGCAAGCAGCGGAACAAGCCGGATGATTGTAGCCGGCGGGGACGGCAGCGTTCACGAGGCCGTCAACGGTATACTGAAAGTTGGTGGAGAACCCCTGCTCGGCATTATTCCCATTGGCACCGGCAATGATTTTGCCAAAGCGTCAGATACACCGCTCGACTGGAAATCGGCGGCATCCGAACTGTCAAGCAGAATGCGCGACAATGCGCCGGTACGCAAAGTGGATGCCGGCCGAATGAACGATCGTTTTTTCGCAAATGGTGTTGGAATCGGATTCGACGCAAAGATCAATCGGATCGCGAGAAAATACAATTGGCCCATCGGTGACCTCATCTATCTTTTCGCTGTGTTCGAAGGACTGTGGGATGGTGTCATCACGCCGCACGTTCGCATGACTTACGGGGATGTCGTGCATGACGGCCCGATAACATTAGCCAATATCAGTAACGGCCCCTGGGTCGGCGGTATGTTTCACATTGCACCGATGGCAAGTATCAACGACGGTCAGCTTGACCTGGTCGTCGCGGAGCCGGTGAACCGCCGCAGGATTCTCGCATTGCTGCCGAAGCTGATGCGCGGCACGCATATCGACGCGCCGGAGATCCTTACACAAAGAATCCGGCAATTCCGATTGATTGCCGATGCGCCCGTTCCGTCTCACATAGACGGCGAGACCCAGCCATTACAAACCGATTTCGAGATCGAGATTCTGGATCAGGCGTTGTCGCTGCTTTAGGGCCGACCCAGCCATCGCTTTCGCCCTGATTCAACCGCGGCATCGGCGTCCGTGTCGATAACCAGGTAACAGGTATCTTCCGCCGGCGCCGCAAGCGTCACCCTGCGCCGCATGAGGTTGTGGTCGCGAAAAACCGTAATCGTCACCGCATCACCTTCGTGATGGTCTCGCAAACGGCTGTCGAGATTCTCGGCGGTAAGTCGCAATCCATCCATGGCAACAGCCTCGTCGCCGGGTGCAATGCCTGCCTTTTCAGCGGGGCTCCCCGAATGCACCAATGTGAAACAATTCAGGCTGCCTTGCCTGGTCAACGTCGCGCCAAGCCACGGGGGTGGTTCGGCCTCATCGTTCGCCGGCTTGCCGCCCATATCCTTGCTGTCGACGGCCGGCCTGAAGCGCATATCAATACCAACGGTCTTCAACAATCCGTGCAACGGCAGGTCACCGGTTCCCCTGACGAAGCGATCGAAGAAATCGACGAGTTCGAGGCCGGTGACGGAGCGAGCGAGCGATTCCAGTCCGCGTTCCGGCATTCCCTTTCCGGTTTCGCCGTATCGTTTCCAGCACTCCTTCATGACATCGTCCAGCGAGAATTTGTCTTTGCTTTCCTTGCGAATCGTAAGATCGAGCGCCAGCGCAATCAGGGACCCCTTGGTGTAGTAACTGACGATTGAATTGCTCGAACTGGCATCCTGTTTGTAAAAACGTGTCCAGGCATCGAAACTCGACTCTTCGACGGTTTGGCGAAATCTTCCACGGGTGCGTTCGACCCGCGTTATCGTCTGTGCCAGCAGCTCCAGGTAGCTCTTGTCGCTGATCAAGCCGGCGCGACACAGGAACAAATCATCGTAATAGGAAGTGATGCCCTCGAATACCCACAGCAGCCCGGTGTATGTCTCAGCGCCGAGCACATAGGGCGTGAAGCGTTCGGGCTTCATGCGCTTGACATTCCAGAGGTGAAAATATTCGTGGCTGCAAAGACCGAGAAATTTGCGATAGTCGTCATCGACCTTGGTCCTGCCTCGCCGCGGCAGATCTTTTCGACTGCACATCAGGCTGGACGACCAACGGTGCTCTAAACCGCCATACCCGTTTTCCCGTACCGTGAGCAGGAACAGATAACGATCGAGATTTTCCGGCTTGCCAAGAAACCCGAGCTGGTGTTCGCAAAGCTTCGCAAGGTCATGACAGATCCTGGCCATATCGAAATGCATTTCACCGAATACCGCGATGGCGTGCGGAATTCCGGCGGCTTCGAATTCACCAATATGGATATTTCCCATCTCGACCGGGTGGTCGATCAACTCCGCGTAATTACTGGCAACGTAAGTGCCGAAATCGTAGCGTTCTGCAGATAATGGTCGCATCGACGTCGCGACGCGCCAATCGGTCGCGATAGTGTCGGGTGGCGGAATGATTTCCAGGTGACATTCGAGATCTTCCTGGCCAACCACCTCGGGGAAGACGCATGCGCCATCAAAGAATCCGTGTGTCGTGTCGAGGTAGGCACCCCGGACATTCAGGTCAAATGCGTGAATCTCGGCAACAACGGTTAACGGCGCTTCGCACGGATCAGCTTGCCAACTGCTCTTGTCAAGCTTGGTGAGCTTTACGTCCTCGCCATCCATCGCTGCCCGGATGGCAACGACATGCCGGGCCAGATCGCGAATCATGTAACTGCCGGGGATCCAGGCAGGAATGATGAACACCTGTCCGGCCGGGTCAGGTTCAGCGACAGTTAGCGAAATTTCGAAGAGGTGCGCTGTCGGGTCGCTGGCAGAAATTCTGTATTGGTGCGGTGCAGGCATGATGAGTCTCTATGCTACTGAACTATGGGTTCGACGAGCTTCAGCGTCAGGCACTTGGCGGAGCCGCCGGCTTTGAGAAATTCCGACAGATTCACTTCGCGAACTTTAAATCCTGCCAGCATGAGCCTCGCCTTGAGCGGATCGGACGCCATGTTGAGAAATACCATATCGCCAACATTCACCGCGTTGCAGGCAAAATTTCCTGCGTCCTGCGTATCGACCACGATTCTTTTGTGTGGCGGTATCCGGCTTTCGATCGCTATCCGTGAATCGAAATCGAACGCCGGAGGGTGATACATCAGAAATCCATCGGTCAGTGGACAGAAGCAGGTATCGATATGATAGAAACGTGAATCGACGAGTTTGATCGACACGAGTTCAAGGTCGAAAAACTTCCGAATCTCTTCGTGCGCTTCAATTTCCGTGCGAAAGCCATAGCCAGTCCAGAGCCACGGACCACGACGATCCCGAAGGCAATCTCCCGCACCTTCAAATCCAATCTTGTCAGGAAGGTCCAGCAATTCGAATCCGTTTTCGCGAAACCACGTCTTGAAATACTGCTCTTCAGGCCGCCGTTCATGCGGGATGAAATGGCTTGCGATCGCTTTGTTGCCGTAGACTGCTCCGGCATTGGCGGTAAACACCATGTCGGGAAGACCGGGTTGCGGCGTCATCTCCACGACATCGGCGTACTCGGCAATTGCATCGCGTAATTCGCACCATTGTGTTTTCGCAAACCCGATATCGAGCGAGCCTTCCTGCCCGGCCATCCACGGATTGATGACGTAGTCGACCGTAAAGTGATCCGGCGGACACATCAGAATTTTGTCGCGCATGTTGCTCCTTTCGCAGACGCTTACTGCCTTGTTCGGATTGTTATCGCGTTAATCGACCTGCTCCCTGGGTGCGTTCGTGCGCGGCAGGTGCACTTCCGCAAGCATGCAGCGGACGCTGCCCCCTGCCGAGCTTTCGATCCGGTCTATCGGTGCACTGATGACCCTTGCATTCGCTTCTATCCTGTCAATCTGGGATTGTGTGAGTGATCGCCTTGCCTGTTCCGACATGGCGATCAGCCGTTCACCCGACATCGAACGCAGCTCGAGCATATTGCCGGCAAACGATTCCATCTGCTCGAAGCTCAAGGATATGACATCGTGACCGCTGTCCCGCAAACTGCGGGTAACCGCCTCTCGCTGGTCCTGCCGCGGAATTGCCTCGTCGCAGATTACGGCAAGTTCCTCACCAATGTTCATTAGTACATTCGTGTGATATATCGCCGCTCCGTCGCGATCGACCGCTTCGAACGCGACCACTTTGTAATTCATTCGTTGCGCGAAATCGCCAAGCGCCTCCAGGTGTGTGCGTGAGGAAAGACAGGCATATGCGACTCGATTGACGCGGTCGAGCACGAGGCTGCCTGTTCCCTCGAGATATTGGCCTTCGTTTTCATGCGCCGACAGATCGAGGATTTCCCGAACCTGGAAACCGTACTCGGTCGACAACATCTCGATTATTTCGGGGCGCCGCTCGGTCCTGCGATTTGGCGCTTCCATCGGGTACAGCACCACGGTGCCATCCGCGTGGAAGCTGACCCAGTTATTCGGAAATATCGCGTCCGGCGTGTGCGGCTCCTCGGTGTCGTCGACCTGAATGACGAGGATGCCGTTTGATTCCAGCGCCGCTTTCAGCCCGTCGAACTCGCTCGCAGCGTCGATCTGCTGCTGCTCGGGCGGAGACGTGTTTCTACCCTGGAATTTGTTCGAGGCTGCCGTGTGCGGATTGCTCTCGAAACGTACCGGCCTGATCATCAGCACGGCAGATGCAAGTTGAGATTCCTTTGCTGAGGTCATATCGTCTGGACTTTCCGTGATTGAACGGAAGCTTGCCGCCACAGTCACTGGAATACAAGCGAGGAATTAACAATGAGTCCCGAGTCGCGAAAGAGAGCGATGGCCATATTCAGGAACCCGGCCTGGATCAGTTTCACCTGGTTCGGGATGACTGCAGGAATTTCCCTGCTGGCCACGCCCGTTCGATTCAGCGCAACGACGATCACGCGACCGATTGCCCTGGATGTCGGACGGGTCGTGTTTGCCGCGCTGAACAAAGCAGAATTCGTTGCGTTGATCGTTCTCCTGGTTGTCATCAGGGTTTCAGGCAAGATCAGGAACTACATCGCAGTCACCGGTGTGCTTGCACTGATATTGTTAGTTCAGGCGGTTTGGCTGTTGCCGGAGCTTGCGGCACGAACTGATCTGATCATTTCAGGTGTTGAACCAGCCCGATCGATTGTGCATGCCGCGTATTCAGTCCTGGAACTGACCAAACTCGTGCTGCTCCTGTTTTTAGGTTTTCGCTCGCTACAGATTTTGCTTGAACAGCAATCCGGAACACGCTAATGCCGATCATTGTTCTGACTGTCCTGGTCCAGATTGGGCTTATCATTCACGTTGTCAGGACGGGCCGGCCGATGTACTGGGTATTCATCATTCTCATAGCCCCCGGCATCGGTTCAATTGCGTACGCGATCATCGAGCTGCTGCCGGAGCTATCGGGCAACGTCCGTACGCGAAACGCCATGCGTGGCGTCAGGAAAACACTCGATCCGGGCGGAGACCTGAGGCGACGCGAAAAAGAACTCAGACTGTCGGGCAGTGTCGATGCAGCGCGTCACCTCGCCGACGAACTCATGGATTCCGGCCGTTACCAGGAAGCCATCGCGCATTATGAAAACACGCTGACCGGGCTGTACGAAAACGACCCGGACCTGCTACTCGGCCTGGCGACCGCCCAGTTCGGCAATGAACAATTTGACGACGCGCGGCAGACCCTGGAACGACTCATCGAGGAGAACCCGGATTTTCGATCTTCAGAAGGTCACCTTCTTTACGCACGATCGATGGAAGCCTGCGGCGACACCGAGAAAGCACGCGAGGAATATGCGGCGGTTACGGCGTACTACGCGGGTGCTGAGGCGCGGGCAAGATACGGGCATTTCCTGGAGTCACAGGGAGACAAGGAAGCGGCCCTGGCGGAATACGAAGAAATCATCGTTGCCGCCGATCTTGCGCCGCGGCACTACAGGAAAGCGCAAAAATCCTGGATCAACGAAGCGAAAGCCGGCATCCGGCGGCTGTCCGGCGACTAGCCCATGCCACACGGAAAACACGAGCTGACGGCCGACGATGGTCACCGCATCACGGTCCACGACTGGCATTCGGCTG
>Ga0055481_10000950_pt1 | contig 10071 bp, 11 predicted proteins | sample Muzzi_PWC_D2_FD_57936 | JGI IMG/M metagenome (GOLD analysis project Ga0055481, IMG submission 57936) | Wetland microbial communities from San Francisco Bay, California, USA, that impact long-term carbon sequestration - Muzzi_PWC_D2 | ecosystem: Environmental > Aquatic > Marine > Wetlands ... | reverse complement strand
CATCAGAGTGCAGCAAGAAACGGATACCGAGGTGGTTGTCATGAATCCGGGAGACACGATTGAGCTTTAAATGACATGCGGCTTCGTAAAAAGTTCATATACAAGGCGCGCAAGCCTTGAGGAGTGAGGCGTACGAACAGTACCCTGGAATGACGAAAGGTGAAGCGCAACGCAGTAGATGAGCTTTTTACGAAGCCGTTAAGATTTTTTCCTCAGCCTGAGGAGTGTGCCTTAGATCCCTCAGCCGGACGGCTTACAGGACGGTGCGGCAAACCCACCCGAGCCGGAGGGTATCCCCTGGGCCCTGACACAGCTGGCCGACATCAATTTTTCCACATCCGCGCATTCACATGCAGGACATTTGGGCGGTGGATCATTGGCAGACAATGTCAATTCCTCAAAACAATTACAGCAGGCTTTGCACTGGTATTCGTAAATCGGCATGGGTGATACAGGCTCCTTCTTAAAATATTTCATATATAATAACGTCTATCCCGGCCAAGTCAAGATCCATAAGCATGAATTACGTGACATCCGGGCCTCGAGATTTTTAATGAAAGGGAGTAAACGCCTGCCTGCGGATAATAGATAAATCCGGATACCGCCTTTATGAAAATGGAATATCAAAAAGCAACGCTTCAGCCACGAAAAAACGATCAGCCGGAGGCAATCGGCCGGCAAATTCAGTCATAAACCGGCGATTGTGCGCGGCAAGACTTTGATTCAAAGATGCCAGATCGATGATCCATTTATTGGAAATGGAGGGCAGATTCTTAAAATTTTTATGGCAAAAACCGACCGACCGATGGCCTTTGTACTCACTTAAAATGGGGTAGCCATGGGTTCGACAAATTATGGCGCGTGCATCGTATATGTGGCAGGCGCCATCTTCAAGCAGTGGGCAAGGACCAAAGGAGGTGGCCTTGAGGGCTTTGCGTCGAATTTGATCTACCTGTTTTTGCGGCAGTATTTGCAGCGCACGGGCAAATGATACGGCTTCGATTGGAAAGACGGTAATATGGCGCTGGCAGCAGTTGCCGGGGCAACCTTTTTTACAGCTAATATATTTCGCGTACCTTTGCCGGATTTCATAACAGAGCTGATCGACTTCGCTGATCAATTTTTGATAGTCCCTGAGCGCTTGCAATTTATAGTTCCTTTTTTGGCGGATTTGATTATTTTAGCTCATTTTAAATTTTAAATCACGCTTTCAATTAATCTTATGATCATTGTTTCCGATGCCCACATCAGCAAATCCAGGGGGAATCATTCCGACTTTTTCAAAATGCTTGCGGCAATTGAAAAGACGGAGCATGACCTGATCTTTTTGGGCGATATTTTTGATCTATGGATTGCATTGCCCCGCTATGAAGAAGACATACATGTCAATTTTATTGCCTGGAACCGAGAGCAGAAAAACAACCGCACGATCGGCTTTTTGGAGGGCAACCATGAATTCTATCTGGCTGCTCAACGGGCCCGGGCTTTCACGTGGTGCTCTGACGAAGCCTGGTGGCAGGATGACGCCGGAACGATTTTTCTGCATGGCGATCAAGTTAACCGCAAAGATAAAAAGTATCTGGCCTTTAGAAAACTGATTAAAAATAACGTGGTTGAATTTATCCTGCGATACCTGCCTTATGGACCTGAACTGGTAATGCGGGTCAAGCATGAATTAAAACAAACAAATAAAAAATTTCGCATCCAGATTCCCTGGGATGAAATTGTTTTATTTGCAGAAAATAGATTTGCCGCTGGAGTCGATACGATTTTTGTGGGTCATTTTCACCAGGAATATTGCTACCGTAATCAGGAATTTAAAAAAATGTATCTTGTGCCGGATTGGCTCGGCACGCAAAAAGTTACCCTGTACCACAAAAACCCAAGAAAAATATCAACGTTGCACTGGCGCGATCTGTTATGACGCAGATTGAGTGGTTTAGGATTCAAATAACCCTAATAATAAGAAAAAGCTCCCAGACAATTACAGCGGCAAATGCGATGATGACAGCCGAAAAAAGTGAATGGGTGTAAATTTTTGCTCTGGAGAGAAAAACATTTTTAAATATCAGCAGAATGACGACCCCGATGCTCGTAAATAAATATTTTGCGACGATAAATGGCAGCAGACCGTGCCGGAGGAAATATGCCATCACGGGATTGAGCTCCGATGAGCCGTTGTCGATTAAAATCAGGGTTAGCAGCGCATCAAAAATACTGAGCATCAGAATGGCGGTTATGGCCGCAAATAATTTCGGATTGTAACGGTCGAAAAAAAACACTCTGCGCCGGTCGTCATCCCGGCGAATTCCCTCCCGGCGACCATTGAAAATTAAGTATTTTAACCGCGCCTTATGATTGGTTCTGCGATCCGTGCCACGGCGTTTCTTCTTGCGGGATTGCTCACAAGGATCGGATTGCAGCGGATTTTTCGGATTGCTTTTTTTCATCATTCTATTAGATGGCGTAGTCGCAATACAGGGTAGGACCCTTCTCGGAGCCTCGCATATCTAGAGTTTCCTCGCAGTCATCCGGACAAAATTGCCGCTGATAATCGATCCGACTGGGTTTATTCATTGACGCCAATTTGCCGGCAACATCTGCCAGGGTGTCAGATTTAATCGCTTTCGGCAGGCGCTTTAGCTTTAAATATAATCGTTTGATTCTTTCGACCTGTTCCAGAAATTTTTTGATCAAAAAATCCGCCCTGATGACCGAACTCGTGTCGTAGATCGTTGCCGGTGGTCTTAATACATTGGATCTGGGAGATACGAGAACAAAGGGTTTTATCAGAGGTCTGAAAGGAATTCCCATCCTTTTGGGAATTATTTTATTTTCGATTAAGACCTTCCTCAGCACCTGGATTCGTTTTTCATTCTCATCGAGGGGCGATTCCACCGATTGATACTGACGACCGTCAAACACCAAGAATTCGCCGTCGCCTGTGATTTTAAGACTATAGGTGTAATTTTTGGACTCAAAAAGATAGATATCGAGAAATTGATTGATCAGGAGATGATCAATATGGGTGGCCAATCCATTGTGGTCAATTTTCAAATCATGAATAACTGCCCAGTTACGGGAGTCGGCACAGTAGAAATTGATAAAATGAGCGGCGTTTTTACCTCCGTCTTGCCCGGGACTTAAATTTTTCAGCTCTCTTTCAATCAGAAATCGCTTTCGCGGGCTCAAGTTCAAGGATAGCAGATCTCTCAGTTGTTCGACGGCTCCCTGCTTGGCATCTCTATCCTTGATCAACATGTCGCACTCCCAAAATATTTTAAGGCTGCAAAATTTTTAGACAGGACAATAGGTAGAAAGCGGGTTAGAATCAACGTCAACGCACAAGGATTAATCGCCATGCTCATCAATTCTATTGAATTAGCAATATATTCGGAATCTTATATAGAAATCCGCCCCCCCTACGCACTGACTACCACAACTATATCGGCCAAATATGGGCAGACTTTAGCCCTTTTCCTGTCAAAAATAACGTGGACAGGGTTAATCCGCATCCGTTAACTCCAAAATATTTTCCTCAGATATCATTAGATAAATATGATTTATCCACACCGGATATCGTTGTTTATCAAGCTGGAATAATTAAGAAATATCGCGGTGAGGCGCTGCCGGCTGCGTGCCGGCAACCGGTTATCCGCATCTAAACAGGATAGCCGGCACGCTTTGAAAAGCCGTCGCAAATGTGTTACTTTAATCCAAGCCGGACCCGCCCTTGAGATTTTATCCATCTCCGGCAGGTCGCTGATCCGCTGTGAAGATTTGTGGCAGATGAGCAAATTGAGCATGGCGAACTGCCGCCCGGCCGGAGATAATATTGCACGGTTCTTAATCAGAGCTTAATCTTTAGGAATTATTGAGAGACTATCGTAATGAATCTGTTAAAAGGAATTAAATATAATTTGCGGGGTCTGGGGATGGGCCTAAAGACCCCCAGGCTGCTTTTGCTGGGGATGATTCGCTTTATCGTGGTGATTATCATCACGATTGCTTCGGCCAGCCTGATTCTGGTTTATCATCAGGAGATCTTGAATCTCATGTGGCGCCGACCTGAAAGCAGCTGGTTTTTGTGGCTGTGGCATCTGCTTTCCTGGCTGCTTTCGGCGGTATTGGTCGGTTTTTCGACTGTCTTATCTTACCTGGTTTCACAAATTCTATTCAGCGTTTTGATCATGGACCTGATGTCCCGTATCGTTGAGAAGTCCGTCACCGGCAGGGTCCAGGGGCCGGACAAAATGCCCATGTGGCAACAATTTTTGTTCCTGATCAAGCAGGAAATCCCCCGGGCAACGGTTCCGGTTTTGCTAACCTTGCTGTTGATCATTATCGGCTGGGTAACACCTCTGGGACCGGTGGTGACAGTTGTATCTTCGGCCATAGCGGTTGTTTTCCTGGCCTGGGATAATACGGATTTGATCCCCGCTAGACGGCTGGTGCCGTTCGGTGAACGATTCCGGGTATTGGGACGTACCCTGCCCTTCCATCTGGGTTTTGGGGTTCTTTTTTTGATTCCGTTTCTCAACATACTGTTCCTTTCGTTTGCTCCCGTGGGGGCAACCCTTTACTATATCGACAAAAGTCAGAATTGATCGTCAATAGGCAGGAATAATAATGGAAATCAGAAGTGCGGATAAACTCACGGACCTGAAATGGCTGAACATGTTTGACGTCGCTTACCTCGATGCCGCCGGCCGGCACAGGTCATGGCAAATGGCGTCCAGAACTCCGGCACCCAAGTGTATCACCGGAAAGTTTAATTTGCCCGATGCCGTGGTTATCGTGCCGTTTCACACGGCTGAAAAAAAAGTGGTTGTTACCAGGGAATACCGGGTGCCTTTGGCGGATTATGAATATGGATTTCCGGCCGGTCTGATCGACCCGGGAGAAACCATTGAGCAGGCGGCCCGACGCGAATTGCAGGAAGAAACCGGCCTGACCGTGACGCGCTTTCTCAAAATCAGTCCGCCAGTATATTCCTCGGCCGGCATGACCGATGAATCCGTGGCGATGGTGTATGTGGAGTGCGACGGACAGCCCTCAACAGACGGCAATACAGGCTCTGAAGTGATCGAAGTCCAACTCGTCACACGGACCCAGGCCTCCCAAATGTGCGAAAATCCAGCACTGAAATTCGATGTTAAAGCCTGGCTGGTCCTTGCCGGATATGCAGAAAAAGGAATGATAGAATAATGTCGCAAGAGGATTACTATCGGGTTTTAGGGGTGGATCAAAAGGCCTCGAAAACCAAAATTAAAGAAGCGTACCGGCAGCTGGCCTTTCAGTACCATCCGGATCGCAACCGGGAAAACACCGCGGCAACCGATAATATGAAAAAAATCAATGAAGCCTATGCGGTACTTTCCAATCCGGCCAAAAGAGCGGATTATGATAATATGAGAAGCCAGTTCGGTTCTTCAGCCTATACTCATTTTAGAAATAATTATTCAGAGCAGGACATTTTCAGCGGATCGGACATCAACCACATTTTTGAAGAGATGGCCCGCTCTTTCGGATTCAGAAGTTCCAATGAAATTTTCAAGGAATTTTATGGTCGCGGGTTTCAGCAGTTTGAGTTTAAAACCCCCCATGCCCGCAGATATGTTTTTAGGAGTCCGTCGCAAGCTGGTCCACCCCAGGTCCAATTCCCGTTGGGAGGAAATTTAGGAAAATTAATCCGCTTTGTGCTGCAGAAAGTCAGCGGTGTCCGGTTCCCCGAAGATGGTGCCGATATTGATGAGAATCTTTATCTCGCTCCGCAGCAGGCACTGCAGGGCGGACCGTACGCCTATTATCTGCGCCGCCAGTCCAAAAAACTGGTGGTCAAAATTCCGGCTGGCATCCGCGAAGGTCAACGCATTCGGCTGGCAGGGATGGGGGAAAAAGGCCAGGCCGGAGGCAAACCCGGCGACCTCTTTTTAAAAGTTCACATCCGCAAACCCTGGTTAAGGTCGATCAAGGATTTTTTTGCGGAAAGAAAGACAAGGCCATGAAAAAAATTATCTGCCATGGCGACAGCCTGACCGAGGCCTGTGATCTGGATAAAAAACATATCTGGCCGATCCTGGTAGAAAAGCAGCTAAACCTGCGGGTCATCAACAGCGGCATCGGCGGGGACACCAGCGGCGGATTGCTGGCCCGCTTTTATCATGATGTTGTGCGGCACCAGCCGGATTTCGTGATCATCCTCGGCGGCACCAACGATCTATGGTGGGATCTGGAGGTTAATTTGATTCAGGCAAATATATTTGCCATGGCCTGTCAGGCCCAGTTTCACAAAATTACACCCATTGTGGGGCTGCCGTTACCCTTGCTGATGGAAAACATCCGGCGCCAGGAAATGATGGCGCCGGTTGGAGGCTGGCAAAAATGCATCCACAAATTAACTGATCTGGTGGCGGCATTGTCGGCCTCAGCCAGACAAAGCGACATTGACTGCCTGGACTTTTTTCACCCCTTTTTAGACGAAAATGGCGCGTCCCACGACCATTATTTCCTGGAGGATGGGCTTCATCCCAATATGCAGGGTCACCTGCTGATGGCTGAAAAGGCCGTCGAATTATTATGCAACCGGTTTCATTTTAATAATAAATAACTATATTGCAACCATGGGTATGAAAAACCTGTGGACCGTTCTGCCGGCGACTGCGACCCCTCACAGCTTGAATGTTAACTTTTCTCCTACTGCGCCTGCCCATTGTTATTTTCAATCTGATCTCATGACAGCGACCGCAATGGTTTAACCCTGTCCGATGGGCCCTCACATACCCTTGTTGCTCTTTTTGATTGGTCTGCATTCACATTGAAAGGAGGACTTATGAAATCGATATCTCAAATGATCGAAGAGCAAGTTCATCGTTGGCAAATCCAGCAGAAGAAAAAACCTGAAGAAAAAGCAATTGTCCCCGTCGTCACGTTGTCCAGAGAGCCCGGCAGCGGGGGCCGAATTGTGGCGCAAAAACTTTCCGAAAGGCTTGGTTTTGAGGTGTTTCATCAGGAGGTTTTACATGAAATGGCAAAACGGGCCGAGGTCAGTGAACAATTGCTTGCGACCCTGGATGAAAAGGGTCTATCAATCCTGGAAGATTGGATATCATCTCTGGTCAATGACCGGCACTTATGGCCGGACCAATACCTGCGGCACCTGATGAATGTTATCGGCACCATCGGCAAACACGGTCGGGCCGTTGTTGTCGGCCGGGGGGCAAATTTTATCCTGCCTCCGGAACAACGGTTTCGGGTTCGCATCACGGCCTCCCAGAGACTGAGGATTGAAAATGTTGCCCGTGATTTTAATCTTTCGCAAGATGAAGCCAAGCGCCGGGTCATTAAAACGGAATCTGATCGCAAGGCATTTATCCGCAAGTATTTTAATGCCGATATAGCTGACCCAACAAATTATGATCTTGTCATAAACACGGAAACGTTGAGTGTCGACAATGCCGTCGACGTGATCGGCGCCGCGCTGGGATGTTTGGTGGAGTGTAAGCTATGAGTTCTGAGCCGGATCATCCTAGTCGGAGGGCTGGTTATGGGCTGCAGTGGCGTATATTTTAGGACAAGTTTCTCGAAAAACAGCGGTTTCAGGGGTCAGGTTTCAGGGGTCAGCCCATCTGCTTACCCTCGAAGTAGCCAGTTTGATCGGAAAAGAGACTTTGGCAATAAAGTTTCATATGAGTGTTTTGCACCCCCGTTCCCTGAACCCTGACACCTGACACCCGAAACCTAAAACAACTCATGTTGCCACCGCTGGCTTTAGTTATATAACAACATGCTGTAACAGGCCCAGCGGCTCGGTTAAACAAGCCGATGCAGTTGCTCGACCTGCGCCCCAAATTCTTTGCCGGAAAAGCAGTACTGCATGTCCACAAAGCGTTGGCGAAAACTGCATACTTCTTCCTTGACATTTTTGGCATGGAGAATGACATCGGCCATCAGCTGGGCCAATTCGCCAAAATCCGTTTCGAGCATGCCAAAACGGGTCATCTCCTGCACGCCGGTGCGCAACGAGCCCGAGGCGGTAAACCCTTCTTCATCCGGTGCGGCCTGATAATTGAGAACAATGTTGTTATCTTCTAATCGCCCTGCTATTTCCGCCCCTTTGGCATAGCCCACATTCACAATGACCTGATGGGTCTCCGTGTAGGAAATCGCGGGATCGCCGGCCACATCCAAGCCGCAGTCCTTCAAAGCCCTGGCAAACGCTTTGGCGTTGTTCAATACGGTTTTCTGGTAATCATCTTTAAAATAATTCATTTCGTAAGCGGCAAGCAGCAGCCCCAGGAGCGTACCCAGGTGGTGATTGCTGAGGCTGCCGGGAAAAGAGCGACGTTGGATGGCTTCCCAGAAGTCATAATGCAAATCTTGCTCGGTGTAATTGGCCGCAACAATGCCGCGTTGGGTGCCGAAAAAGGTCTTGTGGGTTGAGCCGGTTACGATATCGGCCCCCTCTTTGAATGGCTGCTGAAAATAAGGCCCGATCAGCCCCAGAACGTGGGCCATGTCGTACATCAAAATGCAATCCAGCCCGAGGTCATCGATTACGCTGCGAATTTCAGCCACCGGCTCCCGGTGAATAATCATACTCTTGCCCAAAATAATTAGCTCCGGCCGGTGCTCGGAAATCAGTTCGCGACAAACCGCCATATCCATCTTGTAAGGATTATCGGCCAACACCGGGAAATTAACCGCCGCCGGCTTTTCCCATTTGGGATCGCGCATCACAAAATCTCTCAGCGCCCCCATGGGCTGGGCACTTAAATGACCGCCCTTGATGATGTGATTATTCATAATTTTTCGAATGCGGCGCTGCTCACTTTTTCGATCGGCCCGGTTCAAATAATCCACCAGGGCACTGAAGACGGCGACATTGGCCATTTGTCCGGAAATCACCCGGGTCTCGACTTCAGTGCATTCCAGATACTTTTGAAGTTCGGCCTGGAGCAGACATTCGACTTCTGAGATGAAATCTGTGCCCTGATAGTAGAAGATGTCCGCTTCCTTAAAAGCCTTAATCTGTTTATGTTCGGCATACCGGCCAACCGGGTCCATAATGGACAGCAAGCGGGTCATGGCCGAGTAGGACTGCTCGGAGGGAATTAAGTTGACGCATTCTTTTTGACGCCAGATGGTATTGGCCGCCGCTTTGTCGAGCAGGGTCCGGACACTATGGGCGATCCGGTCGTCGGCCTGAATGGTTTTCCTTTCTTCGCGCAACTGCTCGTATCGAATCGGCCAGCAATAGGGCGGCGCCTCGTTTCTGAGAAGGTAAGGAACAATGACGGCGCCGGTGCGCTTGCCTCTAATATCTATTTCAATCTGATCGCCTTCAACCAGATTGCTGTCCACCAACGCCAGTCCGATAGCTCTCATTTGGCGCCCGGCGCTTTGAACTGTTGCAAGCCCGCGCCCTTCGCTTTGCCAGTAAGGGACCATGGTGCCGCTGGTAACAAATCCCACCGGTTTTCCGGCGCGCAGAATCGGGGCTGCGGCCCGGGCAATACCTTTGCCCTGCAGTTCGAAGGGCTGGATCAGGCGCGGGAGATCCGCCATCAATTCATAATTCCGATCAACAATTTGCTTGAAGGCCTTAAATTGCCGTTCCAGAGCCTGTTTGCCGACAAATTGCCCTTTCAACGATGAAAAGCTGACGGCAAAACGAGCCAGATTGCAGGCAAAAATCGGTATGGGCTTGCCTTCCGGATCCAGCCCCAGTTCGTGGCCGTAAAGCGGCAAACCGGCCTCCAGCCGCAGGGTATCGCGCGCTCCCAGACCCACCGGCGCGGCTCCCTTTCGCAGCAACAAATCCCATATCATTAAAGCGTCCTTGCGCTCCATAAACAGCTCAAAACAAATCGGCTCACCGGTGTAACCGGTGCGGCCAACCAGAACCCGGCTGCCATAAATCTGCACGGTACTCAGCGAGTTTCGCAGCGGCTCAGGGAGACGGCCGGCGTCGATAATGCCGGACAAGATCTCCTTGGATTTCGGCCCCTGCAGACTCAGCATACACAACTCCCGGGTACGGTCTTCGATCTGGACTCGACCGAATTTTTC
>Ga0055481_10000943_pt1 | contig 10102 bp, 12 predicted proteins | sample Muzzi_PWC_D2_FD_57936 | JGI IMG/M metagenome (GOLD analysis project Ga0055481, IMG submission 57936) | Wetland microbial communities from San Francisco Bay, California, USA, that impact long-term carbon sequestration - Muzzi_PWC_D2 | ecosystem: Environmental > Aquatic > Marine > Wetlands ... | reverse complement strand
TGCTTTGATCATAGTATTAGCTGTTTAGCATTTAGTGTTTGGTATTTGGTGATAGTGGTATAAGTTACTGGTTTAATTTTGAGTGTCAACGATTTCAAAATTTAGCTGATAGCTCATAGCTGATAGCATAGATGATTAAGGTCCTATTTGTAAACTATGAGCTTTCAGCTTTGGCCTTTTCCCTTTAAGCTTTGAGCTTTGAACTATGAGCTTTCAGCTATTAGCTTCCAACTTTGAGTCCCTATTTTTCCCCCTTCCGCATGATTGCCGCGCCATAGTCCCGCTTTATCGAACGACGGCGGGTCCCCCTTTCGCCTTCAAAACCGTTTCCCACGCCGCCTTTTGCAGCATCAAACCCTGCGCTTCATCCTGGTCCGGCCGTATTTTGCTTTCAATAAAAAAACCGGTCGGCAAGCCCTCGGGACTTGTTTTAAGCAACACCGCATAAAATACACAGGCCGTTAAATAGGCGCCGGCCGGATTCGCGTGTCGTCCGTCCGGGTGATGCAAAACCAATCCAGCGGACATGTTTTGCGCTCTTAACCAGGCCGATCCAACCGGTGCTAGGACGGCGTCGAGCTCGCGGGCCAGGCCGCGGTAAGCATCCGTCAGCAGGGCCTGGCTATCCGGACGATCCCGTTGGGACCAGGTCAGGTAGAAAATTGTTTTCGCCCCCTGCCCCTTGACTTCGGCGTCCAACAGCCGGGCATGCTTCCGGAAGGATTCCAATTCTTCCAGGGGTCCGCCGCTGCGATCCTGCAGCACAATATAATTCCATTTTCGGCTGCGCATCTTTTGCCGGGTGGGCTCATTATTCCAGTGCCATTCCAGGCTAACACCCTCTCCGATACTCTGGTCTACTGCCAGATCAAATCCGCAGTCCGCAGCTTTCGCAAGCTGTACCAGCATTTGCGGCATGTAATGCAAATAAGTGTGGCTGTTGCCGATAAAAAGGACGCTCAGTTTCATTGTTGTGCACCAGGCTGGAAGGCTGGAAGGCTGGGAAGCTGGAACGCTGGGAACTTGAGAAGTTGAGAGGTTGGAAGTTCGGTTCAGTCTTTCTGCCAGCTTCGCAACTTCCCATCTTCCCGACTTCGTTTTTTTCCAGCCTTCCGGCATCCCAGCTTCCTCGCCTGCCAGCGTCCAGGCCTTCTATCCTCCCGGCATCATTTTGCCAGCGAAATTAAAAATCCTCCGCAGAATATAATCAAGGCACCGGCCAGACGTATCCCCCTGTGTTTTTCTTTAAGCCAGAAACCTCCCATCAAAACGGCAAACACCACGCTCAATTGGCGCAGGCTGACAATGTAGCTGACGCGTTCTATGGTAAACGCAATCAGGATCAGCGAGTAACCGGTTATGCCGATCACCCCTGCCATGACAATCCGCACCACCCCGGTGTTCCATTCTTTTCTGATTACATCACCCTTTTTGGTGACCAGGATATAGGGTGTATAGTAGCACATTCCGCAAAAAAGATGAAAAAAAGCAAACAGGATCGGGTGGATGTAATTAACCGCCATTTTGTCCACAATCGAATAAAAGGCCACGGAAATCAGCGTCAGAAAGGCAAACTGAGTGGCGCGATCACTGGCGATCGACCTGACCGGAGCGATCAATTCTTCGCCGGAAATATGTTTCATATTGATGATATATACTCCGGCTGCCACCAGCATGATACCGGCAAGGCCCTGGACCGATACCCGCTCGCCCAGAAAAAGGACGGCGATCAGCAAAACCAGCGCCGGTGATGAACGCATTATCGGGTACACATGGGACAGATCCCCTTCCTTATAGGCATGAGTCAAAAAAATCCAGTATACGAAATGGATAAACCCGGAACCCGCGCACCAGGCATACGCCGCAAAATTCGTAATACCGACGCGAAAGAGGAAATAAATAAACAAAGGAGAGAAAAAGAGCAATGCAACGATGGAGTATAACCAGAGGAAAACCTGCTTGTCACCGGATTCCTTGGTAAACAGACTCCGCAGCGCATGGAAGAGAGCCGAAAGCAAAACTAGCGCAATAGCAAGGGCGCTCATGAATCACCGTCTGAATTTACGTTTGAGCCTGAAAAACTCTATGTACATGAATTGGTCTTCTATTGCCAGTCTAAAAAACCCCGTTGGGCGAAAATAAAGCTACAATCGAAACAAAGTAATCGTTGACAGACAAAAATCTTGTGGTATTATTCCTACTCTTCTGGTCGGGTATGTTCGATTGTTGTTTGACTGAAACTGTTTGAGGCGGCCATTTAAAATAGTTTCAGCCGCACGCGGCAATCACCGATGAGGGTGATGGGATTCGTCCCGCACATGTTCCCCTGTTCAAAAATTCCAATGTTTCCGTCCAAGCCCTGCGCGGGTTCTTCGAAAAAAGGGAGGACGTCGTTTGTCATTTAATTTTGCCAACGTTTTCATTTTCATCATCCTGGGACTTCTGATGACCTTTATGATCATCATGGTTTCCCGCCTGCTCGCTCCCCGCAATCAAGATATTTCCGACAAATTCACCACCTATGAATGCGGCGAACGCCCGGTGGGGCCGGCCTGGATTCTATTCAATTTCAGGTTTTATGCCGTGGCACTGGCCTTTCTGATCTTCGACATCGAGTTGGCGCTGGTTTTCCCCTGTGTCAGCGTTTTCAGAAAGTGGCTTCAGGAAGGGCGGGGCCTGCTTGTTTTGGGCGAAATCCTGATATTTGTGGGGATCCTTTTCATGGGGCTGCTGTATATGTGGAACCGCGGTGATCTTAAATGGAGCAAAGAAGTTCCGGAAAATCTGGCCGGTGAAATCTTACTGGAAGAAGAAAAACCGGTTGTCTTTTAAATCCACAAGGAAAAAATAGATGCGCACGATTTACAATACGATTCCGTCGGACGGCTTTCTGGGGGCGGTTTTCACCCGGTTGGATCAGGCCCTGAACTGGTGCCGACTCTCTTCGGTCTGGTATCTTCTTTTTGGTTTGGCCTGCTGAGCGATTGAATTGATGCAGACCGGCGGTCCGCGAACCGATATTGACCGAATTGGCTCCGTATTTCGCGCAACCCCGCGCCAATCGGACCTGATGATCGTGGCCGGGACCCTCACTTACAAAATGGCCTCCCGGCTGCGCCTGCTCTACGATCAGATGGCGGAGCCCAAGTATGTCATTGCCATGGGAAGCTGTGCCAACTGCGGCGGCCTTTTTCAGCCCACATATTCGGTGGTCAAAGGGGTGGACAAAATCGTGCCCGTCGATGTCTACGTCCCCGGATGTCCTCCCAGGCCTGAGGCCCTGACGGAGGCCATCTTGAAACTGCAGGAAAAGATTCGGCAGGAGCGTTTTCTGGTAAAAAAGAGCTGATGCAAATCCTGGATATCCTCTCAAAAATCAAGCAGCGATTCGGCGCAACCGATCTGGTCTGGATCGACGATTCGGGCGCAGAGCCTTACCTGGCGATTCCCCGGGAAAGCCTGCGGCCTGTGGCCTTATTTTTAAAGGAGGATCCACAGCTTTTTTTTGATACCCTCATGAGCCTAAGCGGCGTGCACCAGATCGGTGAACCGGAAGGACTGGAAGTGGTCTATCACCTCTATTCGATCCGCCGCCGGCATCGTTTCATTGTCAAGGTCCGGTTGGAGCGCCCCCTTGCTTTTCCTCATTTTTACCTGCGGGTGGACACCGTCTCAGATATCTGGCCGGCAGCCGGTTGGATGGAAAGAGAAGTTTATGACATGTTCGGCATTCATTTCATGGGACACAAAGATTTTCGCCGGCTGCTGCTTCCTCCCGACTGGGAGGGCTACCCGTTGTTGAAAGATTATCAGGAACCGGCAACCTATCAGGGCATCAGTACCAGCCGTGAAGAGGTCGAACCTGAGGAGCAGCGATAGATGCCTCTGACCACCGAAGAGATGATTCTCAACATGGGGCCGCACCATCCCAGTACCCATGGTGTGCTGCGCTTTATTCTGCGCACGGATGGCGAGGTGATCTACAGCTGCCATCCGGACGTGGGGTTTTTGCATCGCGGCCTTGAAAAAATCGCCGAGAAAGTCAGCTATGCTCAGTTCATGCCTTACACGGATCGCATCGATTACCTGGCGGCGATGAACTGCAATCTGGGATATGCCATCACCGTGGAGCGCCTGGCCGGGATCGAAGTGCCGCCCCGGGCGGAATACATCCGGGTGATGGTGGCGGAGTTGAACCGTATCATCAGCCATCTGATTTCGGTGGGCACCTTTGCACTCGACATCGGGGCCGTCACGCCCTTCACCCATGCCTTGCGGGAAAGAGAGCGGGTCAATGACCTGTTTGAAGAGCTCTGCGGGGCACGACTGACCTACAACTACGTTCGCTTCGGCGGAGTGGCGTTTGATCTGCCCGCGGGGTTTTTGGAAGCCGTCAGCAGTTTCCTGGACTACTTTGAGCCGCGGCTGGCCCAGTTCAACCGGCTGATCTCCAAAAACAAGATTTTCAAAGAGCGCCTGTGGCAGGTGGGTGCTATCAGCGCCGAAGATGCGCTCGGCTACTCGCTGGCGGGTCCCAATTTGCGGGCATCCGGCATCGACTGGGATCTGCGGCGCGATGAGTCCTACTCCGTGTATGCCGATCTGGACTTCGAAGTGCCCGTTGCCGGCACTGAATTCGGGCAGATCGGAGACTGTTACAATCGCTATTGGCTGCGCATCAGAGAAATGGAGCAAAGTATCCGCATTCTGCGCCAGTGTGTCGCCGCCATGCCCGCGGGTCCTTTCTGGAACCGCTCAAAAAGAAAATTAAAACCGCCGCCCGGCGAAATTTACGTACGGACCGAAGCCCCCCGGGGCGAGCTGGGTTACTACCTCATCAGCCGGGGAGATGACCGCCCCTACCGGATGAAAATACGCACCGGCTCCTTTACGGCCATGAGCATTGTCGAAAAAATGTCGCCGGGTCTGATGGTCGCCGACCTAGTGGCCCTGATCGCCAGTCTGGATGTGATTGCACCGGAAATAGATCGCTAAATGGAAAGCTTTATCAATTATCTTTTTCATAAAATCGGGTTTTTGCAGCAAGTGGGCTACATTCCCACCGCGGCGGTGTTGATGCTGTTCTTCTGTCTGTTGGTTCTCAATTTTTTCGGCCTTGTGGCGGGGTTTCTGACTTTCTTTGAGCGCAAACTGGCCGGATGGACCAACTCGCGCCGCGGTCCCAACAGGGTGGGTCCTTACGGGTTGATGCAGTTCGTGGCCGACGGCATAAAGCTTATCCTGAAAGAAGACATCATTCCCGCCACTGCCGATCAAATCTATTTCAAGTTTGCGCCTTACCTGGTTTTGCTGGGTACCGCCCTTTCCTTTGTGGTGATTCCCTTCGGCCCCCGTTGGAGTATCAGCGATCTGAATGTCGGAATTTTCTATTTGATTGCTACCGGTTCCTTCACCGTTGTGGGTTTGATCATGGCCGGTTGGGCCTCCAACAACAAGTGGTCCCTGCTGGGGGGCATGCGTTCGGCCGCCCAGATCATCAGCTACGAAATCCCCAATGCGCTGGCCATTCTGGTGGTGGTGCTCACCGCCGGGACCATGAGCATCCAGGGCATTATCAAGGCCCAGTCCGGCGGCATTCATCACTGGCTGCTTTTTAGCAGCCCCTTTACCTTCCTGGCTTTCTTTATCTACGGCATCTCATCGATCGCCGAAATCAACCGCATTCCCTTCGATATCCCTGAGGCCGAATCCGAGCTGGTCGCCGGCTACAACATCGAGTACAGCGGAATGCGTTTCGGAGCCTTTTTTGCGGCGGAATTCGGCAATATTTACGTGGTCAGCGCGGTGGCGGCAACCTGCTTTCTGGGAGGCTGGCAGATTCCACTGGTTGAAGATGTGGCGCTGCTCGATCCGATCGGTCTGGCTGTGGGAGGGTTTCTGGGCCGCCCGCCGGTTCTGGCGGTTCTGCTGCTCGGCGCTCTGCCGTGCATGTACCTTGCATTTACGGCCCTGCGGGCTTTTATCCGGGACCTGCGCGCCAAATACCATTACCGCGGCAGCCGGTTCGTGCGCCTGAATTCCGAATTTCTGGTTCTGGGACTGCTCTTTGCCGCTGTCGCTCTGATCATGGTATTGCACGTCCCGTTGCGCGGTTGGCTGCCGGAAATTTATCGCCTGGTGTTTCAGTATCTTCTGCCTTTCCTGTCTTTCTTTCTCAAAGCCATGCTGATCGCTTTTGTGGTGCTCTGGCTGCGCTGGACCCTTCCGCGGCTGCGGGTTGACCAGCTGATGGGTTTATGCTGGAAATATCTGATCCCTTTGGGATTTTTCTGCCTGATCGGACAGGGGGTGTGGATGTATTTGTTTGCGGGTTAGGGACTATAAAGTGAAATTTACTCATGGCATAAGCAGCTATTTTCGCAATATCTATGAAAGTGTCAGCACCATTGCGGTGGGCATGTGGATTACGTACAAAACCGCCATGTTTGAACGCAAGGTGACGCTGCAGTATCCTTCGCATGATCCTCTGGAAGGCAGGCCAAAGGACCAGATCCTTTTCCCGGACGGCAACCCCAAGCTGCCTTTTGAAAGCCTGCTGGGGGCCGGCCAGAGCTATAAAGGACCGCTCAGTCCGCGTATATCGGAGCGCTACCGGGGACTGCTGGGCTATGATGAACCCAAGTGCATCTCCTGTCTGCTGTGCGCCCAAATCTGCCCCATCGATGTGATCACGGTGAAAGGGGTCAAAATCGAAGGACGCAAAAGCAAGGCGCCCGTAACTTATACAATCAATTATGCCAAGTGCATGTTTTGCGGTCTTTGTGTGGAGGTCTGCCCCACGGATGCCGTCTTCTTTACCCGCCGGTTTGAAGGGGCCACCTTTGATTTTCGGTCTCTGGTCAGAGACTTCATCAGCGGCGAGTTGCGGCGTGAGCGCCTCAGGCTGGCCGCGGAGGCCACGCAAAAAGCGGCTCAAAAAAAGAAGAGGGAGGACAGCGATGAAACAGGTAATTTTTAGTGTTTTTATTTTGATGACGATTATTCCTTCTTTTTGGGTGGCGCTCTCCAGCAATATCGTGCATGCCGCCTTTTCTTTGCTGGTCACCTTTTTCGGGATTGCCGGTCTCTACGTGCTGCTGGGGGCCGACTTCATTGGTGTCGTTCAGGTGATCATTTACATCGGCGGGATTCTGGTTCTGATTATATTCGGTGTCATGATGACCCAACGCGGCCGGGTACTGGCGCTGTCCGTCCAGCTTCCGGGCAAGATTTTCGGAGCCGTCCTCTCTGCCGTCATCCTGGCGGCTCTTTGCTTTGCGGCCGTCAAAACGCTGTGGCCCCTGGGATCGTCCGACCGAGAACTCGTCCCCACGTCGGCCGCCCTCGGCGACCTGCTGCTGGGCAAGTACCTGATCCCCTTTGAAGCGGCCTCGCTCTTGCTGTTGGTAGCGCTTGTGGGAGCACTTCTGATCGTCCGCAAAAGTGTCGAAGGAGAGAAGTAATGCCTTACACCCTAACCAGTTTTTTGCTGGTCAGTTCACTGCTTTTCTGCCTGGGAATCTTCACGGTGCTCACACGCCGCAATGCCATCGGCATTCTGATGGGCATCGAGCTGGTCCTGAATGCTGCCGGCCTTAACTTTGTAGCGTTTTCCCGATTCGGGAGTGAATTCCAATCGGGCAATCCCTTGAACGGCCAGGTTTTTACTCTGTTTGTGATTGCGATCGCCGCAGCCGAAGTCGCCGTAGCTCTGGCGATTGTCCTGTCGCTCTACAGCCGGTTGAAGACCATCGATGTGGCGGAGTTTAAGGATCTGCAAAGATGAAATGGATGCCTACGTGAACCCACAGATCATGCAAAAATCACTCTGGCTGATTCCCTGTTTTCCGCTGGCAGGCGCAATTATCAATGGTTTGCTGGGAAGGCGGCTGCCCGACCGTCTCATCCATTGGATCGGCTGCACCAGTGTATTTTTGGCCTTTTTGACTTCAGCGGCCGGGCTTTTAACGCTGGTCGCCATTAAGGAGCCGCCGCAGCGGCTGCTGATCCAGCCGCTGTATCAGTGGCTGCTCACCGTCTGGCCCCAGGGCCAATTCAGCGTTGAGGCCGCCCTGCGGCTGGATCCACTGTCGGTGGTCCTTTGCCTGGTGGTGACCGGCGTCGGCTTTCTCATCCATCTTTATTCAGTGGGCTACATGGCAGGCGATCCTAGCCAGGCGCGCTACTTTGCCTACCTGAACCTGTTTACCTTTGCCATGCTGCTGCTCGTGCTGGCCGACAATCTGCTGCTGATGTTTGTGGGCTGGGAAGGCGTGGGGCTGTGCTCCTATCTGCTCATCGGCTTCTGGTTCAGCGATCTGGAAAAAGCCCGGGCCGGAATGAAGGCGTTTATCGTCAACCGGGTCGGAGATTTCGGTTTTTTTGTCGGCTTGATGCTGCTGTTCTGGTCGCTTTATACGGCCGGGGGCCCGGGAATCAGCGGTCTTGATTTCAATCAACTAAAGGCGGCCGTGCCTTTGCTGACCTCGGCTGATCCCGTCGGCGGGATCGGGATCGCGACCTGGGTGGCGCTGCTGCTGTTTGTCGGCGCCACGGGCAAATCGGCCCAGATCCCCCTCTATATCTGGCTGCCAGACGCAATGGCCGGTCCCACCCCCGTCAGTGCCTTTATCCACGCGGCCACCATGGTAACGGCCGGCGCCTATATGATCGTGCGGCTCAATTTTCTCTTCCTGGCCGCACCGGCTGCTTTGACGGTCGTGGCCACGGTGGGATGTCTGACCGCGGTCTTTGCGGCCCTGATTGCCGTAACCCAGAATGATATCAAGCGGGTTTTGGCCTACTCCACCATCAGTCAGTTGGGCTACATGTTTCTGGCGATCGGTCTGGCGGCCTTCGACACCGGCATTTTTCATCTGGTCACCCACGCCTTTTTCAAGGCCCTGCTCTTTCTGGGGGCCGGCAGCATCATTCATGCCGTCCACCACAACGACCTGCCGGCCATGGGCGGACTTCGCAAATACATGCCCGTCACGTTCGGCACGTTCCTGATCGCCTACCTGGCCATCGCCGGCGTTCCGCCGTTTGCAGGATTTTTCAGCAAGGACGAGATTCTCTGGGAAGCTTTCACCGGACGGCTGGCAGTGCCGGGGCTGAGCATGGCGCTATATGTCCTGGGTTTGTTGGGGGCGGGCATCACGGCGTTTTATATGACGCGGCTCATGGTGCTGGCGTTTGCAGGCTCTTTCCGGGGCGACGCACAACAAGCGCAGCACCTGCATGAATCCCCGGCGATCATGACGCTGCCCCTGGTTGTCCTGGCGCTGCTCTCGGCGGTTGGAGGCGCCCTCGGCCTGCCCGAATTGACCCACCTGCCCAAATTGCTGCACCGCTTCTTAAGCCCGGTCCTGGGTACGGTCGAAGTCGCCCACCCCATGCCAGGCGCCAATGCAATGGAGCTGCTCCTGATTCTGATTTCCATCGTCACGGCCTTTAGCGGCATTTTTTTGGGCTGGTTTTTTTATGTCAAACGGCCGGAGCTTCCCGGCCTGGTAAGTGCGCGGTTCGGTGGGCTTTACCGGTTGACCGTTCAGAAGTTCTATGTGGATGAAATCTATCACACGATCTTTGTGCGGCCGGTTTTAAAAATAGTGGCGTTGAGCGGCCGTTTCGACCTGGGCGGCATCGATGCTGTCGTCAACCTCTCTTCACGGTTCACCGCCAAACTGGCTTTGCTGGTGGGCTGGGAGGATCTGCAGGTGGTCGACGGCGCGGTGAATGCGGTGGCAGCAGTCGTCCAAAAGTGGGGTGCCGGGCTGCAGCGTCTGCAGACGGGAAAAGTCCAGCACTATCTGTATTCGGTGGTGCTGGGATTGTTCGTTCTTTACGTGATCCTGCAGCTGGCATAGCGATGCGGGCATCAGGTGATGCTTCAGGGTCTATTTAAAATGACAGGATTCCACAATTTTAGCTCATTTTAGTCATTTTAAATTTTAGTTCATTCATAACACAACCACTTAATCAACTTCGACAACAAATTGTCGAAAGTGCGCTTCTAAGGGTCTTAATCGCGAGCCCTTAAAAAACAGGAGGTATTGTCGATGTTACCGGAGCACTTATTGAGTTGGATGATCTTCTTTCC
>Ga0055481_10000942_pt1 | contig 10105 bp, 8 predicted proteins | sample Muzzi_PWC_D2_FD_57936 | JGI IMG/M metagenome (GOLD analysis project Ga0055481, IMG submission 57936) | Wetland microbial communities from San Francisco Bay, California, USA, that impact long-term carbon sequestration - Muzzi_PWC_D2 | ecosystem: Environmental > Aquatic > Marine > Wetlands ... | reverse complement strand
TTCAGGGTCCGCGCCAAACCAGGGCCAGCAAACCGGGATGCCACCCTTGATTGCCTTGCCATCTTCGTAATACGCTTTGTCGCTGATAAACAGCAAATCGTCCTGACTGTCTTTTGGCCGGAACGACAGCACCTGGCCTGAATAGGTCGAGATTGTGGCATGCGCCCTGGCATTGTTTATTTCGGCAAAGATAAACCCATGTCCGCTCTCGCTAAACTGGAGTTCACCATCAATGACATATCGACCCAATTCGTCTGGATTCATTATTGCCTCTGTGCGGGATAGGGTATTGCGTAACTTACACGAATTACGCATTTCTGCTATTCGAAAATATGAATATATGCAGGCCCGCGCCGGGTCTGCCGGGTTGCCGCAAGGAGATCTTATGACGAACCGGGATGGTGTACTAAATCGTTTATATATCAGGTGGCTAGAGGACCGCTCTGGGTCGGCATCCGAAGTTCAGGAATTTCTTGTTTGGAACTCACGATAGGGGGTTGGTAAATCCCTCGCCTTTAGGGGATGGGGCAACCTGTAGGTGAATGAGGTGCAGCTGGTCAAGGTGCTGCTGGATATTGGTCGTGGGTTATGGGCATATCCAGTAATTGCCCGGACGAGATTCATGAGCGGGTGATCGATTTATATCTCCGTCTGAAGCCTGCACAGACTACAGAGTGGATGGATAGGTGTACGCCTTCGCCATACTATGCTCATGCAATCTTTATTCGCCTTTTTCTTCCTGTATTCCTGCAGGCAGAGTGTATGGAGTAGCTGCCAGCAGGTTTCCCTGATAGATGAGGCCGGGGCAAGGGTGGTCGAAATTTACCTGATAGTAAATATATTCGAATAACTCGTCAGCCAGATCTGCTTGCACCACAACTGTAACTACCCGCACTGAATAGCCCGCGACCTGGCGATTACCTTTGTATCTTCTACGTAGCTGCAAGCCAAATCCCCTGCATTGAAATGTGTTCGCAGAAATAATACCTTTCTCCGCACGCAGAGCTTTCAGCAGTGCCATGTCATGACCTTCATCAGGCAGGATGCAGGTGATGATTTTTGCCTGTGGAAAGTCGCTCAGACGGCTCATGATGTATCCCCGCGATTTTTCTCTTCTATTTGTTCGAGCAGTACTTCCGGGATATAGGTGGCCGCTTTTTCCAGCGAGGTGACGTACATAAATCCCATGCCAGGGGTATCCAGCTGGCCAGCCAGGTAGATGTTGTTGAATACTGTGTCCAGCTGTTCGCTGGAGACAACAATGTTAACCACTTCCTTTTCGACCTCCACAGCAACGCCGAGTATGCCAAGCCTTTCCCTGACACCGCTGCCTTTGGCATAGAATATCGTTGCACCCTGGGCGCCGGCTTCCTGTGCCGCACGGACAATGGTGTCACCCAGACCGCGCTGCACAATGCAGGTTATTAACCGCACGTCTGTCAACAGGGTGATGCTGCGTCTTGATCTGGTTGCCATAATGATCTTGTTTAAGTCCGGATTAGGTATTTACAGCGTCTGCAGTGGTTTCTGTTTCCAGGTGTGCATTCAGCCGGAACCACAATCCTGTCGCCAGCACTGAAATAATGGGGCCGATGGATGCCATGGATAGCATACCGAAGCCTTCCACCACCTTCACTGCGTCGCCGATACCCAGTCCCATTGCCAGGACCAGTGGTACGGTAATGGGGCCCGTGGTCACCCCGGCGCTATCCCAGGCGATGTTTACGAACTCCTCGCTGGACAAAAAGGTGAGAACCACTGCCAATAGGTAAGTTGGCAGTAATAGCCAGGCAAGAGGTAGATCAAAGATAATCTTGGCCAGGCCCATGGCAATGCCAAAGGCGACCCCGGTGGCTACGGCATACATCAGCGTTGATTTTTTGAATACCCCCTGCGTCAGGTTTTGCACGGTGATTCCGAGGGTGTTTAGCGCCGGTTCGGCCAGGGTGGCGCCAAAGCCGAGAAACCAGGCGAATGCCAGCACAAGGATAAGACCGATCATATAGATATAGAGCGGGGAGGATTCTACCGTAGCTATATAGGTAAATGCGGCCGGTAACAGGCTGCCGGACTCACTGCCTAGTCTGGATAGTCCGTGAGTCAGACCCAGGTTGAAGATGCATATGCCTGCGACTGTCAGTACGATTCCATAGGCGATCATGCCGGCTTGTTGAATCTTTTCAGCCAGTACCAGTTTCATCACCAGGTAGAGAAACAGTACGAGCGGCAGAATGGCTCGCAGGCCAAGCACTATTTCCCTGCCGGGCGTGGTCTCGTACCATGCTGAGACAGCTGCGGTCGGACTGCCGTGCGTAGCAGCTGAAATTATGGTCTCGACGGGAACAGAGGAGACGATGTAAATAGCCAGACCAAGCACTCCTATGATCGGAAAGATGGAGGCCAGGGTGACGATGCCGAAGCCAGAGATGGTTGCATTGCCTTTTCCGGCAGATGTGGCGATACCAATTCCCAGGGAGAGGACAAGCGGCACAGTGACCGGACCTGTTGTTACTGCGCCACAATCCCATGCAAGTCCCAGCACTTTCTGCAGCTCAGGATGGGCCGAGACATATAGAGACAAACCCAGCGCCGGAACCAGGGTGATGTAGACCAGGGGCTTCAGGCTCCAGCCATAGATAAAGCGCAGAGTGCCCAGTACGACAGCAAGGCCAACACCACATCCCACTACCAAGACCATGGCACCTGCCCAGTCGTTAAGAATGGTGTAGAGATAAGGGGCGGATTCCACAGAAATGAGTAGACCTGCTGTTTGCAGTGCGCCTATGGCCGGTTCCGCGAAAGTGACACCCACGCCGAGAATAAAGGCTATGGTCAGGACTGCCGGTAGTGCCGATTTGCGTGGCAGAGTATGACCGATAGCTTCGCCGAGCGGCATCAATCCCAGTTTCAAACCCTCCAGGAACAACATCAGCCCTATAGCCACCCCAAGCAATCCGAAAGCCATGCTCCAGGGCGCATCGACTGTCTGGTTCAAGATAAAGATCAGAAACAGGATAAGATAGGCCGCCAGGAGGATCACGATCCTGAATTGCTCCATGAAAAGACCCTGGAAATGGGTCTTTATCAGGCGGAATATATCCAGGGCGCTTAAGGTGACCGGCGGCGCAACATAAGGGATGATTTTCCTGTTGGCGTCGAACCTGATTTCAGGCGTGAGCAGGTTGTAGCTGATCTGGTGCTCGACCAGAGAGGCATTGCGCAAGTATTCACTGTAGCGGATAGTTTGTGTCATATGGCTGGTAGTTAATCAGTAGCTCGACAAGTGTTAAAACAAACCGCTGCATAGAGGCTCCCGTCATTGTCTATGCTGAATTTAGTGCGAATTACTAATAACGGATACTGCATATTTGGCGATCTGGAATATTTGCACCTTGATCGGGATCAATAATCCTTATGTATATACTCAGCAATGGGAGTAACCAGGGGGGCATCCTGTTCCCAGGAGAGGGCCTTGCGCGACCTGTTTTGTCTGGATCTGATCAAGTCTTCCGGGCAGAGTTGTGTGCCTAATCAGGCGGCGGCAGAAAAATAAAATCCGATAGAATTTGCCTGTAAAAAAGGCACAAATGCGGAACAATTTGTAACTCATTGCTCCGGGAAAGCCAGTATTCTGGCGCGCCGCAACTTGTGTAACTATTTGTTGTTAATCGGCTTTAGTCTGCGTTGCAATGTGTTACGCAACCCCGGAGCCAGCTTTTAACCCAATGGTCGAAGTGTTGACTTGCGTCCTCGTTTCACCCGGATTTGCATTTTTTAGGTGAACCTCATCAAGTCAAAAGTTACTTCCTGTATTCAGGCAAATGGAATGTAATGAGCGGGTCGGATTTTGGTGTAAAAGTGGTTCGATGTTCAGTGCAAATCAACAGATTCGGCACATCTATGATATCGCCTGATAATTTATCCTGGAGTGTACGCACGGATTGGCAGCGAGGTGCATGAAGATGAACGGGATGAAAAGAGCTGGATGGATAAGGGACTGGACTGCGGATAGCCAGGCGTTTTTCGCCGGATACAACGCGGCAAAGCAGGCGGGTAACGACTCAAAACAGTGGCGAGATGCAGGCAGGCTGGCACAGCGCGAGTTCCGCAAAGACTTCCAGGCATCACTGATGTCTGCTGCTGCAGGCGGGAGCGAGGTTGCCAGACTCGACTGGGGTACGTCACTGAAAATACCTGGAGAGCCCATTCCTGCATCATTGTCCGGCCGCAGCGAGATCGAAGTGGAGCTGGACGGCCAGTTGCAGACCGGGTGGGTCAGAAAGTCGGCGCTGGCGATAGCGGCATTCGTCGATCGGCCTGCCAGCGACGACACCGCACTCGATGATCCAGGGGTGCTCCAGGTGCCGCTGCGCAGCACGGCGAGCTCATCGGGAAAGATCAAGACCACACTTCTGTGGGGTGATCCGCTGCAGATCATCAAACGTACCGGGGACTGGATCAAGGTCGCAGCCCGCGGCTTGCAGGGCTGGCTGCACGAAGATCACGTGGGTGATCAGAGCCTGCTGGAGGTGTATTTCATCGATGTCGGGCAGGGCGACGGCATTCTCGTATGCGGACCCGATCGTCGTCACCTGTTGATAGACGGCGGACTCCCCAGGACTCACCAGCAGAGCGGCAAGAATGCCGCGGACTTTGTCGACTGGAAATTCTTTGTCGACTACGGCGATCTCGAGGTAAACCTCGATGCAGTCATTGCCTCCCACTGTGACAAGGACCACTATGGTGGTCTTGACGATCTGGTCTCGACATCGGCAACGGCCAGGGAGGAGCTCAACACCGTCGGTGTCAAGGTCTCCAGGCTGTTCCATGCGGGTCTTTCCTACTGGGAACTCGATGATGCCGAGCGAGCCGCTTTCCCGGAGGCACCGTCGGGTAGCAAGTGGCTTGGTCCTGATGTCCCCTGGAGCGGCATCGGACGTGATCAGCACGGCAGCTTCCGGGGATCGGCAAGGTCACCGGCACATATAATTACTCGAATCTTCGATGATCGCATCACATTGGACGACGTGCTCGATGACAGCCATCAGCCGCACCTTGCAGGTGAATGGCAGCGGTTGTTTGATCGCTGTAGCAAGGCCGGTCTGCAGGCCGTCGAGTTCGCGGGTTTGCCCTTCGATGCAACCGATTCACCGGTATTCCTGGATGGCTGGGACGCAGGCAACGCGTTCAGCATCCGGGTGCTGGCTCCGCTGACGCTGCCCGGTCCGGATGGACCGGCGCTGCCCGACTTCGGCGATACCGCGCAGAACACGAACGGTCACAGCATATTATTGCGTCTGGACTACGGGAATGCCCGCATTCTGTTAACCGGCGATCTCAATAAAAGCAGCATGCATTACCTCCTGCGCGGATATGCAGGGATGGAGGAAGAGTTCGCCTGTGACGTTGCGAAGGGGTGCCATCATGGCAGCAAAGACGTATCACTGGAGTTCCTGGAGAAGGTCAATGCGGCTGCGACGGTTATTTCCTCCGGCGACTCGGAAGGTTACGGACATCCACGGCCGGAGATTGTTGGTGCGAGCGCGATAACCGGATTCAAGTCCGTAAACCGGGCGGATGACAGTCTGCGAACGCCGCTCATCTATTCGACGGAAGTCGAGCGTGGCGTATCACTCGGCGCCGTTAAACATCTTGAGTTTTCGAGTTACCCCGGCGACGATCAGACTGACCTCGACGGCAAGCTCTTTGCCAGGAAACCCTCGCAGGCGGACCAGCGGGATCTTTATAATGAGCAGGTTGGTAATGATACGAAGGCAGAATTCAACTACACCTATTTTAAGGGGGTCTGGACAAGAAAAACGGGCCAGAAAGGTATCGAGAACGCGCGCATACTCGATCGCGTGAACTATGGCCTGGTAAACGTTCGTACGGATGGAACCATCGTCATGTGCGCGTCACAAAGGGACTCCGGTGGCAGCTGGACCACGTACAGCTTCCCCGCAAGGTTTGGGTAAGCAGTGATGTCCACCCCTGATGTGGGGGAACATTTGCCGAGTTTGCGCATTTTCGATGTCTGTGTGCGGAACATAGGTGGGGATTTTGCAGGGCTCGGCTATACGCTGTCGCGCATCATGAAGACGCTTGCGAGCCGGGTGTAAGCAGGCGACCTCGTGATGGTGTTCTAATCCGGATCGAACAGCACAAACAGGATATGCAGCGTCGTATTATCATTATTGTGGTGTTGCTGGGTCTGGTCGCATTTCTTGCCTGGCGCTTCATCCGGCCCATGAATATCTTCGTGGTTGACGACCGGTTCGCCATGCCAGTCGCAACCTCACAAGCACCCGCGGTGCTGGGCAGACTGAGCGCGGGGGAATGTTCGGTCTGTCACCAGGCCTTCTATGACGAATGGCGCAGCACGATTCACAGCCAGGCCTGGACCGACCCCTATTTCCAGGTCGACTGGCAGTTCGATAATGCCCAGCATATCTGCAGGTTGTGCCACACCCCGCTGGACCGCCAGCAGCCGTATCGGGTGCTGGGTTACCACGACAAGGCCAAATGGGAACCGGTTCTTGCGGAAAACCCGGAATTTGACCCCGAACTGCAGCATGAAGGTGTCACCTGCGCGGCATGTCATTACCGGGACGGGGAAATCGTCGGGGTGCATGGCACGACCGGCGCCCCCCATCCTGTGAAACAACTGGAGGACGCCAACGAGGTGTGTGTGCGCTGTCACGTGGTGGCCGGGGACCGCTGGGATACCTTCTTCCGTTTCCCGCCCTGCGGCACGGTCGCGGAGATTGAAAGCACGCTGCGAACGCCCCTGGATGAACAGGACCGGGAGTACCTGACACGACTGGTGCATAACAGGGAGGCCGGCAGCGACAGCAGGCACGGTGAGCCTTTAGGTTTACAGGGCCCGGAAGTGATAATGCCGGGAAAATCGGGCGAGATCACTGCAAACAGTACCCGGGAGCTCGGCTGTGTACAGTGCCACATGCCCCTGCTCAGGCGGCCACTGGTCGAGGGCGGTGTGGTGCGTGCTACCCGGCAACACCTCTGGCGGGGCGGCCATGATCCCGCGATGGTAAAGAAAGCCCTGACGATCGATTTTGCAGAGCTACAGCGGACGGACCAGGATTCAACACTGTTTCGACTGACCCTGACCAATACCGGCGCCGCCCATTATGTCCCCACGGGGACACCGGATCGGCATCTGACGGTACATCTGCGGCTGTTCGATGCACAGGGTAACGTGCTTGACGAGCGACAGCACACACTTGAACGTACCGTCATGTGGCGTCCGTTCATCGTCGACCTGTGGGATACCCGCCTGGTGCGATGGCAGCCACGGCGCTTTGATCTGGAAGTCCCGGCCAACAGCAGTGCAGTGAACGTGGAGGCGGAGATCCGTTATCACCTGCTGGCCGAGAGCCGGCGCAAACGGATCGGGTATGAGAACGCAGCGCCGATCGATTACACCGTATTCCGCAGGCAGCTCCCAGTCAATGCAGGCAGGGCAGGATATTCGATGAATAAGGGCAATCCGGTGTTTGCTGGCGGCGCTGCTGACCCCGAAGGGGCGAGGGTGCAGCCCGGGTTGTCCTTCACGATTCACCAGTAAATCATTCGAAGGCGGCGGCCTCGCGTTCCAGGTAGGTCTGATGGGCATTGCGCCCGGCCAGCGCATCGAAATTCTCAAGTGCCTGCCAGGGCGACTGGTCCAGGCTGTCGATGGCTTCCTGCAGGTCCATGCCCTGGTCGACAGCATCGTCCATGTGTGTCCTGAGCGTCGTCAGGTAATCGTAGGTCGAGTGTTCGAATGCGGCGAGTTGCCCGGGCTTGCCGTGACCGGGTACAAACAGGGCGGCGTCGAATGCCCTGAGCCCGTCAAAGGCGGCAATCCACCTGTCCACGCGGCTCACCGGCAGTACGGCAAGTAACCGGCCGCCATAGAGTACGTCACCCGTGAAGACGACCTTGTCCTCCACGACTTCGACGATCAGGCTCCCCGGGGTATGGGCCGTGCCCACCGGGATGATGTTCAGGGTGACGCCCCCCAGATCGAGTTCGGTGACCTCGTTCAGGCCGCGGTCTGGTGTGCCTGGTGCGTGCAGGCTCCCCGCGGAAAGGCCCAGAATCCCTTCGGCCGTGCCAGCCATTGCCGCACCTTCACCTGCAATACGCGCAGCTGCCGCCTCGCCCGCAATGATTGTCGCCCCGTTTTTCCTGAAGGCGGCATTGCCAAGAATACGATGGGGCTGCGAGTTGGTGTTGATGACATAGCGTACCGGGCGGTCCGTGATTTGCCGGATCTGTTCCAGCATCGCCTCCGCCATCATGTCACCATAACCACTGTCGATCACGGCCACGGCGTCGCTTCCCGCAACGAATCCCAGGTTCATGCGGAATCCCTGGTTCTCCCGGGTGGGCGGGCCGTAGGGCCCGATCCAGGCGTAACTGTGCGCTCCTGTCTGTGCTGCCGGCGGCAGGGGCCCGGCGGTCGCAATGACGGGCAGCAGCGAGATGAATGCGAATACCAGCTGGTGATTCAGGCGCATGTTCTTGTCTCCCGTGAAGGTTGTCCTCGTGGCAGGAAGGAATATACCAGACCCGCCGCCGTGCTGGCGCCGATCACGGGGATGGTGCCGGGCCTGCTGCGTCACAGTGCCAGAATAGCGCCCACCGTGGTCAGCAGCAGAACCAGGTTGCCGCAACCGCTGACGCTGCAAACGAAGAAACGGCCAGTGAGAATACTGTACCTGCAGACATCCCGCCCGGCCTGTTGAATACTGGCCAGCGCTCAAGGCGACCGGGGCGAGATCCGGAAATGTCAGTGATCAGAGGCGGTTGGGGCAGGGGCAACATGCCCGCTTGTCGCAGAATCCTTTACTTCGTAGGATATCCGCATGACGTTACAGGACATAATCGAGAAGGGGGCGGCAGCTGCCAGCGAGGCAGGCAATATCCTGAAAACCGCATTCCACAAGCTTTACACCACAGACATCGAGGCACTCGGTAAATATGTCCTGCTTTTGCTCATGGCAGGACTGTTAATATTGGGCTTGCGATTACTCGGTGACGAACTGGAAGAATACCGGATCAGGAAGGAAAACGAATCCGAGAAACTACCGTGGTATTTGCGTGGCTGGGCATTATTTCTCGCAATCGTGTTGTTATACGCTGTGATTTTCGTGCTGATATTAAGGTGAAAATACAGTTGATCGCCTGTTCGAAACCTGGAGCGGATAAGCGGATGATTGGCCGGGTAGACAGCGGTGTGGGCAAGCTGATGTGTCGGCTCGATCGGCACTCCCGCATCCAGCACCTGCGAGCCGTTTATCATTTTCATGGCCCTGGAACCGTAAACTTCCCGGAATACCTGCTGCATGAACAGCAAAGAAAAATGGAATGAACGTTATCGTGATGCGACAGGCGATCGGCAGGCATCACGGGTCTTGAAAGAAAACCTGCAGCTATTGCCACACAGCGGCAGTGCGCTGGATTTGGCATGTGGACTGGGAGGCAATTCCATCCTGCTGGCCCGGCAGGGCTTGCAAGTGGATGCCTGGGATATTGCTGATGTTGCCATTGCAGTGTTGCATGACATGGCAGTTGAGCGACAGTTGTCCATTCAGGCCGTGGTGCGGGATGTTGTGGCTAATCCACCCGGTCCGGAAACATTTGATGTCATTGTTGTGAGTTATTTTCTCGATCGTGACATTATTCCAGACATCATACGGGCACTTAAACCGGGTGGTCTGATCTATTATCAAACCTTTACCCGGCAACGTGTAACAGGTCGAGGTCCGCAGCGAACGGAGTTCAGACTGGCTGATCAGGAACTGCTGCATCTGTTTTCCGGCTTGCAGATTTTGTTTTATCGAGAAGATGGCTGTGTCGGTGATGTGCAGAAAGGCCTGAGGGATGAGGCGATGCTTGTCGCAAGGAAGAGAATTGAAGCTGTGCAGTAGATTCCCGGAGTTGTATCCTGATGCTCAAAATCACTGATCCATTCGAAGCCAGCCGGATGCCGTACTCGTGTGGCCAGAGCCGTGATCGTGAACCGCTCTGTATATTCCGTAGACCCGTCAGGGGCGTCCTGATTAATTCCTGTATCCCGTCATTGCGAGCGTAGCGC
>Ga0055481_10000939_pt1 | contig 10140 bp, 10 predicted proteins | sample Muzzi_PWC_D2_FD_57936 | JGI IMG/M metagenome (GOLD analysis project Ga0055481, IMG submission 57936) | Wetland microbial communities from San Francisco Bay, California, USA, that impact long-term carbon sequestration - Muzzi_PWC_D2 | ecosystem: Environmental > Aquatic > Marine > Wetlands ... | reverse complement strand
CACACAGCGACCATCCTTAAGGTCAATTGCGGGTATCAACAACATGATTCAGGACTCTCCATTCCAGTCAACAAAGTTTGACAGCAGTTGCAGCCCTGCGTGCTGGCTCTTTTCAGGATGAAATTGTGCGGCGAAAATATTGTCCCTGGAAATTACAGATGCGAACTCTATGCCATAGGGTGTCGTAGCAGCGATATCCGCATCATTCCCGGGCAAGGCGTAATAGCTGTGGACAAAGTAAAACCGGCTGTCCGTGGGGATGTCCCGCCACAGCGGATGGCTGTGTCGCTGGTGCACCTGGTTCCAGCCCATGTGCGGGATCTTCAGCTTCCCGCCACCGCCGGCGGACTGCATGTTCTCGGGAAAGCGCGCAACCCTGCCGGGGACGATGCCCAGACAGTCCACACCCTGATTCTCCTCGCTCTCGTCCAGCATGGCCTGCATACCCAGGCACACACCCAGCAGCGGCTTGCTTGCCGCGACTTCGCGAACGATATCGTCCAGCCCGGTTTTTCCAAGCTCCTTCATGCAATCGCGGATGGCGCCGACTCCGGGAAAAACCACACGATCCGCCGCGAGTATCTGCTCGTGGCTGCTGGTTACGCTGACGCGGCTGTTCCCGGCGACATGTTCCATTGCCTTGGCAATGGAGTGCAGGTTACCCATCCCGTAATCAATGATCGCAATAGAAGTCATAGTCGCTAGCACGTGCGGCGGGCAACTGCCGGGCAGCCGGGCACAAGGGTACCGTCAGAGACTCCCCTTGGTTGAGGGCAGCCTGTCTCCCAGACCAGTATCATATTCAAGCGCCATGCGCATGGCACGGCCAAATGCCTTGAATATGGTTTCAGCAATATGGTGGGCATTATCGCCTCGCAGGCAGTCGATATGCAGGGTTACCTGTGCGTGGTTGACGAAGCCCTGGAAGAATTCGTGCAGCAGGTCGACATCAAAGTCACCGATGCGGGCCCGTGGATACACGGCATGGTATTCAAGTCCGGGACGTCCCGAGAAATCGATGACCACACGCGACAGCGCTTCATCGAGCGGCACGTAGGCATGCCCATAGCGACGGATTCCGCGCTTGTCTCCCACTGCACTGCTGATGGCCTGGCCCAGCGTAATGCCGATATCCTCGACCGTGTGATGAGCATCGATATGCAGGTCGCCCCGCGCCCTGATTTCGATATCCAGCAACCCGTGGCGGGATACCTGGTCCAGCATGTGATCGAGAAAGGGCACACCCGTCTCGAAAGCACTGCTGCCTGTCCCGTCGAGATTGACGGAAACGCTGATCCGGGTCTCCAGTGTGTCCCGGCCAACTTCTGCCTGCCGTTGTGACATAAAGCGGTATCCGTTTTCAAATAGCTGACTGCAGCGAATATATAATACTAACAGTTTAGCGCGGTGGAATAACCTCCAGCCAGAAAGTCACCGGGCCATCATTTACCAGAGATACCTGCATATCCGCCCCGAACCGGCCGCAGGCAACAGGCCGGTGCAATTCCCGGGCACGGCGTACGAAATATTCAAACAGGCGCACCCCTGTCCCGGGGTCCGCCGCCGGAGTAAAACTCGGCCGCATGCCGCTGCGGGTATCCGCAGCAAGCGTGAACTGGGGCACCAGCAGCAAACCGCCACCCGCGAGGGGCAGACTCAGGTTCATTTTACCCTCTGTATCGGGAAAAACCCGGTAACCGAGCAGGCGCTCCAGCAAACGGTCTGCCTGTTGCTCGCCATCATCCCGGCACACCCCCAGCATGGCCAGCAGCCCCGGGCCAATACCGGCAATGCGTTCGCCGCCAGTTTCAACATGCGCCCTCAGCACGCGCTGCAGCAGGACTATCATCGCAGGCGCTGCGCGAAATTCCGGGTCGCACGCAGCAGGGCATCCACAATTCCCGGTTCGGTTGCGGAGTGGCCCGCATTCGGGATGATTTCCAGGCTGGCCTGCGGCCAGGCATCGTGCAGCAGCCATGCCTGTTCCAGCGGGCAAACAACGTCATAGCGCCCGTGTACGATGACGCCGGGAATCCCGTGCAGACGCCATGCTTGCTTCAGTACCTGGTTCTCACCCAGGAAACTGTCATTCATGAAGTAGTGGCATTCAATCCGCGCCAGACTCAGCGCAGTCAGCGGGTTCGCAAAGTGGTCAATAACCGAGGCACTCGGCAGCAGGGTCGAGGCGCGCCCCTCCCAGACCGACCATGCCTTTGCTGCAGCCATGCCGGCCACCTCGTCATCACCGGTAAGCCGGCGAGAATAGGCAGCAACCATATTGCTGCGCTCATCCTCGGGAATCAAATCCACGTAATCCTGCCAGTAATCCGGCAGGATGCTGGATGCGCCGTCCTGGTAAAACCAGTGAATATCCCGGTTACGGCACAGGAAAATACCGCGGAGGATCAGCCCATGCACCCGTTCCGGGTATGTTTGCGCATACACAAGCGCCAGCGTTGAGCCCCAGGACCCGCCGAAAACCAGCCATTTATCAATACCCAGCGATTCACGAATCGACTCGATATCCGCAACCAGGGCCGTCGTTGTATTCTCCTGCAAACCGGCATGCGGCTGCGATCGTCCGCAGCCCCGCTGGTCAAACAGGACAATCCGGTAAACCCGGGGATCGAAAAACTGCCGGTGATACGGCTCGCAACCCGCACCCGGACCTCCATGCAGAAACACCACGGGGATGCCGTCATGCCTGCCGCACTCCTCGATATGCAGGGTATGACCGCCGGACACCGGGAGTGTATGCGTCGTGTAAGGCTTGATCGGCGGAAACAGTTGCAGCATGGCTGTACCTGCAGGATAAAACGATTGCCTGAAACGAGAAGGGCGTGCAATTGCACGCCCTTCAGATAGATCCTCTACAACCCCGGTCGGGTGCTTGCGCTACCGCGTCCGGTTATCAGATAAACAGACACACATCTGATTTCTGTGCGACCGGCAGGAACGAGGTCGCACCGACATAATCCGTGACCTCGGGGATGAAGTCGCTGGAATCAAACCCGAATACATCGACCGTCATCTGGCAGGCGACCATCTTGACCTCTGCCTCGATACACAGGCTGCGCAGTTCCTCAACGGATGCCACGCCCTTGTTCTTGAAGGTCTTCTTCATCAGTCCGGTGGCCACATTTTCGAAACCGGGAATACCGGCCATGATCAGGTTCGGCATCGGCCAGGAAAAATTCTGAAACCATTTTGGCCCGAACGGCATCTTCATCGGCATGGCCGGGTTGCCCAGCGGGCTGACCTTGGAAGTGACTTCCTTCTTCAGCAGCAGCAGGCCGTAGAAGGTAAAGAAGACTTCCACGTCCCAGCCCAGCGCGGCGGCGGTCGATGCCAGAATGAATGGCGGGTAGGCCCAGTCCAGCGTACCCTTGGTGGCGATAATCGACATGGAAGGAGTCCTGGAGGTCTCGATCTCTTCCAGTTTCTTGGGCAGGAGCTCATCCAGCTTCTTGTTCAGCCACGCATCCATTTGCGGACTATCCAGTGCATTTTCAGCTGATGTTGACATGTTAGTTCTCCTCAAAGGACTTCCCTTAAACACCTGGGATGTCAAGGAATGAATTGTTACCTTGCAGCAGGTCCTGCGTAGCCCCGATCATCCCGCGGTTCACGCAATCAGGTCTGTTATCGTGTCGCAAACACGTGCGATTTATGAACGAACGTATTAGTATATTTATCTATTCTTGAATGGTCAATGGAAGCAGCCCTAGCACTGTTCCCACGGCAGGCCATGGTATCGCCAACCGCCACGCGTACTACGATGGTGCTGCTCGTCCAGTTCACCCTCGAACCCTTCATCTACATTATAGACATCTACGAATCCGTTATTAATCAAAATTTTGCCTGCTTCCAGCGAACGTTTCCCGCTGCGGCAGATGAGCACCACGGGTGCGTCACTGCGATGTTCCTCCAGTCCGACCCCCCCAAGCAGGACCTTGCGCACCTCAGTCACGAAATCGGGGTTTACGACCCAGTCCGGCTCATCGATCCAGGGCACGTGGACACTTCCCTGCGGATGGCCGACGAACAGGTATTCCATGCTGGACCGGACATCGATCAATACAGCACGCTGGTTTTTCTGCAGCAGATCCCGGGCCTGTGCCGGTGAAATTGCCTTTACCTTGTGCGCCATGCCTGTCTCCTGCGGTAATCCCTGGTCACCTGACAGCCATTCTCCAGCGATTCCGGCGGCGAGGCAAATAGACGCGACAATCCTGTCGCCAGCCTGAGAACGCTGGTGCCAGGCCGCATTGCATGAAATCATGTCTGGCAGTCATTGAATAAGCGGAGGCAGATTTCAGATCGGCACACCTTGTACACAAGACGGCCCAAGCAGAAACATAACTCCACAATATGTATTTTTTACGGCAATTTAAATAAATCAATTCTCCACATGTAATGTTTTACGAAAATATGTGTAGAAAACAGAATATAAATTAATCAAGTTCAACTATCTGTGGATATTCATGGCACATAAAGCTGAAATGAAGGCCAATATTATAAAATTCATACTTTATCTATGTGCATACCTGCCATTGCCGCTACTGCATGCGATCGGGATTTGCATCGGATGGGGTCTGATTCTCACCCAAAACCGGTCCAGACATACCAGCGAGATTAATATCGCGCTTTGCTTTCCGGAAATGTCGGCAGCCGATCAGCGCAGACTTGTTCGCCGCAGTCTGCTGGAAACCGGTAAAACCATCATAGAGACCAGCGCCCTGTGGCTGCGCAATGGAAAAAACACCCTGAGGCTGATCAGGGAAGTCGATGGCGGTGAAATGGTGGACGTGGCTCTCAAGGGCGGTAAGGGCGTCATTCTCGCCACGCCGCACATGGGCGCCTGGGAATGCGCGGGTCTCTATGCCGCCCATAAATACAATATCACCTGCCTGTACCGTCCGCTGAAAATTGCCGGCCTGGAACATCTGGTGAATAAAGCGCGCAGCCGGCTTGGCGGCAACTATGTTCCGGCAAATGCCCGCGGTGTACGCAAGCTCTACGTGACCCTGGAACATGGCGGCACCGTCGCCATGCTGCCTGACCAGGAGCCGCAACGGGGGACAGGCGTGTTCGCACCCTTTTTCGGAATCCCGGCGTACAGCATGGTATTTCTCGTGCGGCTTGCCGCAAAAACCGGTGCGACGGTTATCTTTGCCTGGTGCGAACGCCTGCCGCTGGGGCGCGGTTATCACTTGCACTTCCGCAAGGCCCCGGCAGCGATCCAGTCAGCGGATACAGCCGAGGCGGTTGCTGCAACCAACCTGGCAGTCGAGCAATGCGTACGCGAATGTCCTGCGCAGTATCAGTGGAGCTACCGGAGGTTTCGTACCCGTCCGGACGGCGAGACATCGCTTTATAAATAACCACGCGATTCAGGCCACACATGGAATTTCACCCGGGAGCACACAGCCGGCGCGGCGCAAATCTGGCCATCAATCAACTTGCCGACTCAGGCAGGAAGCACATCGACAGCCGGCCGCGGGTTATCAGGACTGGCTCCCGGCACTGCCAGCCGCCTTTTGTGCACGCTTCAGGAACACCCGCATCTCCCTTGCAGCCTGGATGTCACCCTTGCGCTCCGCTGTCCCGATGCCCTGTTCGAAGGCACGGCAAGCACCGCTGAAATCTTCCAGTGCCAGCAATACCTTGCCAAAGACCTTCCACGCCGCAGAGTATTCGGGATCCTGGCGAACCGCCTCCCGCAGGTGTTCTGCCGCCTGCCGCGCATTACCCTGCTTGAAAAATTCACTGCCCAGCGTGAAGCGCAGCAACGCATTATCCTGGCCAGCTGCCAGCATTGCCTGCAGATTTTCCAGCATCCCCATGGCGGCTAGCGGCGCCAGAAGGCGCGGGTGAACAGGATCACCAGGGTAAACACTTCCAGCCGACCCAGCATCATCGCAAAGGAAAGCACCCATTTGGCAGGATCATTGATGCCAACATAGTTCGCTCCTACATCACCAAGCCCTGGTCCCAGATTGTTCATGCAGGCAGCAACCGCTGAAAATGCAGTTATCTGGTCCAGCCCGGTTGCCATCAGGAACAGCATGATCAGCACAAAACTTCCGACATAGGCCGCAAAGAACCCCCAGATGGCGTTGACGATGCGATCCGGCATCGGCTTGTTGCCAACCTTCACGGGTATTTGCGCATTCGGGTGAATCAGGCGCATGGTTTCCCGGTGCCCCTGCTTGACCAGCAACAGAAATCGTATCACCTTCATGCCGCCACCGGTCGAACCCGCGCAGCCTCCGATAAAGCTCACAAACAGCAGCATTACGGGCAAAAAGCCAGGCCAGACAAAATATTCAGCCGTGGTAAACCCGGTCGTTGTCCCGATAGAGACCGCCTGGAACAGGCCTGCATACAAGGCATCGCTGAAGAAAACAAAGGTGTGCATGTAATACAAATAGGCGACTGTAACGGCTGTGACGATACTCAATACGCCAATGTAGGTCTTCACTTCGGAATCGTAGCGGTAGGGACTCAGACTCATCGAACGCCACGCCATGAAATGCAGGGCAAAATTCATTCCGGCAAGCAGCATGAATACCACGGCTATCATCTCTATGGTGGAGCTATGGAAGTAACCCATGCTCTGGTCATGCGTGGAAAACCCCCCGATGGCGATGGTGGAGAAGCTGTGACCAATCGCATCGAAACCACTCATGCCCGCCAGCCAGTAACACAGGGCGCAGGCTATGGTCAGTGTCAGATAGATATACCAGAGCGCCTTCGCTGTCTCGGTGATGCGCGGGGTCAGCTTGTTGTCCTTGAGCGGCCCCGGTGTTTCCGCCCGGTACAGCTGCATCCCGCCAATCCCCAGCATCGGCATGATGGCTACAGCAAGCACGATAATTCCCATGCCACCGAACCACTGCAGTTGCTGGCGGTAAAACAGGATGGATGCCGGCAAATCATCCAGGCCCGTAATGACCGTGGCACCGGTGGTCGTCAGGCCCGAAAACGATTCGAATATGGCATCCGTTGTGGACAGCGTCGGATCGGTTGAAAGCACCAGCGGCATGGCACCCGCGAGCCCCAGAACCACCCAGAACAGTGTTACGAGGAGGAACCCGTCGCGCACCCGCATCTCCTGCCTGAAACGATGCACCGGAAGCCACATCACGAACCCGAGGACGATTACACCAAGCATGCTCGACAGAAATGCATGAGCCTGGCCATCCTGATACAGCAGTGACACCACGACCGGCGGCAGCAGCGTAACGCTGAATACCATCAGCAACAGGCCAAGCAGGCGTTGTATGGAAAACAGATGCACGGGAACGAACTACAACAGACCGGGAATGACAGACGCTGTGTCAAAACGGCGCATGTCAGAAAAATGTTACCCCGACCTGGAACAACCGCTCAACCTCCTGGATGCAACTCTTGTCAGAGAGAAACAGGATGACGTGGTCATCGGTTTCGATCACGGAATCGTGGTGCGCGATAACCACCTCCTCGCCACGGACAACGGCGCCGATCGCGGTGCCACGCGGCAGCTTGATGTCCTCAATTGCGCGCCCCACGACACTGGAGCTGTTGCGATCACCATGCGCGACCGCCTCGATCGCCTCGGCAGCACCGCGACGCAGTGAATGCACCATGACGACATCACCGCGGCGTATGTGAGTCAAGAGACTGCCAATCGTGGCCTGTTGCGGCGATATCGCCACATCGATGACGTCGCTCTGCACCAGATTTACATATGAGGCGCGGTTGATCAGCGACATAACCTTGCGCGCCCCCAGTCGCTTGGCCAGCATTGCCGAAAGGATATTGGCCTCCTCGTCATTTGTCAGCGCGCAAAAGACATCTGTTGAATCGATGCTTTCCTCGAGCAGCAGCTCCTCATCGGCCGCGTCCCCCAGCAGTACGATGGCCCTGTCGAGCGCTTCCGAGAGCAGTTTTGCCCGCTTTTCATTGCGCTCGATTATTTTTACCTGGTACTGCCCCTCGATGGCGGAGGCAAGTCGCATGCCGATATTGCCACCTCCTGCGAGGACCACACGCTTGACGGGTTTGTCCTTCTTGCGCAGCTCGCCCATGACGGCCCTGATATGCTTGCGCGCGGCCACAAAAAACACCTCGTCATCCAGCTCTATGATGGTGTCGCCACGCGGTACGATCGGCTTGCCACCGCGGAATATGGATGCCACACGCGCATCGATGCCGGGCATATGCTTGCGCAAATCCCGCAGCTCGTGGCCAACGAGCGGACCGCCGTGATAGGCGTGAACGGCCACCAGCTGCACCTTGCCACCGGCGAAATCCAGTACCTGCAAGGCACCCGGATATTCGATCAGGCGCTCAATATAGTCCGTAACCAGCTGTTCCGGGCTGATCAGTACGTCTACCGGCAAGGCATCCTGGGAAAACAGCCGCGAGTATTTCAGATAGTCGACGGATCGTACACGGGCAATCTTGGTCGGCGTGTGAAACAGTGTGTAGGCCACCTGGCAGGCGACCATGTTGATTTCGTCATTACGCGTTACCGCGATAATCATGTCGGCGTCGTCGGCGCCGGCCTGTTTCAGGACATCCGGATGCGAGGCATAACCCTTGACCGTGCGAATATCCAGCCGGTCCTGAAGATCCTGCAGGATCAGCGGATTGTCATCAACGACGGTAATGTCGTTCGCCTCACTGGCAAGATTTGTGGCAACAGAGGCGCCAACCTGCCCTGCACCCAGTATGATGATTTTCATGGTCCCGGATCGTCCTGTCTGCTGCTAGTCAGAACCTTTCTTGAGGTCTATGCCCAGTGAGCGCAGCTTGCGATACAGATGCGTCCGCTCCATCCCGACGCGCTTGGCCAGCTTGCCGACGCTGCCACCGGCCTCCTGCAACTGGTGCATCAGATAATTGTGCTCGAATTGCTCGCGCGCCTCGCGCAGCGGTAAATCATAGGGCATTGCCGGACCGCGCCGTTCTCCGGCCACTTCGGCATGAGAGCCTATCGCCCGCTCCACCTCGTCTGCCTCGATTTCCTCTCCGGAGCCAAGTATCAGCAGCCGCTGCACCAGGTTCCTGAGCTCGCGGATGTTGCCCGGCCAGCTATAGCCTCGCAGGCGGTTCTGGGCGGCCACACTGAAATGTCGGTAGGAAAGACGCTCATGGGTCACGAGGTAGTCTATATAGAAGTTCAGCAGCTCGTGGACGTCATCGGGATGCTCGCGCAGTGCGGGAATCTGCAGGGGTACCACATTCAGGTGGTAGAAAAGATCATCACGAAAGCGGCCCTCGGCAACCTCCTGCTCAAGGTTTCGCTGGGTCGTTGCGATGATGCGCAGGTCCACCTCCACATCCTCGTTGCCGCCAAGACGAACGAAGGAATTGGTTTGCAGGACACTGAGCAGCCGCGTCTGTGTCTGCAGGTCCATGTCGGCAATATCGCCGATGCAAAGGGTTCCGCCATTGGCCTGTTCCAGCCGGCCGTAATGAACACCCTGCCCCTCCTCGCTGCCGAACAGTTCGGCGGCCGAGTTTTCCCTCGTAATCGAACCGACTGCAATCTCCACGAAGGGGCCTTCGTTGCGTGCACCTTGTTCATGTATGTACCGTGCAAACGTACCCTTCCCCGACCCGGCCTCACCGCTGATCAGGACACCGCTGTTATGCTGGGCAATCCGGCGTGCCTGTTTCCGCAGATTCTCCATGACCTCGGATTTCCCGATCGGCATGATTACCGGTCGGCCATGCTCCCGCAGATCCACATTTTCCCGCTGCAGCCGGTCGCTCTCGAACGCGCGCTCGACCGTCAGCAGCAGCTTGGCTAGCGAAATCGGTTTCTCTATGAAGTCGTAGGCACCCAGCCGGGTTGCCTCGACCGCGGTTTCCACCGTGCCGTGTCCCGACATCATCACCACCGGGCAGGGAAGTCCGCCATTTTCCGACCATTCTCGCAGCAGCGTGATGCCATCGACATCCTGCATCCAGATATCCAGCAGGATCAGATCCGGACGCCGGACACGACAGGCCTTGCGTGCCTCCTCGCCGCCTTCTGCTGTTGTCACACTGTAACCTTCATCTTCCAGAATCTCGTGAACAAGATTCCTGATATCCGGTTCATCGTCAACTACGAGTATGTGTCGGCTTGTCATTTTCTTGGTTCCG
>Ga0055481_10000938_pt1 | contig 10143 bp, 6 predicted proteins | sample Muzzi_PWC_D2_FD_57936 | JGI IMG/M metagenome (GOLD analysis project Ga0055481, IMG submission 57936) | Wetland microbial communities from San Francisco Bay, California, USA, that impact long-term carbon sequestration - Muzzi_PWC_D2 | ecosystem: Environmental > Aquatic > Marine > Wetlands ... | reverse complement strand
AAACTCTACGACCGCTCGGTGCAGGCCGGCCCGTACGCACCCTATGGCATGCTGCCCAGCCTGGCTTTCCCGGGCTCCGAGGGCGGCGGTGGCTGGGGTGGCGTCGCGGTGGACAACGAGCGTCAACTGGTATTCGTCAACACGCGGGACCTGGGTGTCATCGCGCAACTGCAGACCCGCACGTCGAATGGCCTGCCGTCATTCGGTAAGTCGAAAATCCCGCAAACCTGGTACGTCGGCCCGAGCGGCTACCCCTGTCAGGAACCACCCTGGGCCCGGCTGTACGCGATCAGCTCGGCCACCGGCGATATCGTCTGGGAGGTGCCGGTGGGTGAATACGAGGAACTGACAGCGAAGGGCATCACGGGTACCGGTACGACGACGACCTCGGGTGGACCGCTGGCGACCGCCGGCGGCCTGGTCTTCCTCGGTGCTTCCAACGATGCCACGTTCCGGGCATTCAAATCGGAGACCGGCGAAGAGTTATGGTCGGCGCCTATCCCGACCCATGGGCGAGCCACGCCGCTGAGCTACCTCGGCGCAGACGGTAAGCAGTACGTCGTGGCGATCGCCGGGGGCGGGGACGACCTCACCCTCACGAACGCCCCTCCCAGACCGCCGGCGATGGCAACCATCGTGGCCTATAAACTTCCCTGACAGAGGACGGAAACATGAATCGACGAGATTTTCTTGGCTCGGCTCTGGTGGCTTCTCTGATGAGCAGCGTCACGGCCAAGCGCACATTTGCCCAGGCGGCTGATGCCCAGGCGGCCGGTGGCCAGGTGGCCGCGTCGGCCCCCCGCGATATTCCACTGCAGGCCTATTCGCGCTACCTGCACTGGCTGCGGACACCGGCGGAGATTGCCGAGGCGTGCCGGGAGCTGAGCTGCCGTTACCTGATGCTGACGGTCCAGGACGGTGAGACGGCGCACGTGCAGCAGTCCGATATTCGCAGGGGACTGCCGCGTTTCGTCAATGAACTGCGGGCCGAAGGAGTCGAGGTGCGGTCGATTCGCGGCGGTCGGCAGACCGACGTGGATCGTGACGTCGAACGCCTGGTCGGCACCATGGCCGATCTGGGCATCAGGCATTACTGGCTGGGGACCGATCGCTACGACTTCAGCCAGCCGATCATGCCGCAGCTCGATGCCATCAAGCGCAAGGTCGAGCGCTTCGTGGCGCTGAACGAACGCTACGGCACGACCCTGCTGTATCACACGCGTTCCGGCGCGAGCTCCGTCGGCAGCGTGGTCTGGGACCTCGTTCACGTGCTGCAGGATTTCGATCCGCAGCACGTGGGCCTGCACTGGGACACCGGCCACATGTCCAACCATGGCAACATGTGGGAGACCCTGTTCCGGACGGCTGGCCCGTATATCCTCGCGGTCAGCTGGAAGGACCGGGTCTGGACGCAGGATCTCGGTGGGCTGACCGAGCAGGGTGGACCGTTTCCGGGTCCGAACCCCGAGCCGCCATCTGCTGGCGGCGGCTTCCGCCCCCGACCCCGCCGGGATCCCAACGCCGATCCTTTCGACCGCATCCCGCTGCCGCTGGCCGGCGAGCACTTTGCCCGCGGTATGGGCTGGCAGTCGACGGAGACGGCGATCGGTACCGGTGTGGTGAACCTGTTCCGCTACGGTGAAGTGCTGCGGGACACGGGCTTCGACGGGATCATGGATGTGCAGGCAGAGTATCCGCTGGGCGGCGCCGAGCGTGGCCGTACCGAGCTGACGCTGCCGCGCCGGATGGTGCTGGGTGCGCTCAAGCGGGATGTACTGACCGTGCGCGTGGCACTGGACCAGTCGGGCAGCGGCATCGTCGTCTGAACGTCTGTTGTAACGCCTGGAGACCGGAGAGCGACCCATGAGCATTGCGGGAAAAGTGTGCCTGGCCGTCGTGGCCGCCCTTCTGAGCGCATCGACGCTCCGGGCGCAGAGCGCGACAGACTGGCCGACCGTGAACAATTACGGCAGCGCCAAGTATTCTCCACTGGCGCAGATCACGCCGGACAACGTCGCCGGGCTGGAAGTCGCCTGGACCTATGAGGTGGGACCGGATCCGGGGCGGCGGGGGTACAACACGACGCCGATCATGATCGACAACGTCATGTACTTCCCCGGGATCGGCTTTTCGACCATCACCGCGATTAACGCCACCACCGGCGAGGAGATCTGGGCGACGAACCTGCACGAGCTCCAGGGCCTGGGCGAGCGTACGTCCATCGCCAACCGCGGCATCTCGTACTGGCGAGGCACCGACGAGCACGCTCCGCGCATCGTCATGCACACGCAGGATGGCTTCCTGGTACAGCTCGATGCCGCGACCGGCGAGAGTGTGCCCGGCCCCACGGGCGTCATCAACCTGTCCGCCGGCATCATGGACAAGTTCGGTGGATCGTGGACGGGCGGAGGGCCGCCGGCCATTTACAGGAATATCGCCATCGTGGCCGGTCGCACCGGCGAACAGGGTCGCTACGGCATCCCGGGCGACCCGCGCGGCTTCGACCTGATTACCGGCGAAGAGCTCTGGCGTTTTCACGTGGTACCTCGGCCGGGCGAGGCCAATTTCGGCACCTGGGGACTGAACGGCTGGCAGGACCGGCGCGGCCCGGGTGTCTGGTTGCCGAAGACGGTCGATGAAGAGCGCGGCCTGGTCTATTTGCCGCTGGGCAACGCCACCGACCAGAACTTCGGCGGCTCACGGCCGGGCACCAATCTTTACGCCAGCGCGATCCTGGTGCTACACGCGGACACCGGCGAGCTGGCCTGGTTCTCTCAGCTCGCGCACCATGACATATTCGACTGGGACATCATGGCGCCGCCGACCCTGCTGGACACCTTCGCCGACGGCGAGCCGGTGCCATCGGTTGCGCAGATCACCAAGCAGGGGCTGCTGTTTTTCTTCAACCGGGTTACCGGCGAGCCAATCTGGGGCATGGAGGAGCGGCCGGTTGCCGCAACGGATGCACCGGGCGATGAGGCCTGGCCGACGCAGCCGTTCCCGGTCAAGCCGCCGCCACTGGCGCGCATGCAGATGGACCGCAACGAAGTCTGGACGGAGTATTCCGAGGAACAGACCGAGTACTGCACGGAACTCTACGACCGCTCCGTGCAAGCCGGCCCGCACACACCCTATGGCATGTTGCCAAGCCTCTCTTTCCCGGGCTCGGAAGGCGGCGGCAGCTGGGGCGGCGTCGCGGCGGACAACGAGCGTCACCTGGCGTTCGTCAACACGCGGGACCTGGGCGTAATCGCGCAACTGCAAACCCGCAATTCCAATGGCCTGCCGTCCTTCGGCAAGTCGAAAGTCCCGACCTCATTCTACGTAGGTCCAAGCGGTTACCCCTGCCAGGAGCCGCCCTGGGTGGAACTGTTCGCCATTGACACGGCTACCGGCGATATCGCGTGGCACGTGCCGGTGGGCGAATACGAGGAACTGACGGCGATGGGTATCGCGGGTACCGGTACGGTGACGGCCTCGGGTGGACCGTTAGCAACCGCCGGCGGCCTGGTCTTCCTCGGTGCCTCCAACGATGCCACGTTCCGGGCATTCAAATCGGAGACCGGGGAGGAACTGTGGGCGGCCGCCATCGGTATGAACGGGCGCGCCACGCCGCTGAGCTACCAGGGCGCAGACGGCAGGCAGTACGTGGTGGCGATTGCGGGTGGCGGGGACAGTGGCTTCGATATTCCCCCCAGACCGCCGGGCACGGTAAAGATCGTGGCCTACAGTCTTCCCTGATCGTGCGCGCAGCACTGGACCAGCCAGGCGGCGACAGCGTCGTTCAATCCCGGTTCAGCGATCAAATGCAAGGATTCAGATTTGGGATGCAATTGGAGACTTCAATGAAAGCACGTAAGAACATTCCTGGCGGAGAACGCCTGCCCTTGCATGCCACGTGGCCGAAAGCGAGCGCGGTGACCGCAATTGCCGCTATTCTGGCCACGGCAATCGCAGGGGCATCGCAGGACGCAAGCTCCGCGGACATCGACGCCATGGCCGAGCAGACGACGGGCGCCGTATGTGCGTCAGCGTGTCACGGCTGGGATGTAATTTTTAACGTGCCGCGCCAGACGCCCGGTCAATGGGACTTCATAGTTTCGGACATGGCTGGCAGGGGAGCCGAGGCAAGCGATGAACAGCTGGACCTGGTCAGGCACTTTCTCAAGCGTGAGTGGAGTACGGTGTGGATCAACAGCGCGAGTGCGCAGGACCTGGAAGCTGTACTCGCGTTGCCGGAAGAGGAGGCAGACGCGGTCATTGCCTATCGTGACGAGCGCGGCAAGTTCACCGACCTCGACAGCCTGAAGCAAGTTCCGGGCATCGACGCGGCGACCATCGACGCGCAGGCCGATGCCATCACGTTCAATTAGCACCGAGGGATACTTTTGGCTGAGCCGGCAGCACGGCTGCGAACGGAGAAGGCAGTCAGGGTTCTGCTGCCGCTGTTCTTCGTGTCGGGTGCGACCGCGCTTGCCTACCAGGTCGTGTGGATGCGGGAGTTACAGCTCGTGTTCGGGACCTCGACCTTCGCCATCTCGACCTTGCTTGCGTCCTTCATGGCGGGCCTGGCTGCGGGTGGATTTGCAATCTCGCGTCATGCAGACCGGATCCGCCGGCCCCTGGCCGTGTACGGCTTCCTCGAGCTCGGCATCGGGCTGTATGCGCTGATTTTTCCGGTCCTGCTGGCCGCGGTGACGCCGTCGTACCTGGAGGCGTGGCGGGCCATGGAGCCCGGTCCGGTCCTGTTCGGCTTCGTACAGTTCAGCCTCGTGGGCGTCCTGTTGTTGTTGCCGACGGCGGCCATGGGGGCCACGCTGCCGCTGCTTGCTGGCTTCGCCACACACCGTCTCGGCGCTGCAGGCGACCGAATCGGCACTTTGTACGCGGTCAACACATTCGGTGCCGTCGCGGGCATCGGGCTTTGCGGCTTCCTGTTGCTTCCGCAGATGGGAATCTCGACAACAACCACGATCGCGGCCGCGGCCAACCTCCTGCTCGGTCTTGCTGCTTTGAGTCTCGACCGCTGGGCCTCGGGGAGCGACCGGACGGTCAAAGACGACCTGCACATTGCCACGGCGAGGACGCCGGTCATCGTCGCCGTATACGTGGCCATCGGTCTCGCCGGTTTTTCGGCGCTGGTCTACGAGGTGGGATGGACTCGCCTGCTCGCCCTGATGCTGGGCGGCTCTGCATACGCCTTCTCGGTGATGTTGATCGCATTCCTGGTTGGTATTGCCCTGGGCGGGAAACTCGGAGGGCCGTATGCCGACCGGATTCTCAGGGCAGGAGGGCGTCCGCGAATCCTGTACGCTTTTGCGGTGATCGAGATCTGCATCGCCACGCTGGCCTATGCGACGATGTACTTCTATCCCGACCTGCCTTTCTGGTACGTACGGCTGTTTGACCAGTTCGGCGTCACGGAACGGCCGGACGCGGTCTGGTGGGTGTCGCTGTTGCTGGCCGGGCTGGTCATGACGCCCCCCGCAGTGCTCATGGGCATGCACTTCCCCGTCGCGGCACGCGCGGTGGTGGGCCACAGGAAGAAGCTCGGCCGTCCTGTGGGCATCGTCTACGGCGTCAACGCACTCGGCGGCGCGGTGGGCGCCTTTCTCGCCGGTTTCGTTCTGCTGCCGAAGCTCGGAATGCAGGGCACGATCTTTGTGGCGGCTGCTGGTGGGCTGGTCGCGGCCGGCGTCCTCGTGCTGAATGCCACGCAGACAAAGCGCTGGCGCTGGGCCCTGGTTTCACCAATCGCCCTGGCGGGCCTGGCATTTCTGTTCGTGACCCAACGGCCGCCCTGGAATCCGCTGCTGATGACCGCCGGCATGTATCACTATGTCTCGAAGCTCGAAGACCACAGCCGTGAGGCAATCCTGCGCTACAGCGTCGACCTCTACGACCTCGTCTTCTACGAAGAGGGATTGTCGAGCGTGGTCACGGTAGCCCAGAATGCCGGCACTCCGGACAGGTGGCTTGCGATAAACGGCAAAGTCGACGCCTCGACGACCGACGACATGCCTACCCAGGTGCTGTTGTCGCTCCTGCCGATGCAGTTCGTCGAACCAGCTGCAGATGTTCTGGTAATCGGGCTGGCCTCGGGCGTCACGGCGGGCGCAGCGTCCCTGGTCCGCGGCGTCGAAAGGCTGCAGATCGTCGAACTCGAGCCGGCCGTTGGGCGGGCGGCACGATACTTCGACGACTGGAATCACGATGTGTTGTTGGATCCGCGCGTCGAGCTTGTGCACAATGATGGCCGCAACCATCTCCTGCTCGCGGAGCCGGGAAGCTACGATGTCATCGTCAGCGAGCCGTCGAATCCCTGGATCTCCGGCGTTGCGAACCTCTTCACGCGAGAGTTCCTGGAGCTCGGCAAGTCTCGACTGCGGCCTGATGGCGTCTGGTCGCAGTGGGTGCCGATCTACGGCATGGACAGTCGCGACCTGCAGTCGTTACTCGGGACCTTCGCCGCGGTCTACCCCCACGTTATCGTGTATGCGACCATCGAGAATGCAGACCTGGTCCTGATCGGTTCCGACAAACCGCTGCGACCCAGCGAGCAGGTTGCAAAGCGCCTGCTGGACCAGCCTGCGGTCGCCGCGGAGTTGCGCCGGGTCGACATCGATTCGGCCGTCGACCTGATTTCGTTGTTCTTCATGGATCGCGCCGGGGTCGTAACTATGAGCGAGGGGACGCCGCTCAACACCGACGACAACATGAACATCGAGTACTCGACTTCGAGAAAGCTGCAAATGGAGAAGGGCCGGGAAAACTATGCGTTCCTGCTGGAGCGCGCCCGCCTGCCTGCAATGTCTCTCGGCGACGATCCCGACAAATGGGCGGGTCTTGCATACAGCTACCGGCGACGAGGCGACAGGGTGCGCTCGATTGCCGCGATGTCCAGGGCAAAACAACTGTCGTCGAGCGAAGACACAAGCACCCACACGAGCACAGAAAACCAACGGGAAGACAAATGATTACCAGATGGGGCATCTTGGGAACTGCGAACATAGCGCTGACCCGAACCATACCGGCCATGGCAGATCTGACCTGCGCCGAAGCACATGCAATTGCTTCGCGCGGCCCGGACAAGGCAAGCAAGGCCGCCGCTGACCTGGGCATCCCGCGGGCCTACGGATCCTACGAGGAATTGCTGGAAGACGGTGATGTTGACGCCGTTTATATTCCGTTGCCCAACAGCCTGCATCGGGAGTGGAGCATCAAGGCAATGGAAGCGGGTAAGCACGTACTCTGCGAAAAACCGGTATCGCTGCTACCCGAAGACGTGCGCGCAATGATAGAAGTTCGCGATCGCACCGGTCAGCATATCGAGGAAGCATTCGGCTACAAGAACCACCCGCAGTGGTACAAGATCGATGAACTGTTGAAGGACGAGGCCATCGGCAAGCCGCTCAGCACCAACGGCTTACTCGCAATGCGCTTCATGAACCCGGCCGATATCCGTAATCAGCCCGGGCTGGGTGGTGGAGCAACCTACGATCTGGGCTCGTATGCCATCAGCGCTTCCACGATGATTTTCAAGCGTCCGCCGATCCGGGTGCTGGGTGTCATGGACCGGGACCCGAAGTTCACGACTGATCGCCTGACAACGGCCATCCTCGATTACGGCGACGCGCAGTCTACTCTTACCGTCTCGACGCAGGGCGGAGCAGAAGCCTGGGCAACACATCAGCTGTTTTCCGTGCTGGGCTCACACGGCTGGCTGCGCTGCGACTTTCCCTACGCGCAGGCCAGGCCAACCGAATCGCACCTCTATCTGGGCGACCTGGAGAGCTATGGTAGCTTCGAGACGCAGAAGTTTACGTTTCCAGCCGTCAGCCAGTATGGATTGCAGGTCGAGCGCTTCTCGAAATTCCTGCAGGGCGAGAAGGTTACGACCTGGCCGCTCGAGGATGCTCTGCTGACGCTTACCGTCGTCGAGGAGCTCTTCGCGTCGGCTCGCAGCAACGGCTGGCGGGAGATAAACCTGTAACAGGAGAATGCCGCGCATCCGGCGCAGCGGCGGGGCAACTCGGCTACTCCACAACGATCTTTCCGGTCGATTGGGGGTTTGTACAATCGTTGAAGAAATATTCGCCCTTCATCATGAATGTGAATTCGTCCGACTCGCCGGGCGCCAGCGGCCCGATGTCGAACAAGCCCTCGAAAAACTGCGTCGCGCAATGCGGATCGGCATTATTTTCAGGGTTGTGGAAAATGACGGTGCTGCCGACGGGAATCGTCATGATTGCGGGGGCCATGGCGCCACGTAAAATGGATTCCTCCGAATCGGGAGCATTATGTGCGCGGTCCCAGGTTCGGCCGAGTGTCACCGTATATTTTGCGATAGCGCCAGGCACTTCAGCGCCTGCAACGGGTTGACGAGTCGGTGGCGCCGGCGGCGTTTCGGCCTGCGGTTTGTTGCCTCCGATCCTGAACGCCCACAGGTAATCTCCACGCGGAGAATCGTAGGGAAGGCGGTTACCACCGGCGAATACCGCAATGTATTGCACGCCGTCGATCATGTAGCTTATCGGGCTTGTATGCACGCCCGCACCGGTCTGAAATCGCCACAGTTCGCTGCCGTCGCGGACGTCCAGGCCGAGCAGATAACCATCCGGCAGGCCTATGAACATGATGTCGCCGGCCGTCGTAAGGATCCCGTTGCCGTGCGCGACCGACCATTTCAGGTCACTTGTCCACACGATCTGGTTCGTCTGCGGGTCCTTGGCAACGATTCTTCCGCTGCGTTCCTCTCCTGGAGGCCGGAATCCGACGCCGGCGGTCGGAATCGAGTGCGCCGAATTGATCAGTCCTGCGCCGACGTAAAGAAGTCCCGTCCTGATATTGAATGACTGGGCGCCCCAGACCGCGCCGCCACCAGTGCCCGGGGATTTGACGATCGGCAGATCCGTGTGCGGAGTGAACAGGCAGCCGACGCCATAATTCGGCGGAACCCGGGTGGCGTCGCCGGCATCTCGACTGGCGCACAGAGGAACGATCGGGTCACCGACGGGATAGGGCTGCGTCGGCCAGGTCTTTTGCGCCGGTTCCTGCGGAACCGGCCGTTCCTCGACGCCGATCAACGGGTCTCCGTTTATGCGATCGAGAATGTACGTCAGGCCGGTCTTGCTTCCATAGATAACCGCTTTTTTCCAGGCGCCGTCGATTTTCAGATCGGCGAGCACGGGCGCCATCACGTTGTCCAGGTCCCATATGTCGTGATGCACGGATTGAAAATGCCAGCGCCGCTTGCCGGTCCTGGCATCGAGTGCGACGATCGAGTTGGCGAACAGATTTGCACCACCGCGGTTGGCGCCATTGACGGCCCCGTCGGACCGGTAGCCGCCCGCTGCCCTGGGATTGCCGAAAGTCCAGTAGACCAGCCCCAGTTGCGGGTCGATGGCGGGATGCATCCATGGTGAGGCACCGCCGTGCTGCCAGCTGGTGCCTTCCCAGGTATCGTGTCCGTATTCACCAGGGCCGGGCGTGCCGTAGAACTTCCACGCGACCTCGCCCGTTCTTGCATCCAGCGCAACGGCTACCCCCCGCGGGCCGTCATTGGTTCCGACGTAAATCAGTCCGTCATAGTAAACCACGGCGACTTTCATCTGGCTGGAGACCGTCGGCTCGTCCAGCGTGGTTTCCCACACCGGCTTGCCGCTTTCCTGGTCCAGTGCGATAACGCGGCGACCTGCAGCGTTGGTGAAAACCATTCCTTCGCCTACCGCGACACCGCGGCGCAATGAGGTGCCGTAACCGGGCGTATAGGACCACTTTATGTTTCCCGTATCACCGTAAACGGCAAAGACGTTCCCCTGCGTCGATTCCACGAATAACACGCCACCGACTGCCACTGCAGTACTCTGCTGGGGTAGCTGTGGTGATTCCGGTTCCAGCCTGATGCGCCATTGCGCGCCGAGCTGCGAAATATTCGCAACATCGATTTGCCGGAGCGACGAATAATTCTGGTTGCCGAGATTGCCGCCGACCTTGGGAAAGTCGTCAGCCGGCAAAGCGCAGCACGATTCGGCGGCCAGCGCCGATCGCGTCCCGGTCGAAGCGATTATCAGGACGACTGCCGGTATCAAACTGCGAAGAAGTTGCATGTTTCCCCCTGGGTCAGACTAGTACCAGTCGCGC
>Ga0055481_10000934_pt1 | contig 10152 bp, 10 predicted proteins | sample Muzzi_PWC_D2_FD_57936 | JGI IMG/M metagenome (GOLD analysis project Ga0055481, IMG submission 57936) | Wetland microbial communities from San Francisco Bay, California, USA, that impact long-term carbon sequestration - Muzzi_PWC_D2 | ecosystem: Environmental > Aquatic > Marine > Wetlands ... | reverse complement strand
CCGCCGCAGCCTGTCGCGCGCCCTGCCCCGTCTTGAATCGCACGATCGCGACCACGGCGTAGATCAGCCAGGCGATCATCGACCACACTTCGTGATTGGTTCCCGTCCAGACGCGGCCGCTCTCCTGCTCGACCCAGAACACGCCCGTCACCACCCCGAGCGTCAGCAGCGGAAACCCGAGGCCGAGAGCGATGGCGTTGACGCGATCGAGCGCTTCGAGGGACGGCATCGCGAGCCGCGACCGGATGGGCCGCTTCGCCTTGAGGCGGCGATGCTCGAGCAGGTAGACCGCACCCGCGACGCCCGCGAGCCCCAGGAGCGCCAGCCCGGCGCTGGCGAGGAGCACGTGGGCGTGTCCCCAGGAGCCGCCGTCCGGGACGCTCTCGGCCACCAGGTGCGGTAGCCGCAGCCCCGCGACGAAGACGCTGACGAAGGCCAGCGGTGCGACCAACACCACCAGCGTCGTCAGACGGGAGCGCATTGCGAGGGCGAGGAAGAAGCCGGTTCCCACCCAGGCCATGAACGAGACGGCCAGCGGCAGGTCGGTGAGCGCGGGAGTCGACGCGTGCGTGTGTAGAAACGCGAAGCACAGCCCGTGAACCAGGAAGCCGACCCCCAGCAGCGCGAGCGAGACGCGCCCGAGACGCTGTGCGGGCAGCGCCAGGCCGAGGCTCGCCACGAGAGCAGCCACGAGGTAGAGCGCCGCGGTCAACTGATGGAGCTGCACGACCACGAGTAGAGATCCCTGTATCCCAGTTTGCCCGCCGCCGGAGCGGCGGTCGCCGGCTCGATTCGCGAGCGGTATCGAGCGTAGCGCGAACGTCTCGCGCGGACCGCGCGGCTCACTTGCGCGTGCGGAGGCGCTCCATCTGCTCCCGGATCCTCGCGACGTCGTTGGCGGCCTCGAAGATGCGGAAGGAGGGCTCACCGAAGAGCACGAAGCGAATCTCCTCGAGCGTGGTGTCGCCGCCGAGGTGATTGCGCGCTTCGCCGAGCAGGATCTCTGCGCATCGCTGCACGGGGAATCCACCGATGCCGGCGCCGATGGCCGGAATCGCGATCGTGCGACAGCCCTTCTCGCGCGCAATCTCGAGGCTCCGGCGCATCGCACCGTGGAGACTCGCCTCCGTCGCCGAGTGGCCGAGATGCATGCCCGCCGCGTGGATCACGAAGCGCGCCGGAAGGTCGCCCGCCGTGGTGACCGCCGCACCGCCCAGCTCGATTCGTCCGAGGGCGTCGCACTCCTCCTGAATCCGTGGACCTCCCTTCTCGCGGATCGCACCCGCCACGCCTGCACCCAGCACGAGGTCGGTGTTGGCGGCATTGACGATGGCGTCGACCGCCTGCTCGGTAATGTCCCCTTCCAGCAGCACGACTCGTCCCTTCACCGGGCGCCCACCTCCACCGCCTCGATCAGACCGGCCAGCAGCAGCGGAACGAGGATCTCGTGGTGACCCACGAGCGAGATGCCGCGGCCACTGCTCTGGGTCGGGCGCTCGACGACGTTCGTCCGGGGCCGGTATTGGCGCACGAAATCCATGTCGACGGTGGTGAATCGATTCGCGGCGTGGCCGAGGTTCCGCGCCAGTGACAGCGCCTTCAGGAAGACTTCCGGCAGAATCACCGCCGATCCGATGTTGTAGACGACACCGTCGCGGAGAGTCGCCACCAGTCCGGTGAAGGTCTCGAAGTCGCGAAAGCTCGTCGCGCCGAGCGCCGCGCCGTCCGCGCTCGGATGCATGTGATGGATGTCGGTCCCGATCGCGACGTGGACCGTCGCCGGAATGCCCTTGCGAATTGCAGCGGCGAGCACCGAGCGATCCTTGTGCGGATAGCGTCCGCCTTCGATCTCGCGGCCGATCGCCTCGCCCATCCCGATCCCCTGCTCGGCGCCGCGCGCGACGGCGCGGTTGAGCGCCTCCGCGGTCTCGCGGCCCATCCCGAAGCTGCCGTCGTCGAGGGAGGCGGCGACATCCTCACTGGTGCGGCCCATCGACGCCAGCTCGAGATCGTGGACGCAGCCGGCGCCGTTCATGAAGATCCCCGTGGCGAATCCGCGTTCGACCAGATCCACGACCAGCGGCGCGAGCCCGACCTTGATCAGATGCGCGCCGAATCCCCACAGGATCGTCCGCCCGCGGGCGTGCGCCTTGGCGGTGGCATCGATGGCTGCGCGCAGGTCTGCGGCGCCCAGCACCGCCGGGAGCGATGCGAGGAAGTCGGAGAATCGCGCACCGGATTCGTGTGGCGTGGCCTCGTCCGCGAGCTTCACCTTGCTGTAACGACGCCGCGTGCTCACGGTGCGCACGCGCGTGCGATCGATGCGCGGCGGTCGGCGGCTCACGGAGCGTCGCTCTTCCCGAACAACGCCTCGTCGATCAGCTCGCAGAGCACGTGACACACGGCGATGTGGGATTCCTGGATGCGCGCCGTCTCGTCGGCGGGAACGACGATCGCGACGTCCGCGGCCGCCGCGAGCTTGCCGCCGCCGCGCCCCGTCAGCGCGATCGTCGTGAGTCCGCGCGCCCGGGCCGTCTCGACTCCGGCGAGAACGTTCGCGGAGTTTCCCGACGTGGAGAATGCGACCGCCGCATCACCCGATCCGCCGTGCGCCTCGATCAGTCGGGAGAAGATCCGCTCGAAGCCGTAGTCGTTGCCGATCGCCGTGAGGTCGGATGAGTTCGTGGTGAGCGCCAACGCCGGCAGCGCCGGGCGCTCGCGGTCGAAGCGACCGGCCAGCTCGGAGGCCAGGTGTTGCGCGTCCGCGGCGGATCCACCATTGCCGAAGGCGAGAAGCTTTCCGCCGCCTCGGAACACCTCGACCAGGCGGGCCGCAGCGCGCTCGATCGCGTCGGCCGCCTCGGCGCCCGTCGCCTCGGTGACCCGCGCACTCGCCGCCAGCAGCGCGCGAATCCGCGCCGGCCCGGGTGTTCCCGCCGAAGCTCCGCCATCCGACATTGTCCCGGAACCTCCCGGAATGACGAAAAACGTATAAAAAACAAGGGGATCGGGACTGCCAACATACCGGCGGCGCGAGGCCGCGTCAACGGGAGCCAGCGGCGCCGCTGGGCTACGGTTGCCTTCGGTGCCCCGGTGATCAGCCTTCGCCATTCTGGCATCCGAGAAGTTCAATCGAGACCGGGCTGCCCGACGCGGCCGCCGACAGGAGAATCGAAGACATGGCCGAAATCATCGACGTCACGGACGAGACCTTCCAGGCGGAAGTCCTGGAATCGGACAAGCCCGTCATCATCGATTTCTGGGCAGAGTGGTGCGCGCCGTGCCGTCAGATCGCGCCGATCATCAAAGAGCTCGCCGCGGAGTACGGTGACCGCGTGAAGATCGCGAAGATGGACATCGAAGCCAGCGTGAACACGCCCGGCCAGTACAACGTGCGGTCGATCCCGACGGTGCTGGCGTTCCAGAACGGCACGGTGGTGGAGCAGCTCCAGGGCGCCCGCCCGAAGGCCGACTTCGAGGCGATGGCGAAGAAGCTGCTGTCGTAGATCGCCGAGCCCGCGTGTACTGAGGTCGTGCCACGGCCGGGTGGACCCCGTTCTTCCCGACGCGGACTGGTGATGTCTCGCAGATCCGATTGGCTCGTTGGCAATCGGGCCGCTCAGTGACCGGCCAGTGCCGGCAATCGGCCACAGTCCGCCGAGGGAAGACACGGGCCCCCCCGGCCCGAAGCCCGCGAAAACGGTCAGGACACGTGCGGCGGTGGGTCGAAGAGCCGGACCGGCCAGGTTCGCCGCACTGCCGTGCGATACAGCAGCGGGTCCGGATTCGTCACCACCGGATGCCCGACCAGATCGAGTAGCGGCAAATCCGTGATCGAATCCGTGTAGAAATAGCTGCGCGCCAGGTCCACGTTCTGCTCTTGGATGAATTGCTGGAGCCAGTAGATCTTGCCTTCCTCGAAGCAGATCGGATCGATGACCCGCCCGGTGAAGAGACCGTCCTCGACCTCGAGGTGCGTGTAGAGCATGTGCTCGATCCCGAGGTGCTGGGCGATCGGGTGGACCACGAAGCGGCTCGCGCCGGAAACCACCGCCACCACGTGTCCGCGCTCCAGATGGTCCCCCACCAGCTGCCGGGCTTCCGGATAGATCGTCTTCACCACCATCTCGCGCGCCCAGCGCAATGTCTCGAGCTCGAGCTCGCGCTCACTCTCGCCGGCGAACTGCAGCATCATCTTCTTCGTCCAGTTCTCGATGTCGAGCAGGCCGAGCTTGTAACGAAGGTAGGTGCCGAGCCCCTGGAGCAGCTCGAATCCGGAGATCTCGCCGAGCTGGTAGCGATATCGCATGTAGAGACTGCCCGAGTTCTCGGCGATGAGCGTCTTGTCCATGTCGAAGAACGCGCCGATGCGCTTCGGGGAGCGGGCGGGAGTCCGTGTCACGCGCTGACCTTCCTCGGCGTTCGACTCAGAATACATACCGTCGCATCGACACGTTCATCAGCAGCCCGAGCGCGATCAGCGTGGTGACCAACGCCGAGCCTCCGTAGGAGAAGAGCGGCAGCGGCACTCCGATGACCGGCGCGAGCCCCAGCACCATGGCGATGTTGAGGGCAGCGGGCCAGAACAGCACGCCGACGACGCCGACCGCGAGCATCGCTCCGAAGCCGTCCTTCGAGCGTCGCGCGATCACGAGCCCCCACAGCAGGAGTGCACCGTAGACGGAGAGCACCAGCACCGACCCGACGAAGCCCCATTCCTCGGCGAGCACCGAGAAGGCGAAGTCGGTGTGCTGCGTCGGCAGGAAGCGCAGCTGGGTCTGGGTTCCTTCGAGGTAGCCCGACCCGAAGAGCCCGCCGGAGCCGACCGCGATTCGCGACTGGATCGCCTGGTAGCCGGAGGCCAGCGGGTCGCGACCGGGGTCGATGACGTCGAGGATGCGCCGCTGCTGATACGGCTTGAGCCCGAACATCCACAAGCTGATCAACCCGGCGACGCCGATCACCGCGAGCCCCGCCCAGGTGCGCCAGGGAATGCGCACGAAGGCAAAGTAGGTCGAACCGATCAACAGGATCAGCAACGCGACGCCCATGTCGCGCTGCATCACCACCAGGCCGACCGGCACCGCGAGGATCGCGACGGGTCGCACGAGATCGCGCAGGCTGCGGACGTTGGTCGGAGGGTTGCGGTGGAAGTACCGGGCCAGGGCCAGGATCAGTCCGATCTTCGCCAGCTCCGACGTCTGGAGACGTCCGCCGAAGAGCCACGACTGACTCCCGCGTGTCACCGGCGCAAACAGGAGCGTGGCGACCAGCAGCGCGACGCAGGCGCCGAAGAGCGGCAGCGCCAGTCGCTCGTAATGGCGGTAGTCGATGGTCATCGTCACGAGGAACGCGACGCTGCCGACGGCGATGGCCAGCAGCTGGCGCCGCACCTCGTCGGCCAGACCGGCCGCCGCGTGAGTCGCCGAGTTCAGGTTGACGATCCCCGCTCCGATCAGGAGCACGATCAGGGCCAACAACACCCAGTCGAAGTTCTGCAGCAGACGGCGATCAATTCCGAGCAACGGGAGCCTCGCTGACGCCGGGCGCGGGCGCGTCGGTCTTCGCCTGGAGCGGTCCGTAGGCCGCGGCCTTCTTCTCGAAATACCGCGCCAACACCTTCTGTGCGATCGGCGCCGCCACCGCGCCGCCGCTCCCGCCGTGCTCGACCAGCACGACGACGGCGATCTCCGGCTGCGGCAACGGGGCGAACGCGGCGAACCAGGCGTGGTCGCGGAAGCGCAGCGGGATCTCGTCGCCCTCGAGGTCCTCGACGTGCTTCATCCGCACCACCTGCGCGGTGCCGGTCTTGCCGGCAATGCGCACGCCGTCGACGCGCGCGCGAAGCGCCGTACCGCCGGTTTCGCCCACCACCGCCTCGAGGGCATCCACGACGCGCGCGAGGTGCTCGGGCGCCACCGGCACCTTGCCCAGAACCTCGACCGCCGGCCCCGGATGCACGTCGCCCTCGCGGTCCACGATCTCGCGGACCAGTCGCGGCCGCAGCACCGTTCCGCCGTTGCCGATGGCGGCGTAGGCCACGGCGAGCTGGAGCGGAGTGACGAGATTGAATCCCTGGCCGATCGAGGCGGAGACGGTTTCGCCCTTGACCCACGGCTCGCCGAAGCGGCTCTGCTTCCACGCCTCGGTGGGCACCAGCCCGCTGCGCTCCTGGCCGAGTGCGATGCCGGTCTTCTGCCCGAGCTGGAAGCCGCGCAGGAACTCGGCCAGGCGGTCGACGCCGAGGCGAAGGCCGATCTGGTAGAAGTAGACGTCGCAGGAGGCCTTGAGCGCCTGACGAAGATCGACGCTTCCGTGACCGCCGCGCTTCCAGCAGCGGTAGGTCCGGTTGCCCAGTCGGAAATGTCCCGGACAGAAGACGGTTTCCTCCGGGTCGACGATTCCCGCCTCCAGGGCTGCCGCCGCGACGAATGCCTTTTGGACCGATCCCGGTGGATACTGACCGGAGATGGCGCGGTTCTGGATCGGGCGCCACTCGTCGGTGGTGAGCTCGTTCCAGGTCTTGGCGTCGATCCCGCCCGGAAAGTCGTTCGGGTCGTAGGAGGGCTTCGTCACCAGGGCGAGGACGTCGCCGTTATTCACGTCGAGCACGACCACCGCACCCATCTTCGAAGGCTCGCCGAGCACGTCCGGCAGGAAGGCGTCCTCCGCCACCCGTTGCAGGTCGAGGTCGAGCGTCAGCATGAGCGTGCCGCCGGGAACGGGCTCCTCCGCGTCGAGCACGTCGACGATCCGCCCGGCCACGTCCACCACGACGTTGCGTCCGCCCTGTCGTCCGCGCAGGTCCCGTTCGTAGAGCTTCTCGACCCCGGCCTGTCCGATCACTTCGCCGGAGTGGTAGTCGGCGTACTCCCGTTGCTCGAGCTGTCGGCTCTGGATCTCGCCGATGTATCCCAGCGTGTGCGCGGCGAGATCGCCTTCGACGTAGTGTCGACGCGGCTCGACGTCGGTGATCACGCCCGGGAGCGCGTAGCGGTGGGACTCGACCCGGGCGAGCTCGTCGTAGGAGATATCACTCGAGATCCGCACCGCCGCGAAGCGCGCGCGACCGCGCGGATGCCCGACGAGAGTCTCGAAGGTCTCGGGCTTCTCGTCGAGGAGCATTCCCAGCGCGTCGAAGGTCCGCTCGCGGCGCTGCAAGTCGTTGGGGATGACCTGGACGCCGAACGCCGGCCGGGTCGTCGCGAGGATCCGCCCCTCCCGATCCACGATGTCGCCGCGCGGCGCCTCGAGGCGCACGGTTCGCACGGAGTTCTTCGCCGACAGCCGGCCGAGCTTCTCGCCTTCGATCAGCTGGAGCTGGAACAGGCGCAGCACGAAGATCGCGAAGATCAGGACGATGAAGGCGGCGACGAACGGCGTGCGCCGCTCGACCGCGCTGTCGACGGCGGTTCCCAGCGCGCCCCCGCGAATCTGGTCGCCGCGCATCAGGTCGCCCTCCGCGCTCCGGGGAGTCGAACCGAGCGCCGCCCGGCTTCCTCGCTGCCGAATGCCGCGGCGAGCGCACCGACGCCGCGGATCACGATGGGTGCGAAGACGGCGTTCACCGCCGCGTACAGCGGGAGGATACGCAGCATCCACGAGCCGATCCCGGCGCGCACGCCGAAGAAGCTGTCGAGCAGGCCGATGCAGAGCGAGTGGGCGCAGACCAGCCCGAACACGAAGACCATCTGCGGCAGCGCCGCGCGCAGGTTCAGGTGCTGGCTGCCGAGGCGGGCGGCCGCGAACGCCACCACGCCGAGCAGCGCCTGCTCGCCCAGGAGGGACCCCGAGAGCAGGTCGGCGACGAAGCCGAGCAAGGCGGCGAGCAGGACTCCCGCGGCGGCGTTTCGCCAGTGCAGGCCCACGCCGACCACGACCAGCAGGCCGATGTGCGGTGTCCAATGCGGCGGCACGAAGGCGTTGATGGCGCCCTGCACCATCAGCAGCACCGCCCCCACCAGCAGGACCGCGGCCGCCGGCCTCACGAACCCGGCTCCCCGGCGCCGGCCCCGGGCTCTTCGTCCCCCACCCGCGTCGAGTACAGCAGGTCCATGGTGGGTCCGCGGCGCAACATGATGAAGACCTGCTCGAGGCGCCCGAAGTCGACGCTGGGCTCGATCGTCGCCTCCTGCAGCAGCCGCGCACCGGGGGCGGACATCTCGCGGATCGTCCCGATCTGGAGTCCCTTGGGGTAGACGCCGTCGAGCCCCGAAGTCAACACCTGATCTCCGACCTGCACGTCGCTTCCGCGCGCGACGAACTCGAAGCCGAGCTCACTCGCGCCCTTCCCGCGCACGATGCCGCGCGCGCGACTGCGCTGCACCACGCCGTCGATGGCGGTCTGGCGGTCGAGCACGACCGTGGCCTTGGCGGTTCGACTCGACGTCGCGGTCACCAACCCCACCAGACCCTGCTCCGAGATCACCGGCATGCCCGAGCGGATGCCGTGCACACGTCCGCGGTCGACCAGCACCGAGCGAAACCACGGTGAGCCGTCGACGCCCACCAGCTCCGCAGGCAGCATCGGGATCTCGTAACGCTCGCGCATCTCGGCGATCCGTTGCAGGCGCCCACTCGCGACCAGGGCTTCGCGCAGCTGGAGGTTCGCCTCTTCGAGCGCGTACACCTGCGCCTTCAGCTGCTCGTTCTCCGTCTTCGTGTCGACCAGCGCGACGTAGCGCGAGAAGGCGTCGCGGATCGCTTCGATGGGAACCGCCACGGCCTTCTGCACCGGCGCGGCGACGTCCATCACCGCGCCGACCCAGGCCGGCAGATCGCGGCCGCCGTCGAGGCTGGCGCGCCGGTCGAGAACCATCACCACGACGGTGGCGGCAACGATGCCGGCAACGACCAGAAAGGTGGAGAATCGCCTACGAGTTTCGCCCATGGGCCCCGCGCCGGGCCGAGCCCATCACGACCGGATCGCCACGTCCTTGAGCAGCTTGATCTCGTCGAGGGTACGGCCGGTGCCGATCGCGACTGCCGTGAGGGGATCTTCCGCGAGCATGACCGGGAGGCCGGTGGATTCGCGCAGCAGGTAGTCGAGGTTGCGCAGCAGCGAGCCGCCGCCCACGAGCACGATGCCCTTGTCCACGATGTCCGCGGCCAGCTCCGGAGGAGTGCGTTCCAGCGCGATTCGGACGCTCTCGACGACGGCATTGACGGGCTCGGACAGAGCTTCGCGCACCTCTTCGGACTTGAGCTCGAGGATCTTCGGCACGCCGGCCACGAGATCGCGGCCCTTTACTTCCATCGACTCGACGCCGCCCTCGATGGGCGCCGCGGTGCCGATGTTGATCTTCACGAGCTCGGCGGTGCGCTCGCCGATCAGGAGATTGTACTTGCGCTTGACGTAGTTGATGATGGCTTCGTCCATCTTGTCGCCACCGACGCGTGTCGAGTTGGCGTAGACGATTCCGGAAAGCGAGATGACGGCGACCTCGGTGGTGCCACCGCCGATGTCGATGATCATGTTGCCCGACGGCTCGGTGATCGGAAGCCCGGCGCCGATCGCGGCCGCCATGGGCTCGTCGATCAGGTAGACCTCGCGCGCGCCCGCGGACATCGCCGATTCACGAACCGCTCGCTTCTCGACCTCGGTGATTCCGGACGGAACCGCAATCACGATGCGCGGACGCACCATGCGCTTGCGGTCGTGCACCTTCGTGATGAAGTAGCGGAGCATCGCTTCTGTGATCTCGAAGTCGGCGATGACGCCGTCCTTCATCGGGCGGATCGCGACGATGTTGCCCGGTGTTCGCCCGAGCATCTCCTTCGCTTCCCTACCGACAGCGCGCACCTTGTCGACGCCGCGTGAATCGCGCGCCACCGCGACGACGGACGGTTCCGAAACGACGATCCCTCGTCCCTTGGCATACACAACTGTGTTTGCCGTGCCGAGGTCGATGGCGAGATCGTTCGAGAACCAACCGAGGATGGGATCGAGGATCACATGGATCTCCTGTCTTCGTCGACACGCGAAGTGCGCGCGCACGGCGGCCCGGACCGGATGCGCCGCTTCTTGGCTAAGTCATCGGAAATGAAGGACGAATCAGAAGCCCGGGACACTCCTCGATCGTACCAGTCGGGCTGGAAGGCTTCAACTGGGCCGCCGCAACTCCGGAGCCGGCTTGCTCGGTCCCGACCCCC
>Ga0055481_10000930_pt1 | contig 10185 bp, 6 predicted proteins | sample Muzzi_PWC_D2_FD_57936 | JGI IMG/M metagenome (GOLD analysis project Ga0055481, IMG submission 57936) | Wetland microbial communities from San Francisco Bay, California, USA, that impact long-term carbon sequestration - Muzzi_PWC_D2 | ecosystem: Environmental > Aquatic > Marine > Wetlands ... | reverse complement strand
ACCAGATAAGCAATATCATCGCCTTTTAAATTGTTTCTTTCCATGATTTCCACAGCGACCTCCGCCATTTTTGTTACGGCAAATTTAAAAACGGTTTTGCCATCCTGAAACAGGTAATGCATTTCCTTGTCGACCGTCTCGTGTGAGGCGGGATTAACCGAACCTCCACCTTTCATATATAAAAACTCGCCGCCGCTTCCATCACTTCTTAAAATGGAATCTTTAATTCCCAGGCCATTTGTGCTTCTTTCCAATAAAACTCCGGCGCCCGCATCGCCAAAAAGGATGCATGTATTTCTATCTTTGTAATTTACAATAGAAGACATCTTATCAGCTCCGATTACGGCAATGTATTTGTATTTGCCAGAGCGAATAAAATTCGATCCCGTTTCCAGGGCATATAAAAATCCACTGCAGGCGGCTGTCAAATCATAACTAAAAGCGTTAGTTGCCCCTACGTTACTCGCCACAATATTTGCCGTGGTCGGAAATAAATAGTCAGGAGTTACGGTTGCCACAATAATGGCATCCAGCTCTTTCGGATCAATGTTTCTCTCACTCAATAATTGTTTTAATACTTCTGTAGCCATAACGGAAGTGCCCTTCCCTTCCCCTTTAAGTATCCGTCTTTCCTTGATTCCCGTGCGCGTTCTAATCCATTCGTCGTTTGTGTCTACAATTTTTTCGAGTTCCTGATTGGTGAGAATATAGTCAGGAACATATCCTGCAACAGCCGAAACAGCCGGAATTATCTCTTGCATATCAACTAATCTGTGATTAAAATTCGGGGGCAAATATTCAATTAATTATTCTAAAATCCCACAATATGAAGCAAATTGTTACTCATAAAATCTCAACAAAAAGTAAAAATTCATTGTCATTTATTGTAAGATCAATTTTTTCACCCATTGATCTTTCCCGTCAAAAACTTTCAAAAAATATATGCCTTTTTTCTGGCCGGAAAGATCGATTGAGTTGGAGCCGGTATCAGTAATTACATCTATCTTTTGTCCATAAGAATCAAACAAACTTAGCTCGACATACGAACCTCTGATCCTGAAAACCCCGTCGGAAGGATTGGGATAAACCACAAATGATGTCTCAGGCTCAACCAATCCGGTAACAATATCCTGCGCATCGCCAAATACAGGCCTGATCATCAAGCTTCCCTCCAAATCGGTATTGGGTTCCCAAGAGGATCCCGTATTGAAAAATATCTTATCGCCGGAGGAGGTGTTTTTATCGTACCCCACCACAAACAAACCCTCGCTTCTCTGCTCGTAGCCAATGTAGAAAGTATCTTTTACGGTTACTGCTTTATTAAATTGATAAAAGGCAAATTCATTAATTCCCGATGATGTTGAGCGAACAGCCGACTGACTGAAAATTTCCGAATTACCGTCATCATTAAGTTCATTCCAAACTTTGATATTAAAGGAATTTCCGGCGCCGGCAGTGCTGATCTTGGGAAAATAAATTTTGACGCCCGATATCTGATCTTCAACGGGTGTATAGAACTGATAAGCAATTTGCCCGCCAAAACTGTTCAGGCCTGCAGAAAATTCAGCTGCGCCATCATCATATGAAAGCTCCTGGAAAATGTTGAAATCTGTCCTGATGGTGTCGTTGACTCTGAGGTTGACAATGTCAATGGTATCACCGGTGTCAATGTACACAAAAGTCGACAGAAAAAGTGAATCACTTAAACCTGTAAATGCCGACGGAGAAACGCTATCTGAAGAAAAAGTGATCGTTTCAAAAGGATCCAGCAAATCTTCGTACTCCTCATTCAGATTAATGGTGTCAATAACCGTATTGCCGTCCTGATAATAAATCAACACACTGGCTTCGATCGGTGTTACCTGACCTTCAATATTGGCGATATCAAACGAGGTGTTACCAAGATAAAATGAAGGATCTGAAATAAACTGATCGTAAGGCACATTGGTATACTGACCTAACAAAGAAGAAGGCGTAGTGACCAGCGTGTGGTCCGAGAGATCGAGTCTTTCACCCCTTCTTTTATCGTTCAGATAAACGTAGTCGACATTCCAGGTATCAAAAGCCCCGGATAGTCTGCCAAAAGATTCAAATTTGAATTGGAAATACTCGTGGAAATATTCGGTGGAATCCAGTTTGATCAACTGAAAGAAGAACTCATCGTTTTCCGCCAGGTCATTTCCTGTAGCTTTCCAGACTTCGTCCCATGTGTTATCGTCGCGCTTCAACAAAACCCTTAAAAAATCATTTTCATCGGGAAGCTCTCCCCGGCCTTCTTTCTGATAGTAAAAACTGAGGTAAGTGTTATTTTGGTTGGCGCCTGAAAGATCAATAAAGCGGCTTACCAGGCTATCGCCGATACCTTCCTCTGTTGCAGTAGAGCTATAGGGGTTTCCAAACTGATCCGCTCCATCAAAAACAGCAACGTTGACCGACGGAGGATTTATTCCAATACCCGATTGGATGGAAACATTATCGCTGTTTTGCCAATATAGTGTGTCCGGAAATAAAGAAGATGTAGAGAAATCATCCCAAACAGGGATATTGATCTGCGTACTGTCGATACCTGTCGTTCTGAAATTATTTTTGCCTGGCTGATGATCCAGGTAGCCGAATTGGATCTGAGCATATGATACCGTTGAGAAAAGCAGGAAAATGGCTATGTAGTATCCAATTCTCATTTTAGTTTATTTCATCCCCTTCATCATCAAATTCACGACTTCGTTCCAGAAATTTTATGCTATCTTCTTCTGTTAATACGCCCACCCACAGGTCAATTATATCTCCCAACCGGACGGTGGAGCCAACGTGCGGATTTTGCCTAACGACCACACCCGATTCTGTAACCATGAGGGAATCGAGATCTGACATGTTGATATCCAGATAGGTATCTTCATCAATTATTTCGATAATCACCGAACCTACCGACAGACCCTGTCCGTTGATGGCAAACTCAACATCCTCCAGGTCCCTCCCGACAAAGTTCCCCAATGTAAATTGTCTGTTGCCATAGCCATCACCTACCACCAGGTCGATTTCCGAACCTTTCGGAACAGATGCCAGTGGAGGTATTTTATGGCCGTCGTACCACTGTTCCAGGATAATATTCTGCCCCAGATCGGGTTTATAGGTAATTGACCCTCTTTTTAAACCTTTCGTTTTCAGGATCAATTCAACATATTTCAACGACTTATCTATTAAGTCAGGCATTTTTACTTTCTCCGGCTCTCTGGCTTTAACCACAACATATATCTTTCTTCCTTCTTTGACCAACGCCCCCGGTTCCGGGTATTGTTTTAAAACTGTCAGCGGGTCATAGACTGAAGAATACGCAGAATCTTCCACCTCAAATTTCAGCCCCCTTTTGCCTAGAAAATCGTCTAATTGATCATAATGCATCCCTTCCAGATTGGGTACTGTTAAGGTCTCTCCGGCATTTGTCATGCCGGGTAAAATGGTGTAAAAGAACAGCATCATCAAAACAAAACCAGATAAAAATATGATAATTAAATGTAAAGCCAGTGATTTTGCGTTGCGTTGCTTAAAAACCTGGAATAGTTTCAAAAAATCGAGCTTCATATGTGTTTGTTAAGAAATAGGTATATCTCGCAAAAACAATTTTGACTTCAAACGTAGGAAATTTAAAAATCATATAAAAATCATGCTTTATCGTAGCTGGTCAGGTAACTATTCTGTTTTTGCCACCTTCTTTCGGCCATTTCGATTAAAGCAGATATCAATTCCGAATATGACATCCCCATATTTTGCCAAAGCATGGGAAACATACTGACATTGGTAAACCCGGGAATGGTATTGATCTCATTGATAATAATCTCATTGTTTTCCGTTAAAAACAGATCTGCTCTAGAATAATCATTGCAATTCAGCGCTTTATATGCGCGAACGCAGTACTCCATTATTTTTTGCGAAATGGATTTGTCAATTTTTGCAGGAATAATAATATCGATGGCCTCGTCGTCCTGGTATTTGGCCTGATAATCATAAAAAGCATAGTCTTTTTTGAGCACAATCTCGCCCGGCAGGCTGGCTTTTGGATCTTCATTTCCGATTACGCCACATTCCAATTCCCGTCCTTTGATATATTTTTCGATTAACACTCTGTCTCCGTAAAGAAACGAATCGACAATTGCCTTTTGAAATTCGCTTTCACTATTCACTTTTGAGATGCCCACCGAAGAGCCAAGGGCTCCCGCTTTGATCATAAACGGTGAACCTATTTTCGCAACGATATCGCCATAACTAATGGCCTCTTTTTCTGCACTGTCAAAATACAGGTAATCGGCCACCGGCACACCTGATTCTTTAAGCAGTTTTTTCGAAACGATCTTATCCATGGATACCGATGACCCCAAAACCCCACATCCGACCAATGGAACGTTATACGACTTAAAAATCCCCTGGATAGCACCGTCTTCTCCATCCGTACCATGTAAAATGGGAAAAACAATATGATACTCTATCAGTTTATGGTTTTTAAGATCGATCAAAAAGGGTACGCGCTCTACAGGCAAAGCCGCCACCTTGTCTCCCGATTCGATGGTTTGATCCATATTTTTGGTCAAATGCCAAACGCCCACCTTCGAGATCCCAACAAGGATCACCTCGAATTTATTTTTGTCTATATTTTCAAATACATTTTTAGCGGACCGAACCGAGATCTCATGTTCAACAGATTTACCCCCGTAAATCAAAAGAACTTTCTTCATGTTATTCATGTAAATTTATACTAATACTTAGGAAGCGTAATTTACCAACAAGTTGTCGATAAATCTAGTTGGAAAATAGCTATTTGTTTCGCCCTGAAATTGGTTGGCGCTTTTTTCTGTCAATTGTTTAATTGCTTAATCGTCTAACCGACATCCTGAATAACCTTTCGATTAAACAGTTAAACCTGCCTGCCAGAGCATGTGGCCTTAGCATTGGCAGGCAGGCAAATCAACGATTAAACATACCGCAAACCCGTTGTCTGCTATTCCGCTAGCTTTCCAATACACGTTCTATCAGCAAACTTAGGGCCTTAATATTACCTTGCTGGTCGAATTAATCGATTCTCCTCTAACTTTGACAATATACACACCCGGAGCTTTCCCCGCCAAATCAACGGTAAATACCTGATTTAAGGCGCCTGGTATATGTTGATCATAGACATCCTGCCCCTGCGCATTTACGACCGATAAATATACATCTTGTTTTGAATAAGCACTCACTCCGATCTTAAATTTTGAGTTGACCGTCGGATTAGGAAAGATGACAACATTGTTCACAGGTACATCAACAATATCATCCTCTGATTGAATGAAAAATTCGAGATCGTCGAGGTAGAGGTTATTCCCAAATCCGTTCGTAGTGACAAAAGCCAGCCTGACATCCGGTGACCCCGCAAATGGAGTAAGATCAAACGTCAGCGTTCGCCAGTCGGAATCTACTGACGGTTCCCAGAATTTATTTGAATTTTTGATCTTAAAGATATCTCCGGGTTCATTATAAATTACGCTAAACGTTTCGCCGCAATCATCAGATGCCAGTATAGCCAGAGAGTCTTCAAACCCTTCATTATAAGCATAGGACAGCTTCAATTTTAGCGTTCCGGTCAACGTGGCTGAGAAATCTATCACAGGACTGATGAGGTAATCTTTCACTCCCTGATTGGGGTAATTGAATAGATTGATATACGCAGATCTGTTATTGTCAACGGCGATAAATTCCCATGTCGTTGTCATATCAGTAGAAAATACAGACCATAGGTTATCTTCGTCAAAACGCTCAACAAATGGGGCCTCAATTCGATCATTATTTACAATAAAGGGAGAACTTTGGCTATTGTCATTTGGAAACAGATCCACTTCATCGACAATGTCAAATCTACTTTCGAAAGTATAACTTCCGTCAGGGACATCAAGACTCCCGAGGGCCAACAACAGTTGTTGCCCCGATTTCAATGAATCGATCTGTAAAGTATCAATTATTATCTCGCCGTCACTAATTCCGTATTCGGCTCTTATTTTTGTAATTGGGATGGTCCCCGAGTTTTGCAGGGTGACTTTCGGTTGAATATTTCCCGAGCACGAAACCAATTTGGGAGAATTAATTTGCCGAAGGGTCAGATCTGCATAATCGATATCGGGAGGAAAAGCGCCAAGTCCATTTTTCAGGCTGGCTCTTCGTACGGCATTGTCGAGAACGATCTGCATCCGGGCGACCTGCCCCATGGTGAAGATGTTCATACATGCATCGGCCGTGTAATCCATGTAGTTCTGAAACATGTCAACAGAATTGCACGATGACACGGGATGTGACGGACATTCGCCGTTATAGCTCGAATTTTGAAGTGGCGTGTCATCTACATTATCATCCACCAGGCATCCGCCTTCGTCGCCAAAAATGTGCAACAAGCCCAGCCAATGCCCCACTTCGTGTGAGGTTGTACGGCCAAGATCGTAGGGCACCCTTAAATCGTTGTAGTCTCCTTTATTGGAACTGCCAAATGTCACATAGTCTATCACCACACCGTCGGTAAGCCGGTTATCCTTATCTTCATTTTCCAAACCCGGAAGATCGATATCGGGAAACTGAGCATAGCCCAGATTCTCACCGGAAAGATTGCACACCCATATGTTCAGATAGTCTTCAGCCGGCCAGTAACTTTCGGCTTTGAGAAGATCGTTATCACTATTGAGAGGATTCCAAGAAGTTTTGCTCCCTTTCTTCCTGATAATCCCATTCGTGGGATAGCCGTTCGGATCCCTCTTGGCCAGGACAAATTCAACGTTCATAAATCCGGCTAGCGGTTTGAATTCATCCGGGGTATTGATCGTATCGGTATTTAGCCGCTTAAAATCTTCATTTAACACTTCCATCTGAGAAATGATCTGACTCTCAGGTATGTTAACACCTGTTCCCAGATCTTCACCGTTGTGAATGACATGCACCACCACAGGAATTAATATAGGCTCTGCTGTAGTTCTTTGTGTCCGGAGCCTGGTCACAGGCCTTTTTGAACTGAGCCACTTTTCAAAGCGTTGTGAGGAAACCTGTTTATTTTTTTGCTGGAGATGGTCCCGGTATTCATCAGTAACACACCTGACCTGGGCAGCTAAATTTTGCTGAAGGCAAAAAATAAATGTGATTAAAAAAAAGAACTTTAAAGTACGCACGTTTAACCGCTAACTTATTCTCCTGGTAATTTTGCATGGGGATCTCCCGGCTGGGTCACATTAATCGCTTCAACAGATACCACTTCCGGTACTGCCCTCTTTATCGATTCCTCCACTCCTGCTTTCAGGGTCATTGTCGACATGGGGCATATGCCACACGCGCCCAGGAGTTCCAATCGCACCACCTTCTCGGGAGTAATCTCCAGGATTTTTACATTTCCCCCATCCGCTTCCAAATATGGCCGGATGCTGGTCAACGCCAGTTCAACTTTTTCTTCTAAGCTGCTGTCAGCTGTTATATTTTCCATTATTATGGTTTTACTTCTACCACTTTAGTTTTTTCCATTGAGGCATTTCTGATAGCCACCTGTTGTGCCAATTTTTGAGAAACGCCCAAAAATGCCTCTGAAACCATATCTTTTTTTAATACAGCCGGGTAACCACTGTCGCCGCTTTCCCGAATGCTCTGAACGATAGGCACCTCGCCTAAAAACGGGACCTGGCTTTTCTCAGCCAGTCTTTTCCCCCCGTGCTCTCCAAAGATATAGTATTTATTTTCAGGCAGTTCTTCAGGAGTAAAATACGCCATATTTTCAACTATTCCTAAAACGGGGACGTTTATCTGCGGTTGTTTAAACATAGCCAATCCTTTCATAGCGTCAGCCAAAGCCACTTTTTGCGGCGTCGTCACGATGACTGCCCCGGTTACCGGAACCGTCTGAACCAAGGTCAAATGTATGTCGCTCGTTCCCGGTGGAAGATCTATCAATAAATAGTCCAACTCGCCCCACTCAGCGTCGGTAAAGAACTGCCTGAGTGCTGAGCTGGCCATAGGCCCGCGCCATACAATCGCCTGATCCGGAGGAGTAAGAAAGCCAATAGAGATCAGCTTAACTCCATATTGTTCAATGGGGATGATGTAATTTTTTTCTCCCACTTTTTTGACCTCCGGCCGCTCGTTTTCACAATTAAACATGGTTGGCATACTCGGGCCGAATATGTCTGCATCTATGATACCCACTTTGGCCCCTATGCTTGCAAGCGATACGGCGATATTGGCTGCCACCGTTGATTTACCTACTCCTCCCTTACCCGAAGCTATGGCTACAATGTTTTTAATGTTGGGTAATAAAGCCGCTCCGGTTTTAAATGAAGTGACGGAAGAAGTTATGTTGATATTAACATTTAGTTTGCGGTCAATTTCCAGAATCGCATCCTCGCAGTCTTGTCGTATTTTCTCCTTCAGCGGACATGCGGGAGTTGTCAATTCGACCGTAAAAGAAATTTCACCATCATTTATCTCGACGTCCTTTATCATATTCAAAGTCACAAGATCTTTTCCAAGATCCGGATCTTTAACTTTTGACAAAGCTTTCAGCACATCTTCCTTTATCACACTCATAAAACTAAATTGTCAACTTGTATCAATAATTTTCTATCCTTGCACAAATATCGCATTTATTTGGACTAAATACACACAAGGGTCTCTTTTATTGTGTCTTAGGTTTGGCAGATCGGGGTAGTAAATAATTTGTGAACGAGATATTTTATTTATTATTAATAACTAATAAGAATTAATTTTGCTTATTCTAATCAGCAAAAGAACTTTGATTTAAAAAATATACCGGGGAAATTGAGAATAAGTCAGGATACCATATCGGAGATCAAGAACAGAATTGACATTATCGATGTTGTCGGTGAATTCATTCAGCTGAAAAAGGTAGGTGTCAACTACCGGGGCAAAAGCCCTTTTACCAATGAAAGAACTCCTTCCTTTTTTGTCTTTCCCAAAAATGAAAATTTTAAAGACTTCAGCTCGGGCAAGGCCGGTGACGCCATCACATTCATCATGGAATACGATGGTTTGAGTTATGTGGAAGCACTTGCATTTCTGGCGAAGAAATATGGCATCGAAATTAAGGAAGAGGAAATAAGCCCCGAAAAGGAACTCCAACAAACCGAGCGGGAGAGCTTAATGATCATCACCAATTTCGCTAAAAATCATTTTGTGAAAAATCTCTGGGAGACCGATGAAGGACGGAAAATCGGACTCAGCTATTTCAAAGAGAGAGGATTTACTGAAGAGATCATCCGGAAGTTCGAATTGGGATACAGTCTTGACCAGTGGGACAACCTGGAAAAGACGGCGCTGAGCAATGGCTACAAAAAGGAATTCCTGGAAAAAACAGGTCTTATTGTAGTAAAGTCTGCCTCATCCGAAGTAGAGGAAGAAAAACCTGCCTCGCCGGCAGGCAGGTCCTATGACCGGTTTCGCGGCAGGATCATATTTCCCATTCACAACAACACCGGCAAAGCCATTGCTTTTGGGGCGAGAACACTGCTGAAAGACAAAAATGTACCCAAATACGTAAACAGTCCGGAAAGTGAGATCTACCATAAAAGCCATGTGCTTTACGGGATCTTCCAGGCGAGGCGACCGATAAGAAACGAAGACAATTGCTACCTGGTAGAAGGATACACAGATGTCATTTCCATGCATCAGTGTGGTATTGAGAATGTCGTCGCCTCTTCCGGCACCTCACTGACCGAAGAACAGATCAAAACCATCGGCAGGCTTACTGAAAACATTACCGTGTTATTCGATGGCGACGAGGCAGGAATAAAAGCCTCCATGAGGGGTATTGATATGATCCTTGAACAAGGATTAAACGTCAGGGCTTTGGTCTTTCCTGATGGCGACGATCCCGATAGTTTCGCCAAAAAAGTAGGCGCTTTTAATTTCAGGGAATATGTTAAGGAGCACACCCGCGACTTTATCGTTTTCAAAACGGAGCTTTTTTCAAACGGCGCGGACAAAGATCCCATAAAAAAAGCGGAAACGATCAACAACATCGTCGGCAGCATTTCCAAAATACCCGATCCGGTTAAGCGAACCGTGTACATAAAGGAGACCAGCCTGCAGCTCAATATTGACGAGGAAGTCCTCATTGCCGAGCTCAACAAGATCATCTTACAGAGAAGACGCCAAAAATCAAAAAATCGCGAGCCG
>Ga0055481_10000928_pt1 | contig 10185 bp, 7 predicted proteins | sample Muzzi_PWC_D2_FD_57936 | JGI IMG/M metagenome (GOLD analysis project Ga0055481, IMG submission 57936) | Wetland microbial communities from San Francisco Bay, California, USA, that impact long-term carbon sequestration - Muzzi_PWC_D2 | ecosystem: Environmental > Aquatic > Marine > Wetlands ... | reverse complement strand
CCTGGTACAGATCCTGATCGGCGGTGCGAGCATCGTCGCGCTCATCGCCATCGTTACGAGTTTACCGGGTGGCCTGCTCGGCACGCCGGACATGCACGTCGCCGGTCAAAATTCCTTCGGCAATACGCTCAACTGGTTCGCCGACAGCAGCGACTCGGTGTTGCCTACGGCGACGGCGTGGTCTTTGCCGATGTGGATTTACAAGACGCTGATCCTGGCGTGGGCCTTGTGGTTGAGCTTTGCCCTGCTACGCTGGTTGCCATGGGTCTGGCAGTGCTTCTCGAGCAAGGGTTACTGGCGACCCAGGGGTAGTACCGCTGGAGCGGCCGGCAACCTCGACAGGACCTGATCATGCAGCCAATGCGGGCGCTATGGATCGTCGTTTTTCTTGCCGTACTCACCTGGTCGGGCATCCGCCCGCACGACTACGCGACGTGGTGGCTGGAAGTCTTCCCGGCGCTGATCGGCGCCGGGGTCCTCTGGTTTACGCGTACCCGCTTTCCGCTGACGCGCATGGCGTACATCCTGATCCTGGTCCACTGCATCATCCTGATGGTCGGCGGCCATTACACGTACGCCGAAGTTCCACTGGGCGACTGGGTGCGAGAAGCGCTGGATCAGTCGCGAAACAACTACGACAAGCTGGGTCACTTCGCGCAAGGGTTCGTTCCTGCCATCATCGCGCGCGAGGTCCTGATTCGTTTGCAGGTGGTCACCCGGCCAGTCTGGCGCGATTTTCTCGTTGTCTGCCTGTGCCTGTCGATCAGCGCCTTCTACGAACTGATCGAGTGGTGGGTCGCGCTGCTCTTTGCGGACGCCGCCGAATCTTTCCTGGGTACCCAGGGCTACGTCTGGGACACGCAATCGGACATGGCCTGGGCGTTACTCGGCGTGATCGTCGCACTGGTATCGCTCGGCACCTGGCACGACCGCCAGTTGCGTAGCGCCGGATACGTCAGTCACTGATGCGGCGCATTCTCCTGGCAATGCTGCTTCTGGCATCGATGGCGTCGGCCGGCGCGGCGGAGTGCGTGATCCTGCTGCACGGTCTCGTGCGAACTGCCGCATCGATGGAGCCGATGCAGGAGGCACTGACGGCGGCCGGATTCGAGACGACAAACGTGGATTACCCGTCGCGAGAGTACTCCATCGAGCAGCTGGCGCCACTGGCCGTAGACGAAGGCCTGGCGGCATGCCGCGCGATAAAGGGCATCTACACCATTCATTTCGTCACCCACTCCCTGGGCGGGATTCTGGTGCGCCAGTATCTCGCCGGGAAGGACATTCCGGAGCTGGGTCGCGTCGTCATGCTGGCGCCGCCGAATCAGGGCAGCAAAGCGGTGGACGAACTCCGCGACGTACCCGGGTTCCACTGGGTCCACGGACCGGCGGGTGATCAGCTCGGCAAGGGCGAGGACAGCTTGCCGCTGGCACTTGGCCCTGTAAATTTCGAACTCGGCGTCATCGCCGGAACCCGTTCGATCGATCCGATCGGATCGTCCGTGCTCGACGATCCGGATGACGGCAGGGTGTCGGTCGAAGACACGAAGGTCGAGGGCATGGACGACTTCATCATAGTGCCGCATTCGCACGCCATGATCATGCGCATGCCGGACACCATCGAGCTGACGATTCGTTTCCTGAAAACGGGCAGCTTCGGCTCAGTCGATCCGGGTCAACGCATAGACGGCAAATGAGCCAAGCCAGTGTGAGCCTTCGTAGTGTGCGCTGGCAACATATGGCAATGATGCATCGAGATGCGCCTTCGCCCAGTCCCGGAACCGGACCCGCACCGATGCATCGTCGACGGCTGAGGAAATCACGAACAGGTTCCAGGCCCTGCTGAGATTGAGGCCGTCGAGGTGAACGATCTTGGGATCGGAACGGTCGCTGACGTTGACCGGCACCAGTGCGTCGGCCCGGGTCAGGCCAGGCAGGAAGGCCTCGAGCCAGACACGGTACGCGGAACCCGGCAAAACGCGCGCCATCAGCGCTGCTTCCTCGAAACACGGCGACAGGAAGTCTTCGCCGCCCGGCTCCCAGGACAGCGGGCAGTTGCTGTCGCCCGAGTAATACCTGAGCGCCGCCGATGTCACGGCGTCGTCGAGTTCCCGGTCTCCGGCCGACCGTGCGTAATCGAGCGCGAACGAGAGGCCAAACGCCGTGTTTGGATGAACGCCTGTGCGAATCGGGTACTCCTGCCGAGGCAAAAACTCGATGTATTTGTCGCGGGTCAGTGTCGTCAGCGGTCGCAGCCTGGCGCCGAGATCCTGCCCGAGCGCGTCCGGCCATGTCTCGAGTTCCATCGCGAGCTGCAGCAACCACGCCCAGCCGTAGGTCCGTTCCCAGCTGCCCGACTCGTGGTCGAAGTAGCTCACTTCACCGGCAATATTCTCCGTGGTCAGGGATCTCTCGAGCCCGGCAACGATCTCATCGCGTTCGGCAATATCGGGAAATTCCCTGAGCAGCTTCACGAGCATCCAGTGCCCGTGTACCGATGAGTGCCAGTCGAAGCAGCCGTAGAAAGCCGGGTGCAACGTCGCCGGCGGCAGCAGTTGCGCCTCGTTTTCCAGTACCTGGTTGAGCTTGTTCGGATATTCCTTGTGAATACAGTCGAGCGCCAGGCGTGCGAAATGAGATGCCCCATCGCTCGTCAATACGAGTCCATCAGCCTGTTCGGCGTACATTTCCATGGCAGTCGATTCCTCTGAGCCGCCCTGGCAGCCGGCCAGACTGGCGCAGAGACCGCATACGAGGACGGCTGCGAGACGATTGATCAAGGACGGTAAATTCACAGCAGTGAGGTTACTGCAAGCCTGCCCGGCGATTCCAGTGTTTGAGCGTGTTGTCTGCGGGCGCGCCCTCAGGCCCGAATGGGTTCGCGCTTGAACCCGCTCCTGCCGGCGTGATCGATGAGGGGTTTCAGGTACTGACCGGTAAACGATCTCGGGTTTGCCGCAACGTCTTCCGGCGTTCCGGTGGCGATGATCTCGCCGCCACCGTCACCACCCTCGGGGCCGAGGTCGACAACCCAGTCCGCAGTCTTGATGACGTCGAGGTTGTGCTCGATAACGACGACCGTGTTGCCGCGGTCGCGCAAGCGGTGCAAGACATGCAGCAACTGCTCGATGTCGTGAAAATGCAGGCCCGTCGTCGGTTCGTCCAGGATGTAGAGCGTGTTGCCGGTATCGCGCTTCGACAATTCCTTGGCGAGTTTCACGCGCTGCGCCTCACCGCCGGACAACGTCGTCGCGTTCTGGCCCAGGTGAATGTAGGACAGGCCCACATCCACCAGCGTCTGCAATTTTTTCGCAACGACCGGGACGTTTTGAAAGAAACCCAGCGCATTCTCCACCGTCATCTCGAGCACGTCGCGTATGTTCTTGCCCTTGTATCGAATCTCGAGGGTCTCACGGTTGTAGCGCTTGCCACGGCACACGTCGCAGGACACGTAAACGTCCGGCAGGAAATGCATTTCGACCTTGATGACACCGTCACCCTGACACGCCTCGCAGCGGCCGCCCTTGACGTTGAAGCTGAAGCGCCCGGGCATATAGCCGCGTGAGCGCGCTTCCTGGGTGCCGGCAAACAGCTCCCGAATCGGCGTGAAGAGTCCGCTGTAGGTCGCGGGATTGGAACGAGGAGTCCTGCCGATCGGGCTCTGGCTGATATCGATGACCCGGTCCACGAGCTCCAGCCCACGGATCTCCCTGTGTGGCGCCGGGTTACGGTTGCTACGATTCAGTTCATCGGCGATGGCCTTGTACAAGGTGTCATTGACGAGCGTCGACTTGCCGGAGCCTGACACACCGGTCACGCAGGTCATCAGTCCGGCCGGGATCGAGGCATCGATCTCCTTGAGGTTATTACCGGAGGCACCAACCACCGTGATCTGGCGGTCCGGATTCGCGGCGACGCGCTCGTCCGGCATGGATATCTGCCGCTTGCCGGAGAGATACTGGCCGGTCAGCGATTCGGGGCTGCGCTTGATCTCCTCGGGGGTGCCTGCCACGACAACGCGGCCGCCGTGCACACCGGCACCAGGGCCGAGGTCGACAACATGGTCGGCGGCGAGTATGGCTTCTTCGTCGTGTTCGACGACGATCACGGTGTTGCCGATATCCCGCAGATGAGTGAGGGTGCCGAGCAGGCGCTGGTTGTCGCGCTGGTGCAGGCCGATAGACGGTTCGTCGAGAATGTACATTACGCCGACGAGACCCGAGCCGATCTGGCTGGCGAGGCGAATGCGCTGTGCTTCGCCGCCCGACAACGTCTCCGCGCTGCGGTCCAGCGATAGATAGTCCAGGCCGACGTCTGACAGGAAACCGAGACGATCTCCGATCTCCTTGACGATCTTCTCGGCTATGGTCGCACGCCAGCCCTCGAGCTCGAGGTTCCTGAAAAATGCCACGGCATTGCCCACGGACATGCTCGAGATCTCGGGCAATGCCAGATCCTTGATGAAAACGTGCCGTGCTGCACGATTGAGGCGTGTACCGTTGCAGTCCGGGCACGCCTGGCTATTCAGGAACCTGGCGAGCTCCTCGCGCACAGCACCCGATTCGGTCTCGCGGTAACGCCGTTCGAGATTGGGAATGACGCCCTCGAACCGGTGCCGTTTCTTGACCTGCATGCCGCGCGAGTTCTCGTAAAAGAACTCGATCTTCTCGACGTCGCTTCCGTACAGGACGACGTCGCGGAGCTGTTGCGGCAACTCGTTGAACGGCGTTTCCAGGTCAAAATCGTAATGCGCCGCGAGGCTTTGAATCATCTGGTAGTAGTAGGTTGTCTTGCGGTCCCAGCCGCGAATCGCGCCGCCCGCCAGGGACAGGTCCGCGTTGACCACGACGCGCGCGGGATCAAAATATTGTTTGACGCCAAGCCCGTCACACGCCGGGCACGCGCCCGTCGGATTGTTGAAGGAAAACAGACGAGGTTCGAGCTCGGTCAATGAATACCCGCATACATTGCAGGCGAAGCGGTCCGAGAAAATCAGTTCTTCCCTGTCGGGCTCGTCCATCCAGGCGATGCGCGCCACGCCGTCCGCGAGGCGCAGCGCGGTCTCGAACGATTCCGCGAGGCGCAGCCGAATGTCGTCCTTGACCTTGAAACGATCCACGATCGCGTCGATATGGTGCTTCTTGCGTAAATCGAGCGATGGCGGCTGATCGAGTTCGTACACCTCGCCGTTGATGCGCGCCCGAATGAAACCCTGCGCCATCAGGTCCTGCATCAGCTTCATATGCTCGCCCTTGCGATCGGCCACCACGGGCGCCAACAGCATCAGCCGGGTGCCCTCTGGCATCGCGAGGACCTGGTCGACCATCTGGCTGACAGTCTGCGCCTCGAGGTCGGTGCCGTGGTCCGGGCAACGTGGGATGCCGGCACGCGCATACAGCAAACGCAGGTAATCATGGATCTCGGTCACGGTGCCGACAGTCGAGCGCGGATTATGTGAGGTCGACTTCTGCTCGATCGAGATGGCGGGCGACAAGCCGTCGATATGATCGACGTCGGGTTTCTCCATCATCGACAGGAACTGGCGGGCATATGCCGACAGCGACTCGACGTAGCGGCGCTGCCCCTCGGCATAGATCGTGTCGAAAGCCAGCGAGGATTTGCCGGAACCGGACAGGCCCGTGAATACGATCAACTGGTCCCGTGGCAAGCTCAGATCGAGGTTACACAGGTTGTGTGTTCTTGCACCGCGGATGTCGATAGTCTTCATGGCAACCTGTTAATATACGCCGCCTCTCAAGTTCGGCGCAAAACCACGTTCAATGACGACAAACACTGACAGCAAGGCCGCAGCAATGCTGCCTCAGGAAAAACGCGCGGTCGGGATCATTGCGATCATAGGAATGCTGCGCATGCTGGGTCTGTTTGCATTGTTGCCAGTGTTGGCACTGTATGCAGCCGGCTTGCCCGGCTCAACGCCCATGCTGGTCGGGCTCGCAGTCGGCGGTTATGGACTGACGCAGGCCGGGCTGCAGATCCCGCTGGGCGCGTTGTCCGACCGCATCGGTCGTGCCCCTGTGATCATCGGCGGCCTCGTTGTGTTCGCGGTCGGCAGCGCCCTCGCCGCCACCGGCGATACGATCTGGAGTGTGATCGCGGGGCGCCTGTTACAAGGCGCGGGCGCGATCTCGGCGACACTGACCGCGCTGATCGCCGACGCGACGCGCGAAATAGTGCGCACGCGCTCGATGGCTTTTTACGGTGTTGGTGTCGGCGCATCATTCATGATCGCATTCCTGATCGGCCCGGCAATAGCTCACCAGTTCGGTGTGCCGGCCCTGTTCTGGTTGGCGGCGCTGTTTGCTGTCGCAGGCGCAGTGCTGCTGACGACGGTACCGGGGACCATCGACCGGCCAATGCAGGCACAGAGCTGGAATCTCGTGCCTGCATTTCGCAAAGATCTCCTGCGGCTCGATGCCTACGTGTTCCTGTTGCACGCGATCCTGACCGCGAGCTTCGTAGCGTTGCCGTTCCTGCTCACCCAGAAACTGCAGCTAACGGTGAGCGGCTACGGCGAGGTCCTCATCGCCGCGCTGCTCGTATCGCTGCTCGGCGCTATTCCGCTGATCATCAGCGACGAGCGTCAGGGCAAGGCGCGGACAATCGGCATCGCTGTCGTGTTACTGCTCGCAGGGGAGCTGCTTCTGGCGTTCGTCGGCATCGCGGTCGTGCCGGTGTTCATTGCACTCGCAGTGTTCTTCGCGGGCTTCACCTTCCTCGAAGCGGGGCTACCGGCGCGCCTGTCCCTGCTGGCCGATGACGACGCGCGTGGCGCGTCGCTGGGTGTATTCTCGAGCGCGCAGTTTTTCGGTGCGTTCGCCGGCGGCCTCATCGGCGGGCGTTTCCTGGCCTCAGGGCGCCCGGCAGACGTATTTCTGGTGTGCGCGTTGCTTGCAGCCATCTGGCTGGCCGCGTCCGGCCTGTTTCGGTCGAAAGCCTCGTCATAGGCACAGAACTACGCATTTCCCGTAGTAAATCGGGGTGGTATTTGGGCCCTCAGGCTCTACAATAGTCGACCCTCACCGGCCCGCAGGTCGGTGGGCATAACAACACACGAAACACAGGGGACCTGTTATGGCCCGCGGAATCAATAAAGTCATCCTGGTTGGCAATCTCGGTGCAGATCCCGAGACACGTTATATGCCGAGCGGTTCGGCAGTGACCAACCTGTCGGTGGCGACGAGCGAAAGCTGGAAAGACAAACAGACCGGTGAGCAGAAGGATCGTACCGAATGGCACAAAGTGGCCATGTTCAACAGGCTGGCCGAGATTGCGGCCGAGTACCTGCGCAAGGGCTCGCAGGTCTATATCGAAGGCAAGCTGCGTACGCGCAAATGGCAGGATCGTGACGGCAATGATCGCTACACCACCGAGATCATCGCGGACGAAATGCAGATGCTCGGCGGTCGCGGCGGCGGGGGTTCGGCACCGATGAACCAGGATCCGGGTTCGTCCAGTGCGCCACCGCAAGCGGGCCCCGATGATTTCGACGACGATATTCCTTTCTAGGCCATAAAAACACACATTCGACATTGCGCGCGGGGCAGGTCCACTGACAGCCTGCGCCGCGTTTTCATTTCAGGGAATGATAATTATGGGTGCGTTTAAAGAGCCGCATGGCGGCGAGTTGAAAGATCTCTATCTGTCTGCCGAGGAGGCCGAGTCGGAGAAAGAAGCGGCCGGGGCTTACCCGTCCTGGGATCTCACGGAGCGACAACTCTGTGATATCGAACTCTTGTTGAATGGCGCTTTTTCGCCGCTCGAGGGTTTCCTCGACAGGGAAAATTACGACTCGGTCGTCGAGTCAATGCGGCTCAGGAACGGCGTGCTCTGGCCGATTCCCGTCACGCTCGATGTCTCGGCGGCGTTTGCCGACGGCATTTCGTCGGGCGACAAGATCGCGCTGCGTGATCTCGAGGGCGTCGTTCTCGCAACGCTCGAGGTGAGTGATGTCTGGACCCCCGACCTGGATGCCGAGGCGAAGGGCGTCTATGGCACCACGGATATCAAGCACCCCGCCGTCAACTATCTCAGGAACATCGGCAATCCGGTCTACGTCGGTGGTGCGCTTCGCGGCATTGAGCTGCCAACGCATTATGATTTCAAACATCTTCGCGAGGGGCCGGGCGAGGTGCGTGCGCGGTTCCGCAAGCTGGGCTGGCGCAAGGTTGTCGCTTTCCAGACCCGCAACCCGATGCATCGTGCCCATCAGGAGCTGACGCTGCGCGCAGCGCGGGAAGTCGAGGCGAACCTGCTGATTCACCCCGTCGTTGGCATGACCAAGCCCGGCGATGTCGATCATTTCACGCGCGTGCGTTGCTACGAGCACATATTGAAACGCTATCCCGACCAGACGACGATGCTGAGCCTGCTGAATCTCGCGATGCGCATGGGCGGTCCGCGCGAAGCCCTGTGGCATGCCATCATTCGCAAGAACTATGGGTGCACACACCTGATCGTTGGGCGCGATCACGCGGGCCCGGGAGTGGACAGCCGGGGCGAGGATTTCTACGGTGCCTACGACGCCCAGGAGTTACTGACCGAACACCAGGACGAACTGGACATCACCATGGTGCCGTTCCAGCTGATGGTCTATGCCGAGAATCGGGCGCAATACATTCCGATCGGCCAGAAGGAGGACAAGGACAAGGTGCTGAACATTTCCGGCACAGAGTTGCGGCGGCGTTTGCAGGAGGGCCTGGAGATTCCGGAGTGGTTCTCGTTTCCCGACGTCGTCGCCGAACTCCGGCGCACGCACCCGCCGCGTCACAAACAGGGCTTCACGGTATTCTTCACCGGCTTGAGCGGTTCAGGCAAGTCGACGATCGCCAACGCGTTGATGGTCAAGCTCATGGAAATGGGCGGCCGTCCTGTCAGCCTGCTCGATGGCGACATCGTGCGCAAGAACCTATCGAGTGAGCTCGGATTTTCCAAGGAGCATCGCGACCTCAATATTCGCCGCATCGGCTATGTTGCCAGCGAGATCACCAAGAATGGCGGTATCGCCATTTGTGCGCCGATTGCGCCCTATACGGCGACGCGACGTGCCGTCCGGGAAACGATCAGTCCCGTCGGTGGTTTCATCGAGGTGCACGTGTCGACATCACTCGAGGTCTGTGAACAGCGTGATCGCAAGGGTCTGTATGCTCTGGCGCGTGCCGGAAAGATCAAGGAATTCACCGGCATCTCCGACCCGTACGAAGCGCCGGAGCATGCCGAGATGGTCATCGACACGCTCGAGATTACGCCGGACCTGGCCGCACATCGTATACTCGTCAAGCTGGAAGCAATGGGCTATATCAAGTGACGCAACGGTTGTACATACGCACGATGGGCTGCCAGATGAACGAGTATGACTCGGACAAGATAGCGGACGTCCTGCGAGAGTCGCACGGCTTCGAACTCACCGACAGCCCGGGAGATGCAGACCTGTTGTTGGTCAATACCTGTTCGATTCGTGAAAAAGCGCAGGAGAAGGTGTTTTCCGAACTGGGCCGTTGGCGGGCGCTCAAGGAAAGCAAACCGGGCGTGATGATCGGCGTCGGCGGCTGCGTTGCCAGTCAGGAAGGCGACGGCATCACGAAGCGTGCGCCATTCGTGGATGTCGTTTTCGGTCCACAAACGCTGCATCGTCTGCCCGAACTGATCGAGGAGGCGCGGCAAAAACGCGACCCGGTCGTAGATATTTCGTTTCCGGAGATAGAGAAGTTCGATCGCCTGCCGCAGCCCCGGGCCGAAGGACCGACCGCATTCGTCTCCGTCATGGAAGGCTGCAGCAAATATTGCAGCTTCTGCGTTGTGCCCTATACACGAGGTGAGGAGATCAGCCGGCCGTTCGACGATGTCATCGCCGAGGTCGCGAGCCTCGCACAACAGGGTGTCAGCGAGATCAATCTGCTTGGGCAAAACGTCAATGCCTATCGCGGACCGATGCACGACGGCCAGGTTGCCGATCTCGCGACACTGATCTACTACGTCGCGGCGGTCGATGGCGTGCAACGCATTCGCTTCACCACCTCGCACCCCGTGGAGTTCACCGACAGTCTCGTTCAGGCCTATGCCGAGGTACCAAAGCTGGCGAACTATCTGCACCTTCCCGTGCAGCACGGGTCCGATCGCGTTCTTGCGCGAATGAAACGCGGCCACACGGTCCTCGAGTACAAACAG
>Ga0055481_10000927_pt1 | contig 10187 bp, 5 predicted proteins | sample Muzzi_PWC_D2_FD_57936 | JGI IMG/M metagenome (GOLD analysis project Ga0055481, IMG submission 57936) | Wetland microbial communities from San Francisco Bay, California, USA, that impact long-term carbon sequestration - Muzzi_PWC_D2 | ecosystem: Environmental > Aquatic > Marine > Wetlands ... | reverse complement strand
GCGAAGGTGGCGGAGAGGGGGGTGGCTGGGATGCGGGGATCGGTCCCGTCGGCAGAGACGTAGAAAAGGCCAAGGTGGACCTGGTTAAGCGGGTCGGCTTGGTGTAGGGGTAGCCGTTCGCCCGTATGAGGATCGAAAAAGCCGAGACGTATCAAATAAGGGCCGGAAGGCGTGTCGGGGCCAAGCCACAAGGTATGCTGGCTTGGTAAAATACCATCAGGCCGCCAGCGATACATATCCTCGCCAAAGGCAGCACCCTCCCATTGGTTAATAGGGTTTCCAGCGCCATCGACAATTTGTAGAAAGAGATGATTATCAAAGGTAAAGTCCGTCAGACTGTGCCAATATAGGTTAACTGTAATCGGTTGGCCGGGTTGGGCTAATTGAGGCGTGACATCATAGCCCCGTAACTCCACTAAATCGGCCCAGTTGAGGCTGATGGTGCGTAGGGGAGTGGTGGTGAAAAGATTGGTGATTGGTAATTGGTAATTAGCTGATTGATTATTGGGTTGGAGTAGAGGAATGAAATAGGCTAGGTCGTGACCTAATTTATCACGAAAGGGTTTTGATTGGGGTTGGGCTGAAGTCAATAACTCATTAATTTCGAGTTGCTCGGTACTACGTGGCGGGCGAGAGACGTAGATTTTTCCCTGACCGATCTCATCTCTGGTTAGCAAAACGAGGGCTGGAGAGGTAGGGATATTGCCAACATAAAGTAGTTGGAAGGTATCGGGAACAAGCAGCATCTCGACAGGCCGTTCCACTCCGACGGATGGGGGCCCGTCAGTCGCTTCTGTAAACATAGATTGCAAAAGGTAACGAACAGTAGGGTGAGCATAAACATGAAAAGGAATAATAACATCCTGTGTCGCGGTTAAGTCGATTAAATGATGAGTCAAATCGACCAGAGGGCCATTGAACTCTTTATAAACTTCAGGGTGATCGGCCCACTGCCAAAAATAATCGTAAGCATTGATAAGCCCATTGACAGTGATTAAGATAGCCGCCGCAATTGGAAAAACATAAGACGGGGTCTTTGATTTCTGCTGGGCAAGTCGTGACACTTGATATCTCATACGCGCGGCTTGATAGAGGCCCACGGTGACAATAAGATAATAAAAAGGTAAGATCCCAATGGGTCGTAAGGCATGAACCGGGGGCGAGGCCAGGATCGACGGTATCCACATAACGCCTAAGCCAAGCAAAATTAATTGGGTTTGAGACCATCGCAGATAAGTGGGACGCAGTAAGGTAATAAGCCCCAACCAAAAGAACGGAATCTCCAGCCAGCCAAGCATGGCTCGACCCGGCAAGTGATGTCGGTACAACTCGTGACCGGCTCCCAGAAATAAACTAATACCTTGAAGAACGTGTCCGGCTACTTCACCCATGCTATTTGGGGTAAATAAAACATCCCCTGTCCGTGAGGAAAAGGAGTCGGGGTTGTTGATAAAAAAGAGACCCAATGGCATAAAGACCAGGGTAGCGGTAACGACAGACATGAGAACGCCTAACCATAGTTGTTTAACTCGTGTTTTTCGTGTCGCGTGTTGCGTGTCGGGGTAATTGCCTCCGGTCAATTTCGGAATCGAGGCTTCAGCCGGAGACAATGACTCTCCGGCTGAAGCCTCGATTCCCGGCCTATTTTCACCAACGAGCAAAACACCTCGAACCATAGAAACAGTCCACAGGATAGCTAAGCCTCCAAAAATGAACGGTGCCACTCGGGCAGACAGATAGGTATATTGAGTCAAGCCTAAAAAAAGACCGGCCAGAGAGAAGTATATCAGGGAGTAATAGTTAATCGTTGATTGCTTATATCCGGTGATTGAAGTCCATCCCCGCCAAAAGAAATAGAGGCTTAGCATTAATATCGGGGGCAATAACACCGGTCGAAAACCGGCCCGACTGTTCAAGAGATGCCACCAGGATACAGCTACCCAACCAGCCACAGCCACAGCAAACCAATGTCTGTGTGATTTGAGGTGGTTCTTTTCTACAAAGGGACGTGATAAAGCCAAGGCGAAGCGATATATCATTGGAATGGTCAATAGCCCGGCTAAACTTCCCACCAAGCGTACCGCAAACGTATTGTTGCCCAACAGAGATATTGACACGATGAGTAGATAATGCCACATAGCCTCGCGGCCATTGTTGCCAACTACAAAGGGTTGGTAGTGGCCGGTATCGGCCATCCATGTGGCGTCCATCGCATTGTAAGCCTCATCATACCAGAGACCGGGTGGCACTTCGGGCAGTTGCCAGAGACGCAGAAAAAATGCGATAAGGATAATGAATAGCAGAGCCAGGCGGTGACTGGTCACGGGAGGATTATACTTTCTAATTGAAGTTCGCCATTAGGATCGTTGCCAACAGGTAGACGAACACCACTTGTAAACTCATATAGCCCCACGACTGGCGTATATTCGCCCGGCGAGACTGCATCAAGGGGAAGGGTGATCTCATCAATTATCACCTCACCAGCATCCCAGAGAGAAGTAGGATATTGTCCATTAGCCGGGGGTTGGTCTTTTTGGGCGACATTCTGGCCGTTGTTATCTCGCAGGTGCAAAAAGGTGGTGTAGTCAGCTGAGGGAATTGTTTCGGCTTGCCAATATAGGGTGAGTTTCAAATTTTTCGTTTCGGGGTTTGAGTTTGGGCCTGTTAAATCATACCCTAACAGGGTGATTTGATCGCCAAAAGATTGGTTGAGTGTTATTTGGGGAGCAGGATTATTGATTGTTACGCTCGGTGGTGGGCCTCCTACCTTGATAGGGCCAATAACCACACTTGTGGTATCAACAGGTTGACCATCTTGAATAAGAGGTAAAGACGTAGGTAAATCTGCCTCCAATGAATACAGCCCGATATGTAAATAGTAGACGCCGGGAGGAGCATCAGGCGCAACTGGCACGGCAAAGCCATCCTCCACAATCTCATCTTCGGCCCAGAGGATAGTGCTGTAATATTCGCGGGGCAAGCGGTCATAACCACCATAGGCTTGCTGTTCATCATTCAGCAAAACGTCGAACATAATATAATCGCCCAATACAGGCACTAAACTTTGCCAATAGAGAGTAATCGGCAAGCCACCACCTGGTTCAACCCGGCGAGTCGGCAATACATACCCCAATAGTCCAACCTGATTGGCAAAGTTAGCCTCGACTGAAATATATCCTTCATCTTTAGCGGGAAGTTCAAATGACCGCAAATCATTGGCAACCGTTAGTAAAGGCTCTGTTTGAGAAACACCACCCTCTATGCCAAGCCGATAATCACCACTGGGCCAATCAGCCCCGACCATGAAAATGGCCGTGGCATCACTCACCGCAACAGGATGGCGAGGGATATTATCCGGTCCAAGCAACACCCAATGGGGTTCTTGGTTTGACTGACTCCCAACGATTTTCCAGGAGAGCGGTATCGTTTGACGGTAGCGAAGCGGAGTTTTACCAAGCCAGAGACGGTACTCAATTCGATCTTCTGGATTAGCACCTGTTAAAGTCGAGGCATCAACAAGGGGCTGAGTATCAGTCAGTTGAAATTGGGTAAGATGAACTGGCTCACTATTGAGCGGCGTGTCCTCGGCTTCGTGGAGGAGGTCAAGTTGGATTTGATAGGTATCGGGTGGTACACCGGCTAACGGGAGGGGCAGGTTATCACGGATGACATCGCCTTTATCCCAAGCCCTGGTTGGGTAGAGACCATTCACGGGATGACTCAACCAGGTAAAATGAACTTGTCCCGTAGTGATAGAAACCAATTGAACCCGGGTTCGATAATTCTCTTCAACAGGTTCGAGTGCCTTCCAAAATAGCGTTAGATGAGTGATGCCTTGCTCAGCATCAGGCTGGAAATCGTAGCCTAATAGTTCGATGGCACCACTAAAATTATGAGGGGCCGGTTGAGGAACGGAAGCAGTATCAAAGGTGGTCGTTTGCACAGGCAACGGAGCGGGATAGGTGAAGTTCATATAAGCAAGTTGGAAGACGGACCAAACAAAAAGCAGGGTTAAGGGTAGATAAACGGTAAAACGTATTGCGTATTGCGTAAGGCGAAGAGAAGGTCGGCGTTGATTGAACCATGTGGCAAGCACTTGTGCCCACCCAAGCATGAGCAAAATGGGGATAGATTGGGCGGCAGGGTAGAGGATGTGGCGACCCTGACCAGTTTCGAGAATGTTAAAGGTGAGAAAGTAGCGTAAGATGGGAAAGGGAAAAAGTAAACCGACGATTAAGCCCAAAATAACGAGTGTGATACGCGTTTGGGGGCCAGCGCCTCGCCAGAGTTGCCACAGCCCAATCAGAGCTAATAGACAGAAGAGAACCATAACCAGGTACACCCAGGGATAAAGGGGGTCATGTTCCAGAACGGGTACCCCCCAAAACGTCTGGAATAGATAGACCCACCATTCGCCAAACGTGCCTTCTGTCACGGCGTCAGGCCGTATTTGGCCGGAAAATTGCCTGCCGGTGAAGAGGGCAAAGATTCGGCCCATACTCACATCGGGGCCAGAAGCCAGAAGTGGGCTGAGTAAGCCGAATATGAGGCCATCATCTTTGATGGTATTAAAATAATAGCCAATCCAACCGAACCACCAACTTGAGCCAACCAGGGTAAAAAGCCAGCTCAGGCCAAGCCGACCCAACCATTGCGGCCAGGTCCAATTGATCTGCCGGGCACGCCACAGCACCACGGGAATAATCACCAGGGGAAGAAGGCCGGTGCTGTATTTGGTAGTAATCGACAAGCCGAGTAACAACCCCAACCCGGCGTATACTCGCCAGCGGTCATCGCCCCGCAAGGCACGCAGGAGGAGCCAGATGAAGATGGCCGAGAGTAGAATGAACAGGCTGTCGTCCCCCAACATGGCAGAAGTGAAAAGAAAACGAGGGGTGAAGGCCAGGAGGGCAGTCGTGGATAGGGCAAGCAGGGGAGTAAGGGAGCAGGGGAGCCAAGGGGATTTCTCATCCGTGATATCAGGTGTTTGTTTCTGGGAATTTTGACAGAATTCGAGGACGGTGAGGTAGGTGAAGACCAAAGCCACACCGGAAAATAAAATCGAGATAAAGCGGCCCAGATGCCAGGCCAGAATACCATCCTGCCAGGGCCAATTTGCATCTTCAGTATATATAATCAGGCGGGGATAAAAGATTTCGCCCACTAACCGGCGGCGAGGCGACTCCCCTACATCCTTCAGATGCGGTTGGGTCGTATCAATAGTGCTGACCGCCCAGCCCACCAGTAAGTGATAGAGCGGCGGCCAATCGGCCCGATACCAGGCTTCCTGGCGTTCGGCATGGTTGATGGGCAAGCGACCATGTTGGGCGATAAAGCCAATATAGCGATAATGGGCCAACTCATCCTCACCCTGCGTAATCGGCACGATAATGCTATACAGACTACTCAGCAACAGGAAAATGAGTAAAATAAGGTATAGACCCAGATGAGGAATCTGTTTTTTTTGCCAGAGGTGACGCTGCTCGCCCATAACGAACTATTGTAGTGAGAATAGGGTGTTTGGGCGAATTTCGAGGGATATGTAAAAATGAGGCTTAACGAGCGTTCAAAGCGGCTAAAGCGGAGTCATTATCTTCGTAAATGGCAAAAAAGTCGGTGGTGCCGGAGAGTTCGATGACCCGGTAAACATTTTCCGAGACTCCGACCAGGGCCAGCCCCAATACAGTTCGCTGGGCATCAACCAGGGCGCGGATACCGGCCATCTGCATATCTTTTAAATCTTCCAGGTTAAGGACCACTTTATCAACATGATAGCTTTGCAGGTTATGGGTCAACTGTTTTCTAAAGCGTTGGGTGGCCTGCCCACCAAACTTACCGGATAGAGCCATAAAAACCACCCCATTTTCCACCCGGTCTTCGATATGAAAATCGGTGGTCACGGTGACATTTTCAACTTTGATTTCCAACCCTTCTCGGGCAATCAGCACTTCTAAAGGGCTGCCTTGGCGCTCAAGATACTCCTCGGTTTCATGCAAAATCTGCATAATCTCGGCATCGGTTGAAGCCGGGTCATGGTGAAAGAGAAGTAACCGCTTTACATTGGCTTCGCTGGCAATATCGGCTCCAATTAAGGCCGAACTATGTCCCCAATCTTCCTTCACAAAGGCCTCGCGGACAGAGAACATGGCATCGAAAATAAGAACATCGGCATTGGCGTAAAAATTTCGATATTTCAGGGTATCCATATTATCCAGGCTTTGATATTCACCATCAGTAGCCAAGATAGTAATGGCATTATCCGCTTCTACCCGATAGGCATAGGCCTTACCAGGGTGTTTAAGTTCGATGTTATTAATGACCGCGCCAGCAATTTTAATCTGTGAGCCTTCCTGCAACTGGTGGAAGGTTAATGACGAGCCTATTTGGTCAAACTGTAAGGGAAAAAACGCAGCCTCCATTTGGCGAGCTAAGGCTTGAGGCACATAGTCATGGATGTGATAAATATCAAACCGATTACCGGGTACATGAATGGGCTTAAAGAACGGGAAACCCTGAATATGGTCCCAGTGCGTATGGGTGAAGAACATATAAGCATGGCCTTTACCCTGTCGAAAGCCCAACTTTTGCACCCATTCATCGTCACCACTCATCAAATAATCACCGAGTTCTCGAATGCCGGAGCCTGCATCAAAAATAATCAGTTCATCGCCAAGCCGGATGGTGACGCACGTGGTATTACCACCAATTGTACTGCCTTCCAGCGAAAGATCCTTGACAAAATTTTCAAGCGCAGCCGGATTCGCCAGGTCTATCTTCCGTTCACCTGCCGTCTTTAAGGCAAAAAATATTTTTTGTTCAACTTGGTCAGGATTTATCGGCGCTGGAATAGAGCCTCTAGTTCCCCAAAACTTCAGCAGCATTATCTTTCCTTAGATTTGATAATTAGCGCAAACAACCTGCTGATTTTCTAACTATTTGATATAGTATCAACTTCCCCAGTCAGTGCAAACTATTATCTACCCTTTAGCCAGGTTGAGTAAAGAGTCGTTTATACAATAACAAATAATTATAGAATATAACTTAACATGCTAATGAAAAGTGTGCAATAGGTTAACTGTACTGTTAGAGCCTAATATAGATTCGGATAAGATTTAGAGATTATTGGGGCTGGGAGCCAGCTTGTTTTCCCCGCTGTATAAGCCAGGATTCTGGGTATTTTGCCACTATCTCTTCAACAACGGCGTCTGCCACCTCCTCAAGGGTCCCTTCGCGCTCTTCCGGCTCACCCCATTGAAAGGCATTTTGATATTCATCAGCGCCAACCAGACCCTCTCTCATAGCTACCGCATCGACAACTGACATGTATATATCGGGTAGCTTACGCGTAACACGATTGCGACGCCCCTCTTGAACTCGAACAGAGCATGGGATATCTTTCCAATACATTATTTTAACTATCACCATTATGATTCCCTTTATTATGTGTGATATTCGGCATTAATCTCAACATACTTATAGGAGAAATCGCACGTCCAGACAGTAGCTTCAGCCTGCCCCAATCCTAGATTAGCTTCTAATTTTATCTCGCTTGTATTTGATAGCCAATTGCTGACGGCATGTGCATCAAAATTTAAGGGTTCACCCAGTTCAACCAACTGAAACTCACCCAACCATAACGACACTCGGTTTGGGTTGATGTTGGCCCCACTCCGCCCAATAGCGGCTAAGGCTCGCCCCCAATTGGGATCATTACCAAATAAAGCCGTCTTCATCAAGGGCGAGGTGGCAACTGTTTTAGCTGCAATTTCCGCTTCCGATTCGGTAGCAGCGCCTCGTACGATAATTTCAACCAGTTTGGTTGCGCCTTCACCATCACGGGCAATTGCCTTGGCCAGGCTTACACAGACTTCTGTTAAGGCTGCCGTAAAAGTCTCAAACTCTGGTTGTTGAGATGTATTAATAGGGGTATTTCCAGCCTGACCAGAGGCCATAATTAAGACCGTATCGTTAGTGCTGGTATCACCATCGACTGTAATACGATTGAAAGAAACAGATACCGCTCGAGTGAGCGCCGCTTTGAGAACCTCAGATTCAATGGCTACATCAGTGACAACAGCTGAGAGCAGGGTCGCCATATTCGGGTGAATCATGCCACTGCCCTTGGCGATACCACCGATACAAATAGGTTTTCCGCCTATCTCGGTTTGAACAAAGGCTTCTTTGGGAACTAGGTCGGTTGTTAAAATAGCCTCGGCAGCATCCTGTCCTTGTTGTCCCCGCTCGGTTCTAATAGCCTCACCCGCCATCCGAATGCCATTCTCAATAGCGGTCATGGGTAATTTTTGACCAATTACGCCGGTACTCATCACAAAGATACTGTCGGCTGGTAACTCACAAGTGGCTTCCGTTAAGCGAGCCATCTGCTCCGCATCATGCAAACCCTGTTTGCCGGTGACTGCATTGGCATTACCGGCATTTATAACCACGCCTTGCAGCTTGCCACCCGTTCGTTCCAACAGAGCCATATCGTATAAAACCGGAGCAGCTTTGAAAGCGTTGGTCGTAAATACCGCTGCCGCAGTACACGGTTGAGCGCCCACTATCAGAGCTAAATCAGGCTTGCCCGAGGCTTTAATGCCGCAAGCAACCCCAATCGCCCGAAACCCGGAGACCCTGGTGAGCACAGATGTTTTCTCAGTCATTTTCTATCCTTATTCCTCACAAGAATATCCTAATTTTACGTGCAACACATTTCGGCTGCAACTTTCGACAATCATTTAATGTTTAGGCTCTGCAAAAATGCTCGACCCGCTTGCTCCAAATCATCATCCAAGGAGAAGGTCAAGCTGCGAACCCGAATGCCTCGAATCGTTTCATCGAAGGGTTGCTTTAGGGGGGTCGGGTAAACCAAAATGGCCTCAGAACATCCCTTTGTATGGGCATAACTTATCATTTGGTGAATATCATCCGGAGCCGATTTGCCAGAATCTTTATATTTGGTATCCAACACACAGCGAGTCAACCCTGTATCCACTTCACTCAACACCAGATCGATATCAAAATATAGCGATCCTGTCTCGCCGATATTCACCCGTTCCTGAGTCTCAAGGTGTAGTTCTGGTGGTAGATGTGCTTTGAGCCATTTCGCCACAAAGCGCTCATACAGACGGGCCATATCGACCAGAAATGGCAGCATGGTATGATCGCCCAGACGATGACCAGGGCCACTTTGCTCCAGAAAAAAGCGACACAGCGAATGCATAGGTCGATAATCATCATTGAGACGGGTGTATAGTCGATTCACACAAACTGTGGGACTATGAGGCTGCACCGTCACCAGCCTTTGTAAGGCTTGGTAGGCGCGGCGTACAGTTGGCAAAGCCCGTTCCTCACGGCATATACCGCTGCGAGCAATGACCAACAGAGTCCAGGCCAAAATCTGATTCTCCTCGACATCAGCGGTATGCTGCTGGTAGTGACATTGGAGTTTGATTTGTTGCGGCGATTGGATAGCCTGTTGCACATCGAGCCGCCCGCGTACATAGGGCAATTGCGCTGTTTCCGGCACATAGGCCCGGTAGAAGCCTTTACGGCCTCGATCAAGCACCCGTTTAGCCAGGATATTGGCTAATCGCTCATAAAACTCCTCCAGCGATTGGCAATCAATCAGCCCGTCTAAAAAGCGAAAACTTTCCAGGTCATAGGCATACTCTAACATACGAAAGAGGTTGCCCAACGCAACTTTGGGTTGAAAAGCAAAATGAAATTCTGACGTTACCGGAATATGGCCGACCCATCCCTGGGGGGTTAGTCGCCACTGTCCCTCAGTTTTAGGTGAAGGAAACTCCACAGCAATTTGAGGACTATAATCTCGCCATAAAATTTCTCCCACCCCAGACGGAATCGCCCCATGAGCAAATAAGGTCGGTTGATATTCGGTTAACTTGATAGTTTCCGGCCTTATTACTGTCATTTGGGCAAAATCTCTTGCTTAATCTCAGCCCACCGATAGTCATCAACGAGACTCCGTTGGTCGAAGAAGTACTCTTCCAGATAAGGTTCGATTTCCATGCCCCAAATATCTTCAATCTCATCAATCAGATTCGGGTGCAGGAAGAAGGTAATCCCCACCTGATAGTCCGCTTCAATCTGGCCGTTCAACCGGGTCAGGAGCTTAATTAGTCGCTCGACAGGAAAACCTGTTTCTCTTTGGGAGTGATATTGGC
>Ga0055481_10000925_pt1 | contig 10190 bp, 4 predicted proteins | sample Muzzi_PWC_D2_FD_57936 | JGI IMG/M metagenome (GOLD analysis project Ga0055481, IMG submission 57936) | Wetland microbial communities from San Francisco Bay, California, USA, that impact long-term carbon sequestration - Muzzi_PWC_D2 | ecosystem: Environmental > Aquatic > Marine > Wetlands ... | reverse complement strand
GCCCAGCTCTTCGCAGCCCGGTTCGAGGGCACCGACCTGAACGGCGCCGACCTCGAGAAGGCCGACCTGAGGGCCGCGACCTTCGAGAGGGCGGACCTGACGGGCGCGCACCTCGAGGCCGCAGACCTGCGCGAGTGCGCCATTATCGACAACGAGACGAATCAGGCCGGCCATCCAATCGGAGCGACGTTCCGCGGCGCCACCCTGCGCAACACCAACCTGACGAGTAGCAAGCTGAAGAACGCCAATTTTAACGGCGCCGTTCTCGACAAGGCCAATCTCACGAACGCCGATATGCGCGACACCCGTTTTCAAGGCGCCGAGATCGTCGCCACCAATCTCACCGGCGCGCGCCTGGGCAACGCGGATCTGCGCGGCGCCTCGCTCGGCGGTACCGATCTGACGCAGATCGACCTCAGCGCAGCCAGGACGGCCAAGGAGACCGGCATCACCGACGAATGGCTGCGCGAGCGCCTCGACACCCATTGTCAGTGGGTCGGCAGCGCCGGGAAGCTGGGAGAACAGGCTGACTTCACTGGCCTGGACCTCAGCGGGCGAGACCTCTCCAATGCGATCCTGGCGGCTGCGGTCCTGGAGGCGGCCACGCTCGTCGGTTCCAACCTGAGCGGCGCGCTGCTGGCGGCGGCTAATTTGCGCGGGGCCAATCTGCTGCGCGCCGATCTTTCGGGCGCGGACCTGCGCGGCGCCGATCTGCTGGACACCAACATGCGGGACGCCGATTTCACCGACTGCCGCACCGGCGAGCTGCCCGGCACCGCGTTGATGACCCTGCTGCAACAGCAGGCGAGTTGACGCCAAGCCAGCCGATTGCGAGCCGCGCCGCCGAAGAGTACCCTTGGGGCATAGAGTTCCACGACTCCGGAGGCCCCGGGCGGTTCGCATATGGCCCTCGCGCCGCTGTCCCTGGACGACAAGTACACGCGCGAATCCGGTCAGGTCTATCTTTCCGGAACGCAGGCCCTCGTGCGCCTGCCGATGATGCAGCGCCAGCGCGACGCAGCGGCGGGTCTCAACACGGGCTGCTTCATCACCGGGTATCGCGGTTCCCCGCTCGGCGGGCTCGATCAGCAGCTGTGGCAGGCGCGCCCCTTCCTGCAGCGCAACAGCATTCATTTCCTTCCGGGCGTCAATGAGGACATGGCGGCGACCGCGATCTGGGGCAGCCAGCAGATCGACCTGTCCGGCGACGCCGCCTGCGACGGCGTGTTCGGCCTGTGGTATGGCAAGGGACCCGGCGTCGACCGCTCGGGCGACGTGCTGCGCCACGGCAACTGTGCCGGCACCGCGCCGAACGGTGGCGTGCTGCTGTTGGCCGGCGACGATCACACGGCGCGTTCGTCGACCACGGCGCATCAGTGCGAGTACGCCTTCATGGACGCCATGATCCCGGTGCTCAACCCGGCCGGGGTGCAGGAGTTTCTCGACCTCGGCCTCTACGGCTGGGCGATGAGCCGTTATTCCGGCTGCTGGGTCGGCTTCAAGACGATCGCCGAAACGGCCGAGAGCTCGGCCAGCGTCTACGTCGACCCGGAACGCGTCGCCATTGTGCAGCCGGCGGATTTCGAGAAGCCGCCGGGCGGACTCAATATCCGCTGGCCGGATACGCCGCTAGCGCAGGAGGATCGCCTGCACCGCTACAAAATCCATGCGGCCGTCGCCTTCGCACGCGCCAACGGCCTCAACCGCGTGATCATCGACGCGCCCAAACGCCGCTTCGGCATCGTCACGGCCGGCAAGTCCTATCTCGACGTGCGCCAAGCGCTGGACGACCTGGGAATCGACGAGGCCATGGCGGCCGAGATCGGCCTGGCGGTCTACAAGGTCGGCATGACATGGCCGCTCGAGCCCCAGGGCCTGCGCGCCTTCGCCCAGGGCCTCGAGGAGATCCTCGTGGTCGAGGAGAAGCGCGCCGTCATGGAGAACCAAATCAAGGAGCAGCTCTACAACTGGAGTGCCGATCTTCGCCCACGCGTGATCGGCAAATACGACGACGGTGGAGAGTGGATCCTGCCCTCGTGCAACGAGCTGACGCCGGCACGCATCGCTCGCGTCATCGCGCGCCGGATCGCGCGCTTCTATTCCAGCGAGCGCATCGAGTCGCGACTCCGGTTCCTGATGGAAAAGGAGCAGGCGCTGGCGCGCGAACCGACGCCGATCCAGCGCGTGCCCTATTTCTGTTCCGGCTGCCCGCACAACACCTCGACCAAAGTGCCCGAGGGCAGCCGCGCAATGGCGGGAATCGGGTGCCATTACATGGTGCAGTGGATGGACCGCAATACCACGACCTACACCCAGATGGGCGGCGAAGGCGTGCCCTGGATCGGTCAGGCGCCGTTCAGCCGCACTAAGCACGTCTTCGCCAACATGGGCGACGGTACCTATTTCCACTCCGGCATCATGGCGGTGCGCGCCTGTGTCGCGGCCAGTGTCAACATCACTTTCAAGGTGCTCTACAACGACGCCGTCGCCATGACCGGCGGACAGCCGATGGACGGGCCGCTCGACCCGGCGATGATCACGCGGCAGCTTTACGCCGAGGGCGTATCGCGCATCGTTGTGGTCAGCGACGAACCGGACAAATACCCGATCGGCACCGAATGGGCGCCCGGCGTCGAGGTGCGGCACCGCGACGCCCTCGACCGCGTGCAGCGCGATCTGCGGGAAATTCCCGGCGTCACCGCGTTGGTCTACGACCAGACCTGCGCCGCGGAGAAGCGCCGCCGGCGCAAGCGCGGGCGTTACCCGGACCCGCCCAAGCGCGCTTTCATCAACGAGTTGGTCTGCGAGGGTTGCGGCGATTGCTCGGTCCAATCGAACTGCCTCTCCGTCGGGCCGCTGGAAACCGAATTCGGGCGCAAGCGCCGCATCGACCAATCGAGCTGCAACAAGGACTTTTCCTGCCTCAACGGGTTCTGCCCTAGTTTCGTGACGGTACACGGTGGACATCTGCGCCGCCCGGCGCCGGTCGCCGCGGCGGCGGGCGCGGTGCTGACGGGAGCGCCGCTGCCGGAACCGACATTGCCGGATTTGGACAGTCCTTACGGTATTCTGGTCACAGGCGTCGGCGGGACCGGCGTGGTCACCATCGGCGCGCTGCTGGGCGTGGCGGCGCATCTCGAAGGCAAGGGCTGCACCGTCCTGGACATGACCGGGCTGGCGCAGAAAGGCGGTGCCGTCACCAGTCACATCCGGATCGCACCGCGCCCGGAGAACATTCATGCCGTGCGTATCTCTGCGGGCGGCGCCCGGCTGCTGCTCGGCTGCGACCTGGTGGTCTCGGCCGGCTTCGATGCCCTGTCCAAAGTGCGACAGGGGGTGACCCGGGTCGTGGTCAACCGGCAGGAAACGATCACCGGCGACTTCACGCGCAATCCCGATATGACCTTCCCCGAACGCCGGCTGCGCGAGATGATCCTGGCTGCCGCCGGCGATACGGCGACGGATTTTGTCGAGGCGAGCCGCCTGGCAACCGCGTTGATCGGCGATTCGATCGCCACCAACCTCTTCATGCTGGGCTACGCCTGGCAGAAAGGGGCCGTGCCGCTGTCACGCGAGGCGATCGAGCGCGCCATCGAGCTGAACGGCACCGCCGTGGACTCCAACCTGGGAGCCTTTCGATGGGGACGGCGCGCGGCGCACGACCGCGGTGCCGTGGAAGCGGCGGCCTGGACCGAAGAGGCGCCGGAGGACCGCCGGCTCTCGACCGGGATCGATGAGGTCGTGGCGCGGCGCGTCGAGTTCCTGACGGCCTATCAGGACGCCGCCTATGCGGGACGCTACCGCGCGTTGGTCGAACGGGCACGGCAGGCGGAGGCGCAGTGCACGCCGGCCCTTTCCGGCTTCGCCGACGCGGTCGCCCGGAGCTATTTCAAGCTGCTTTCGTACAAGGACGAGTACGAAGTCGCGCGGCTTTATACGGACGGCAGCTTCCTGGCCGACCTGCGCGGACAATTCGACGGCGATTACCGTCTGCGCCTGCACCTCGCGCCGCCGCTGCTGGCGCGCCGTGATCCCGAAACCGGGCATCTGCTGAAGCGCGAGTTCGGGCCGTGGCTGCTCACGGCGATGCGCGGTCTGGCGGCGCTGCGCCGTCTGCGCGGCACGGCTTTCGATATTTTCGGCCATACCGCCGAGCGGCGGCGCGAGCGCCAAGCCATAACGGACTACGAAGCCCTGATCGAGGAGATCCTCCCGGTCCTGAGCCCGGAAAACCAGGACATCGCCATCGAGCTGGCGGCCCTGCCGCAAGGCGTCCGCGGCTTCGGCCATATCAAGCAGGCGAACTGGGCCTCGGCGAAGGCGCGCGAGACGGACCTTCGTCCCGCCTTGCATGCGCGACGGGGCCAGCGCGACGCCGCACAATAGACTTGGCTGCCTAGTCGGGCGCGCGCACCTCGGAACCAAGGGCCGATGCGAACAGAAAAGGAGAGATCCATGACGTCAGGAGTCGCCGTGGTGCTAGGCGCCGGGCCTGGCTTGGGTTCCGCCCTCGCTCGCCGTTTCGCGGCCGCAGGCCTGGCGGTTGCCGTCGCACGCCGCCAGGCGGACGCCCTGAAGGGGCTGGCCGCGGAGATCGGCGGGCACGCCTATGCCTGCGACGCGACCCAGGCCGCGGCTGTCGAGGCTCTTTTTCAGGCCGTCGAGCGCGACTTGGGGCCGCCCGATCTCGCCGTTTACAATGCCGGCGCCTTTCGCCCCGGCGGCATTCTCGAGATCGACCCGGCCGACTTCGAGCAGTGCTGGCGGATCGGCTGCCTCGGCGGACTGCACTTCGGCCAGGCGGCGGCACGGCGCATGGTTCCGCGCGGCGCCGGAACCATCCTGTTCACCGGCGCGACGGCGGCACTGCGTGGCAGCGCTCGCTTCGCCAACCTGGCCGTTCCTAAGTTCGGCCTGCGCGCCCTGGCCCAGAGCATGGCTCGCGAACTCGGGCCGCAAGGCGTGCATGTCGCCCATGTGGTGATCGACGGGATGATTGCCGGCGAGCGACCCGGCCATCGGGCCGAGGAACGCGGTGCCGACGCCGTACTGGCGCCCGAGGCGATCGCGGAAGCCTATTATCAGCTACACGGACAGCCGCGCAGCGCCTGGACTCAGGAGCTCGATCTCAGACCCTGTCTCGAGAAATTCTAGCGCGGACGCGAAAAGCTCAGGCGGCGCCCGAGTCGAGAATCAGCAGGTCGCTGGGGCTGTAAATGGTGATGCCGCTTTCGAAGCTGTAGAAATGCAGGCCCGTCACGTCGAGACCCGCCGCCGTTATGTGGGCCTCGGCAATGCCGCTATCGGCCAGCGCCACATCCGCGATCAAATTGACCGGGACCTCTGATTCTGCGAAGAGCACCACTTCACCGGAGGAATCCGGAAGCAGATCGTCGAGCTGCAACAGTACGCCCTCGGCGTCCTGCGCGGCGGTCGCGATGTCGGAGTCCAGAAGGAGCACGTCTGCCGGTCCGATGGCCACCGCGACCGCGGCATCGTTGAGTAATGCCGTGTCGTCCAGACCCCGGCCGTCGCCGGCATTATCCGCAGACGCACCCTTGGCGGCCATTTCTGCCTTCCCAGGACCCCACCCGCGGCAGTCGCTGCAGCGGCCGGCTCGGTCCTGTGGATAATATACGGCAGAGGGCTCCTTATAGGAATGCCTGAATAAATGTCCTTAAACAGCTTCAAATCGCCTCAAAAGAATAAAAAAGACTATAAAATGCCGCATACGGCACTCGCTGGTGAGCCAACACGCGCTCGCGGAATGAGCGGCGGTCCAGGCCGCGCTCTCCGGGGCCAACGGAAGACGGCGCCCCGCAGGGGGCGCCGTTTTCCTCGGTTGAGCCCGTAATTTCGGGACCGCTCGGGCCCCGGGCTCAGGCCTCAGTTGAAGCCGAGGCCGTTAATCCAGTTTTCGTGCTCGACGATCGCCTGCTCCGGTGCCGCAACCCCAAGGGTCTTCAGCAACGCCCCGCCGACTGCCAGTATCCGGTACGAAGCCAGGAGCTCGTTGGTCTGGGCCGTAACGAGTTGGCCGCTCGAAACGAAGAGCTCGTTCTCGGCATCCAGAACGTCCAGCAGGGTGCGCTGCGCCACTTCGAACTGCTGGCGGTAGGCGTCGCGCGTCTCCATGTTGAAACGCACCGCATCGGACAGGTCGTCGACACGCTGCTGGCTGGCCTCCAGGGCGAACCAGGACTTACGCATTTCCTGCTGCGAATCCAGGAAGGAGCGCAAACGGCGGTTCTTGCTCTCGTTGAGCCGGGCCAGGGCTTCCTGGCGCGCTGCCCGGTCGATCCCGCCGCGGAAGATGTTCCAGCGTAACCGCAGCATCACTTGATTGTTGAATTCGTAGGTGTCGATCCCGTCCCGGCCGTCGTTATATTCCGACTGGGCTTCAAGCGTCACGCTCGGGAAGAACGGCACCTCGGCCAGAGATACCTCGGCGGTCGAGGTCCGCACGTCGGCCTCGAAGATCTTGGTGGTCGGATTGTTCGCCTTGGCCAGGAGAACAGCATCGTCCAGATCGGCCGGCAGCACGCCCTCCGGGAATTCCGGCGCGGTCAGCTGGTCGGGGAACTGGCCGACGATGCGGGTATAGGCGGCCTCGGCATCCCGCAGATCGTTCAAGGTCTGCGTCAACGTCGCCCGCGCCCGCGCGGCGCGGGCCTCGGTCTGCGCCACGTCGGCACGGCTGCCGCCGCCGCCGGCCAGGCGCTGCTGCAGCGAATCGAGAATCCCGATATGGATATTCAGGTTCTCCTCGGACAGGCGCACCAACTCCCGCTGACGCAAGACCTCGACGTAGGCGCCGATGGCATCCAACGCCAGGAACTCCGAGTTCTCCATCACGCGTTGCGCTGCCGATTCGACCCGCGCTTTGTCGCGTTCGATCGTGCTGTCGGCCTCGAAACCGTCGAATATCCGCTGCTGTAAGACGAGGCGGGCCTCCTCGCGGGTCAGCGTGAGGCTGTCCTTTTCGTTCGGATCGGCCCGGGTGGTGCGATTGTTGGTCCGTTCCTTGCCGATGCCCGCGGCGATATCGATCTGCGGCAGCCACAGGCCGCGGGCCTGTTTGAGCTCCTCTTCGACCGCCTCGCGGTTATGGGCGACTATGCCGATGTCCGGGTTCGTCGAAAGCGACATCTCGATCGCCTCGGTCAAGGTCACCGCGCCCGCCGACTGCGCGCCCGGAAGGGACAGTGCGCTGCCCAGCAATGCGATTTTGAACAACGAGGTAAATTTTCCGTGCGACCAGCGCATCGTCATGCCCCTGCTTCCCCTTGTCGCGACCACTCGCCCGCCCGCCTCGGCGATCCCTATCGGAGCGAATAAGCCTTAAGATTCACTGACTAATACGCGCAAGCCCAACGATTTGTCAATCGCACCGGCCGCGCGATCGGTGCCCCCGATTGAACGGCCCAACCTTAATGCGTTCCGAACCGGACATCAAACGCGGTCTTGCGGGTCTCGTTTCCGCCAGTCGTTCGAACCGCGACGCGGCAGAATCCTTCCAGGACTTCTCTGGAGCCAAACGATGCAAATCGCCTCCAAGCTTCTGATCCATTAACTTTTTCCAAGGCACTATTGAGATAAATCTTTAATGACGCTCTTCGGATACAGTATCTCTTCCCGGCGGATCCGCCGAGACAGCCTCGGACGAGGTGCGCTGGGGGTGTAATGTCGCACGGGGGCTCTCTACCCTCGGCGCCGCCGCCCGGCGCCTGAAACGAAGCAAGAGGTCGGCCGCCACGCCATGTCCAGCAGTGAGAAAAATCCTGATATCCCAGTAACTTCTGGTGGATCGAGCGGCGCCGGTCCGGTCCCGCCGGCGGAGCCATTGAAGACCTCCAGGCGGGCCACTCGGCTAATCGGCGCACTGGCGGCCGCCGACCGGGCATCGGATCCAACGGACGCGGGCGTGCGCCCGCAGCAGCCGGCCACCACGCATACCACAGCGCCCGGGGCCACGACTGCGGGCGTCGGAGCGGCCCAATCGGACAGCGACCCCGGGGCGCGGCGAACCGGTGCTGGTCCGGACCACTCGGCTATAACCGCTGCTCTTGGAGTGCCGCCGAAGACGGCCGCCAAGGCCCCGCAGTTGAAGGCCGACGACATTCTCGAACAGTCCCAGGAATGGCGCATTGCACCTTCGGCTGTCGATTTCGTCGACCCGTTGCTTTCTTGCATCACCTCGCTGGCCGGACTGCTGCAACGGCCGATCTCGGCGGAGGCCCTGAGGGCCGGCCTGCCGCAGGGCCACGAGCAGTTCACGCCGGAATTGGCGGTCCGCGCGGCGGAGCGCGCCGGCCTCGAGGCACGCATCACCCGGCGGCCCAAGCTGCAGCAGATCCTGCCGGTAACCCTGCCCTGCGTGCTGCTGCTGAAGGGCGGCAATGCCTGCGTTCTCCTGCGTTACGCCGGTCACAGCACGGCCGAGATCCTGCTGCCCGAAGGCGGCGGCGGAACCAAGACCGTACCGCAGTCGGAGCTGCAGGAGCAGTACACCGGCTATGCGATCTTCGCGCGTCCGGAGTTCAAGTTCGACCAACGCGCCACGGACACGCGCCTACATCAGCCGCGCGCCTGGTTCTGGGGCACGTTGGCACGATTCTGGCCGATCTACAGCCACGTTCTGATGGCCTCGGTGCTGATCAACTGCTTCGCCATCGCCAGCCCGCTGTTCATCATGAATGTTTACGACCGGGTTGTGCCGAACAACGCGATCGAGACTCTCTGGGTCCTGGCGCTCGGCGTCGTGACCGTGTTCATCTTCGAATTCCTGATGCGCAACCTGCGCACCTATTTCGTCGACACTGCCGGCAAGAGTGCGGACGTGCTGATCGCCAGCCGCCTGCTAGAGCAGATCATGTCGATGAAGCTGGCCAGCAAAGGGCCTTCGACAGGTGCACTGGCAAACAATCTCCGCGAGTTCGAATCTCTGCGCGAGTTCTTCACCTCGGGCACCGTGGTCACCTTGGTCGACCTGCCGTTCACCTTCCTGTTCATCGGCATCATCTGGCTGGTCGCCGGGCCGATCGCAATTATACCGCTGTGCGTCGTGCCACTGGTCATCTTGATCGGGGGGATCCTGCAATTCCCACTGCGCAGCGTCATCGAGAAGACGCACCGCGAATCGACCCAGAAGCATGCTCTCCTCGTGGAGACGATCGACGGGCTGGAGACGATCAAGGCGACCGCCGCGGAAGGGCGTGTACAACGCGCCTGGGAACGCTTCGTCGGTTTGACCGCGGAATCTTCCGGCAAGGCTCGTTTCCTGTCCGGTCTCGCAACCACTTTCGCGCAAGTGTCGATCCAGCTTTCCACCGTTGCCGTGGTGGTTTACGGCGTGCACCTGATCGGCCAAGGCGATATCACCATGGGCGCCCTAGTCGCGTCGACCATCCTGACCGGACGGTCCTTGGCGCCACTGAGCTCGATTGCCGCCATGCTGACGCGTCTGCAACAGTCGCGCGTTGCCTTGCGTTCGCTCGACTCCATCATGAAGTCGCCGGTCGAGCGACCCCGCGACAAGACCTTTCTGCATCGTCCGCGACTTTCGGGCGAGGTGGAGTTCCAGAAGGTCACCTTCAACTATCCGAATCAGGAAAACGCCGCGCTCGATGGTATCTCGTTCAAGATCAAGCCGGGCGAACGGGTCGGCGTGTTGGGCCGCATCGGTTCCGGCAAGAGCACGCTGGCGCGCCTGACGATCGGCCTTTACGAGCCCAAGGACGGCTCGGTGCTGATGGACGGAACGGATATCAGGCAAATCGACCCCGCCGACCTACGGCGCAACGTCGGCTACGTGTCGCAGGACAACTATCTCTTCTTCGGCACGGTCAAGGACAACATCGCCTTCGGTGCGCCACAGGTGGACGATCAGGCGATCCTGCGCGCCGCTAACGTGGCCGGGGTGACGGACTTCCTGCGCACCCATCCGCACGGATTCGACCTGCAGGTCGGCGAGCGAGGCATGGGTTTGTCCGGTGGCCAGCGACAGGCGATCGTCATTGCCCGGGCGCTGCTGCTCGACCCGCCGGTCGTCCTGCTCGACGAGCCGACCAGCAACATGGACAATTCCAGCGAGGCCATGTTCAAGAACCGCCTGGCGGAGGTCCTACCGGGCAAGACGCTGATCCTGATCACGCACCGCAGCTCGCTGCTCAGCCTAGTCGACCGTCTGA
>Ga0055481_10000922_pt1 | contig 10205 bp, 13 predicted proteins | sample Muzzi_PWC_D2_FD_57936 | JGI IMG/M metagenome (GOLD analysis project Ga0055481, IMG submission 57936) | Wetland microbial communities from San Francisco Bay, California, USA, that impact long-term carbon sequestration - Muzzi_PWC_D2 | ecosystem: Environmental > Aquatic > Marine > Wetlands ... | reverse complement strand
GCACTTCATTCCTCGCGCGCTGCGCCGCCCACAGAACGCCCTCGTGCGACTTCTCCGGCGGTACTTCGAGCACGCGCCGGGATGGGTACTGCTCACGACACGAGGTCGCAAGACAGGGCTTCCGCGCCAGGTCCTACTCCCCTGCGAGCGCACTCCGGAGTGCCTCATCGTCATCTCTACCTATGGCTGGCGGTCCAACTGGATACGCAACATCGAGCACGACGCCAACGTGACCATTACCGCCGCAGGCTGGGTTCTCTCGGGCTACGCGGAATTGGTCGAGGAGTTCGAGCGGAAGACCCATCTCGTGTCCGAGCATCCGTTCTTCCCCCCGGCTCCCTTTGCGCCGATCCACGCAGTCCTTCGCACACTGCTACGCCCTCTCCTGGTCATGCTGTTACGGCGGTGGGTTCGCCCGCGCCCTCTCGTTGTGATCCATCCGGGTTCGTTGCTTTCGCCTCCTCCTCACGCACGGAGCGGCGCCGCCTGACAAGGCGCTGCAGCGGACCCCCAACCGCTGAGTTCAATTGACCACGAGTGCCTCCTGGCGGCATACTGGGACGGCCCCGGTCAGCGCTGATGCGGACCCCTGAACGCCGGTCCATTCGACGACGCCGCGGGAGGCTGAGTGATCACGCTCCAAGACCTCGGGAATCTCGGCGAGATCCTTGGCGCCATTGGCGTGATCGTCTCACTGTTGTATCTGGCCGTCCAGGTCCGTCAGAACACGCGATCCATTCGAGCGTCCACGTACCAAGCATTTTCCGAGTCGTTCCGCGACTTCCGAAACCTCCTCTTGGGCGACGAGCGCCTCGGGGCAGTCTGGGGCAAGGGCCTCCGTTCTCGCTCCGAGCTGTCCGAGGCGGAGCGAGCCCAGTTCGATGCTCTTCTCATGAACTTTCTTCGAGGCGTGGAGGTGAGCTTCTACCAGCAAGCCAACGGCTTGCTCGACGAAGACTTCTACAGAGGCTGGATCGACGAAGCACTGGTGATCTGGAATTTGCCAGGCCCGAGCGACTGGTGGTCGGAGAACTCCCAGTTCTTCAATCGCGAATTTCGTGCGGTCTGGGAGCGCCGTCTGACATGCCGTCGCAGCTGACGCCCAACGGCTCGTTCCGATCGACTCGTGGTACCCTGCTGGCGGCGGTCACCGTTTCTCAGTGCTGGCAGTCAGTGCTGTTGGGCGCATCGGAACCGCCGATCCGTGAGGCGGCTTCAGAGCGATCATCGTGATCTGGGAAACAGCTGGCGCGATCACTGAGATGCTGGACACCGCCAGCGTTGTCGAGTCTCACAGCCGATTCGTTCGATCTCGGGAGACCAATCAGCATTGCCACGGTGAAGCTTCGCGGGTAGCTGTATTCTGAAAAGCTCAGAACTCGCACCAAGCGAGAGGTACGACCGAACCATGGCCGTAAACGCCCCTGAACTCGTGGCCGAGCGCTTCGGCGAAGTCGAGTTGCTCACGATCAACCGGCCGCTGGCCCGCAATGCGCTCACCTACGAAACGTATCGGCTCCTCGAAGAAGCGGTGCGCAACTCGAACGCCCGGTGCCTCGTCATCACGGGCGCCGATCCGGCCTTCTGCTCCGGCGACGACATCAAGCAGATCATGGCGAATGAGAAAGGCTCGCCCATCGACACTCTTGAACGCAAGCCGCGCCTGACACCGGCCGCGGATGCCCTGCTCCATACCGACATCCCGGTCATCGCGGCGGTGAACGGCGCAGCCGTTGGCTGGGGGATGGAGCTTTCCCTCCTGGCCGACATCCGCGTGGCGTCGGAACGAGCTCGCTTCGGAGAGCTTTTCGTGATGCGCGGACTCTGCTGCGATGTTCCCGGGCTCGCCAGGCTCGCCGGCGCGGTCGGACGCGAGAAGGCGGCCGAGCTGCTCTTTACAGGCGAGATCATCGATGCGCGAGAAGCACAGCGCGTCGGGCTCGTGTCGCGCGTCACTCCCCACGAAAAGTTGTTGCCCACCACCCTCGAACTCGCCCAGAGGATCGCAAACAATGCCCCGCTCGCTGTGCAGCGCCTGAAATCCGGATTGCGCGAGGCCCTCGACCCCGATTGGCACGCACTGGGAGCGTGGGTCAGTACTTGCCTCGCGGAGCTCTTCCGCACGGAAGACCACCGCGAAGGCGTCCGCGCGTTCCTAGAGAAGCGACCGCCGAGCTATCGCGGGCGCTAGCCCGCCGTAGCCTTCCCAGCACTGGCCAGTTCGCGGGGCAGCCGCCCAACAAGGCGTGGAACCGGACCTGGAATAGCGCGATACAAATCACCGCTGTACCGTTCTGGCATCAACCTTTTCAGGCTCAGCGCAGTCGGGTCGCGGTATTCCACGTCGGTTGACGCCGAGCCGTTGGGCAGCCGCGCGGAGTTCATCATGACGATCGAGCTCGCCGAATCCGACGTAGACATACTCGCCTGCTTTCGGGTGATGCAACATCTCCGCGATCTCGGGGATGCGACAGCCTTTCTACGCCGTGTGCGCTCGCAGCAACTCTCGGGCTACCAACTAGCGGCGCTCCGAGATGAAGGCGGGCCAGTAGCCGTAGCCGGATTCCGGCTTGGCGAGAACCTCGCGTGGGGTCGCCACCTCTACGTTGATGATCTCGTCACTCTTCCAGAGGGTCGTTCCCGCGGGTATGGAGCCGCCCTTCTCTCATGGCTCGCCGAGTTCGGGCGTACTCGAGGTGCCGGTCAGCTTCACCTGGACTCTGGGAAGCAGCGTGTAGAAGCTCATCGCTTCTACGCGCGCGAGGGGCTCGAGGCGTCCGGCATCCACTTCAAACGGTCCTTGTAGGTGGGCGGCGGCCTGACGAGGCGCCGCAGCTGCCGGGGCCACGCCTTGCCGTAGCGCGCGTGGTAGCCTCGGAGACATCGATGCCGGGTGCGTCGGCGGGGGCCTGCGTCGGACCCGCAGCCGAGCGCCCAGTCCGCCGGGCGGCGCAAGATGCGACGGTGGTGGATGGTGATCCTTGTTCTCGTCGTGGGCGCTGGCTACTGCTCATTTCGCCCGGTTTGCATTGCACTCTCCAGCGATGACCTTGCTCACTTCAACGTCCCCATCGAGCAACGTAAGGATCGGGACTTCTACCTCCCCGTATTCCAGCAGCGTGATGGTCAGTGGTACCAATGCAAGACCTGGCTCTCGCGCAAGCTCTTCTTCTAGGGGCCACCCGGTGCGATGGGTTCTCACCTTTCTTGGCTGGTTCATCTCGGTAGGACTCCTCGCACCGGTGTGTTTTTCCGCTGTGATCGGGCTTGCGGGACCACACGGCGGGATCCTGCCGTCCTACCTCCAGCCGTTTGTTCTCGTCGTTGGCTGGGCCTTGCTGCTCATCGTTCCAGTATGCGTCGCACGAGCTGTCTGGCGGCGTGCAAGCCGCCAGGGTTCAGAACGCGCCGCCTAGAAAGCCGTTGTGGCAGACGTGCTCGCGCTGAGCCGTCCTGATCATGGTAGAATCGCGCCATTCCAAGTGTTCCAGGGCGCGTAGCCAGGTCGCCGCACGCCGCTGAACGCCGATCCGTTAGGCAGCGCGGCCGCGAAGGACTCCACAGATGGACACCGAAGCCAAGGACGGCGCGGCCGTACGGGTGCCGCCGCCCCTGGTCTACATTGCGGCAGTGGTCGCGGGCATCGGACTTCAGTTCATTTGGCCCGTGCCCATCGGGCGGGCAGGAGGTGCCCGCGTCGCGCTGGGGTTGTTGATTGCCCTCCTTGGCGTCCCGCTTGTGGTCGGAGCCTTCAGGCTCTTCCGCAAGACGGGCCAAGATCCCAAGCCTTGGCTCGCCACACCCGAAATCATCAGAAGCGGTGTCTACCGCTTCACGCGCAATCCGATGTACGTGGGTCTCGCCCTGCTCCAGTCAGCCATCGGCCTCGGCATGGGAAACCTCTGGATCCTGTTGCTGGTTCCTCTCGCTTGTGTGGTCGTTCAAACCACGGCCATCCGTCACGAAGAGGCCTACCTCGAGCGCAAGTTCGGCGACGCCTACCTCGACTACAAGAGGTCCGTACGTCGCTGGCTCTAGGAAGCGCCATGGTTTCTCGCTGGGCGTGGAGTGGCTCGAGCGGAGGTGCGCGCTGCCTGACAAGACGCTGCAGCGGATCAGCAACTGCTGGAGCCAATTGACCCTCCGGACCCCCTGGCGGCATACTGTGTCAGTTGAGTCGGCTCCGGTCGGCGCTGTTGCTGGTCGTATGAACGCCTGATCCGTCAGGCCGCAGCGCGGAAGTCTATGACAAGCGTGCGAATTCGATTCCTCGGGAGCGGAGACGCGTTCGGTAGCGGCGGTCGCCTGCAAACGTGCATCCTCGCCGAGTCGAATGGGTCCTCCTGTCTCGTCGACTGCGGTGCGTCGTCGCTCATCGCGCTCAAGGGAGCAAGGGTCGACCCCAACGATATTGGTACCGTCCTCATCAGCCACCTCCACGGAGATCACTTCGGTGGGCTTCCATTCCTGATTCTCGACGGGCAATTCCGCGGTCGTTCCAATCACCTTCGGGTCGTCGGTCCCCCAGGGCTCAAGGCTCGCGTAACCGAGGCGATGGAGGTCTTCTTCCCCGGCTCGTCACGCGCGCAACGGAAGTTCGAAGTCCGATTCCAGGAGCTTCCCGAGGGGGTTCCCGCCTCGGTAGGAACGCTTCGCGTAACCCCCTACGAAGTCCTTCACGCGTGCGGTGCACCTCCCTACGCTCTTCGGGTCGAGATCGATGGTCGAGTCGTCGCGTACTCGGGCGATACGGAGTGGACGGATCGCTTGGTTGCAGCCGCCTCCGGGGCGGATCTCTTCATCTGCGAGTCGTACTTCTACGAGAAGCAGGTCCCCTTTCACCTCGACTATTCAACATTCATGCGACACCGCTCGGAACTCGACTGCAAACGCATCGTGCTCACGCACATGAGCTCCGACATGCTCTCGCGCCTACCCGAGTTGGAGGTCCAGGCCGCGCACGATGGCCTCGAGATCATCCTTTGAGCCGCTGTTGGCTGCGGCCCAACAAGACGTTGCAGCGGACACCAGGCAGCGCGGATCGATCCATCCGTGGTAGTGCCCTGACACGGGACGTCACTGCCCTGCGCTGACCGTCGGCGCTGCTTGGTGCAACTGAGGCCCGATCCGTTCGCCGGCAACATGCGAATTCAAGCCCCCTGCCAGGATCGCCGATCCATTCAACATGGATTCATTGCCTGTCACACTGATCCTCCTCCTCCTCCTCCTCGTGCCCACGATACCGATCGTCCTCTCGCTTCGGATCGTCCCCGAGGCTCAGCGGTGTGTCGTCTTCAGGCTCGGTCGGTTTCACCGTATTCTGCAACCGGGACTTCGGTGGGTGCTGCCGGGAACCGACCATGTTCGGCGCGTCGAACTGAACATCGCGGTTCCCGGCTGGCAATCGCTCCCTGAGCCCGAGCTCCAGTCGAGGCTTCAGCATCTCGCCGAAACCGGCCAGCTGCCACTGCCGACCGCCTAGTGGGTCAACGGTCGACAAGGCATTGCAGATGGCACCACACAGTGCGGTCCCACCGATCTGTTGTCGTGCATTTTCAGCGGGCGTTGCCGCGTCAGCGCTGACGCTCAGCGCTGTTGGCCGCCGCTGAGCGCCCGGTTCATCAGGTGGCATATCCTTGCAGCTCGTGAAGCTGTTGCTCGAGGGTTGCGATCCGTTGGCGGAGGCCTGCGACCTCCACCGAAGAGACCAGCTGCGGAATGTGCTGGCGGCAGTTCTTGTCCCACGCATCCACGTGAAACAGTATTGCCCTCTCCGAGTTGCCAGGCGCCTCGGCCCTCAGCTGAGCGACGAGATCCCGGGAGCCTTCGTCGAACGACGCCGTGCCCCAGAACTTGATGCGAGTCGCAGTCGAATAGTCCATCAGAAACAAGAAGGCCTGTGGGTTCTCGGATAGATTGCCGATCGAGATGTACTGCCGATTGCCCGGATAATCCGCAAAGGCGATCGTCTTCTCGTCCATCACCTTGAGGAAACCCTCCGGTCCGCCGCGGTGCTGAATGTAGGGCCTTCCCTGCACACTAGCCGTACCAAGGTATGCCGAAGTCCTGGTCGCAATGAACTGGGCGACTTCCGGAGTAATCTGACGAGCAAAGCCTCGGGTACCAGACCACCGTTCATAGCTGTCCCGTGAGCCCAGCCGCGTCTGCTGCGCCTTCACCGCCGCTGAAAAAGCGATCTCCGTCGACATCTCCGTCAAGACACGCCCTCCTCCGGATTCGTGTGCTTCGATGCCAGAACCAAGCCTCGGTTGCAGTGCGAGCTGCAGGATCGAGCGTCGCAAGAACCGGGCAAGGCATACGCTGCCGCCCAACGAGCGGTCGACGCTTCCCGGCCTCGGCTCGCCGTTCTCCATCTGTGGTACCCTCGCGCGGCATGACCGAGCCGTTCCAGCTGCGCGATCAGCCTGTGACAGGCAGCGTGGGCGCGAGCGCTCGAGCGGCGCGAAAGCCATCATGACGGTGCGCGCAACACTGCAGCGGGCGATTCGGCCGAGCACCACGCGTAGCACCGTGGCCCTCTGGGCGAAGTCTCTGCTCAACGCCGTGCTCTTCTTCGGCATCTTCATGCTCGCGCTTCCTGGGCTCGCTCATCATCTCCTCCCCATGGGGCTCCCGCTTCCCCCGCCCCTACGAACCTGGATCGCCGGCGTGCTCGCGATCGTCGGTGTCGGGGCCTGGATTGCGTGTCTCGACACGTTCAGCCGCCGCGGCCGTGGTACACCGCTGCCGGCCGACGCTCCGCGTCACCTCGTCACCCAGAGGCTGTTCCGCCACATGCGAAACCCGATCATGGCTGCGGAGCTCGCGGTGATTTGGGCCGAGGCGCTGTACCTCGCGAGCGTGGGTGCCGTCGTCTATGCCACGCTGATCACCGTTGGGGCCCATTGGCTGGTGGTCCACATCGAGGAGCCCGAGCTCCGCAGACGTTTCGGCCAGAGCTATGCGGAGTACTGTCGCAAGGTGCCTCGTTGGCTTCCCAGGCTCAGCCGGCGGACCTGACCCGAACTCCAGACGGGCGCCGTCCGCTCGTCGGACACTGCGGAGGGGTGTCCCCGGCTGATCGCACACCCACTCTCGAACGAGGCGTTAGAATCTGTCTGGTGCGTGCACGAACAATCGGGAGGATGTCATGAGTACGATTCGGAAGCCGGCCGAGCGATTCTTCGAAGCGTGCGAGACCGGGAAGGGATGGCAGGTGTGCAAACAGGATTGCCGCTCGGACGCGACGTTTGCCGCCCAGGCCGAGGCTCTGGCCGGGATCGATACGTTGGCGGCCTACACCGAGTGGATGAAGAATCTCCTCACACCGATCCCTGACGGTCGCTATGAGTTGCGTTCGTTTGCCGTGGATGAAGAGCGGAACACCGTCATCGCCTTTGGCGTATTTCGAGGCACGCACACCGGTCAGGGAGGACCGGTCTCGCCTACGGGAAAGAGTCTGGAGGCCGATTACGTCTACGTGATGGAGTTCGACGGCGACAAGATCAGACACATGACGAAGATCTGGAACGATGGGATCAGTATGACGCAGCTGGGATGGGTGTAGTGCGCGACCCCGGCCCACGCGCTCCAACAGCCGCCCAACGAGGCACTGCAGCTAGATTGAACTCGTGTCGCTCCATGCTCTGATGCCACGAACATCTACGCCCATCGGGCTGTGGCTCGACGAACGGTCCCCGGACCTGCCCCGAGTTCTACTCGAGAGCGGGGATGAGCGCGACCAACTTCTCGAGATCGACGATCGGATATCGCACTGCCTGTTCCCGGGCGGCGTCCGATTCTTCCGGGGCGAAGGTCTCGACCGCTGGCTCAATGGCTGAAGGCTCGCCTCCGTGATGGCCTGGACTGCACGGGGGGTCTCCCGCTGATGCTCCGCGCCGCGTGGCCCTTCTTCATCCAGCGCGTGCCAATCGTCCGCCGCCTGCTGGAGATCGCAGATGACGGACTCGCCCTGCAAGAATCGAAGCGGAGGCTCTAACGCCAGTTCGTTTCACGCCTGAACGGTGGCCCGTTTCCCCTTGGGCGCACAGCGCCGTCGCTCCCCGACCTGGCGGCCTTACCGCAGCTCGCACTCTTCTACCTGACGGGGCTTCGCGGAAGCGGGGACATCCTCGGCCATCCGGAAATACGGTCCTGGCTGGGCCGCACGGCGCCCTCCGTCTCTGGTGCCCCTCGACTGGTGCCCGCGGTCGTGCGGACGCGCGAGCTCCCGTAGGGCGCGCGATTGGCGGAAGCGTTCGTGCGACGTTGGCCAGCGCGCCGCCCAACCAGCGGTTGCGGCGAACCCGCAACAGCCCGGTCCGATTGACCACGGTTGCCTTCTGACGGCATACTGAGTCAGCCGTATCGGCTCCAGTCGGCGCGGTTGCTGGCCGCTGAACGCCGATCCGTCAGGCGGCAGGCAAATCGAGGAGAAACGCGTGGCAGACTCTGTTCTGGCCGTCGGAGAGAAGCTTCACATCATGACCCGGCGGCTCTTCGCGGATGACGTTCACCCACACTTCGTCGGAGAGATCTCCGCCGTTGCCGGCCCGCTCTTCCGCGCCCTGGGTTACTCGTTCGTCTTCGACTCGGGAACGAACTCCTATGTCAAGCATCCCGAGGCTCGCACCCGGCTGTTCTCACTCTCCGATGCCGGCTACATCATCAACGTCATCCCTCGAGAGGTGGACCTGGACTCGCTTCAGTACCGCATTGTCGCCGGGCGGCTTGCGATCACTGACGGCTGCGGCTTCTGCCTCGAGATCAACGAGTTTGGTCAGTCGAACTAGCGTGCCACCCGACAAGGCGCTGCAGCTGCCGGCATCTCCATGAAGCTCGACGTACTCGCGGACCTCGATCATCTTCTCATGATCAACTTCTCGGCTCCTGCGAAGAAGCTGGAGCCTCTCGCGCCGCACCCGATGCGCCTCCTCGAACGGGACGGCCGTGGCTTTCCCTCGATTGTTCTCCCACGGATCGAGAATCTTCGACCCTCGAGAATTGGCTTCCCCCGAGTAGACTACGAGCTCTTCGGGCTTCGTCTTCTCGTGGAGTACGAATCCCTGAGACTTGGAGCCATGAAGGGCATCTACTTCCAGCGACTCATCATGGATCCGAACAGCATCCGCATGGCTGCCAACGTCCTCACACCATTTGCCTTCGAGCGTGGGCACATTCACAAGAAGCATCACGCCGATGGATCCATCGAAGCCTCGGCTGTCTTCGCATCGGGTGAAACGGCCATACGCGCCACGGCCCGACCGGCTCATCAGTTCCCGAGCGCTTTGCCCCCGGGCTCCTGTTTCTCGGGCGCGGACGAGGCGTTGGCACCGTACAACGACATCGCATTCGGTTTCCTTCCCGGTTCCCGCGGAAACATGCACATCCTTCAGATCGCGGAGCCCCACCCGAATTACGTGGCCTGGCCGTTCTGTCACCTCGAGCTCTCGGCGCGCTCGCTCGGTCTGGGCCCGTTCCTCGCTGCATTGGAGCTCGTGCTCGAGCCTTGTTATTTCGTCGGAAGGCTTCCGCGCTACTGGCGTTGGCTCGCCTCCGAGGCGCGTGTATCCCCGCCGTTGCAGCCAGCGGCGGTGTAGTCGGGGCGAACTTCGGTGGTGCGTTCATCGACCCACGCAAGGCAGGAAGCCGGGACATTCTCGCGAGGATGTCCGCAAGATACTTGGGGGAGAACACGCTGCGTGCATTCCGCGAAATCGAAGCGGTCGCGGCACGCATTCCGCCAGCTGCGTTCAATGGACCGGCGTGGCGCTCCACGGTCGCCAGCAGAGCTCGGCCTTCCACCGGGGGAGTGACAATCGGTGGTCGACCGCTGCCGATTGCACGGATCTCTCGAGAAATGGGGCATGGTAGAACCGCGTCAATCCGAGGCGCCCACTCCGTTGCCGGCCGCGGAACGTCGAACCGTTTGGCAGCGCCATCGGGCGCTCGTGAACCGGGAAGCGAGGGGTGCTCTCGCAGAGCTCCTCGGAGCGCTGGGCGTAATCGTGACGCTCGTGTATCTGGCGGTTCCAATTCGCCAGAACGCCGCGTCCAATCGCAAGGGCGCGCTCCAGAACGTCACTACACAGGATGCTGACTTCCTGGCCGTGGTCAGCGGCAATTCCGCGCTAGCCGACATCTTCCTCAGGGGTAGCGTGCGCTTCGAGGCGTTGACTCCCGAGGAGCGGTTTCGCTTCGCGTTT
>Ga0055481_10000919_pt1 | contig 10219 bp, 8 predicted proteins | sample Muzzi_PWC_D2_FD_57936 | JGI IMG/M metagenome (GOLD analysis project Ga0055481, IMG submission 57936) | Wetland microbial communities from San Francisco Bay, California, USA, that impact long-term carbon sequestration - Muzzi_PWC_D2 | ecosystem: Environmental > Aquatic > Marine > Wetlands ... | reverse complement strand
AGTGTCTTCTCCTGGAGCTGTCGCCGGACGATGTGGCCTCGCCGCCCTCCTCGCCCGTGTTTCTGGCGAGCGACGATTGGCTCGGTCGTATCCTCCGCCGCCTCTCTTCCGCCGTGGCGTCCGAGGCCCCGGATACGGATGCCCTGGTGACCGAGCTCCTGGCGCAGATCGATCGCCGCCGCCTGCTTTCGCATCGGCGGGCGGCTCGTCCGCCGGCGTGGCTCATGACGGTGCGCGAGCGCCTGCACGACGAGCCATCCCCTCCACCCCTCATCACCCTCGCCCGGGACGCCGGCGTTCACCGGGTGCATCTGGCCCGGGCATTCCGTGATCACTTCGGCGAGACGCTCGGCGAATACCTCCGGAGGCGCCGATTGGATCGTGCCCGCGGACTCCTGGCCGACGGCTCTCTCTCCCTCAGCCAGGTGGCTCACCTGGCAGGCTACGCCGACCAGAGCCACCTAACGCGCGCGATCCGCCAGGCGATGGGAACGACGCCCGCCCGCCTCCGGGGGGCGAGGATGTTACCCCCGTTCAAGACCCCCCAACGCGACACCGTATAGGTTCCTTCGGACACTTCCGAAAAAGGAACACCGATGTCCTTCGCGCGCCTCCGGGTGACCGTTGCTGCCATATTCCTCCTCGTCCCCGTTGCGGTGCCGGCGCAGGGGCGGCTTGCCCCCACCGAGGTCTTGGCCTGGCGGGCTGATCTCGACACTCTCGGCACGGCACTCCGCCGGATCCATCCGGATCCCTTCACGCAGATTTCCGAGGGCACGTTCGATTCCGCCGTTGCATCGTTCGCGGCGCGGCTCCCGCGGCTCCGTCGGACCCAGGCGCTGGTGGAGTTGGCCAAGCTCGTCGCGTTGATCCGAGATGGTCACACGACGCTAGCGATCGGATTCGATCCGGCCCTGAAGCTCCGCTACTACCCGCTGGAACTCTACTGGTTCGACGACGGGATCTTCGTCCGGAAGGCCGCGCCCGAGTATCGCCGCCTGGTCGGCGCCAAGGTGCTGCGCATCGGAAACACCTCAATCGAGGAGGCCGTGACGGCGATCGCACCGACGATCTCGCACGAGAACGAGTGGTGGGTCAGGGCTTGGGCGCCCTTTCGATTGATGATCCCGGAGTTGCTGGACGGTCTCGGGCTGGTGCGTGACATGGAGCGGTTGCCGCTGGTGGTGGAGAAGGGGGGCCGCCGGGATACGGTCATCGTTGCCCCCGCGGGGGAATTGGGGACGATCCAACACGGCCCCGATCCGATTTCGACAGAGGGATGGGCCGACATGCGCGACGCCACCACGACGCCGCTGTGGCTCCGCAACACCGACCGGCCGTACTGGATGGAGTACCTCCCGAAGGAGCGCTTGGTCTACGTCGGGTACAACGCGATTGCCTCGGCGCCGGCGGGGCACGGCGAGTCCAACGCGGCCTTTTGGAATCGGGTCCTGGCCTTTGCGGACACCGTCCCGGTGGACCGCTTCGTCATCGACCTCCGCCACAACAGTGGTGGGAACGGATTCCTGAATCGCACGTTGGTGCGGGGCCTCCTCCAGCGCCCGGCGATCGATCGCCCTGACGTGCTGTATGTCCTGATCGGCCGCCGCACGTTCTCCGCCGCAGTCAATCTCATGAACGACCTCGAGTACCTAAGCGAGGCCACCTACGTCGGAGAGCCCACCGGGATGCGCCCCGTCGCGTTCGGCGATCACCTGCGGGTCAGACTCCCCAACTCCGGCGTCACGGTGTTGATCTCCTCTCTGCTGCACCAGAATTACAACCCCCACGAGAGCCGGGCCTTCATCCCTCCCGACATCTATGCTCCCTTGACGTCGGACGACTACCGCGCCGGACGTGATCCGGTCCTCGACGCCGTGCGCAAGGCTCACGAGGAGGTCCCGCTGGCGCACCGGATGGGGGAGGCGATCGCGACCGGCGATTCCACGAGGGCCGCTCAGATGCTCCACGAGGCGATCAACGCGGTCGCCAACCGGTTCCGGTCCTTCGAGCCGGAGGTGAACTCGCTGGGCTACGGGTTCCTGAGCGGCGGCAAGATGGAGGAAGCGATCACCGCCTTCCGGATCAACGCGCTGTTCTACCCCGGCTCGGCCAACGCCTTCGACTCGCTCGGCGAGGCCCTTGCGGCCGCGGGGCGACGGGAGGAGGCGATCGCGGCGTATCGGAAGGCGCTCGCGCTGAATCCGGAGTTCGTGCCGTCGCGGGAGGGGTTGGCGCGGCTACAGTAGGCGGAGGTAGCGGAGGCAGCACGACGAATCGGGCGCTCTCCGCGCGCCCCAGCGGCTCAAGCTGCCAAAGGGACTCCCTCGCGCCAATCGGACCGCCGAGTACCGCTCTTACCGCCCGCACCCTCCGCGACTGACGTCGCGGCTTGGCAGCGCCTCGCTCTGCGACGCGTCGATCGAGTATCACATAGGACAACTCCGCTACGCCCATTGCCACCCAGTCCCACCTGCTCCCGCCCCTACCGGCGTCCCCGCCCGAGGATATCTTCCTCCGCCTACCCGTCCCGGAGGCCCGATGTCCAGCCGAGTTGCTCGTGGGTTCCTCGCCGTCCTCGCGGTGGCGCCGACCGTCGCCGCTGCGCAGAGCGCGACGCCTCCGGCCACCGACCCGATCTCACTCGCAGTCCTCCCGCTTCCCGACTCGGTCCGGTCGACTGCCACCGTCCTGGGCTACCGGGGGGATGAGATGGTCACGCTTCGACAGGGTACCGGTGACTTCGTGTGCCTGGCGGACCAGCCGGGGAACGACCGTTTCCATGTAGCGTGCTACCACAAGTTGCTCGAGCCGTTCATGGCGCGCGGCCGAGCGCTCCGGAAAAAGGGGATCGACGGGCACCCCAACCTCGAGAAGCGCTGGGAGGAGATCGACGCCGGCACATTGGCGATGCCGCGCCATCCCGTGACGATGCACCAGCTCTTCGGACGGGACACGGCGGCCGTCGCCGCCGGCGACCTCTCCAAGCTGACCCGCCTCACGGTGATTTACATGGCCTACGCCACCGCGGAGGACACCGGCCTCCCGGCCAGCCCGGGCGGGGGGATCCCCTGGATGATGTACTCGGGGAAGCCGACGGCCCATGTGATGATTTCGAACTAGGCGCCGCGGGGCCTGGAGCGCGCCGGCCGACGCCCCAGTCCCCCGGCACCGGTCGAGGGATGGATGCGGCGGGCGGGTGCGCGACTCGTGGGAGACCGTCGCGTCCGCGACGACAGCCGCGACGAGCCCCGTCCCGGGAGCCGAATCACCTCGGGGGAGGGGAGGTGGCGTCGCAGCCCGGGGTGCCTTCCGGCGTTCGCAAGGTTTGGCGGCGCGGTGGTCTGTGCGCTACTCCTGGAAGCGGGGGTGGCCGGTCCCGCGAGGGAGCCTGGATGCGCGGCCAGGCTCGAATTCACCGCTCCGGCGACCGGCGTCGCTGCGTGTCACGACCGGCTGCGCTCCTCACCCCCCGCGCCCGCCGCCTCTCGCGGGGCCATCCGTCGTGCGTTGGTCCCTCCCGAGCCTCCGCTCGCTCGAGTCGCGCCTACTCCTCCCGCAACGCCATCATCGGATCGGCCGATGCCGCCCGCCACGCGGGCACGAATGACGCGATCAGCCCCACGGCTAGAAGGAGCGCGGCACTCCCGACATAGATCGACGGGTCGCGGAGGCTCACGGCGAACACCAGACTCTCGAGCATCCGGGTGGCGAACAATGCCGTGACCACACCGATCCCCCCGCCGAACGCGGCGATCAGCGCCGCCCCGCGAAGGATGGCGCCCAGCATCTGGCCGGGTTGGGCACCAAGGGCCATGCGAATCCCGATCTCCCGAGAGCGGCGAGCCACCGAGAAGGCGAGCACCCCGTAGACGCCGACGGCGGAGATGACCAGGGCCACGACCGCAAAGAGACCGACCAGCACGGTCACGAATCGCTCCGTCGCCACCCCCCGGCTCCGTGATTCCGCCAGGGTTCGGACGCCGACGACCGGGACCGTCGCGTCGAGCTCCTGCACCACTCGGGTGACGCTCGAGGCCACGGCGCCGACCGGGAGGTCCGTCCGGAGGACGACGTCGGCTTGTCGAATCGTCCCGATGGCCCACGTGTCCGGGACCTGCGCCTGGGGGAGGTACAATTGGGGGCGGGGATCGATGGCCAGGTCCACCTGGTGCACATCGCCCACGACTCCGACGATGGTCACCGGCGGCCAGTCCGTCGGTGCAAAGAGGAGGTGGATCTCCTTCCCGACCGGATCCTCTCCCGGGAAATAGCTGGTGGCGGCCGTTTCGTTGATCACCGCCACCAGGGGGCTCCCCATCCGATCGCCGGCACCGAACTCGCGCCCGCGGAGGAGGGGGATGGTCACATTGCGAAAGTATCCCGGGGTGGCCCATTGGTAACTCACCGAGGGGGTCTGCTCGTGGGTGGTGATCGGCCGGCCGATCACCGTGAATCCCTCCGTGCCGACACTGCTCCGGAGCGGGAGCCCGCGGACGGCAGACACGGCCTCCACCCCGGGGATCGCGGCGAGCCCGTCCAACAGGCGGTCGAAGAACCCCACGATCGCGTCGCGCTCGGGGTATTGGTCTTCAGTGAGGGCGATGAAGAAGGCGACCTTCCTGTCGACCTCCAGGCCAGGGTCCACGGCTTGCAGCTTGAGGAAGCTCTTGAGAAGGAGGCCCGAGCCGATCAGCAAGACGACCGCGAACGCCATCTGCACCACGACCAGGCCGTTGAGCGCCCGGCGGGACTCCCGGCCCCCGCTCCCGCTCCGGCCGCCGTCAGTGAGCGCGGCCCGAACGTCGCTCTTCCCTGCCTGGAGCCCCGGAAGCGCACCGAAGAGAAGCCCGGTCACGACGCTGGCCCCCGCCGTGAACGCCACGACCCGCCAGTCGAGGGACACCTCCCCGATTCGGGGGATGACTCCCGGCGCCAGCGACCGCATGAGCCGCACCCCCATGGTGGCGAGGAGGAGTCCGAGTCCCCCGCCCGCTCCCGCGAGCACCACGCTTTCAGTCAACAACTGACGGACGAGATCGGAGCGCCGCGCGCCGAGGGCGGTGCGGATCCCCATCTCCCGGCCGCGGACCTCCCCGCGGGCCAAGAGGAGGTTGGCGACGTTGGCCGCTGCCAAGAGGAGCACCAGGCCCACGGCGCCCAGCAGCGCCCACATCATCGGCCGGACGTTGGCGAAGAGGAAGTCATGGAGGGGGACCAGTACCAGCGGGTGCTGTTGCGGATCGTTGGCATGGCCCCCGGCGAACTCCTCCTCCCACCGGACCAGCAGCGATCGAAGCTCCACTCGGGCAGATTCCATCGTGGCGCCGGGCGCCAACCGCCCCACCCCGCGAAAATTGTGGCCCGACCGGTTGGTGATCTGCCCCCGGTCGAAGGTCAGCGGGAGGTAGAAACTGTAGGCCCCGCTGGGGGTCGTGAAGTCGGGCGGGAGGACCCCGATGATCTCGTACGTCGTCGCGTCCGCCGTCAGCGTCTGCCCCACGGCGTCCGGCGACGCACCGTAATGGCTGGTCCAGTACCCGTAGCCCAAGACGACGACGCCGGGCCCACCGACCCGGTCCTCTTCCGGCGAGAACGTGCGGCCCACTTCGGCGGTGGCGCCGAGCACATGGAATAGGCTGCGGGTCACCTGCGCCGCGATGCGCCGTTCTGCGGGTCCCGAACCCGTGACCGTCATCCCGTCCGTCCCGTAGAGCCCCACCTCGCGCATCTCCCTGGTCGCCGCCTGATAGTCGAGGTACTCGGCCGCCGAGAGCGGGAACCGCGGCCGACTATCCATCGGATAGGCGGTCCAGATCGTCACCAGTCTGCCGGCGTCGGGGTACGGGAGGGGGCGCAGGAGGACGCCGTTCACCACCGAGAAGATGGCGCTGTTGGCCCCGATCCCCAGCGCCAGCGTCAGGAGCGCGATGAGGGCGAAGGTCGGGTGGCGCTTCAGGGAGCGGACGGCGAGCCGGAAGTCGCGGCGGAGCGTGTCCATGGTCGAGGCCTTCGGAATGGGGTGGGCCGTCGGACCGCCCGGAGTGACGGCCCATGATCGGCGGAAGTGGGCAGCGGGGACGCTCACCAGGAGGTCGAGGACCGTCCGCCCCCAGAGGCGGACGAGCGCCAGTCCTCCCCTCGCCCGCGCCTCGGCCATCTCGTCGGCGAACATCCGGGCCATCGCCGGGCCGAAGCGGCGCCGAAAGCCGCGCGGATACAGCCACAGCAGCGTCCGGTACGCACGCGGCGCCGAGCGAGTGCTCACCGGCGTGACCGACCCTCGGCCGCCAGGGCTCGGACGCCGTCGTCCTCGACGAGGCCGGCGAGCCGGGCCGCTTCCGCCGCCAGCACGCGATGGCCCAGCGGAGTGATCCGATAGTAGCGCCGCCGCTCGTCGTCCTCGTCCGGATCGGGGCGATCCTCCGACTCCTCGATGAGCCCCTGCCCCATGAGCCGGGCCACGAGCCGGTAGAGGGTCCCCGGCTCGACGTCGATCCTCCCGCCGGTTCGTTTGGCCACCGCCTTCTTGATTCCATAGCCGTGGGACTCCCCCCCGTCGAGGACGAGTAAGGCATGGAATACCAATGGCTTGAGTGGGAGGAAGGCATCCGGGTTATCGGGCTGCGCCATGATTCGCCTCACGGAGAGCATGCATGCATTTTACACTGAGATGGCGAATCGGTCCATAGGGTTGCAGCCCCCGGCCCCGACCGCCGGCCCCCACCGCTTGACCCGACAGTCCACCGAGGTAGATCCGCCGCCGATCAACCACATGGTGAACTCGATGTCGACGCCGCGGTGCGCACGATGAGGCGGCACCAGAAGACATTCTCGGTCGCTCTCCAACACGAAAGTTTGGCGGGCGGCCGTTTGCGTTCAGGGCGCAATCGACGGCCGGCGAACGCCGGCGCGCCGACACGCCGGGAAGAGACAGACTCGGAGGAAGGCATGCAACAGCGTGGATGGTTCAGGGTCGCGCTCGTCGCGGCGAATCGACGGATTCCCCGCGGCCATCGAGGCACGGAAGACGGAGCTGGCGGAGACGTGGACCGCGATGAGCGAGAGCGTGCCCGGGATGCTGGATGCGATCACCAAGCGGGTGGTGGACCTCGGGAAGATGCGTCGGCTTCCGGCCGGCGTCACCAAGGAGAGCCTCGCGGCCGCCGGCGCGACGATCGACAGCAGCAAAGCCGCGTGGGCCGCCGCGGCCGAGGCCCATCAGGGTGGCAATATCGCGGAGGCCGTCCGGATGGGGACCTCGGTCAAGATGCAGGCGGCGGAGACGATGCGATCGCTGGGGATGGAGATGTGAGCGCGTGGGCGGTCTTCGGCGGTGGCGGGCGGGACGGGACAGCATAAGCGTCCGCCATCTGTGCGACGGAGGCCACTGCGTCGGCACGACGCGGCAGGCGTTGGTCGTAGGCGGCCGGCGATGCCGTCGTCCAAGGGGAGTGGCGCTGTTACCGCCTCCTAGCGACGGCTACCGCCCATTACCCCCTCTTTTCAAACTCCATCTTCCAATTGGTCTCCCACTCGTCGCTGCCGAGCTCGGCGTAGGCCTGTTCCCAGCGCGCCGTCGTGTCCGACATCCGAGACCAGATGAAGCGGAGGCGCACTTCGCGATCCTGGAAGGGCTCCTGTCCGTAGAACGTGCCGCCGTCGGGTCTCATCGCGCCCCCGGTCTGGGGGAGCAGCCGATGACCGACGTTGTCCATCCAGTAGAGTTCCCACTCCTCGACGTCCGGCCGGTACAGCCGCACGGTGGTGCCGCTGAAGGCCTTCCCGTTCCGCGTGGCGTCGAAGCGATCGACATTCCCCCAGCCCCGAAGCACCGGCCAGACGATCAGGCTGGCCGGCCATTCGTCCCATTCGTTGCTCCCCGCGAGGCGTTGGCGGAGCACGCTGTTCCTGACGTCCCAGCGGCCGAAGAGAAAATCGAAGCCACGGGCCCCCGCGGGCCGGTCGGGATCGAGGTCGGCGTCGGCCATCACGTCCCCGGAGGCGGCGGCCCCCGCCGACCGACAACTCACCGCCAGTATCCCGCCGGCCATGAGGCCCAGCGCATCGCGTCGTTGCATGAGATGTCCTCGCGTCGTGTCGCTCAATGCAAACGGTCCCGTCGGCCGAGGGGCAAGCCCGTGAGGCCCAACCGCGCAACGGCGGGGCCCATCCGTGCACAGGCGCCGTGATTGGGGAGCCAGCCTGCCTCCATCCCATCTTCTTCCAACCGTCGCGCCTTTCACGCCCGTCACACCCGCCCTCCCCACTCACTGCCCTCCGCTACCCCCGCTGTCCCCGCCTAAGGGGGCCCAGTCGTCCGCCGTGTCCGCCTCCTCGGGCCAGTTCCGCTTGCCACTCCATTCGTCGATCCCCACGGCGTAAACCGCCGTGCGGGAGAGGTCGCGCGACGAGATCGGGCGAAGCTCGATACCCGGGCGGAGGTCTGGGAAGTACTTGGCGATGAACCCCGCAAGCGCCGCGGTGGCGGACTCCTCGTCGGCGAGGACCCTCACCCGCCCGGCGACGGTAACGCTCTCGTATTGGACGCTCAGCTCGAGGGGTGCGTTGGAGGGGAGGAAGCGCCCGGCGCGGAAAATCGACACGGCTACCGACGCGCCGTCGGCGAGGGCGCGACGCAGCCGGCCATGCGGGCTCGAATGGAAGATCAATCGCTCGCGCGCCTCGTCGTACCAGAACGACGTGGGGAGGACATACGGCTCACCGTCGGCGATCGCCGCAACGTGACAGAACGGGCTCGTCCGGAGGAATGCCCGGACCCATTCGTCCTCGGCCACTGCCAAGTGGGCTCGGCGCTGGCGGGCGTGCCCGGGAGACGAGTCCGTCACGGCATGAGGAGTGGTCGGCGCAGGTAGTCGTCCACCACACGCCATGTTGCCGTCGTCGCCACCGGATCGTAACCCACCCCGCCGCCGTAGAGGGGCTGGGCAAACGCGTGTTGCGCCTTCGGGTAGACGTAGAGCTCCGCGCCTCGCGCCAGCGAGTCGAGCCGCGGGAGGAGGGCGAGCGCCGTCGCGAGCGCCCAAGAGTCCGCCGACCCGGTGGCCAGGAGAATCGGGCTGCGGATCCGCGCGAGGAGCGAGTCGGGATGCGCCTCCATCCCTCCGCCGTACAGGATTGCGGCGGCGACGATCCGATCGGGGTGAGCCAAGAGCAACCGAAAGGCCCAGTCCCCCCCGGCGCTGAACCCCACGGCCGCGATCCGCCGATTCGAGGCTCGGAGCGCCTCCAATCCGGCATCGAGGAGCGCCGCCACCTCGGCGGGATGCCGGCGGCCCAGGGCGGACATGAGCTGCCACGCCTCACGCGCCGTCGTGGACTCCTTCCCGCCATAGAGATCCACGGCCACGACGCGGTAGCCTTGCGCGGCAAAGCGGGCGACGCTCGATCGATAAAAGTCGGTAACGCCGAAGTAGTCGTGGACCAAGAGGAGGCCCGCCGGGGCATCGGTCGGGCCCGCCACGATGGCGCGAAGCGCCTCTCCGGTGGCGGCGGTGAGGGTCGTGTCCTGGGCGACCGCTTGAAGCGGCGGCGCAACCCCCAACGTGGCCGCGAGGGCGCCAAGCAGCGTCGTGCGTCTCATCCGGCTACCCTAGTCCTCGCCAGGAGCCGGGGCCAGATCCACTTCGGGCCGCGAGGAGAACCACCCGATCAGGCGGCTGCGAGACTCCGGATGGAGGCGGCGATCACCTCGGGCGAAAACCCCGCGTAGCCGAACAGAAGCCCGTGCCCTGGAGTCGGCCCTGCGTAGTAGGCCGAGAGGCGGGCCAGGTCGAGGCCGAGGCCTCGCCCCTTTTCCGCCAGATCGGCCTCGTCGTGCGGACGACGGCACAGGCCCGCGAGGTGGAGCCCGGCGCCGTCGCCGGCCACCGACATCCGGTCGGCAAGATGGCGATCGATGGCCTCGACGAGGGCGTCACGCCGCTCCCGGTACACCGACCGCATCCGCCGGAGGTGGGATTCGAAGTGGCCGGCGGCGATGAACTCGTGGAGGGCCAACTGGGCGGCGAGGGGCGGGTGCCCATCCATCAGCGCGCGGAGGCGGAGGAGCGGCACGACGGCACCGGCCGGCGCCACGAGGTAGGCCAACCGAATTGCCGGATAGAGCACCTTGGAAAAGGTCCCCACATATACCACCCGACCGTGGCGGTCTAGCCCCTGGAGCGCTTCGAGCGGCGGGCCCTCGTAGCGGAACTCT
>Ga0055481_10000915_pt1 | contig 10238 bp, 6 predicted proteins | sample Muzzi_PWC_D2_FD_57936 | JGI IMG/M metagenome (GOLD analysis project Ga0055481, IMG submission 57936) | Wetland microbial communities from San Francisco Bay, California, USA, that impact long-term carbon sequestration - Muzzi_PWC_D2 | ecosystem: Environmental > Aquatic > Marine > Wetlands ... | reverse complement strand
GCATACATCCACCGCGCGCGCTCAGGGCCGATAAACGGAATCGTGAGCTCGGTAACGTACTCATCGGCGTAGGCCCACAGCGGCTGGAAGTTTGCCACGGCATCCAGTTCGGCGAATCGCGGAATATCCGCCGGATCGAGCATTTGCACGTGGGCAATGTGGTGCCGGTTGCCACGCCGGCCATTCGCTCTGATTGCCGCCTCGATCGCATCCAGCGATTGCCGGACCGCAGCGTCGCCGATCGCATGAAAATGTACCTGAAAATCTGCGGCATCCAGCGCCGTGACGACCTGCTTGAGAAATTCCGGCTCGATCATGGGGATGCCGCGCGTGCCGCCGGGTACCAGGTAAGGCTCCAGCATCGCGGCCGTGTAATTCTCCATGACGCCGTCCTGATAAATCTTGACCGTAGTCGGTCGAAGGTACTCGCTGCCGGAATATTCCTGCCGCAGGCGTTGCAGGTCCTGTAGTTGCTCGAGTCCCCGGGCGCGGTCCCACAACAGTGATGCGACCACCCTGAGTTTCAGCTCGCCGAGTTTGTCGAGGGTCGCGTAGGCCTCGAGATCATCCGCAACGACATTCGCGTCCTGTATCGACGTGATGCCGTACTCGTGCAGCATGTCTTGCGCGTACTTCAGTCCCGCCAACCGTGATTCGAGTGATGTCGCAGGGATGTGCCGTGCGACGAGATCCATTGCGTGTTCCTGGAGACTGCCAATCAGCTCACCGCTCTGCGGGTCGCGATCGATAATGCCGCCCGAGGGATCGGGCGTATCCCGGGTGATGCCGGCGATCTCCAGCGCCTTGCTGTTGGCCCAGCCGGAGTGGCCGTCCGACGATGTCAGGTACACGGGCCGGTCCGGCACGAGTTCATCGATGATCAGCCTGCTCGGGGCACCGCCCGGCCCGAACACGGACATCAGCCAGCCGCCGCCCAGGATCCACGGGACGTCGGGGTTTTCCGCGGCGTAAGCCGAGATCGCGGCCCGATATTCCGCCAGGTCCTGGAGGCCGTTCAGATCGCAGGCGGCAGCCTCGATGCCGCCGGAAATAGGGTGAATGTGGCTGTCCTGGAAGGCGGGCAGGAGCATGCGGCCGCCGAGGTCAACCACGCTGGTGTCCGCACCTATGTATGCGTCGACCCCGGCATCGGTTCCGACGTAAGTGATCCGGCCGTCCCGTATTGCGACCGCCTCGGCCCACGACCTGGCGGCGTCAACGGTGTAGACACGCCCACCCAGGAGAACCGTGTCCGCGCCTGCCGTCGCCGCGGCCGGTTTCGGTGTGTCACAGGCGAGCAGGGAAGCAAGCGTTGCGGCGATGACCAAGAGGCTGGAAGATGAGATTCGCATTGCTGGCTTTCCCGGCGTATCAGCCGATTGTAGCGTGGCGGCGCGCCTGCCGTTTGCCGAGGATCGCGAGCTGCTCCGGCGGGATGTAGTCGAAGATGAACGTGATACGGTCTTCCTGGCCCTTGTTCATCACGCTGTGGTTCATCTGGTTGTTTATTTCATATGCCTTGCCGAGCTCGAAGCGGTGCGGGCGGCCGTCGATCATGAAACGTACGCGGCTGTTGGTCGTTATCGGTACGTGGATGCGATGGCCGATATGAAATGATGGATGCGTATCGGTATGCGGCGCGATCTTTCCGCCTGTGCGCAGCTTGGCGGCCATGGCGCGGATGATGGTGCCGCCCCTGGGATAGAACCGCTCGATAATGTCATGCATGACCGGAACAGCCACGTCCGCCAGGCGGTCCCAGCCCGGCTCCTTGCTGATTTCGAGTTCCGGCCAGACGTCGAGGTTCACGAATACGAGCACGACGGATTCAGTCTGGCGATGAACTTCGAACGTTTCCTGGCGATACTCGTCTTCGCGCCAGGCATCGGCATCGAGCGCCAGGATCGCGTCGGTCAGAGGCCTACTGTCGACCTTGCCCAGTTCGCGTAGACGTGTATCGATCAGCAATAGTCTGCTGACTACCTGAAGTTCTTTCTGAAGTGGATGCCCATCTGCCGCGGCCGGTTGACGCTGAGGCGCGTCTGCGCCCAGCGGTCGTTGTAGAACTCCTCGGCGTACTCGTCGGTCACGTTGTTGACGTACAGATCGGCGCTCCAGTCGTCTCCCTGCAGGCCGAAGCGCAGGTTGACCAGCGTATACGGCTCCTGGGTACGCACCGGCTGATCGAACTCGACCGACTGAACGCCCGCCAGGGAGCTGACGGATTCGCCGGTATGCGCGACACCGATGGCGAAACTGGGCTCCGCGCCGAAGATCCTCGAAGTGAAGTACTTCTCGATGTTGAGGCTGGCTTTCATGTCAGGCGTCAACGGCAGGCGCGTACCTTTCTCGGCAGATCTGTCGATCGGAGCGCCCTCGACCTCCAGGGTTCCGGACTTGGACAGCTCGGCATTGTTAACGCCCAGGTTGGCCGTAATCTCCACGGTATCGGTCGGCTTCCAGTTCAGGAATGCCTCGATGCCGTCCAGGGTCGCTTCGGGGAAGTTGACGATACCGAGCGTGAACAGGTTCGGTGTCGGGTCTTCGGCCTCGATCTGCATGTCTTCCCAGACCATCCGGTAGGCGGTGATGTTGAATTGCACACGCCCGTTGGCAAGTGTCGACTTGAAACCGACTTCCGTGTTCTTGACGAGGTCGGACTGGAACTCGTTGTACGGCGGCCGGCCGAAGATAGAGCGCCGTTTGGCCGCATTTGCGCCACCACGGCGAAATCCTTCGGAATAGGTGCCGTAGATCATCTTGGTTTCATCGAGGTCGTAGGCCAACGTGACTTTCGGTACGAAGCCAGTCTCGGAAGAGCTCGATGTCGTGTCCTGGTAGCAGAGGTCGCCACCCTTGAAGCCGCCCGGAACGGCCGCCTCACATTCGGACTCACGCCCGAGTGTCCGGTAATCGGCGAGTCCGCCAACCAGGGTGGCCTGTCGCAGTCGCCGGTCGATGTCGATGTCGTACCAGCGGCCGCCAACGGTTATGTGGAAGTTGTCGGTGACGTCGAAGCCCAGTTCGCCGAACAGGGCTACCTGCTTCAGCGTATCGTCGTAGACGCCGTCCCACCAGTTCGACGACGGCGCAACCGGGTAGGTGCAATCGTTGGCGTAGCTCGGGCCTGTGCCACAGTTATAGTAGAACGCCACGTAATTCAGGTAGAAGTGTGCGCCGCCGAAGTAATACGCCTGGTAGCCACCGTTGTAGTAGACAGGGAAGTAACCGATGACGCCACTGTCCGCGAGATCTTTTACGTTCGATGCGAAGTGCGCGTGACTTTCAGTCTTGTTGTAGAACGCACCGACGATGCCGGACCAGCGACTATCCGAACCACTGGGCGTCGCGACGCGCAACTCGACACTCGTGCGTTCCGACTCATCACGCTGAAATGCCTGCGCGCGTGGATCCTGACTGGGGTAATAATCGTAGATCGAAAAGCAGGGGTAGGCGGCGTAGAAGCAGTCGTACGGGTCAGCCTGGTCACTCCACTTGCCCGCATAACGTTCCTGCCAGCCGCTCAGATAGGTCGTTGCATCCGTGCGGAATCTGGTCTTGCGGTCCATATATGAGGTTGCGAGAGTGACTTCGGCGCTGCCCAGCGTTCCTTCGAGCGTCAGCGCGAGCTGATACCACTCGTCCTCGAAGTCTTCGGCCTCATAGCGCATCTGTTCCCACTCGCCGAGACTCTCGGCCGAGAGATATTTTTCCGGCAGGTCCGTGTCGCCGAACCCGTCTTCCTCAAGCTTCTGGTAGATCGCGCCAATGTCGACGGTCCAGGTTTCCGTCGGATTCCAGCGCAAAGACGCTCTGGCGCCGCTGGTCGTCGACGAATTGACGTCGCTCTCGACAAAATCCGAATTGTCGAACGTACCGACGCCGCCTCGCGGGTACATCTCCCCGACCGGGCTGTTGCCGAGGACATTGTCGATATAGCCGGCTTCTTCGGCCTGGAAGCCTACCAGGCGCAATGCCGCCTTGTTCCCGCCCAGCGGGACGTTGACCATCGCGGCAACATCGAAGCCTGTGTCGCCGTGTGAGACGGAGTTCGCACCGACATCGACCCAGGCATCAAACGCCGCGGGATCCGGCTTGTTCGTGATGATTCTCAGCGTGCCGCATTGCGATGCATCGCCGAACAGCGAACCCTGCGGGCCGCTCAGAGCCTCGACACGCGCGATGTCAACAAGGCGGGGGTCGGGGTTATAGCCGGCGACCGTGATCGGTTGCTCGTCCAGATAGATGGACGTCGTCGGGTTGTCGCTGAATGCGATACCCGATACCGCACAACCACGCATGATGACGTTGGAGCCGCCCGGATGCCGGGTGCCGAAAGACAAGGCGGGTATCCGCAGCGCGTAGTCCTCGAGCTGTTTGAAACCCTCGCGAACGATGTCGTCGCCGCCGAATGCAGCGATCGACATTGGTACGTCCTGAATGCTGGCTTCCCGCTTGGTGGCGGTAACGACGATTTCCTCGAGACCGGCTTCCTGTGCCTGTACAGCGGCGACCGGAATACCCGCACATGCGGCGGAAACTGCAACAGCGACGGATTTCCTCGAAAACTGCGGATACAGCGAATTCGTAGACATGCAACAACCCCCTATTGCAAAAATCGCTCGACCAGACCAGAGTCGTGATGTGCTCTGTTACTGATACTCCCAAATCCTAACCTAAACAGCATCATCTATCCACGCTTATTCGACGCACCCGCAGACATGATATTGATCGCCACATCTGTCGTGAGGGGCAGTCGTCAGGGTGAGAGCCACGGCGGTGTCTACCTTATCGACCTCGACAAACAACGCGTCGCTCAGCCCGTCGACTGGAACACGACCGATATCGACTGGCAGGGTCGCGGCTGGGATCGTGGTTTACGCGGCATCGCGTTCGACGGGGAGAAGATTTTCATCGCGGCCAGTGACGAATTATTCGTCTACGATCGCGACTTCAACAATATCGCTTCGTATCGATCGCCACATCTGAAACATTGCCACGAAATATTTCGCTACAAGCGGCGCCTGTACCTTACGTCCACCGGATATGACTCGATACTGGGCTTCGACCTCGATCAACTGAAATTCTCGTGGGGGCTCAACATCGGCAAAGTCACTGATGGTTTTCGGGCGATTCCGTTCATGCCCGGCGCGGTCGATGGTCCGCCACCGTCCAACGAACTGCATCTCAACAACGCGCATTGCACACGTGGCGGTCTCTTCATCAGCGGCATGCGAACCGGAGGGATGCTGCGCTATACGGGCAAACGCATCGAGAAAATCCTGACCTTGCCGCCCGGATGCCACAATGCGCAACCGTATCGCGACGGGATACTTTTCAACGACACGTCATCGGATCTCGTCAGGTTCGTGTCCGCCGACAAACAGCGCACTTTCAGAGTGCCGCAATACGATCCCGACCTGTTGACGCACACCGATCTGGATGACTCGAGAACTGCGCGCCAGGCGTTTGGCCGTGGCCTGTGTGATATCGGCAACGGCGTCGTTGCAGCAGGCTCATCGCCGTCGACTATCACGCTGCATGATTTCGAGTCTATGAAGACTACGCTCAGCATCAATCTGACGATGGATATCCGCAACGCCATTCATGGCCTCGAGGTCTGGCCTTTTAACGATTGATGTACTCGTATTGCTCGTAGCGGCCCAGGATCGGGCTCAGTACCTCGATGAGTTCACCGAGATTCTTCTCGTGGTTGCGCCAGAAGTGCACGGACCCGGTATAGACGGGTTGGCGCACCTGCTCCGAACTCGCCGTACGTACGGGGCGATCCGTTTCGTGATAGTTCAGGCAAGCATCCTCCCAGGGCAGCTCGCAGTAGTCGAGAAGGCGCCGCACCTGATTCTCGAAATCGGTGACCACCTCTTCGTACTGGACCGTGAGCACGCGGCCGGGCAGCACTTCGTGCCAGTGGTCCATCATGCGCTGGTACTCCAGGAAGTATTCACCGATGTCCGTGAGGTCGTAGGTGAACGGCTGGCCCTGGCCGAATAGCTGGCGGAAATTGCTAAGGCAGGAATCGAGAGGATAGCGCCTCGCGTCGATGATCCTGGCATTCGGCAGGATCAGGTGAATGAAGCCGACAGCCGGGAAGTTGTTCGGCATCTTGTCGATGAAGCGCGGTGCACCTTCGACGCGATGCAACTCGGCCGCGTCGACGTAATCCTGGCCCAGCGACTTGAAATGCGGCTCGCCCAGTTCCCGCACGGCCTGGGGATAGTTGATGCCGTCGACCCGATTCTTGCTGAGCGAGTGTTCAGCGCGGCGTATGTACGGCAGCTCGGCCGTACCCTCGACCATGCTGTGGCTTGCGAGAATCTGTTCGAGCAGCGTGGACCCTGAGCGCGGCAGGCCGAGAATAAATATCGGTGACCGGTCAGGGTTGCCAAGGCCGGTGTTCCTTGCCAGCAGTTCCTCGTCGAATACCTCGATGATGGCATCGTTGTTCACTTCCAGGCGCACGGGGTCGTAATGCTCGAGCATGCGCCGTTTCGCATTGCCCTCGACGTAGTAGTCCCAGGCCGTGTCGAAATCTCCGCGGTCTTCCTGCGCTTTCGCCAGCGCGAACAGGAAATTGACATGCGACTCATCCGTGAGCTCGCCGCCGGCCACCTGTTTTTTCATCTCGACGATGTCGTCGTCGGACAGCCTGTAAGTCTTTAGATTGGCGAGACTCCAGTAGACTTCGCCTCTGTCCGGTTTTGCAGCGATGCACTTGCGATACGATTCGATCGCCTCCGCCTGGCGACCCATCGTCTTCAGGACATGGCCCAGGCCGAGCAATGCGCCGCCGTGCCTGGGTCGCAGCTCGAGAACTTTCTCGTAGGCTTCGATGGCTTCGTTCGACAGTGCCGCCGGCGCGAGTATCTGGCCGAGCTGAAAGTGCGCCTTTACATTTTTCGGCTCGAGTCGTGTCGCCTGGCGAAAGCACTCTATGGCCTCCTCGATACGGCTCTGCTCCTTGAGCGCAGTGCCGAGGTCGATGATCGCATTGACGAAATCCGGAGCCGCGGTAACGGCACGGCGAAACAGGCGTTCCGCCTCGTCGATGTTCCCATCGGCAAACGCGAGCACGCCGAGCATGCGCAGCGCGTCTACATTCTGAGGATCGCCGCGCAGGATTTCACGGTACAGTTGCGCAGCTTCCGCGTACCTGCCTTCCCGCTGGTGCTCGGCGGCGAGGGCAAGCTTCTTGCGAACCGGATTGAGATCGAACGCCTTCTCGAACGCCTCGTCCGCTTCCTTGCCCTTGCCGATCATGGCCAGGGACTTGCCGAGGTTCAGCCATGCAAGTTCCAGCGACGGATCCAGTCGTGTTGCCGTCTGCAAAGCCTCGATGGCTTCCCTGGGACGCCCCTGGTGCAACTGCGCGTAGCCGAGGTCCTCGTGGGGTTTCGCGAACGAGGGCGCGAGCTCGGTCGCTTTGCGCAGCCAGCTTTCCGCCTCCTTGAGCTGTCTTTTCTTGACGAGGATGGCGCCCAGGAGCGCGACCATGTTGGCGTCATCGGGATGCTTGTCGACGGTGTCCCGGCAGATTTTCTCGGCTTCGTCCGCATTGCCCTTGCCGATCAGGTCTATGACCTCGCTGAAGGTCGCTCGCAGCGCAGCGGCATTTCGCATGTTGGTTGCCTGTATCTTGTTGTCTTCGAGCCATACGGCTCGCACGTTTTTGTTACATTACTGAAAACGTGGCACAAAAAACAATCGCGGTGACGCGGACTACGCCGGATACTCATTTGCATACCTTTCGACACGCGCTGCGCACGCAGGACTTCACGCTGACGGCGGAACTCGCCCTGGATGCGCACTCGGATCGTGAATCGATCGTCGCGCAGGCGAAGGCACTGGTCGCCGACGTGGATGCGGTGCAGGTGACGGACAGCCCGGGTGAGCGCGTGCACCTGTCATCGCTCGCGGCGGCCGCCATATTGCTCGACGCCGGAATCGACCCTGTCCTGCACCTGCACTGCCGGGATCGCAATCGCATCTCCCTGCGCAGCGAACTACTGGGCGCTGCGGCACTGGGCGTATCCAGCCTGTTGCTCATGCGCGGCAGAGAGCTGCCGGAAGACTTTCGCCCGCGTATAAAACAGGTGTACGACTGGGGCGGGCGCAGGCTTATCGCTTCTGCGAGCGCGCTGGAGGAGGCCGATTTCATGATTGGCTCCATCGCCACCGCGTTCAAGCCGGACCGGGAATGGAAGCCCGGGAAGCTGGCGAGCAAATTGGACGCCGGCGCCAGGTTTATCCAGACGCAATTGTGTTTCGACATCGACCTGCTCAGGCATTACATGTCCCGGCTCGTCGCCGAAAAAATCACACGTCGCGCCAATGTCCTCATCGGTCTGGCTCCCCTGCCGTCAGCAGGCAGCGCGCACTGGCTTGGCAAGCACCTGCGCGGCGCCGTCGTGCCTGCGAAGGTCGTCAAGCGCTTGCGTCAGGCCACCGATCCGGAGCAGGAAGGTATCGACATTTGTGCGGAGCTGCTGCAACAAGTGGCCGATATTCCGGGTGTTTCGGGCGCCAACCTGCATTGTCTCGTCGAACCGGAACGTATCGTCGAGGCGGTGAAGTTGTCCGGCGTTCGGGGCTAGCAGAGTTATGGGTATGTATCCCGACAGTTACTATGCAGCGACCGCCATCGGCCTGCACGAGCACCCGACACTGCAGGGCTCGCTGCGAGCCGACGTGTGTGTGATCGGCGCCGGCTACACGGGTTTGTCGGCGGCGCTGAACCTTGCGGAACAAGGCATGGACGTCGTCCTGCTCGAGGCCGAACGTGTCGGCTTTGGTGCGTCCGGCCGTAATGGCGGACTGGTCGGCAGCGGCCAGCGCAAAGACGTCGTGGAAATGGAGCATCAGTTCGGCTTCGAGCGGGCGCGGCAATTCTGGGACTTCGCCGAGGTCGCCAAGGCGGAGATACGTGAGCGGGTCGAGAAGCATTCGATTTTCTGCGACCTGCAAGAAGGTCAGGTCGAAGGTGTGCACAACAGGCGTTACCTCGGATGGCCGCAGCGATACGCCGAAGTGCTAGCGCAGCGCTACGACTACCCGTACGTGCGGGCACTGTCGCGCGAGGAAAGCCGGGAGTACGTTGCGACCGACGATTTCCTCGAGGCCATGTACGACGCCCGGGCAATGACGTTGCATCCACTCAACTACGCGCTCGGCCTTGCGCGCGCCGCAGTGGATGCAGGTGTGCGAATCTTTGAAAACTCGCGCGTTACGGGCTACACACGGACCGACCCGGCGACGGTTCAGACAGGGGCGGGGTGCGTGGACGCCGATTTCATCGTCCTTGCATGCAATGGCTATCTCGGCAAGCTCGAGCCACGGGTAGCAGGCAAGATCATGCCGATCAATAATTTCATGATCGCGACCGAAGCGCTGGGCCGAAAACGGGCGTCCAGGTTGATCAGCGGCCGTTTCGGCGTGCACGACACACGTTTTGTCGTCGACTATTTTCGCCTCAGCGAGGACGACCGGCTATTGTTCGGTGGCGGCGAAAATTATCGTCCCGGCTTTCCGGCGAATATCGAGGCTTTCGTACGTCGATACATGCTGAAGCTGTTTCCGCAATTGCATGATGTGTGCATCGACTATGCCTGGGGCGGAACGCTGTCGGTGACGGTCAATCGTTTGCCGCACGTGGGTCGACTGTCGCCGAATCTTTTCTTCGCACAGGGGTATTCGGGACATGGTGTTTCGACGGCGAATTTCGCGGGCAAGGTTCTCGCCGAGGCGATCTGCGGCACGGCCAGCCGCTTCGACGTGTTTGCCGCGTTGCCGATACATACATTCCCGGGCGGCACGTTGTTGCGTTACCCGGGCATGGTGCTGGGCATGCTCTACTATTCGCTGAAGGACAAGCTATGAGACTAAAAATAGCGTGCGGACCCTGATCAGGATCGCGTTGCCGGCCTTCATGAATTACAGGAAAGCCGGTGTCGACGGTGCCAAGTTGATTACAACGAGTGACTTTCGGTACTGGCAGGGACCGCCATCGGACCACGTGAATTTGGCCATCGAGCACCTGGACGCAGACTAATCCGAAGGCGGTTCCGAAGGCGGTGGCGCGCTGTGCGTCAAACTCATCATGTACTCGGCAGCCTTCTCGACGAGGGCATTATCCAGTTCTTCGTAACCGCCTTTGGCCGGCATCTGGTTGTAGCCTTTCTTGGCGTGTTCGAAGAGCACGGCTTCCCACAGCCATGAACGGC
>Ga0055481_10000913_pt1 | contig 10244 bp, 11 predicted proteins | sample Muzzi_PWC_D2_FD_57936 | JGI IMG/M metagenome (GOLD analysis project Ga0055481, IMG submission 57936) | Wetland microbial communities from San Francisco Bay, California, USA, that impact long-term carbon sequestration - Muzzi_PWC_D2 | ecosystem: Environmental > Aquatic > Marine > Wetlands ... | reverse complement strand
TACAGGGCGCATCCACCGGGGCTCGCGACAACTGGTTGTTTGCAGAAGCCGAGTACTACATGCAGATCGCCAATGCACAATTGCAGCTGGCCGGTAATCCGGAACTCGCGACCAACGCACTGCGCATGGCCGATGACCGCGTCGCGCAGCTGGGCGATCCGGCATTGACTGACGTGCGACGAGCAATCGCGGATGAACTCGCCGCACTCGACGGCATGGAGAAACCCGACGTCGAGGGGGTGACGTTGACGCTGGCGAGCCTCGCCCGCGTTGTCGAGACGCTGCCATTGCGGCAAGCCAGCGCAGCCACGGCCGGTGATGAGGCCGTGCCCGACGATGAGCTGAGCGGTCTCGATCGTGCCTGGGCCTCGGTCAAGGGCGCAGTAACCCGCCTGGTCCGGGTGTCCAGTCCCGACGGCGGCGCGATGCCATTGATGGCGCCGGAATCGGTGTATTTCCTGCGCACCAACCTCACCCTGCAGCTGCAGGCGGCACGGCTTGCCCTGTTGCGCGGCGAGGAGGCAATTTTTGAGCAAAGTCTTGACGACGCCGCAGCGTGGATCGGGACGTACTTCGACGGCACGAGCACACAAGTCGCCAGTGCATTGCATACGATCGCGGAAATTCGTGACAGCACGGTTGCCGTCACCAGACCGGACATCTCCGGATCGCTGCGCCTGCTGCGGCAAGTCAGGACGTCGACCGGGTCTGCACAATGAAATTCGCCGCCGTGTTCCTCGCGGCGCTCGTCGTCAGTGCATTCGCCGCGCACTTTTTGCTTGCCGATCCCGGCTACGTCGCAATAAATTTCCGTGGTTACCTGGTCGAGACGTCGGTGCCCGTGCTCGTGGGCCTTTTTATCTTGCTGATACTGGCTGTCTGGGCGATTCGTCGGCTCCTTCAGGCGCCGCGCCTCCTTGGCGAAGCCGCCGGTCGCTATCGCTCGAATCGGGCCGGGTTGAAGTTGACCCGGGGCATGATCGAGGTCGCCGAAGGTAATTTCGCACGTGGTGAGAAGCTGCTCGCCCGGGCCGCCGGTACGAGCGACGCGCCGCTTTTCAATTATCTGCAGGCAGCGCGCGCCGCGCATTTGCAGGGACAGGACGAACGTCGCGACGAATGGCTGAAACTCGCCTACGAACACACACCCGAGGCAGCCAACGCCGTCCTGCTCACCCAGGCGGAGTTACAGCTGGACCGGCAGCAATATGAACAGGCGCTTGCGACATTGCGCCGCATCGAGGAAAACTCCCGCAACCACAGCTATGCGCTCGCATTGCTGGGCCGTCTCTACTATCGGCTGCAGGACTGGGACAGCCTCGCCAGCATACTGCCGCGGGTGCAGAAGCATGGTCGCGTCAGGCAGGAGATCGTCGACAAGTGGACAACTCGTGTTCACCGGGAAAGATTTGAACGCGCCGAGGATGGCGCTGCCGTGTTGCAGGAGTGGCAAAACGTCGCCAAGCATCTGCGCAAGGATATAGCCGTACTGGACGCGTACTACATGAACCTCATCCGCACCGGCTTGCACGAGAAAGCGGAGAAGGACCTGGCGTCCGCCCTTAAATCCGAATGGCGTGGCCCGCTTGTGCGGCTGTACGGCCTGGTCGAGGGTCCCGATCCCAGCAAACAGCTCAAACGCGCCGAGGTCTGGCTCGCGAAACACGGTGACGACCCCGACCTGTTACTCGCAGCTGCCCGGCTGTGCCTGCGAAACGAGTTGTGGGGGAAGGCCCGCAGTTACCTCGAGACGGTAATCGGATTCCGGCCCACGCCCGAAGCCTATCAGGAGTATGGCCGACTCCTGAACCAGCTCGGTGAAACCGACGCCGCCTCCGACGCATTTCGTGAGGGTCTCGGCATGATCGCAAAGGCACCAATGCCCGGTATCCCCCGCCTCGAAGCGGACAAGCGGTGACCGTCACCCGTATCGTTGTCGGCGTTGGTTATGTCGGCCGGCGTCTGTTCGAAAAACACGTGCAAGGTTCGGTCATCGCCTGGAGCCGATCCACAGGCGTCGATCTCGATGCCAATGATGAAACGCCGCTTTCGATGCCCGCTTCCTGTCCGGTGCTCTACACCGTGCCGCCGTCGCCGTCATTCGACAATGACGTGCGCATCGAGCGATTCATCGCCCGGCTCGCGGCGCCGCCGTCCCGGTTTGCCTACATCAGCACGACCGCCGTGTACGGCGATTGTGACGGCGAATTGGTCGACGAAGACCGGCCGGTGAACCCGCAGTCCGATCGGGCCAGGTTGCGAGTTGCGGCCGAGACAGGGCTGCAGGGCTGGTGTGCACAAAACGATGTGCCGTGTGTGATTCTGCGGGTGCCCGGCATTTACGGGCCCGGCCGCCTCGGCATCGATCGCGTCCGATCCGGCGCCGCAAACATCAGGGACTCGGAGGCAAATCCCGGTAACCGGATTCACGTCGATGACCTGGTGGCTTGCTGCGACGCCGCCCTGTCCGCGGAAACGCCGCCCGGCATCTATAACGTCGGTGACGGTGATTTTCGCAGCGCGACGTGGTTCGCAAGCGAGGTTGCGCGGCAGTGCGGCGAGCCCGCACCTCCCGAGATCAGCTTCGCGGACGCAGAACGTGAGTTTTCCGACATGCGCATGTCTTTTTTGCGCGAATCACGACGCATCGACACGCGCAGGATGCGCGACGTGCTCGGCGTCACGCTCCGTTACCCGGACCCGGTCGATGGCATCGCAGCCAGCCTTCGGGAAAACTGAACCTACGGCTGACTGCGCTTGCTTCGTAACCACGCCGTGAGCGGCTCCCACTCGTCCCAGTCGGGCCAGGCGAGATACTCGGGCAGCTCGAAAATGCCGAGCCCGCGCGTGTACGCACGCACGTAGTTCTGCGCCTCCCTGAGTGCAGCGATATAGGGCACGCGCGCCCGAGTCAGATACTCGTCCAGGTCGCCGAAGATCAACGTATTGTCGCGAGCGCGATTGGCGATCGCACCGATCTTCACCTGCTTCTTTTGCACCCTGCCGACGTTCTGCAGTTCCTTGAGAAACACTGTCGTTGCCTGCATGTCGATGGTCGAGGGCAGGACCGGCACGACAATCGTCTCGGCATGCTTCACGAGTTCCGTCAGTTCCTTGCCGTGCGAGCGCGCTGGTGCATCGCTGACGACGATTTCGACGTTCCGGGGAACGTGTCGCAAGCCGTCCTCGAACGCCGCAACGCTGGCGATCGCCGGACGATCTTCCGGGCGCCGTTCGAGCCAGTCCAGGCTGGATCGCTGCGGGTCGTAGTCGGCGAGGGCGACCGTGGTGCCTTCGTTCGCGAAATAAGCTGCAATGTTCGTGGCCAGGGTGCTTTTGCCACAGCCACCTTTGGCATTCAGTACCATTATGTGCCGCATGACCTCTCCTCAAGGGCAATGTTTTTGGAGTTTTATGTAAACTACAGCCGCCGACATCAAAAGTCCAACCAGCACTTTTTCGACGTTGCAACGACCGTTTTCGTCGGCTGTTACACTCCGCAAATGCAGCTGAGCTTTTTAAAAATGCAGGGCGCCGGCAATCGTATTGTCGTCGTTGATCAACGCGCGGACGAACTGCCGCCGCCGACACCCGAACAACTCGCAAAGCTCGGCGATGAAGAGTCCGGGCCCGGTTTCGACCAGCTGATGTGGGTCGGGCCGGCCAGCGATGCATCGAAGGACGCAAGCTACCGTGTTTTCAATGCCGACGGCTCCGAAGTCGAGCAGTGCGGCAACGGGGTGCGTTGCGTCGTGCGCATGCTCGCGACCGGCAACGCCGGCAAGCGCCACTTCGTCCTCGAAAGTCCCGTCGGCCCGATCCAGGCCGAGGTGCTCGACGACGGCCAGGTCGCCGTGAACATGGGGCCACCCGAGTTCGACCCGGCCCGCATACCGTTCATCGCCGAAGTGCAGGCGAGCCGCTACGATCTCGACGTCGCGGGTCGGACACTGACTGTCTCGGTGCTTTCGATGGGCAACCCGCACTGTGTCATCGACGTGGATTCGGTCTTGGCGGCGGACGTCGACGTGATCGGCGCGCTGATCGAGCGTCACCCGAGGTTCCCGGCCAGGACCAATGTCGGCTTCCGGGCTATTCGGGATCGCTCGAACATCGATCTGCGCGTCTTCGAGCGCGGCGTTGGCGAAACCAGGGCATGCGGCACCGGGGCCTGCGCCGCGGCCGTTGCCGGGCAACGCCCCGGGGAACTCGACGACGAGGTCACCGTGCGGCTGCCCGGTGGACAACTCGTGGTAAGCTGGCACGGCGGCAGCGCGCCGGTATGGCTCAGGGGCGACGCCGATTTCGTCAGCGAGGGTACGATCGATCTATGAGCACACAACGCAAGCCGGAATTTGTCGAAGAAGAAGTGTCGGAGCAGGCCGTCAGGGAATACCTCGAGGCGAATCCCGATTTTTTCGAACACCATGCCGCATTGCTGGACTCACTGGAACTGCCTCATGTTACGGGCGGCGCCGTGTCGCTGGTCGAACGGCAGGTCTCGATGCTCAGACAAAAAGAACTCAAGATGCAACGTCAGCTCAAGGAGCTGATCGATGTCGCGCGTGATAACGACGTGCTGTCAGCCAAGATTCACCAGCTGACGCTGCAGTTGCTGGCAGCCCGTGACCTGCAGGCGTCCATAACAGCGATTGAAGAGGCCATGCGCAGTGGTTTCGGTGCCGATCAGTCCGTGCTGGTTCATTTTGGTGACCCGGCACTGTTCGATGACATCGATGCCGGACGGTTCTTCCGCGTCCTGCGGCGTGGAGATCCGTCGCTGAAACCCTTCGACACGTTTCTCAACGGCAGCGCACCGCGCTGCGGTCAGGCGCGCGATTCGCAACGTCAATTCCTGTTTCACGGTGACGCCGACGACATCGGCTCGATGGCGCTGGTTCCACTGGGTGACAAGGCGCGCATTGGCTTTCTTGCGATTGGCAGCGCCGACGCCGACCGCTTCCACCCGGGCATGAGCATCGATTTCCTGGCGCGCGTCGGGGACCTGGTCGCAGGAGCCCTGAAGCGCTACTGATTCTGAGGAGTCCGACCGGTGGAAAGCACTGAGAAGGACTGGATCGCAAACTTCATCCGCCATCTCGAATACGAGCGTCGGCTGTCCGAACTGACACGCAAGCACTATCGACGCGACCTCGATGCATTGTGCAACTATTGTGCAGAGGTCGGTGTGGAACGTTGGCGTGATCTCGACAGCGAGCATGTCCGCTCGTTTTCTGCCGCATGCTATCGCCGTGGCCTCTCACCGAGGAGCATCCAGCGGCGGCTGTCCGCGGCGCGAACGTTCTTTCGGTACCTGTTGCGCGAGAAGCACGTCAAGGCAGATCCCGTGGTTTCTGTCTCGGCGCCGAAATCCGGCAAACGGCTGCCGGGAAATCTCGATGCCGATCGAATGGCGCGGCTGCTCGACATCCAGGGTGACGGGCCTCTCGTCGATCGTGATCGCGCGATCCTGGAGCTGCTCTACTCATCCGGATTGCGCCTGGCCGAGCTGACCGATCTCGACATCTACGACGTCGACATCGACGACGCAACCGTACGGGTAACCGGCAAAGGCAACAAGGACCGCATCATACCGGTCGGCAAGTACGCGCTGAACGCTTTGGCAAAGTGGTATCGCTCTCGCCCGGCGCTGGCACCGCCCGGAGAGGCCGCGTTGTTCGTCAGTAACCGGGGTTCACGCCTGAGCCGGCGTTCGGTGCAAGCCAGGGTTACACACTGGGCCAAACGCCAGGGCATAGACACGAAGGTATATCCGCACCTGTTTCGCCATTCCTTCGCGACCCATCTGCTGGAGTCGAGTCACGACCTGCGGGGGGTGCAGGAACTGCTGGGCCACGCCAACATCTCGACCACCCAGGTCTACACGCACCTTGACTTCCAGCATTTGGCCCAGATATACGACCGGACACATCCGCGCGCGCGCAGAAAACGCAAATAGCAGGAGCGGTCTCATGGATCAATTTCGAGGGACGACCATCGTGTCGGTGCGTCGTAACGGCAAGGTTGCCATCGCGGGCGACGGCCAGGTCAGCATGGGCAATACGATCATGAAAGGCAATGCCCGCAAGGTGCGTCAACTGGCCGACGGTCGCGTCATTGCAGGCTTCGCAGGTGGCACCGCCGACGCTTTCACCTTGTTCGAGTTGTTCGAAAGCAAGCTCGAACAGTACGGCAACCTGACGCGCGCCGCGATCGAGCTTGCCAAGGACTGGCGCATGGATCGTCGCCTGCGGCGGCTGGAGGCGCTGTTGTGTGTCGCTGACGAAATCAGCTCATTCATCATTTCGGGCAACGGCGACGTCATCGAACCCGAGCACGACCTGATGGCGATCGGCTCGGGCGGCCCGTATGCCCAGGCCGCGGCGCTTGCGTTGCTGCAGAACACAGACCTCGGCGCGAGGGAAATCGTCGAGAAGTCCCTGAACATCGTCGGCGATATCTGTGTCTATACCAACCAGAATATCGTCATTGAAGAGCTGTAATACGCGAACATGTCACAAATGACCCCCAGAGAAATCGTCCAGGAACTGGACAAGCACATCATCGGCCAGGACGAAGCCAAGCGGGCCGTCGCGATCGCGCTGCGCAATCGATGGCGTCGTGTGCAGGTTGACGAACCGCTGCGCAGCGAGATCACGCCCAAGAACATCCTGATGATCGGCCCGACCGGCGTCGGCAAGACCGAGATATCCAGGCGCCTGGCCCGGCTTGCAAAAGCACCGTTCATCAAGGTCGAGGCGACAAAGTTCACCGAGGTCGGCTACGTCGGACGCGAGGTCGACAGCATCGTGCGCGACCTGATGGACATTGCCGTGAAAATGATTCGCGAAGAGGGTATGGCGAAGGTGCGCCACCGCGCGGAAGACGCCGCCGAGGAGCGCGTGCTCGACGCATTGCTGCCACCACCTACCCAGGGAGTCGGCTTCACGTCCACCGCGGATACCTCGTCCACCGGCAGCGATACCCGGCAAAAATTCCGCAAGATGCTTCGTGAGGGACAACTCGATGACAAGGAAATCGAAGTCGAGATCCAGGCGATGCCCGTGGGTGTCGAGATCATGGCACCGCCCGGCATGGAAGAAATGACGAGCCAGCTGCAGGGCATGTTCCAGAACCTCGGTGGCAACCGCCGCATGACTCGCAAGCTGAAGGTCAGGGACGCGCTGAAACAGCTGAGCGATGAAGAGGCGGCGAAGTTGCTCGACGAGGAAGAACTAAAGGCCCAGGCGCTCGACGCCGTGGAACAACACGGCATCGTGTTTCTCGATGAGCTCGACAAGGTTGCCCGGCTCTCCGGGACGCAGGGGGCCGACGTGTCACGGGAAGGTGTGCAGCGAGACCTGCTGCCGCTGGTCGAGGGCTCGACGATCACCACCAAGTACGGCATGGTGAAGACGGATCACATCCTGTTCATCGCGTCCGGTGCGTTCCATGTGTCGAAGCCTTCTGACCTGATTCCCGAATTGCAGGGCCGGTTCCCGATACGCGTCGAACTCAAGTCGCTGACCACGGATGACTTCATCCGCATCCTGACAGAGCCCGATGCTTCACTGACATCGCAGTACGAAGCGCTGCTCGCAACCGAGGATGTCTCTGTGGAGTTTGCCGACAGCGGTGTCAAGCGCATCGCCGAAGTCGCGTTTCAGGTCAACGAGAACACGGAGAACATCGGCGCTCGTCGATTGCACACGGTGATGGAGCGCCTGCTGGAAACGATTTCCTTCGAGGCGTCCGACAAGAGTGGCACCCATTTGCAGATCAACGCGGGTTACGTCGACGAACATCTCGAGGAATTGGCCAGGGACGAGGATCTGAGCCGGTATATCCTGTAGGCGCATCCCGATTCGTGACAACTCATGACCCCGGTTGAAATTCGACTCCGCAAGAACTCCAGGCTCCTCGAGGTCAGCTTCGAGGACGGCAGTATCTGCGAGTTCTCATTCGAGTACCTGCGCGTGCACTCCCCGAGTGCCGAAGTCGTCGGACACGGCCCCGGACAGGAGACGCTGCAAACCGGAAAGGAAAATGTCACGATTACGTCGATAGAACCGGTGGGCCACTACGCTGTTCGGCTGGTATTCGATGATGGCCACGACACCGGCCTGTACTCATGGTCCTATCTCTATGAGCTGGGCCGCAACATGGAGGCAAACTGGCAAGGCTACCTCGACCGCCTCGCGGCGGCGGGTTATGCTCGCGAAAAGTCCGAATAACCATCCATCATGAACAAGCCCGACACATCGACCGAGTCCACACATTTCGGTTACCAGACCGTGCCGACCGGGGAAAAGGCCGATCTCGTCAAGCGTGTGTTCGATTCCGTCGCGACTCGCTACGACATCATGAACGACCTGATGTCGGCCGGTCTGCACAGGCTCTGGAAGCGCCATACCATTGGCCAGGCCGGCGTGCGGCCCGGGCATCACGTACTCGACCTTGCCGGGGGAACCGGTGACCTGGCCCTCAGGTTTGCACGCCAGGTCGGGCCCGATGGTCGTGTGGTCCTGGCGGACGTCAACGCCGCGATGCTGGAACAGGGCAGGCGCAGGCTCGTCGATGCCGGCATCGGGGGCAACCTGTCGATTGCGCAGGTCGATGCCGAGGAACTGCCGTTCGCCGACGGTACTTTCGACTGCGTCACAATAGCGTTCGGGCTGCGCAATGTAACCGACAAGCAGGCTGCTCTCGACTCGATGTATCGCGTGCTGAAACCCGGTGGCAAAGCGCTGATCCTCGAGTTCTCGGAGCCAATCCAGGCACTGAAACCGGCTTATGACCTGTATTCGTTCAAGGTGTTGCCGCTGATCGGCAAACTCGTCGCCAGGGACGCCGACAGCTATCAGTACCTGGCCGAATCCATCCGCATGCACCCGGACCAGGACACATTGCTTCGCATGATGGCGGACGCCGGGTTCGAGCGGTGTCGGTATCAGAACCTCGCAGGCGGCATAGTCGCCCTGCACATCGGCTATCGGATCTAGGCGCGTTGCGATGGATTCCCTGGAAACCCTGCTGCGCCCGATTACGACGGTACTGAACCGTAACATCAGCGAGACTACGCCGGCGCGTGAGCTGTGCGCGCGCCTGGATGGCAAGATCATCGCTATCCGTGTTCGCGATACGGCGCTCGCAATGTACTTCACGATACGCGACGAGGTTATCGGCCTCACCGCCGACCACGAGAGCGAGCCGGACGTGGTCATCACGGGCTCGCTCCTGACGCTGGCGCGCATCGCCGGCAACAGCGGCGAGAGGGCGCTTCGCACCGGGGCCCTCGACCTGACCGGGGACGTGGCAACGGCGGAGGCTTTCCAGTCATTGCTCGGCTATGCGAAACCGGACCTCGAGGAGGAACTGTCGGGGATTGTCGGCGACGGCGCGGCGCATCGTATCGGCGAGGTCGCACGTGGCGTCGGCAGCTGGGCGCGTAATGCACGCGAGACGATGGGTTCCAATATTCGCGAATACCTGCAGGAAGAAAGCCGTGGCGCGCCAAGCCGGTATGAAGTCGATCGCTTCACTAAAGACCTGCACACGTTGCGTGACGATGTCGAACGCCTGGAGGCAAGAATCAACCGCCTCGGAGGCGAGAACAAGTCATGAATCGCCTCCGGACGCTGAATCGCATCCTCACGATACAACGTGTACTCGTAAAGTACGGCCTCGACGATGTTATCAAGAAAACACACCTGCTCCGGCCACTGCGCTTCGTCTTCTACGTCATGCCGCGGAGGCGTGATACGTCTGCGCCACTGGGCGAGCGCATTCGCCTCGCGCTGGAGGAGCTCGGGCCGATATTCGTAAAATTCGGCCAGGCAATCTCGACACGGCGCGACCTGCTGCCGCCCGACATCGCCGACGAGCTGGCGAAACTGCAGGACATGGTGCCGCCGTTCCCCGCTGAACAGGCCATCGCAATTCTCGATGCGGCCTATGGCAAACCGGTCGACCAGGTCTTCCAGCGCTTCGATGTCGAGCCCTTCGCGGCCGCGTCAATCGCGCAGGTACACACGGCGCAGCTGAAGAACGGTAGCGAGGTCATCGTCAAGGTACTGCGGCCGGGTGTGCAGGACCTGATCGAACGGGATCTCGACGTATTGCGCATGCTCGCCGGTCTTGCTGCTCGCTACTGGTCGCAAGGTAAGCGACTGAAGCCGCTCGAAGTCGTCGCCGAGTACGAGCGGACGATCATGGACGAGCTGGACCTGATGCGTGAGGCCGCG
>Ga0055481_10000911_pt1 | contig 10253 bp, 6 predicted proteins | sample Muzzi_PWC_D2_FD_57936 | JGI IMG/M metagenome (GOLD analysis project Ga0055481, IMG submission 57936) | Wetland microbial communities from San Francisco Bay, California, USA, that impact long-term carbon sequestration - Muzzi_PWC_D2 | ecosystem: Environmental > Aquatic > Marine > Wetlands ... | reverse complement strand
CGAGCAGGCTCTGCCTCTATCTATGCTCCCTCGTTTGGTGGAAGAGGTGGGCCGGATTGCTCGGGCGATGGGGCGTAGATTGGTTTGAATATCGAAGAAAGGAGTTATTTGGATTGTGTGGTGCGGCCAATCACAATCGAGTGGAGAGGATCGACTCTCAAATGTAACCTTGCCCCATTACAGTGGTGAGTGAGGCACGGAGTAAGGTAAGGTCAGTTTATGAAAGAAGTCATTTTTGTTTTAGTTCTAGGTAGTGTAGGGGTACTATTCATTGTGATGGGCGTATTGATAAGGATAGGACGATACAAACGCTGGTATCTGGTGGATGATAATTCAATGTTTTATCACAAAGCGGCATATTACGGTTTTATCCCTTGGGGGCTGGCGAGCATGCTTGCTCCCATGATAATTTTTCTGCCAACGGGTGCAGCCGAACAGGGTTTGGTCGTGTACGTGGTCTTCTCTCTTCTAGGCATCGGTGTATTATTAACGTTTTGGCAACCCTGGTGGTTGACACCGGGGTGGGTTCGCTGGCTGGAGAGGAACCACAACGATATTCTGGACATTCTCATAGAAGAGGGGGATCAAACACCTAACTGGGCCAGGCATGTCAATACTCAAGAGCAATTGGAAGAATGGGTAGCTGAAGTCCGACGCAAACACGGACTATAATCCCCAACCCCTGAACCACGAAAGCTCACGAAAGGCATGAAATATCCGAAAGATTTTCGTGTCCTTCACCCATTTTTACCTCTTCGTATTTAGAACTCAACTAAATTTACGACCATCTAAAATAAACAGAAATTTTATGGTATAATAGCCTTCATAGTGATGCAATGTGGCTGTTATAGGAGCTTGATATGCCTGATACGATTAAAGATATGCTGGCAGAATTTAAAATGAGGCTTGAAAAGCTCTATGGTCAAGATCTCAAAAGTATAATCCTGTATGGATCGTGGGCTAGAGATGAGGCTACAAATGACTCGGATATTGATTTAACGGTTGTTCTTAAAGGAAATATCTCACCTGGGAGAGAGATAGATAGGATGATCGATATCATCACCGATATCAATCTCAGATACAAAACGCTAATTGCTGTCTATCCTGTTTCCGAAGAGAACTACTTAGGTGTTAAAAGCCCTCTGCTGTTAAACATACATCGAGAAGGGATATCGGTTTGAAAGAGGTCGATGCCCTTTTGAAACGAGCCGAGAAATATCTTGAAAGCGCCGAAGTTCTGGCGGGAATAGGGGATTACGAGTCTTCCGTGTCCAGGGTCTATTATGCCATGTTCTTTGCTGTTGAAGCTTTGCTGCTTACGAAAAGACTCTCGGTTTCCTCTCACAGGGGTGTAATTTCACTTTTTGGTGAGCAGTTTGTTAAAACAGGTATTTTCCCGCGAGAAATGGGCCGAGAACTCAATCAAGCATTTCAAAAAAGACAATTAGGAGATTATGAGTATACGTTTGTGATTGCGGAAGATGAGGCCAAACAAATGCTTGAAACGGGTAGAAGTTTTGTGGATCGTATTACCAAATATTTGATCGAGCAGGACGAATAAATTGAACGTCTTACTCATCTCTACCTACGAAATGGGGCGACAGCCCTTTGGTCTGGCCTCACCGGCGGCATGGCTACGTGAGGCGGGGGTCGAGGTACGCTGTCTCGATTTGTCCATCGATTCCCTCAACCGGGAAGCCGTCCAATCCGCTGATATGGTGGGCTTTTACGTGCCGATGCATATGGGCACACGCATGACCGTCCCCATCATCGAGCAGGTGCGCCGGATTAATCCTCAAGCCCATTTGTGCTGCTTTGGCCTGTACGCGCCGGTTAATGCGGCTTATCTGCACGGACTGGGAGTCGATACGGTACTGGGTGGGGAATTTGAAGCGGGGTTGATCAGTCTGGTCGAGCGGCTGTCCGTCTCAAGTAATGGGCGAACGGCTAACGGCTCGACTGCATCTAAAAACGGCCAACTTGAGCCGCTCATCTCACTGGACCGCCAAGATTTTCTGGTACCGGATCGTAACAGCCTGCCCACCCTGGATAAATACGCCCATCTCATCAGCGAGAATGAGCGACATCTGACCGTCGGCTATACCGAGGCCAGCCGGGGCTGCAAGCATCTATGCCGCCATTGTCCGATTGTACCTGTCTATGAGGGACACTTCCGCATCGTGCCGCGCGATATCGTGCTGGCCGACATCCGGCAGCAGGTCGCTGCTGGAGCCGAGCATATTACCTTTGGCGATCCCGATTTTTTCAATGGCCCCGGCCATGCCATCCCCTTGATTGAAGCGCTCCACCAGGAGTTCCCTGACTTAACCTACGATGTAACCATCAAGATAGAGCATCTTCTCAAGCATGCCCAACACCTGGAAACGCTCAAAGAGACCGGCTGCCTATTCATCACCAGCGCCGTTGAGTCGTTTGATGAGAATATCTTGACCATCTTCGATAAGCGCCACACCAAAGCCGACCTTGAAACTGTCTTAAAGCTTTGCCGAGAAATCGACCTGTTATTAGTACCGACCTTCGTGCCCTTTACACCGTGGACCACTCTGGCGGAATATCGCCATTTCCTGGCCGAGATTGTCCGCTTGGGGCTGGTCGATCAGGTCTCCCCTATTCAATGTGCCATCCGGTTGTTAATACCGCCAGGGTCGCGCTTATTGGAGTTGCCGGATGCCAAAACTGCAATTGGGGATTTGGATGAGGCCAAGTTATCGTATGTTTGGCACAACCCCGACCCGCGTGTGGATGCCTTGCAGGCTGATTTGGAGGTTTTGGTGCAAAGTTGTGCGGCTCAAGAAGTGCCCCGGCGCGAGGTTTTTCGTCGCGTGTGGGAACGAGCCTTCCAGGGTGTTGGTGATGCTGCCGGGAATGTTCCCTTACCCGAATTGCCACCCGCTTCCAGGTTTGTCCCCTATCTCACCGAACCCTGGTATTGCTGAGTGGAGCCTACCGAGCAGCAGTTCGCTTCTCTTTATCTGTAATCAAAGATTGACAATTAGGCTGGCTTTATTAATTCTTACAGTATTGAAAGAGCAGTTAGTGCTGCCACAATTGACATTTGATACCCCCAGAAGATAATACCTGCTATCTTACATCTGGTCAGGAAAGCGATGCGCTCAAGTCGAATTACACAATGCATCCCCAACTTTTTACGATCGGGTATAAGTATCTGCCTGGGTTTTCTTATTTTTGTTGCCGCTATCAAGCTGTTACCAGCCACCGCTATGTCGATTTTATCGGTAACTGGAACCGGAACCGATACCTACCCCGGAGGCGAAGTAAATTACCAGCTTGAATTACTTAACCACACCGATGAAATAATTTATGATGGTCTGATCTCTGCTACTTTGCCTTCAGGGTTTAGTTATGTTCCCGGTTCTACAATTGCTTTGGGCGAAGGATGGCCAATGCAAAGCCAGGAACCTGCAATTAATGGTCAAACGCTTACCTGGGGGCCATACAATCTACCGGCTGCGGGCATAAAAGTTCATAATCCATATGGCATCCACACGCTTATGGAGTCGTGCGATGGTATTCCAGCTTTGCATCTGGACGGAGCAAAGATACTGGCCGGCAATGGTGGCTATGTTACCCAACTCTTCTACCCAATAGACACCACAACAACCGGCCCCAGCGAATGCGCCATCAATTTTGTGCAAGAAGCCTATGCTCGGAACCTGATTCCCATAATCCGGCTGCAAGGCCAGCGAATTAATGGAATTTGGCAAGCACCATCTCCCGGGCCCAGTGGTAACTACACCGAGATTGCCCAAGCTTATACGCGGTACGTGGCTGGACTGCCGCGCCGTGATACGAACCCGCTCTACATTACCATTTGGAACGAGCCAGATTTATGGATTGAATGGAGTGGTCAGCCCAATGCCGTTCAATACGCCCGTTTTTTTGTTGCTGTATCAAATGCCATCAGGCAGTTGGGCGATGCGCGCATCCGCATTGTTAACGGTGCGCTGACACCTGGAAACCTCACCTTTTTGAACCAAATGCTCAGTGTACCTGGCTTTAGAGATGCCTTTGATGTGTGGGCCAGCCATTGTTATCCATATAATCACCCGGCCTGGTACAATATTCACAGCGGTACGGCACGTTATGGAACTTACGCCATTGATTGTTATTTGCATGAGCTAGCCATGATCAACAACCAGGGACGCCCCAATGTAAAGGTTATTATAAAAGAAACAGGCTACGCTTTGGGTAACAACACTTTTGGATTTGAGGGCTTCCCTACCATTAACGAGACAAACCGGGTGCAATATATTGCCAGCGCATTTGCAGATTATTGGCAAACGTGGCCCGAAGTTGTTGCTGTGACTCCCTTTGAATTGACCGATGAATCGGGGCATTGGGCTGCCTTTGATTGGGTTTATCCCTATTGGCCCTATCCCTCCCATCCTCAGTTTGATGCAGTTGCCGCCCTACCAAAGCCCGCCGGTCAGTTACAACCTTATGGGTTTCAGATAATTTTTAAAGCCATAGTAGCAACCAACGTACCGACAGGTACCTATACTTTGAACCTCAGTGGCAGTGAGCATAATGGCAGTGTAGTTTCGGCCACGCAAGTGGCTTCTGTTACGGTTAAAACATCGACACCTCAGCAGTACACCTTTTTGCCGGTTATTATTAAATCCCCCGGCAATACCGGCCCGTGGTATCTTACCACGCCCCTAACCGGCTCCATCTCGCCCCGTGAGGGCGCTATCGTACCAACTCATTTCTTAACCTCAAGTACCGCGTTATTATCGGCTTCAAAGAAAATTATTGATATCCCATTGTCTGGCACGCCTCAGGCCCTGGTTCTGGATGAAGTTGCCCGTTTGGGCGCAGTTTTGTTGAGCGATGGCCACCTTGAAATTATCGACTTGGCTCAACAAAACTCAATTAGTACACTATTTGTGGGCAACCAGCCATACGCCGTCACTGCTGCTTCGCCGGGCATTGTTTATGTGGCCTTTGCCGATGGTATCGCACAAGTTGATTTGAAAGATGAAATTGAGCTAACCAGACGCTTGGGACTAGGTCGCGTGACAGGTCTGGCCTGGGATTCTGTTCAACAACGTCTTTTTGTCACAGATGCTGAACGGAATCGGTTATTGGTGTTCAATACCGACCTTTCAGAAATTGCCCCGCCTGTGTTATTATCGTATCAACCCAACCAACTTATTTATAACGGTGTAACGGATGAATTATTCATTGCCTTCCCAGCGGTTTCAAGAATTGTTTCGTTAAGTGCCAATGACTATACCGAGAAAGGACAGGCAAGGCTGGTGGGGGGGCCTATTCTTGATATGGCGCTAGATGCCGGTCAAAACCAACTATACACTTTAAGCGCCATTGCACCGCACCAACGGGGCATTACAGTATTGCAAACCTTGTCGCTACGACCACTGGCTTTAATTGCCGGTTCCAATCAATTACCGTTGCAAACAGCCTCGGCCATAACCCTGGGTTCTGGCAACAACCTGTTGATAGCCGAAACCTCCAATCTATTGCAAATGTCAGGCGACAGCTTTTCCATTAACAACAATATCACCACAAAAAATCTGATAGCGGCCCAAATGTTGCGCGTGTATCGGGCAACCGGGGCAATTTACACACTTGACTCCCAACATCATCGGCTTAGAGTTTACCAATGACCAAAGTGTCTTGTGGTGCTGGAACTCCGTAAAACACCCAAATCTTGAAAAGTCCTATATGAAGTGTTCCCATTGAAAAATTTTGTTTGAGACTCAGGCTTTAAATCAACCTACTACTCCTCCAATTATTATGGTATAATTTCAACTGTACTCTCTGCGGGGCCACGGTTGATGAAACGACATCGAAATCGGTTTGTATTCACGCTTTTCCTCTTTTTGACAAGCCTGACGACAATTGCCTATGCCCAAGGGGGTGACCCACCGCCGGGCCTCGAACCCACTCTTCGCTTCAGCCACCTGACCACCGATGATGGTCTGGCCCAAAATTCCATTAGCGCCATCCTTCAAGACAGACGGGGTTTTATGTGGATTGGAACCCAAAATGGCTTGAGTCGCTTTGATGGATATCGATTTATCACCTACCAGCATGACCCCGACAATCCGAATAGCCTGCACAATAATAGCGTTAGCAGTCTCATTGAAGATGAGCAAGGCCATATCTGGATTGTGGGTAGGCAGGGTGTTACTATTTTTGACCCTCTCACCGAAACCTTTACGCCCTATCAACTCAATCGCAATCGCCCGCCTGGTTTGGCAAACCCCGGGTTTTTCTCTATTTTTCAGGATAGTCAGGGTGATTTCTGGTTTGGCGGCCCCCCACCGGCCAGTTTATTCAAATTGGAATCAACCACCCAAACCATCATTCCTTACTTTCGCCGACCCGATAATCCAGCGGGGTTTCAAGGAGGCGGGGTTTGGCAAATAGCCCAGGATTCTGCCAAAAATTTGTGGCTGGCCACCGACAACGCCCTGACCAAGTTCAATCTCCAAACAGAGCAGTTTAGTTACTTTTCCCCCGATCCAGATGAAAGGCGGCTGGCGACTCTTATCATTGACTCGGAAGGCAATTTCTGGCTTGGTGGTTTTCTCGGCCTCTACCGCTTTAATCCACAAACCGAACAATTTACTCACTACCCTGGCCCAACCCAAATTAACAGATTGCTGGTCGATGATACCGGCTCAATCTGGGTCAGCAGCCTGGATGGTCTATTTCTGTTTGACCCACATACCGAACAATTTATTCGGGCTTTCTACCACAATCCAGCCGACCCGAACAGCTTGAGCAGCAATCGTACCACGGCCTTGTATCAGGATGATGGGGGTGTAGTCTGGATTGGCACCACCGACGACGGTCTGAATCTCTTTAACCCGCGGCAAACCCGCTTTACCCATTACCAACATTTGCCCAACAATCCGGCCACCTTAGCCGAAGACCAGGTCTTAGCCCTGGCTGGCGATGCGGCGGGCCGTTTGTGGGTGGCGACCGGCAGTGTGCTGAATCAGATTGATCTGGCCGAGGGGAGGATTGCTCACTTTCAGCCAGTATTAGACAACGAGCAACCCAATATCCGGGCCATTCAGCCTGATCAGGCCGGTTATCTCTGGTTAGGAGGAAGCGGTCGCCATCTGTTTCGCTTTGATCCAATTACCGGGCAATTTACCCCTTATCCTCTACCCGCCCGTCCCTCACATTTGCAACCCGGACCACCTATGGAAGTGGTGGCCCTGGCGGTAGATCATAACGATGCCCTCTGGATTGCCGTAATTCGAGACGGACTCTATAAACTTGATCCATACCGCGAAAAATTTCAGGCATATGGTCCTACCAGAAACCCCATAGCAGGGCCTGTCCCGGCTCGGCCCGACCCCAGTGAGCCTCTTGCCTCCGAGATTACCGCGCTTTATCTCGACCACACCGGCCAACTTTGGCTGGGCTATCAACAGGGACTTATAAGTCGCCTTGATCCCCAAACCGGAATCTTCACCCATTTTCCGCCTCAACCCGGCTTGGGCCTGATTGAGGCCATTCACCAGGATCAGGCTGGTCTGATGTGGTTGGCTACCCAGACGGGTCTGGTTAGCTTTGACCCGGCCACAGAAAAAATTACCCGTTATACGGACAAGCATGGGCTACCAACTTCGTATGTTGATGGCATCTTGGAAGATCAGGCCGGTAACTTATGGCTCAGCACCCAAAAAGGACTATCCAAATTTGACCCTCAGCATGTAAACTTTCGCAACTTTGATGTCTCTGATGGCTTGCAGGGTAACGAGTTTTCAGGTCGGGCCGCGTGGCAGGCCAGCGATGGACGCATGTTTTTTGGGGGAACCCATGGTCTAACCGCCTTCTATCCCGACCAAATTGAAGACAATCCTTACCAGCCGCCGATTGTCCTCACCGAGGTTCGCCTGTTTAACGAGCCGTTAACCATCGGCAGGGACTCACTGCTGCCACAAGCATTAGACTATACCGAGCAGCTTATCTTTGATTACAACCAAAACATCATCTCCTTTGATTTTGCCGCTCTCAGCTATGCTGCCCCACACAAAAACCGCTATCGCCACAAATTGGAAGGTCTGGAGAATGAGTGGAATGAGGTAGGCAGTGACCGCCGCTTTGCGACCTATACCAGCCTGCCGCCGGGTAATTACATATTTCGAGTGCAGGGGAGCAATAACGACGGGGTTTGGAGCGAGCATGAAGTAGCCCTGGCCCTGACTATCACCCCCCCCTGGTGGGAGACTGTCTGGTTTCGGGCTTTGGGTTTAGTGGCTCTGGTTGGCCTAATTTATGGTGGTTATCACTGGCGAGTACAATCCATTGAGCAGCGCAATCGCCAGTTGGAACAGCAGGTCGCTGTACGCACCGAAGAGTTAGCCCAGGCGAAAGAGGCTGCCGAGGAAGCGCGCTATGCTGCCGAAGCCGCCAACCGGGCCAAAAGCACCTTTTTAGCCAATATGAGCCACGAACTCAGGACACCGTTGAACGCGATTATCGGGTTTACCCAAATCATTGCTCGCAATGCCAGCCTGCCCCCGGAACAACAAGATCATCTGGGCACTATCAATCGTAGTGGCGAACACCTGCTGTCTCTTATCAACCAGGTATTGGATCTCTCTAAAATTGAAGCTGGGCGAATGGTACTGGATGAGACTGTATTTGACCTGCATCAATTGCTCACCGACCTGGAAAGCATGTTTCGTTTGCGGGCCAATCAGAAGCGGATAGGTCTGGTCTTTGAGCGTTCGCCCGATGTACCCCGTACCATTCGCACCGATGAAGTCAAGCTGCGACAGGTGTTGATTAATTTGTTGAATAACGCGCTTAAGTTTACAAAGGAGGGTAGTGTCAGTCTAAAAGTGTCAAATAAGTTGCCAAGCGTGACGGGTAACACCGAAACCCTTGACACTAATATATCTGATACCTGCAAACTCCTATTTGTAATATCCGATACCGGCCCCGGCATTACCCCCGAGGAAATGGACAGCCTATTCGAAGCCTTTGCCCAAACTGAAACGGGGAGACGAGCGCAGGAAGGCACGGGTCTGGGTCTGCCCATCAGCCGTAGATTTGTGCAACTGCTGGGCGGCGACGAGATTAGGGTTGAAAGTCCGGCCCAATTGTCGGTTGGAGGTAAGGGTGGGCCGGGAACCATCTTTGCTTTTGAGATTCAGGTTGAAGTCATAAATCTGGCTTACATGGACAGTGAGCAATCTACCAAAGAACTCAGCTCCGAAATTGATGGTCGGGTGGTGGGACTGGCTCCCGACCAACCCCGCTACCGGCTGTTGATTGTTGACGACGAGCCCGTCAACCGGCAACTTTTGCGTGAACTCCTTGCGCCTCTTGGCTTTGATTTGCGAGAGGCGGAAAACGGCCAGCAGGCCATTGATATCTGGCAAGAATTTCAGCCTCACCTCATCTGGATGGATATGCGTATGCCGGTACTCGATGGCTACGAGGCCACCAAAATCATCAAATCGAAACTTGAAACCCGAGACTCCGAACACAAAACGGTGATCATTGCCATCACCGCCAGCAGCTTTGAAGAGGACAAGGCCGACATTCTGGCCGCCGGGTGTGACGATTTTTTGCGCAAACCCTTTCGTGAGAACACACTTTTTCAGATGATGAGCCAGCATCTTGGCGTTCAGTTTATCTATGAAACGCCGGATGATGTGTCAGCGACTGGTGAAATGGGTGAATATAGCCTGCTACCTGAAATGATGGCAGCCCTACCGCTTGATGACCTAACAAGCCTGGCAGAGGCCATTGAATTGAGCGATGTAGTATGGGCCAATGAGATTATTAACAAAATCCGACCATCTCAGCCGGAACTGGCCCTTCGGTTGAGCCGATTGGTCAACAATTTTGAGTATGGTGTCATTCTGGACGCCATTAAACAAGCGATGACTATCGAATAACCATTGGAGTTTGAGGTGGAAAATTTTCCCCAAAAAGCCAGTATTCTTGTTGTTGATGATACCCCCGAAAATTTGCGCGTTCTGGTGCAGTTGTTACAAGCACAGGGGTATCGCGTTCGGCCTGTGCCCAATGGCGAACACGCCCTGATGAGTGCCCAAAAAGAACTGCCCGACCTGATTTTGCTCGATATTTTGATGCCGGAGATGGACGGCTACGAAGTCTGCCGACGATTAAAAGCCGACGATCGCACCCGTGATATCCCGATTATCTTTATTAGCGCCCTGGATGAAGGGCTGGATAAGGCGACTGCTTTTTCG
>Ga0055481_10000904_pt1 | contig 10271 bp, 13 predicted proteins | sample Muzzi_PWC_D2_FD_57936 | JGI IMG/M metagenome (GOLD analysis project Ga0055481, IMG submission 57936) | Wetland microbial communities from San Francisco Bay, California, USA, that impact long-term carbon sequestration - Muzzi_PWC_D2 | ecosystem: Environmental > Aquatic > Marine > Wetlands ... | reverse complement strand
TTACCCAGAATCTCGTGCACCCGGCGAAAAATCTTGCGGCGCAGCGTCTTGCGCGTTTTATCGCCGGGCGCGGACCGGAGCTGCCCGACAAGCGGTGTCAGGGTTTCATCGTCCGCACCTGTTTCAACTCTGAACGCGTCTATGGCGGCGTCACCTTCATTGACGATACGGTCGCGCCAGTGCTCGGCACTTGCGAACAGTCGTTTGGCCCCGAGGTCCGCGGCGCCGAGCCGTGCCAGCGCAGTACGGACAGGCCCTGGATCGACATCTCGCATCAGTTTGCCGATCAATTGCTTCTGTCGCCGCAGCGCGCCACGCGACCTGATCGAGGATGCATCGCGAATGGCGCGGTACAGATCTTCATCCAGGGACAAGGAGGCAAGATCGGGCTCGCTCAACCCAATGAGATTCTCCCCGAGCTTCTGCAAGGCGATCAGCTCTCTCTTTCTTTCGCTTTTGCTGGTCACCCGATAAGCTTACCGCATGGGACCGGCAGACCTGGAAATGCTTGTGCAGATGGCGCTGGACGAGGCGCGCGCAATGGGCGTGGATCAGGCCGAAGTCGCTGCGAGCGCCGATATCGGCTTGTCGGCGACAGCGCGCCTCGGTGATGTCGAAAATCTCGAATACACCAACGATCGTGGCATCGGGATAACTGTTTTCAAGGACTCCAGGAAGGGCAGCGCAAGTACCTCCGACGTCCGGCCGGAGGCGATTCGCGAAGCCGTGCAGAAATCCTGCACATTCGCGTCGTGCACGGCGCAGGATAAACATGCAGGCCTGGCCGACGCGGAGTTGATGTGTACGGATATCATCGACCTGGATCTCGATCACCCCTGGCCGATCGAAGCCGCGGACGCCATCCGGATGGCGATCGATTGTGAGGCGGTGGCGCTGCAGTTCGATTCGCGAATAAGTAACTCAGAGGGCGCAACCGTGTCGAGCAGTCGCGGCTCCCGCGCCTACGGCAATACACATGGATTTATCGGTAGTTTTTCGCGGACCAGCCACAGCATAAGCTGTGTCGTGCTCAGCGCCGAGGGTCCGGAGATGCAGCGGGACTATTATTACAGCGCAGCTCGTGATCCCTCCGACCTCGAGGACATCGCATCCATCGGGGAGACGGCGGCAAGAAGGGCCATCGGCCGCCTGGGCGCCCGCAAGATCCGGACGACACGCGCACCGGTGTTGTATGTTCCGGAGCTCGCTCGCGGCTTCATAGGTCACGCGATTGGCGCTATCGCAGGCGGAGCACAATATCGGCGCGCCTCTTTCCTTCTGGATGCGGTCGGTGAGAAGGTTTTTCCCGACTTCCTGTGTATCCGCGAACGGCCGCACCTGCCGAAAGGTATGGCGAGCACACCGTATGACGCCGAAGGCGTCGCCACCTACGACCGTGACGTGGTGAACGACGGTGTTCTGCAAGCCTACGTGTTGAGCAGCTACTCGGCACGGCGACTCGGGTTACAGACCACGGCAAACGCCGGCGGCGCCCAAAACCTGATCATTCCGGGTAATGCGGAAGACCTGGACTCATTGATCAAGGAGATGGGTACGGGGCTGGTCGTCGAGGAACTGATCGGCCAGGGCGTCAATCCCGTGACGGGGGATTACTCGAGGGGCGTTGTCGGGCAATGGGTCGAGGACGGCGAAATTCAGTATCCCGTGCACGAAATCACGATCGCCGGCAACCTGCGGGACCTGTATCCGCGGATCTCCGCGATCGGCAAGGACCAGGATATACGCGGCGGCATCCGCTGCGGTTCGCTGCTCGTGGAGGAGATGACGATAGCGGGTGCCTGAGCTACGGTCGGGCGTCGGCCGCGTCCAGCAAATCGGCCAGGGTCCGATTGCCCAGCGTATTCACGACCGCTGCATCGACCTGATCGGCAAGCCCCTTGATCTCATCAGCCCATTCCGGGTCACGGTACGAGCCGGTCTCTCCGTGTTCGCGGACGACGGCGAGAATCTCGCTGAGCGAGATACGCGACATCTCCCGGCCGGGCACCAGGTCTTCGTTTTCGGTGGACATGAGCAGGCCATCGGTTTCCAGCCCGGCGATGATAGGCGTCAGCGTGATCGACGGAATGCTCAGGGTTTCGGCCAGTGTGCGCACCGTTTCGGTCGACGATTCGCCCTCGCGGAAGGCGCGACCGACGAGCAGCATGATGTTCAATGCGAGGCGCTCACGCATGGCGTTGGACAATCGTGGCTCACGGCGTCCGATGCGCAGGAACGCCGGATTCTGGAAGTAGAACGCGAGCTGGGCGCCGAAGAGCAACACCAGCCAGTTCAGATACAGCCAGATGAGCGTGGTAATTGCGACGGCGAAGCCCGAATAGATGAGCTGCCTGCGTGTAGCTGCGACCACGAACGTCGCGAAGATCACGCTGATCGTCGCCCAGGCGAAGCCGCCGGCTATGCCGCCGACAAGCGCCGACTTGAACCGGACTCGCGTATTGGGCATGTACATGTAGACAAACGTGAATACGCCGGTGACCAGCAGGTATGGTGTCAGCTTGCTGGTGGCAATAAAGACCGGGCCCAGGATCTCGGAATTCAGGAATAACTGGATGAGCGTGTTGCTGCGTAGCGAGGCGATCATGCCGAGCGCAATCACGATGATCACGGGACCGATCAGCATGACGATCATGTATTCGGTCAGTCGACGCGCGAAATTGCGCCGCTTTGCGACATACCAGACATAATTGAAGCTCTCTTCGACTTTTTGCACCATCGAAATCGCGGTGTAGATGAAGAATGCGAGACTGATACCGCCGAGCACACCGCCCTTGACGTTATCGACGAGATTGATGATTTGCTGGGTGATTTCCGCGCCTTGTGGTCCCAGTGGCTCGAGCGCAGTGAACAACAGTGGCTCGAGTTGCTTGTGCATGCCGAAGCCTTTCAACACCGAGAAACTGAATGCGATGAGCGGCACTATCGAGAGCAGCGTCGTGTAAACGAGGCTCATCGAGCGCAGCATGAGCTGGCCCTGGATCATGTCCCGAATCAGGGCGTACGCGTGGCGCAGGATTGTGGCGAGTATTGTGCCCGCGACGCCGAACCGCTCGCTGAGTTTTTCGCTCCAGATGAGCATGTCGAGCCTTTGTCGCAGGGTCGGGGCCACTTTCACACCGCTACATCGTACCCGTCAATCGGGCGTATGCCTCTGCGTACTTGCTGCTCGTTTGTTGCAGGATTTCGGCAGGGATATCGGGGCCGGGCGCGGTTTTGTCCCAATCGAGCGTGTCCAGATAGTCTCGCAGGAACTGCTTGTCGAAACTCGGCGGGCTGATGCCCGTAGCATAGCTGTCTACGGGCCAGAATCGGGAAGAGTCCGGCGTAAGCACCTCATCGATCAGGTGCAACCGACCCTCGTCGTCCAGGCCGAACTCGAACTTGGTATCGGCGATAATGATGCCGCGATCCAACGCATACCGGGCCGCGCGCGCATAAATCTCTATCGAGAGATCGCGGACGCGAGTCGCGTGCGACTCACCAATCAGCTCGCAGACAGCTTCGAAGCTGATATTTTCGTCGTGATCTCCTGCCTCGGCTTTGGTGGCAGGCGTAAACAGCGTTTGCGGCAACGCAGCGGCCTGCTCGAGGCCCGCAGGCAGGTCGACCCCGCAGACCTGGCCGGTTTCGAGGTAGTCACGCCAGCCGGAACCTATCAGGTAGCCGCGAACCACAGACTCTATGGGCATCGGCCGCAGTCGTTTCACGACCAGCGAACGATCGCGAAGCGAAGCCGCAACTTCGGGGTCATCGATGACGTCATCCACGGTCAGTTCGGTCAGCTGGTTCTCGACGAGGTCAGCCATCATATGGAACCAGAACAGGGAGATCTTGGTCAGGATCTCGCCTTTGGACGGTACCGGGTCCGACATCACTACGTCATAGGCGGACAAACGGTCCGTCGCAACGAGCAGCAGGTGGTCGTCGTCGACGCTGTAGATATCCCTGACCTTGCCCCGGCCGATCAGCGGCAGTCCGGGCACGTGCGATTCGAAAAGCGTATCGGTTGAGTCCATGGTCAGGATGCTAACTCGTGGGTTAGCATTACGCCACGACTCACCGCGAGGTCCTCTCTTGTACTGGGGCAAAATCATCGGGACATTGGTGGGCCTGGCCACGTTGAAGCCATGGTTCGCGTTACTCGGCCTGTTCCTGGGGCACCAGTTCGATCGGGGTTTTGCGGCAAGGTATCGCAGCTTCGAACAGCAAGGTGCTAATATCGGCCGGCTGTCCGACGAATATATTCGCGCGCTCTTTCAAACGATGGGACATCTCGCGAAGTCCGACGGCCGTGTCAGCCGGGCAGAAATTCGTGCTGCCCGCGCCGTCATGCATCGTGTCGGACTCGGCCCGGCGCAGGTCCGCCACGCCATCGACTGGTTCGATGAGGGCAAGCGACCGGGATTCCCGTTGACTCAGACAATTCGCCAGTTGCGCCGGGTCAGCGCGAGGCGCGCCGAACTCCGGCTGCTGTTCGTCCGGCTCCTGCTCGACGTGATCCTGGCCAAGGAAAGGCTGCACCAGAAGGAAAGGGCGCTACTCTGGAAGGTCTGCAACGAACTCGACATCGGCCGCGTCGACCTTGCGCAGCTCGAGGCGATGATTCGTGCACAAAAAGGATTCCGGCACTCGCCGGCCGGCGATGCCGATGCGCGGCGCATCAAACAGGCATATCGCACACTCGGCATCGAGGAATCAGCGACCAATGACGAGGTGAAGAAGGCTTACCGGCGTGAAATCAACAAAAGTCATCCGGACAAGATTGCATCCAGCAATCCCGGCCCCAACATCGTAGCAGACGCCGAGAAGCGGACGCGCGAAATTCGCGGTGCTTATGAAATGCTCAAAGCACGACGTTCGATTCGATGATTCTGGTACATTCGCCCTGCAAAACGAGGAACCAAAGTGAAGCCGTTAATTGCTCCTTCAATACTCTCCGCTGATTTTGCCCGTTTGGGCGATGATGTGCGTGCCGTTCTCGACGCCGGTGCCGACATTGTGCACTTCGACGTCATGGACAATCACTTTGTACCCAACCTGACCATCGGCCCGCTCATCTGCGATGCCTTACGACGTTACGGTATCGAGGCGCCAATCGATGTGCACCTGATGGTCGAACCAGTGGACAGTATCATTCCTGACTTCGCCGAGGCCGGGGCGAGTTACATCACGTTTCACCCCGAAGCGAGTCGTCATGTCGATCGATCCTTGTCGCTCGTTCGGGAGCACGGTTGCAAGTCCGGCCTCGTGTTGAATCCGGCATCGCCGGTCGGCGGCCTCAAGTACGTCATCGACAAGATCGACATGATACTGATTATGTCGGTGAATCCGGGATTCGGCGGTCAAAAGTTCATCCCGTCGGCGCTCGACAAGCTGCGGGCAGTCAGAACGATCATCGAGGACAGCGGTCACGAGATTCGCCTGGAGATCGACGGCGGCGTGAAAGTGGACAATATCGGAGAAATCGCCGCGGCCGGAGCGGATACGTTCGTCGCCGGATCGGCCATTTTCGGCAGCGACGACTACGCCGCGACGATTGCGGCTATGAAGGAGAAAATCGCTAACGCCGGGTAACGGCGACGTGCAGCGGGAGCGACAGAGGGCGGTGATCCAGACCGGGAATCCTCCGCGACAACGGTTACAGCTTGCGGTTCGGTCTGGCGCCGTAGACGACGATGGTTTTGCCGCTGGCCGTAACAAGCCCTTGTTCTTCAAGAACTTTCAGCACGCGGCCCGCCATTTCTCGCGAACAGCCGACGAGACGGCTGAGTTCCTGGCGGCTGACCTTGATCTGCATGCCGTCAGGATGCGTCATCGCATCGGGTTCGTTGCAAAGATCCATAATGGCGTGCGCGACACGACCGGTAACGTCGACGAAAGCGAGATCGCCCAGCTTGCGATTGGTGCGATCCAGACGCGTGGCGAGTTGCGTTGCGAGTTCGAATACCAGCCCCGGGCTTTCGCTGGCAATTTGCCGGAAACGTGGGTAGGTCATCTCGGCAATTTCGCATTCGGTACGTGTGCGGACCCAGGCGCTTCGAGTCGGTTGCTCGTAGAAAAGGCCCATCTCGCCGAAAAACTGCCCCTTGTTCAGATAGGCCAGCACCATCTCGTTACCGTCTTCGTCCTCGATCATGACCTCGACTGAACCGTCAACGATGTAGTAGAGCACGTCGGGAAGATCGCCAGCGTGAATCATCACACTCTTGGAAGGTACAGTCCGGACGCGGCAGTAGCTCAGGAATCGATTGATCGCCGGTACATCGCTCAGGGTCTTCGCTGTGGTCTGCATAGGTTGTTCCTCGACGCTGGTGCGCTCCTCTTTTAATACAGTTCGCTCTGAAGGGCAAGTTATTGTTCAATCAAGCAAATTCACAGCCGGTAAGCTGTTGTCGTCATCACTTTGGCGGTGAGCCGCATGAGTCTCTGAACCGGATCGGGCAGTTCCGCCGCACCGGCATTTCTTGCGTTCTCACCGTGCTCCTCTTCCTCGTCGCGCATTCGTTTGACAATGGCCCGGCTTCTCGCATCGTCCTCGGGAAGGTGTTCGAGGTGACTGTCCAGGTGAGCACAGACCTGCTTCTCGGTTTCGGCAATAAATCCCAGGCTCCACTTGTCGCCAAGGATACCGCTGGCAGCCCCTATCACGAATGCACCGGCGTACCAGAACGGGCTAAGACGGCTCGGACCGGCGCCGAGTTCTGTCAGGCGTTGCTCACACCACGCCAGGTGATCGAACTCCTCGTTCGCTGCACGCTGCATTTGTGACTCGATCTCGGCATTTCGTGCGACGGCGGCATGTCCCTGATAAAGGCCCTGCGCCGCTACCTCTCCCGCATGATTGACGCGCATGAGGCCGGCGGCATGCCGCTTCTGCGGGTCGCCGAGCTCGGCGTCGGGGACATCCCCGGCCGGATTCTGACGCGCGGAGCGGCCGGCAGGAGCACCGATGATGCGCAGCGCATTGTTGGCGCCGGCAAGCAGACGGTCGAGCGGCGTCAGACGTCGTTCTTGCATACCCGAGAGTATAGCAATGCGCCGCCCGGCGACGGTATACTCCGCGGCCGCAGACACTACGGAGATTGAACATGTACGGGCGCGGCGCATGCGTTATTGCTCTACTGGTTGTGGCCATACCGGCCCAGGCCGCCGACGACGACGGCCCATGGGCCGGCAAGGCCCTGCTGGGCTATCTGTCTACGTCAGGCAATACCGACAACTCGAACCTCAACGCGGCCTTCGAGATCAGTTACACGAGCGGCGACTGGGTCCACAGGCTCAAGACTCAGGCGATCCACGCGACTGAAGACGATGCCACGACCGCGGAAGGCTACGTGGCGGGCTGGAAGAGCGAGCGCAACCTGTCGGAGAGCAACTACCTGTTCGGCCAGCTGGATTGGCGCAAGGATCGCTTTAGCGGCTACGACCAACAATTCTCGCAAACGATCGGCTACGGCCGCAGGCTGATTGAAAAGGAAAAGCACCGGCTAAATGCAGAGATTGGCGTCGGCGCCCGGCAATCGGACCTGGCCGACGGCACCGAGGAACGCGAGACGGTTGTTCGGGCCGGCCTCGACTATACGTGGACGCTCAGCGAGACTGCCGCGTTCGTACAGACTCTGAGTGTCGAATCCGGCAGCGCGAATACCTACAGCGAGTCGGTTACCAAGTTGTCGGCGGCACTGGTTGGAAACCTGGCACTGGTGGCATCCTATACGGTCAAACACAACTCGGATGTGCCGCCCTTGACCGAGACGACGGACACGTTCACGGCCGTGTCGCTGGAGTACACTTTCTGAACACCACGGGCGTGCACCTAAGCGATTGAATTAAAATGAGAAAAACCCGCGGAATCTGAGCACACGGCGAGCGAAAAAATCGGCCGTATTATTTGCATTGGATCCGCCCCTGCAGTAAAATTCCGCGCCTTTCGGCTCTCCGGCAGGTTTGGGCCAGAAAGACCGCAATTCCCGACGGAAATAACATAATGAAGACGTTTTCTGCAAAGCCGGCCGAGGTGCGCCGCGACTGGTTCGTGGTCGACGCGACAGGCAAGACTCTGGGTCGCCTGTCGACAGAGCTCGCGCATCGGCTCCGTGGCAAGCACAAACCCGAATACACGCCGCACGTGGATACGGGCGATTACATCGTCGTGATCAATGCCGAGAAGGTTCGGGTCACGGGCAACAAGCTCAAGGACAAGATGTATCATCGTTACACCGGATATATCGGCAACCTCAAGTCGGTTCCGCTTGAGAAGTTGCTCGCCGAGCACCCCGAGCGTGTGATCGAAACGGCCGTCAAGGGGATGCTGCCGCGCGGACCGCTGGGCCGCAAGATGTTGACCAAGTTGCGCGTATTCAGAGGCCCTGAACACGATCATGCTGCGCAGCAACCGATACCACTGGAAGTGAACGCATAATGAGTGAAACGAGTTACTACGGCACAGGCCGCCGCAAGACTTCGACGGCGCGCGTATTCTTGAAAAAGGGTGGCGGCCAGATCACGGTCAATGACCGTCCGCTCGACGGCTTCTTCGGCCGCAAGACGGCTCAGATGATTGTCAGGCAGCCGCTGGAGCTGACGCAGCTTGCGGATGCTTTCGACGTCGACGTGACCGTCAAAGGTGGCGGCACGACCGGCCAGGCGGGTGCAATTCGCCACGGCCTGACGCGCGCTTTGATCCGCTACGATGAGTCGCTTCGTGCGGCACTGCGCAAGGCCGGTTTCGTCACACGCGATGCGCGCGAGGTCGAACGCAAGAAGGTCGGCCTGCGCAAGGCACGCCGCGCAACGCAATACTCCAAACGCTGATCAGGAGCTGCGGCCCCGATTACTGGGGGATCGTCTAGTGGTAGGACTGCGGACTCTGACTCCGCCAACGGGGGTTCGAATCCCTCTCCCCCAGCCAGAAAAAAGGAAGGCCCCGATCGGGGCCTTGCTATCTGTTTCTAACTAACCAGATAAACTTCGTCGTGCTCTCTGGCGTGGTCGATCACCGACAGGCCGATGTCATCGCCCGGCCGGGCGACATCGATAGGTTCATGATCCTTTTCCATAGAGTCGACTTTCTGTATGAAGTCTGACGTATGCCCCTGAACATGGATCGTATCGCCCTTGTGCAGCTCGCCATCGGCAATGATCACGCCGGCCACGTGCAGGTGATTGTAGTAGTGCGTTACGGTGCCGATCTTGGTCTCAGTCATGTCACTCTCCTGACAATTGATGCCAGTCTTGCCACAACGCCAGATTTCCCCAGATCGATCGGGCCCGTCAATGCTGGGATGTACGTAGCCGGGACCCTAAGTCATCAGCTTCAGCGCCAGCCACGGTGTGAAGCAGAGCACAGTGATCAGCAGCTTGTAGGCACCGACGTACTGAAATGTGATTCTCGCCACGTCCTCGTCGCTGATGCGGAAGATTCTGGCGTTTGTCCGGTAAGCCCAGCTTCGCATAACCGCAAGGGCGATGACGGTGATCAGATAGATGCCGATATTGATGATCGTGCACCAGCCGAGAAATGTCGTCCAGGTTTGCAGTGTATTCATATCAATGGTCCGGGCGGGTGGGTGCATGCAGCCTCGCATCGTGCGTGGCAAAGTGATCGGTGAACCAACGATTCAAATCGTTGGACAATCCGGCAGCGTCAAAGGTGCCGTCGACCTCGACCGCATCCATGATGTCACGCAGATCATCCAGTAAAGTCTCGTGATCCTCCTTGTGCTCGTCCAGGTGCGGATAGTGTGTCTCGCGCATCATCTTCTCTTCGAGTGCGAAATGAGCTGCAATCTGCGCATAGACATCTCCGAGCAATTCGACGACCTGTACCTGGTCGGCGCCGAGCTGCATGACGTCGTGCAAGCCGTTGATCAGTTCGATCAATTCGCGATGCTCGTGATCGACCTCTTCAACGCCGACGCTGAACTCTTCTTTCCATTTAATCAGTGTCATCGAGTTTTGAAGCCTCCGGTTTCTGGCCTGAACGTAATCGTCAGGTAGCGTCCAGCCTCCGCCACAACCATTTCGCTGCCAGTGTAATCCCATCCGTCGGTTCGCGCCGAGTCTCTGAGTCGCATGTCGAGACGATGTTTCCCGGGCGCAACTTCGATTCTTTCATATACCGATGCCGGGCCATCTTCCCACAATCCCGACGGCGCAACCTCCAGGTGCCGAATGACCGTGCCATCAATCTCCAGTTCCAGAACCAGGGGAACGCGGCGCCTTTCACAAGTCTGTGCGTGTCGCATATT
>Ga0055481_10000903_pt1 | contig 10272 bp, 7 predicted proteins | sample Muzzi_PWC_D2_FD_57936 | JGI IMG/M metagenome (GOLD analysis project Ga0055481, IMG submission 57936) | Wetland microbial communities from San Francisco Bay, California, USA, that impact long-term carbon sequestration - Muzzi_PWC_D2 | ecosystem: Environmental > Aquatic > Marine > Wetlands ... | reverse complement strand
GCGCATCAGGATGGCAACGCGGTCCCCGCGTTGCAGGTCCTCGTTTGCCATCGCCGCCTGCCAGCGTGCCACCTCCGCGCCTATCTCCGCCCAGGTCGAGTCCTGCCACTGGCCTGTTGCGGCGTCAAACTGGCGGTAGGCGAGCTTGCCGGGTGTGCGCCTGATGCGCTCCCGGAACAGTCCGGCGAGTGTGCCGGCGACATTGGCGGGTATTTTGTGTTCTGCTTCCCCGGTCATGCAGATTATTCTCCCTGGTCGGTGAACAAGGTCTCCCAGCCCGGATCAGGCCTGAAGCGGTCACCGCGCAGTTTCTGCAAACTGTGCAATTGCTGCAACAGTTTGTCGCTGCCCTGCGATTCGAGGTGGTGTACAGGGCCGCCGCGGAAAGGGGCGAACCCGGTGCCGAAAATCATGCCGGCATCCAGCAGGTCACCGTTCTCCACCACCTGCTCGCGCAGGCAGCTGACGGTTTCATTGAGCAGCCGCAGAATCATGCGATCAGTGATTTCCTGCATATTCCAGGCCTTTCCGCTGACCTTGGGCTTTATCGCCTTGCCATGCTGGTAGGTGTAAAAGCCGTGCCCGGATTTCTTTCCCAGCTTGCCGTCCGCTACCAGCTGCTGCAACCGCGGTGGTATGGTGGCGCCGAAGTGTGCTGCAAGTATCTCCGCAACGTGCAGGCAGATATCGAGTCCGACCGTGTCCGCCAGTTCCACCGGCCCCATCGGCATCCCGAAAGTGGTGGCGGCCCTGTCAATGAGCGCGGCAGGCACGCCCTCGGATTCCAGCTCCACGGCTTCCATCAGGTAGGGCATGAGTATGCGGTTGACCAGAAACCCCGGCGTGCTGGTGACAGGCAGGGGCAGGCGGTCGATTTGCCGGGTGAATGTCATCGCCTGTGCAGCGATCTGGTCAGAGGTTGAATGTCCTTTTACGACCTCGACGAGTTGCATCATGGCCACGGGATTGAAGAAATGCAGACCGACCAGGCGTTCGGGCTGCGCGAGGGCACTGCACAGTTCTTCCAGCGGGATGCTGGAGGTGTTGGTTGCAAGCATGGCGCCCGGCTTCATGCGGGGTTCGATATCCCTGTAAAGTGAACGTTTTACCTCAGCATCTTCAAATATCGCTTCGATGACGATATCGGCCTTTTCCACGCCATAGCCCTTGTGATCGGGCAGCAGGCGGTCCATCGCGGCAATGACCTTGATGGGCAGCTTCAGCTTGCGCCCGAACAGCGCATGCGCCCGCTTGACCGCGGGCGAGATGCGTTCCGGCGACTGGTCCTGCAGGGTGACATGAAAGCCGCGCAGGGCGCACCAGGCTGCAATGTCACCACCCATGGTGCCGGCGCCGATGACATGGATATTTTCAGGTTTGTAGGTCTTGTCCTTGCCAAGGGCCTTGAGCTGTTCCTGCAGAAAAAACACGCGTATCAGGTTCTGTGCGGTCAACCCGGTGACCAGATGCGCCAGCGAGCGTGCCTCGGCCGCGAGCATACCCGGCTGATCGTTGGCATGTTTCCGCCAGATATCGATCATGGCGTAAGGCGCGGGATAGTGCTGCCTGGATGCACGCTTTGCCACTTGCTTGCTGAGAATTCGTGCGAGAACCGGCCTGGCAACGAAACTGTTGGAAAGGCGATCGATCAGTCCGGCCCTGAAAGGCGGCGGTGCATCCAGGACGAGCTTGCGCGCGGCGCTGCGCAGGTGCCGCTCCGGCACGACCCTGTCCACCAGACCCATGCGTCTGGCGCCGCGCCCGTCCACGGAACGACCACTGAGTATCAGATCCATCGCCTTGATGCCGCCGATCAGCGGCACCATGCGCGCGCTGCCGCCCCATCCCGGGTGAATGCCGAGCTTGACCTCGGGCAGGCCCAGGCGAGTGCCCGGATCGTCACGCGTGATGCGATAGCGGCAGGCCAGTGCCAGTTCGGTTCCGCCGCCGAGGCAGAAGCCGTGAATCAGTGCGACGGTCGGGAAGGGCAGTGCAGCCAGACGGTTGAAGACTTCCTGCCCGGTTTTCAGCAGTTCCTGCGCCTGTCGCTCCGTCTTGACGCGCGTGAAAGACTTGATGTCCGCCCCGGCAATAAAGCCGTTCGACTTGCCCGACAGGATGACCAGTCCACGGGGTTGTTCGGCTGCGATCGCCTGCAGCTGTTCATCGAGCTCTGTAAAGACATCGGGGCTCAGGACATTGGTGCCTGCATCCGCCATGTCGAAGCACAGCCACACAATATTTTCACTGTCGGTTTCCCGGCTGAAATGCCGTTTGTCTGCCATGTTATCCATGCCGCTACTCCGCCGGGCGCTCGATCAGCATGGCGCCACCCTGGCCCCCGCCAATGCAGAGACTGACCATGCCGCGCCGGGCATTCCTGAATTGCAGCAGTTTCAGCATGTGCAGCACGATGCGTGCTCCGCTGGCGCCGACGGGATGCCCGATGGCCACGGCACCGCCGTCGATATTGAGACGTTCGTTGTCGATGGCCGAGAAGGGTGTGTCACGATCCAGTTCGGTGCGGCAGAAGTCCGCATCCGTCCAGGCAGTCTGGCAGGCAAGGACCTGGGCGGCAAAGGCTTCGTTGATTTCGTAGTAATCGACATCTGCGGAGTCGAAACCGTGCCGCTGCATGATGGGAGCCATGGCATGGACCGGACCGAGGCCCATCTGTGCCGGATCGAGACCGGCCCACTGACTGTCGATAAGCTGGCCCATGACCGGCAGGTTATGGCGTGACACCATCTCTTCGGAAGCGAGAATCACCCAGGCGCCGCCGTCCGTGATCTGGGCGCTGTTGCCGGCTGTGACGTTGCCGACATCCCTGTCGAAGACAGGCTTCAGCCTTGCAAGTCGTCTCATGCTGGTGTTGATGCGCACGCCGTCATCCCGTTCGTAGTGGCTGCCGCTCGAGTCGTAGATCGTCTCGATTTCATCGAGGTGCCCGTTTTCCAGGGCGGCAACTGCGCGGTTGTGACTGTGCATGGCAAACCGGTCCATCTGTTCCCGCTTGATTCCGAACCGGTGTGCAATGATTTCCGCCGTCTGCCCCATGGACAGCCCCACGGTCGGATCTGTCAGGCCGCAGAGCAGTGCAATGACCGGCTTGAAGTACCCCGGTCTCAGTGCAGCCAGCAGCTTGAGGCGCGCCATCGAGGTGCGTGCGCGTGCCCATTCACCCAGCCAGTTGACGAATTTTTCGCCGAACAGCAGCGGGATGTGGCTCATGGATTCCACGCCACCGGCAAGCACCAGGCTGGAGCGCCCGCTGGCGATGTTCTGCGCAGCAGCATCAATGGACTGGAGCCCGGAGGCACAGTTGCGCTGCACAGTCCAGGCAGGCATGCGCTCACCGCAGCCCAGCCTGAGAGCCACGACCCGCGCGATGTTGGCCTCTCTCGGGCCCGGCATGACGCAGCCCAGAATAACCTCGTCGAATTCGGCGGGAGAGAATGGCTGACGGGCAAGCAGTGGCTGACCTGCGGCAACGGCAAGATCTGCCGCTGCGAAGGGGCCGGGTTTGCCGCGTGCCTTGATAAAAGGGGTGCGGCTACCGTCGATTACATAGACCGGCCTGCCACCCCATCCAGTTTGCTGTTCTCCCATTTGTTACGCTCCTTGTCCCTGGTGAAGTATTCAGGGGGAAATTCATCGACCTGTATGGCAATATTGCGAGCCGCTATCGCGGCCCTGATGCCGGCTGCTTCAGGCTCGGTTACAATGCCGGCAGCCAGTCCTGCATCAATCTGCGTCTCCGGGTCGCCCGTCGGCAGGGTCCCTGCCTTGATCGCGGCGCGCAGCTTGCGCAGGGCTGGTTCAGCGGCAACACTCTTCACGAGGGCATCGTCGAGCCGGGCAACGGATTCCGTATTATCGTCAGGAATATACACACCTTGCGTTAAACGGTCACGCAGTGTCCCGGGGCTCAGCAGGATGTCGGCCAGTTGTCTGCCAAGGGTGTCGGAGGGTCGCTTGTACGGCTTGCCGAACGGGAATGTGAGCAGGCGGGTGGTCCGTGCAACGGCACGGTTGGGGAAGTTGTCCAGGACTTCATAAAGCCGCACCTGGATGTTGTAGAGCAGGTCGCTGCAGGACCATTCCAGCAGCGGAAGTTCATCATCGGGTGAGCCGTTGTCGTAGTGATGCTTGAGCACGGCGCTGCCCAGGTAGAGCAGACTGAGCACATCACCAAGACGTCCGGAGAGTGATTCCCTGCGCTTCAGGGTGCCGCCCAGCGTGATCAGGCTCATCTCGGAGGTCACGGCAAATGCCAGGCACATGCGTGCAAACTGGCGGTAGAAATAACCCCGCATGCCGTGCTGTGGTGCATTTAGCAGGCGCCCGCCGGTCAGTGCATGAAACAGGCCGCGCGACAGGTTGCTCATGACCAGGCTGGCATGCCCCCGGAGTGCCTCGTCCAGGGCCACGACATCGCCGGAGGCGACGGCGCGCATTTCCCGGTACAGCCAGGGGTGGCAGCGGATCGCTCCCTGGCCGAAGATTATGAGGCTGCGGGTGAGAATGTTGGCACCCTCGACCGTGATGCCGATGGGAAGCGCCTGGTAGGCACGTCCCAGGAAGTTGCCGGGTCCCATGCTGATGCCGCGGCCGGCCAGGATGTCCATCCCTTCGTTGACCACGGTGCGCATGCGCTCCGTCATGTGATACTTGGCGATGGCCGAAGCCACGGCAGGGTCTTCGCCGCTGTCCAGCGCCGCGGTCGTGAATCCCCGGGTTGCATTCATGATGTAGGTGCTGCCGGCAATTCTTGCCAGGACTTCGCTGATCCCCTCGAACCTGCCTATGGGGACCCTGAATTGCTTGCGCACCCCGGCGTAGGCGCCAACGCTGCGACTGACCAGTTTGCCTGATGCCGTGCTTAGAGCCGGAAGGGAAATTGCGCGGCCGTCCGACAGGCAGTTCATCAGCATGCGCCAGCCATGTCCGACATAGTCCCGCCCGCCGATGACCCAGTCCATAGGGATGAAGACATTGGTGCCGCGATTGGGCCCGTTCATGAAGGCCTGGCTCATCGGGAAGTGGCGTGTGCCGATTTCTACGCCGGGGGTGTCTGTGGGAATCAGCGCCAGGGTGATGCCGATGTCTTCTTTATCACCCAGCAGGTGATCCGGGTCGTAAAGATGGAATGCCAGGCCCAGCAGGGTCGCTACCGGCCCCAGCGTGATATAGCGTTTTTCCCAGTTCAGCAGAATGCCCAGCACATCATTCTTGCCGTTGTATGACCGGCGACAGGCCACCCCCGTGTCCGGCATGGATGCAGCGTCACTGCCGGCTTCCGGACCGGTCAGCGCGAAGCAGGGGATATCGATGCCCCTGGCCAGGCGTGGCAGGTAGTAATCCTTCTGTGCCTCGGTTCCGTACGACAGCAGCAGCTTGGCGGGGCCCAGCGAATTCGGCACCATCACGGTGGTTCCGGCCGAGATGCTGCGGCTGCCGATCTTCATCACGACACTCGAGTGGGCGTTGGCGGAGAATTCCAGTCCGCCGTATTTCTTCGGGATGATCATGCTGAAGAAGCCGTGTTGTCTCAGATAGTCCCAGACCTCCGGTGTCAGATCATGCAGTTCCTCGGTAATCTCCCAGTCACTGATCATGCTGCAGACCTTGTTGACCGGGCCGTCAAGGAAGGCCTGTTCCTCAGCTGTGATCGCTGGCGCCGGGTAGGCCACCAGTTTGTGCCAGTCCGGCTGTCCGCTGAACAGCTCGGCCTCCCACCAGACCGTGCCGGCATCCAGTGCCTCGCGCTCGGTGTCGGACATCTCGGGCAGGACTTTTCGGTAGAGGGCGAGGAGGGGCGTGATCAACAGCTGCTGGCGCAGGGGAGACAGCAGCAGCAATGCGGCAGCCGGGATGAACAGCATCCATACCAGTACCAGCAGCCAGGTCGCAGGCGCGTGCATCAGGGTCCACCAGGCAAGGCCGGCACCGGTAACACCCGCCCACACCTGGCGCGGTGCCTGCCGTGCCATCATGAAACCGAAGGCGGTGAATGCAACGATCAGTTCGATTATCCAGTTCATATGCAAGTGCCTTGTAAAGCGAACAGCGGTGTTGTGTCGATGATTGTACGCCTGCTGGTCAGTTCGACAGATGGTTTAATTCCGAGTTGCATTACCGGTCGGCTTGAACGAGGCGGGCCCTGCGGCTGCCCGCTCCCGTTATTATCGGCCTGTTGCCGGGAAAATGAGCGCCTTTCTGAGCACGTTCCGGCCGGTTGGAGTCCGCGGAGGAGGCTAGCCCTCCAGCAATGCCAGTGCCTGGCAGAGTTTCTCCCGCGGGGTGTAGAAATGTGGCGAGAAGCGGATGCCGCCACCGCGCAGGGCGCAGGCGACATTTGCGGCTGTGAGTTTTTCAAACAGCGATTCCGGCGTTTCCTGCAACGGCCGGAACGTGACGATGCCGGCGTGCCGTTCCGTCTCCGGCGGGGTTAGCAAGGCAAAGCTGTCGCTGTGCCGGCTGAAAAAGTCGAGCAGGAAACAGGTGTTTTCCAGTACCTGCTGCTGGATCGTCTCCATGCCCGTTTCCAGCAGCACCTCCAGGCTGGCGTGCAGTGCGTGGATGCCGGTCATGTTGGGACTGCCGCACTCGAAACGGCGGGCACTGTGTGCCGTTTCCCACGTGCTGCGGGCATAGTCCAAAGGATCCTCGACCATATGCCAGCCATACTGCTTCAGGTCGAGCCGGTCCATACTTTCCGCGCGGCAGTAGAACAGGGCGATGCCTTCAGGTCCCGTCATCCACTTGTGGCCGTCGGCCATGACGAAGTCCGCCTGGCAGGCCTGAACATCGAAAACCACTGCGCCGAGGCTCTGTATGGCATCTACGCAGAACAGGATCCCGCGCTGGCGGCAGGCGCTGCCAAGCCTGTCCAGGTCAAGCCGCAGTCCGGTTCCATATTGCACGGAACTGATCGAGAGCAGCCGGGTGCGGTCATCCAGGCAGGCAATCAGTGCCGCCTCGGGTGAATCGCCCTGTGACAGGTCCGCTGCCTCGGTGGTCACCCCGTATTTCGCCAGGGACTCCCAGACGATGCGATTGGACGGGAATTCCTGGCTGCTGATGACGACCTTGTCGCCGGCCTGCCAGGGCAGCCCATAGGCAACCACGGACAATGCCTCGGAGGTGTTCTTCAGCAGCGCGATTTCATCCGCCCTGTGGGCGTTTACCAGGGTTTGCAGCTGTTGCCTGAGGCGGGTCTCGGTTTTCACCCACTCCGGATATCGTCTGGAACCCCACGCAAGGTTTTCTTCGGCGAAGGCCCTGACAGCATCTGCGGTCCGCCTCGGCCAGGGCGAAACGGCCGCATGATTCAGGTACACAATGGATTCATCGAGCTGGAATTCTGTAGTATGCATGGCGTTATCCTGTTGCCGGCGACGGGGACTGCAGCTGAAATCCGCCGGTAAAATGGTCACGCCGGCTGGCGTCTTATGGTAGTGTGCATGCGCATGTCAAAACAACGTTCACTCGTTAGCGGTTGCATCCTGGCGGGGCTGCTCGTTCTGCTTCCTGCCGTCTTCGGGGTCAGTGCGGATGGCATGCGAATCTTCATCGATACCGACAAGCGGACCTTGCAGGTTCTGGAGGGAGACCGGGTCGTCGCGACGTTCAACGAGATCGCAATCGGCCGCTATGGCAAGACCTATTTCAAAACGCGCGGGGACAACAAGACGCCGCTGGGAAAATTCAGGGTCGGCTGGATAGGGAAGGAGTCCCGCTATCACCGCTTTCTGGGCCTGACGTATCCGGACAGGGAGGCGGCGGACAGGGCGCTTGTGGACGGACGGATCGACGAGGGACAGTGGCAGGAGATCCGGCTTGCCTTGAAGGCGGGCAAAACGCCCCCGCAGAACACGCCGCTGGGCGGCAATATCGGTATCCACGGGGTAGGGAAAGGCGACCTGGAAGTTCACCGCGAGTACAACTGGACCAATGGCTGCGTGGCGCTGACCAACGCGCAGATCGACATCCTGGTCCAATGGGCCCGGATTGGCACCCAGGTCGAGATCCGCTAGGGCGGCTGGATCACACGGGCATGGATACATTGTTCATCTTGAGCGAGATATCAGGTAGGATTGCCCCGAAGTCGCAGGTAATGGATGCTGATTAGTTATGTGTCAGAATTCTGGCGGCTTTATCGAACGAGCAGGTATTGCTCATGCACCCAGGAGACAGGAATGATTGGAATGACTCATCGACTTCGTAAACTCGCCGTGATTTCGCTGGCCGCTGCATATGTCGGGCTGGCGGGTTGCGCCACTACCAGTGAACTGAATACGTTGAAGGCTGATGTTAACGCCGCCAGCGCGGAAGCCAGTGCCGCCAGGGCTGAGGCTGCACAGGCCAAGGCACTGGCCGAGCAGGCCAATGTCACGGCTAATGAAGCCAAGGCAACCTCTGAAGAGACAGAAACCAAGATCGACCGCATGTTCAAGAAGGCAATGCACAAGTAAGGCTGTCTCCGCCTGGAAGGTCCGGGCAAACGCACAAAGCCCCTTCGGGGGCTTTGTCATTTCAGGAGGAGTGTTGCGGTCAGCTAGCGCGTGATAATGACAGGGATGCCGCTTCTTTCTTCAACGGCCTGGCGCAGGGCGCGGCCGCTGAGATGGATTGTACGGCCTGCATTGATGTCAGGCTCGTCATCATTTGCCGCCAGGAAATCCGCGATGCTGTTCAGCACACTCTGCATGTAATCCGCATATTTCTCCTCATCTTCCTCCAGCGGCGGATGCAGTTCGATAAACAGCGAACCGGCCAGCCAGCCCAGCTTGATCGGCTGGTTGACAATGCGTACCGGTGTTCCGACGGGTATGTCGTTAAATACCAGCTCAATATCTTCCGGGTACATGCGGATACAGCCATGCGTTACGCGCATGCCGACGCCATAGGGCTTGTTGGTGCTGTGAATCAGGTAGCCGGGAATACCCAGGCGCATGGCATAGCGACCCAGCGGGTTGTCCGGTCCGGCCTTGATGACATCCGGCAACGGTTCCCCGTCCTGTGCGTGCTCTTCCTTGATGGATTTTGGTGGTCGCCATTCCGGGTCTTTTTGCTTGCTGACGATCTGTGTCAATCCCAGCGGTGTTTCCCAGTCCATTCTGCCCACGCTGATCGGGTGGGTTATCACCACGGGCATCTCTCCGGGTTTGGCCTTGGGATAATAATACAGCCGCATTTCCGGCAGGTTCAGGATCAGACCGCTGCGGTCTGCGTTAGGCAGGATGTAGCGATTGGGCAGGACAACCCGGGAGCCGTCTTTTGGCAGCCAGCGGTCGACATCCGGGTTGGCCAGCAGAATCTCATTCTGGCCAAGATCGTAACGTCGCGCGACATCCAGCAGGGTTTCCGCGCTGCTGGCCGTTACCGTCTGCACCTCACCGACAACATCTACATCCGCAGGCGGCAGGATAAACATATCGGCCTGTACGTTGGCAGCCAACGAGGCAACAAGTGCGACAAGAGAGAGCAGGTAACGCATATCCGGTATGTGAGTTGAATGCGTGAGCAGATTTATACACTAATCGGCAGAAGCTGGCAGGATTTATGCTGCACAACACAAATATGATAGTGCGTATAATGTATAGCATGGTCATGTTGCCCACCTCCAAGGTAAAAGAAAAGCGGTTGAGTTTCGAGCACTGCGTTGCAAACCCCGTTCGGCATGCGCGGCCGACCGAGGGAGGGTGAAGCCAGGTACCGCACTCCGCGCCATGGCGTCCGTGGCCCTGTGAGCGCGGCAGGGGTTCTCCGACAGCCGTACCGGCTGTCCTGTTGAAGCGGCGCAAACGCCGCTATTAATAGGGTTTGGTGTCCCTTAACAGGGACACGGGGTAGCGCGTCGTGCGCCGGTGCCGCGTGCGCGGCATCCCGGCGACCCCACGTTGAGACGGTGTGAAGTTCAGCCATGCTCGTAAGCTTCCACGGGCTGAGTGCGGCGCAGGAAGCGGGGCAGACTCAACGACTCATTGCCGCCGGGTGAACCATCCAGCATGACTTCGACCTGCCAGCCACGGTTGCCGTACTGCAGCCACAGCACCACGCCGGTGGTGCCTTCCGGGTAGAACGCGTCCCAGCCTTGCACGATTTCAAACGGCTTCCCGGCGAGCTGGTACAGGCGGGCGGGTTCGCGGGTGATGCAGGCCGTGAGTTCCTTCCAACTGGCTGTGCCGAACCAGCCGCTACCGGACTCAAATCCGTGCAAGCAGGGAGAGTGCTCCGGGACCGGGAGACCGGCTTGCCGGCAGATGG
>Ga0055481_10000902_pt1 | contig 10273 bp, 8 predicted proteins | sample Muzzi_PWC_D2_FD_57936 | JGI IMG/M metagenome (GOLD analysis project Ga0055481, IMG submission 57936) | Wetland microbial communities from San Francisco Bay, California, USA, that impact long-term carbon sequestration - Muzzi_PWC_D2 | ecosystem: Environmental > Aquatic > Marine > Wetlands ... | reverse complement strand
GCGATCCGCTTGGCCTGGCCGAAGAAAGGGTGGTTGCGCCATTTGATGGTATTGTCATCGGCCGCAGTAACTTGCCGCTCGCTCACGAAGGCGATGCACTTTTCAACGTCGCTGCATTCAAGAGCGTCGCGCGCGCGGAGGATAAAGTTGAGGAGTTCGCCGCAAGACATTCGGACTAGCCATCAGGAGACAACATGAAGATCGCGGTGCTGTCGACGAACAGGAATCTATACTCTACTCGCAGGTTGGTGGAAGCCGGTGAGCAGCGCGGCCATGAGGTGCCGGTGATCAATCACAAGCGCTGTTACATGAACATCGTCAGCCACAAACCGAACGTTCACTACAACGGTAGTCCCATCGAAGGGGTCGACGCGATCATTCCGCGCATTGGCGCATCGGTTTCGTTTTACGGCACCGCCGTCGTCCGGCAGTTCGAGATGATGGGCGTCTACTCCGTGAACGAATCCGTGGCTATTACCCGTTCACGAGACAAATTGCGGGCGTCTCAGCTGTTATCCAGAAAGGGCATCGGCCTTCCCATAACCGGTTTCGCCAACGCACCGGGTGACACCGATGATCTTCTCAAATTGGTCGGTGGGGCTCCGGTCGTAGTCAAGCTGCTTGAAGGCACGCAGGGCGTAGGTGTCGTTCTCGCCGAGACGACAAAAGCGGCTGAGAGCGTGATCGAGGCATTCCGTGGGCTCAAGGCCAATTTCATGGTGCAGGAGTTCATCAAGGAAGCAGGCGGCACGGACATTCGCTGCTTTGTCGTCGGTGACAAAGTCGTGGCGTCGATGATGCGCAAGGGCAAAGAAGGGGAGTTTCGATCCAATCTGCACCGCGGCGGCACCGCGTCGCTGGTCAAGATAACACCGGAAGAACGAAGTACGGCAGTGCGCTCTGCCAGAGTGATGGGACTCAATGTTGCGGGCGTGGATTTGCTGCGGTCGGCACACGGACCGGTCGTCATGGAAGTTAATTCCAGCCCGGGCCTCGAGGGTATTGAACAGGCGACCAAAAAAGATGTGGCCGCGATGATAATCGAATTTATCGAAAAGAATGCGAAACGTGGGCGAACCCGCACGCGCGGCAAGGGTTGAAGCGAAAAGGGGCGCCATTGCGGCGCCCCGGATTGTGGCCGCTAGCGGCCGATGTCTATCCCTGAGTATTGGTCGAATTCATCGACGTCATACTCGTCGTAGCTTTCAAAACCGTCGAGATTGTCAAATTCATCGTAGTCGACGAAGTCCCTGACCTTGCGACTGCTGCCTGAGCGGCGCTGCCACTTACTGGCCCGGCGGCGATCTTCGCGCTCCTGGTCGCGCAACATCTTCCTCATCGTTTCACTTTCGCCGAAATCGAAATCATCAAACTCGTCGAAGTCATCGTACAAGGGACGCATGGTTCCTACTCCTCTTACTGAAGGGTTGTTCTCGATACTCTCGGCAGGTCCCATGGCGACACAACACGCACCATGGGCGTTACGGCCGAGACTGCTGACAGGCAACCGTAGGCGCGCTGCAGCATTGCCCAGCAGACCTCCAGTTCCTCATCATTTCTTGGCAGGAAAAGCAAAACGTGGTCTCGTTCCAACCTGCCCCACCCGCCACGCAGCACCTGGTGCCTGTCCCACTCGTTCAGCGCGTGCAGGTGTATGCCGTCCGGCCCGATCGTGCACAGTGGCAGAGGCGGCTGCTCGCGGCGAATCGAGACGCTGGCTGCCTGGAAGCAGACTCTCACCCGGTACGGTATCGAGTCGCCAGGCTCTTCGACCGTGCTGATGCCCGGCAGGTCGGCAATCCGATCGGCCAGCGCCAGCCGGCAGCCAAGGCTATCCCCGGTTGCCTGATTGGCCCGCATCCTGGCTGGCAGGTGATAGTGCTCCAAATCATGAGCGGGTATTGCCATAATTGAATTCCGCCAAAAACATGTTGCTCCTGGGCCGAGTATCTGCCAAATTGATTTGATGTCAAGTATTTTTATATAAAATTAAATAATATGTCAGAGAAATCACCAGTGGAAAAGGACGCCATCGACGACATTCTGGACCAATGGCTGGAAGAGCGGCCGGAGCTGGATACGGCTGCGCTCGGCGTGATTATCAGAGTCATGGCGCTGAACCGCTCATTCTCCAGAGACGCTACCCGGGCCCTCGAGCCGCTCGGCCTGGAGCTGTTCGAGTACGACGTCCTGTCGGCCCTGCGGCGACAGGGCAAACCATTCTCGCTACCGGCCACCAGGCTGGCCAGGGAGACTGGCCTGAGTACCGGCGCGATGACGAACCGGATCGACCGGCTGGAAGACCGCGGCCTGGTGTCGCGGCGAGCGGACAAATCGGATCGACGCAGCGTCATCGTACGCCTGACATCCATGGGGCGTGAAGTCATAGACGCGGCGCTGCGGGACAGACTGGATACTGCGCGCGAAAGCCTGCAAGACCTCAACAAGAGCGAGCGAAAGCGGTTGGCGGATCTGTTACGCAGGGTCGTGCTGAGCACGCGTGAAAGCTAGATCCATCTTCTCCACCTGAAATAGGCGACCAGCCCGATGCCGAGGACAACCATTACTACGGCCGAGATGATGAATCCAAATGGGCTCTCCGTGCCCGGGAGCCCCGCAACGTTCATACCGAGCAAGCCGGTGACGAACGTGAGCGGCAGGAATATAGCCGCAACCACGGAAAGCAGATACATACGCGCATTCTGCTCTTGCGCGACCCTGTTCAGGAGTTCTTCCTGCGTGACCAGCGCATTTTCGCGCGCCAGGTCCAGGTCCTCGATGTTCCGGGTAAGGTGATCGCCCTCCTCGCGCAGCTCGAAAATCTCTTTTTCCGACAATAAGCCGGACGACGAACGTGCCAGGCGATCCAGCGCATCTCGTTGTGGTGATAGATGGCGGCGTATTGCGGCGCACTGCCGCCTGAGGCCGGCCAACTCTTTCCGAACTTCGGCAACGTCGCCACCGGTAATCTGCTCATCCAGCTTTTCGAGTAACAGCTCAATGTTCTCGACCGCCGCTTCGATTCTGCCCGCCAGGCATCCCGTCAGCGTGACCAGAAAATCGCCGATGGTTTTCGGCCCATCGCCACCTGAGAGCACTCTCTGAAGATCGAGAATGGACAGGACCTTGCGGCGACGCGTTGTAATGATTCTGCTTTCTTCCATCCACATCCGGACGGCCACCATGTCGTCCGGTACGGCTCCGGGGTTCAGGTTGATGCCGCGCATAACCACGATCAGCCCGCCGGCCTCGGACAGGGATCGCGGACGGGTCTCGCCGGCGAGTAATATCGAACTGACGTTCGGGCCGAGCCCGCTATTGCGCACCAGCCATTCCCTGCCGCGTTTGTTGTTTTGATCGACGTCTATCCATAGCAGGCCGTCATCCGCCGACCAGTTGTCAACTTCGGCGTCGCTCAGTTCACGAGCGCCGCCCTTGCCATCAAGCAACAAGGCGATATTGAATTTTCGATTTCTGCTCGTCATTTCTTCGCGCCGGGCGCCTTCTTCGCGGCGTCGACCAGGCGAATCTCCAAAGGCGACTGGGTGTCCATATGAACGTCGCGTTGCGGAAAGGCAATCGTAATGTCGTTCTCCCTCAACAGTTCGTCAATCTTAAAGCGAATCGAACTGCGAATTTCGCGAAGAACCCGCTCGCCACCAACGTCGGCCCAGAAATAGGCATCGAACACGAGAGAATTATCGCCAAAATCCTCGAAAACGACAGACGGTTCCGGCTCGCTCAGCACATCCTTTTCTTCGTTGACTGCCTGCTCGATCAATTCGGCGACTTTTTTCACGGGGGATCCGTAGGCGACACCGACGCGCAGAGTCGTTCGGATTCGGTCATCGATCAGGGTCCAGTTCACGACGACCCGCTCGAGCATCTGACTGTTCGGAATCAGCATGTGCACACCGTCCACGCGGTGAATCCGGGTCGACCGGTTGCCAACCCTGTCGACGACGCCCATATTATTGTCGATCTCGATGAAATCGCCTATCCGCACCGGTCGCTCCATCAGCAGAATCCAGCCGCTGATGAAATTGTTGATTATGTTCTGCGCCCCGAACCCCACGCCGATCGCGACAGCGCCGGAAACGAATGCGAAGGCCGCAAGGGGAACATTGAGAAGACTCAGGGCCGTCATCACGACAATGACGAGCAGGCCGTAAAAGATTATGCGCTGCAGTAGATAGGCGGCATCGGCACGCAATTCCGTTGTCGCGAGCCGTCGTTGGGTAAATCGCTCCACTAGCTTGCTGACGGCGTAGCCGACGACCAGGACGACCACGACGAGAAAAAGCTGGCTGACCAGCACCGCGTTGCCGCCAACATTGAACAACTGCAGATTCCAAATTGTCTTAAGTGTTTCCATCGGTGCAAACTGTCACTCGTCGTCGTCTGGCACGACTTTACCGTTCGCAGGCATGAATTCACACCACAATAGACAGTTTGGACGCTGGCGGTTGACGAGAGCGACGACGACGGTTGTCATCATGCTGGCTGGTCTGGCGTGTGCCAGGGCCGATGTCGCCTTCTCCGGTCTCGACGACCGGCTCGAAACGAACGTGCGCGCCCTGGTGCCTTTGGCGACCGCGGACTGCGATTCGGCGCGCTGGCGCATCGATCGCCTGTACCGGGATGCGGACAAATCAATCCGCAAAGCGCTGGAACCGCTCGGTTACTATGCGCCGATCATTTCCAAGTCACTCGAATGGGGCGACAGCTGTTGGCATGCCAACTTCGACATAGAGACAGGAGCGCCCGTGAAGCTGCGGCTTGTCAACATCGAAATAGGCGGCGGCGCGGAGTCGGACCGTGACTTCCAGTCACGCATCACGGCGGAGCGCCCGGTGCCGGGCGATATTCTTGATCACGGTATTTACACGAAGTTCAAGGCGTCATTGATACGTGCCGCCGATCACACCGGCTACTTCGATGCCGACTTCGGGCGCAGCGTCGTTACCGTGGATCGGGACGCGCTATCGGCGGACATAGATATTCATTTCGACAGCGGGCAGAAGTATCAGTTTGGAAACGTCGATTTCACCGCCGGCATACTCCGACAGCGCCTGTTGCAGGGTTACACCGACATCCGGCCGGGCGAACCGTATTCGGCAAGGGCCATTAATGAACTGTATGAGGCATTGAGCGGCAGCAGTTACTTCAATTCCGTATCGATTCGGACCGAGCCTCTCGACACGATGGCCAAGATCGTACCGGTCAATGTCTCCCTGACGCCTTCCAAACGCCGCGTCTACTCTTTCGGTGGTGGCTATACAACGGACACCGGCCCGCACGGCAAACTCGGTTTCGCCGACCGCCGCATCAATGACAGGGGGCACCAATTCGACAGCAGGCTGTTCCTTTCGCCTGTCCGCTCGGAGCTGAATGGCTCCTACCGCTGGCCCAGAAGGGACCCGCGCAAGGAGTGGTTCAGCATTGTCGCGGGTATGCAGACCGAGGATACGGAAACGAGTGAGCACGATACTTACAAGCTCGGCATCTCGCGCACGAGGAATATCGGCACAAAGTGGCTCGAGACCCGCTACGCGGACATCATGTACGAGGATTACGTCATCGCCGACCAGCGATCGACGAGCCAGCTCGTAATCATCGGCGCCAGCATCGAAAGGGCAAAGGGCCGGGCGCTGAGCCGCGTGAGCAATGGTTACAGGTTCAGCATCGACCTGCGAGGCGCGAGCGATTCACTGGGCTCTGATACGAGCTTCCTGCAGCTTCGCAGCAGAATGAAGTGGATCCGTTCGATCGGCGACAAAACGCGCGTGTTGCTGCGCGCTGACCTGGGGTCGACGGCGAAGGATGAGCTGTCCGAACTGCCTGCATCCGTGCGCTTTTTCACAGGCGGCGATCGCAGTGTGCGCGGCTACGAATTCGAGACCCTCGGTCCTCTTGATGCCAATGGCGAAGTGATCGGCGGCAGCCATCTGCTGACCGGCAGCATCGAGATCGATCGCACGTTTCGGGACACCTGGGCGGTTGCCGCTTTCGCAGACGCCGGCAGCGCGTTCAACGATGCCGACATGGATTTCAGCACGGGCGTCGGACTTGGGATACGCTGGTATTCACCGGTCGGCCCGATTCGCCTGGACCTGGCGCACCCGCTGGACAACCCGGATGAGAATGTCCGCATCCACATCAGCCTGGGGCCCGACCTGTGACGCCACCACTTCTCAGGTGGGGCGTGCGCATCGTCGCCGCTATCGCGGCGCTGGGCCTGCTCATCGTGGCGGTCGCGGCCGTCATCATGAATACGCAAGCGGGAACTCGCTGGGCAATCGCCCGTCTCGATTCGGTCCTCGAAGGTGAACTCGACGTCGGCACATTCGAGGGCACGTTACTGCGCGGTATGACCTTTCCGCGGCTGTCTTATCGAGACGCGATCCGGGAAATCGAGGCCACCGATCTCGACCTCTCGGTCAACTGGTCGACGCTCGCGGCCTGGCGACTGACACTGGAGCGTGCAGACGCAGAGTCGCTTCATTATCGCAGCCTGGTCGACGCCGGGCCTGCGCCGTTTGAAATAGCGATGCAGCCGATGCCTCTCGATATCTCCGTATTCGGTAGTTCAATAGACCGGCTCGTCGTCAGCGGCAACGACGGCGTGCAGGAATTGTCTGCCCTCGTGGTGCAAAACGCCCGGCTGGACGGTTCAACACTGAGGGTGGCCGCCGCCTCGGCAAGCACTTCGGGGATCGAATTCGATATCTCCCGCCTGTCCGTCAATCTTCGGCAGAACGTGCCGATAGCGGCGCGAGTGAGCTTCAGCATATCGGGCGGCGAATGGTCCGGGCAGGGCCGGGTGGGAGGCACACTCGCCGAGCTTGCATTCGACCTCACCGTTGCTGGTCCATACCCTGGCATGGCGGCCGGGGCGGTGAAACTGCTGCATCGTATCGATCCCGAGGTCGATGTGATGGTCAACTGGGAAAATTGGTATTTCGGCGAGTATGAGTTGAGCGACGGCGAGATCCGTGTGCGCGGCTTGCCGGGACGTTTCAGCGCAACCTACGACGCCACTGTCTCCAGGCTTGACGATCTGCAGCTCAGTGTCCGTGGCACCGGAAGCGGTGATATGCAGGGCCTGGATACTTTCGATGCGAGCTTTCAAGGCCAGGCCGGCCAGGGTCGACTGCTTGGAGCGCTCTCCTGGTCGCCGTTGTTTGCCGCCCAGGCATTTGTCGAGGTCAGCGGAAACCTGAACGACGCGCCCGCGCAGGCGACCGGCAACCTGTCGTGGGCCGACGGGGCACTGCATTGCCCGGATTGTGTACTGCAGATTGGAGAGAATCGACTCGACGTTAGCGGTGCGTTGACAGCCGCGGACCTCGACGTTTCGCTCTCCGGCGACGCGCCCCGCCTGGCTGACCTCTGGCCAGGGTTGTCGGGAGCTGCGAATGTGAAGGGAACGCTGACCGGACCGCTCAGATCGCCCGTGTTCCGAGGTCATTTGCGGATGGCGGACCCCGGATTCGGCGACTGGTACGCCGCCAGCATCGACGTCAACAGCGAGGCGGCCGGATTCGACGTCGTCGATTTCACCGCGCATGTCGACGACCTGCAGAGAGCCGGTGTGAATTACGGAACACTGACGGCTGCCGCCAATGGCGCATTGAGTGCCCTGGAGACTCGTGTCGACTGGGCTCGCGGCGACCTTGACGGCCATTTGACGGCAACTGTGCGGCAGGAAGAGAACGGCATAACAGGCACCGTCATAGCCACGAGTATCGACGAACCTGACACCGGGCTGTGGAACCTGGTCGAGCCATTTGCTTTCCGGTTTGCTGCCGGAAGTCTCGAAATTGACAGACACGAATGGTCTAACCGGGGCAGCAAACTGCGCGTGTCGAATTTCACGATCACAGACGGCAGCACCAGGGTTGTGGCCGACCTGAGCAGCTTTCCGCTCGCCCTGGCAAACCCCTGGTTGCCGCCCAATATGCAATTGCTCGGATCAGCCGACGCGTCGGTCGATCTCGTGCAGACAGCCGGTCGTTGGAACGGGTCGATCGCCTGGCGCCAGAGCGACACGATACTGCGCGTCGCGCAAGTCAACGATCAGCTTACCGACGTGATCATTCCGCGCGCCGAGCTCGACGCGACCCTGCAAGATGACGCGATCGAGGTGCAAGCGCAGTTGTCGATCGAACCCGAGGTCAGCGCCGAACTCGATTTGCGGCTTGCGGCGCTCAGCCCGGATGCGGCGCTGCGCGCGGAGCTGCGCGTGCAAGGCGATCGCTGGGACTGGGTCTCCGCCGTTATTCCGGAGATCGATAATATCGAGGGCTCGATCCATGCACTCGTCCGGGCCGAAGGCCCGCTGTCCGCGCCGGAGTTTGACGGCGACGTAAGCTGGCGGGAGGGCCGACTTCGCGTACCGGCGCTGAATGTGCCGCTGCACGACATCGACGTTGTCGTGTCAGGTGGATCTGCGGGAACCGCCACGCTCACCGGGACCGCCACAGCGGGCGACGGCACGCTGTCGGTTACGGGTCAGTTCGACAGGCTCATGCAGGAAGAAAGATCGCTGCGCCTGCACCTGACCGGCAAATCGGCACAGCTGATCGGCTGGCCCGAATATCGCCTTTGGGCCACACCCGACCTGATCGTCGTTGGTGACCGACGCGGTTGGCGTTTTGACGGGTCAGTGGAAGTGCCCCGTGCTGACATCGAAGTGCGCGAACTCCCTGTTGAAGCCGTACCTGTTTCCCCCGACGTTGTCATCCTCGGTGCAGAAGAGCCGGTTCGGCCAACGAGTCGCATCGTGGGTGATGGCGACTTGACGATCGGCAACCGCGTGCACGTGAAGGCGCTGGGGCTGGACAGCGGATTGTCCGGCTCGCTGTCGATCCGGGTGGCGGAGAACGCGACTCCGAGCGCCGAGGGCGTCGTGTCGCTCGTCGACGGTGTATTCGCCGGCTATGGACAAAAGCTCACGATCAGGGAGGGAAAGCTTACATTCACCGGCCCCCTCGACGACCCGATCGTCGACGTGACCGCCGTTAGGGTCATCGATACGCTCGACGGACAGGTTACGGCCGGCATACGGCTGCGCGGCCGGGCGCAAAACCTGAGCTCGACAGTATTTGCGGAACCGGCGATGGCCGAGGCCGATGCCCTGTCCTACCTGGTTATCGGCCGACCTCTGAACCAGGCGACCGCGGCGGAAGGCGGCGATCTGACCGGTGCCGCACTGGCGCTGGGGATAAAGCAGGCAGGCCGGCTCACCGAGCAGATCGCCCGCACACTCGGTCTCGACCAGCTGTCCCTGACCGGCGACGGCGGTGAGACGACGGCGCTCGTTGCCGGCAAACAGGTCAATTCGCGGCTCTATGCACGGTACGCCTTTGGCGTCTTCAGCCGGCTCGGCGTCCTGTTCCTGCGCTACAGGCTCTCGGCAAGGCTCTCGCTCGAGGCCAGTACCGGAGAAAATCAGTCGATCGACGTGCTTTACTCTGTCGAGAAAAATTGAAATCGCAAGTGGATACGCGAAACCGCAAATATTCAGATGGTGTTTTGCGGTGTGCCTTCACGTCGTTGTCGTGTTACGGACTGGCTAGCCCGGAATTTGCGTCATCCTGACCAGGGCGTAGGCGAAGTATGCGACGACCAGGAATAAGCCCACTGGGCGGCCCAGGCGGGCATTCCTCAAATAGAATACGGGAATCAGCAACGCGACCAGGAACCACGACATCGCCAGGTCGAAAAGACCGCCATCAGGCACCCGCATGGGATGAATAGCGCCGCCGACAGGCAAAACGACGAGCGTATTGAACAGGTTGGAGCCAATGACGTTGCCGAGGGCGAGATCGGATTCGCCGCGCGCCGCGGCGATCATCGACGTAACGAGCTCAGGCAGGCTGGTGCCTACTGCCACTATGAACAGGCCAATGATAGTTGCCGGAACGCCGAAATAGGTCGCAAGTTCGACGCCGCTGTCTATGGTCATTTTGCCGCCGGCGAACAAAAGCACACATCCTGCTATCGCCAGGAGCCAACGGCGCGCACCCGACGGTTGAGTCGTGATCAACGGATAGTGTCCCAGCTCGGCCATCAGCGGATCTGCGCGCCTTGCCTCGACGAAATCGAGCACATTGATGTAGATGAAAATGCAGAAGAGCAGCAACAGCACTATCGAATCAGAACGATCAATGAGTGCCGTCCGTTGTTCGAGCGGCTGGTCGAGGGCCATGATGGCGGCCATGGTCGTGGCCAGTAACAAGAGCGGCACTTCACGCCGGACGAGCTGACC
>Ga0055481_10000901_pt1 | contig 10275 bp, 6 predicted proteins | sample Muzzi_PWC_D2_FD_57936 | JGI IMG/M metagenome (GOLD analysis project Ga0055481, IMG submission 57936) | Wetland microbial communities from San Francisco Bay, California, USA, that impact long-term carbon sequestration - Muzzi_PWC_D2 | ecosystem: Environmental > Aquatic > Marine > Wetlands ... | reverse complement strand
CTACTCGGCGGCCGGCGGGGAAGTCGTTTCTTCATCCCGGGAGATCTATCGAGACGCCGACATGGTGATGCACGTCAAGGAACCCCAGCCCTCTGAATACGATCTGATTCGCCCCGGCCAGATCGTCTTCACCTATTTTCATCTTGCCGCCTCCGAGGAGCTGACCCGGGCCATGATCAAGAGCAGTGCGGTCTGTATCGCTTACGAAACCATTGTCGATCCGGACGGCAGCCTGCCGCTGCTGACACCGATGAGCGAAGTCGCCGGACGGATGGCGGCCCAGGAAGCGGCCAAATATGTCGAACGCTCGCAGGGGGGGAGGGGGATCCTGCTCGGCGGAGTCCCGGGTGTGCAGCCGGCTACCGTACTGGTGATCGGCGGCGGCGTGGTCGGCACCCATGCGGCCAGGATGGCCTGCGGGCTCGGTGCCAAGGTTTGCCTGCTGGATATGAATCTCGATCGCCTGCGCCACCTGTCCGAGATCATGCCGAAGAACTGTTTTCCGATGATGTCGTCGCCGGCGACGATTCGGCAACTGGTGCAGGAGGCCGATGTCGTGATCGGCGCGGTACTGGTGCATGGAGCAAGAGCTCCGAAGCTGGTGACCCGCGAGATGCTGGGGACAATGAAGCCGGGTGCGGTGCTGGTCGATGTTGCGATCGATCAGGGCGGGTGTTTCGAAACGTCCAGACCGACCACCCATGACGACCCGATTTTCACCGTGGACGGGATCGTCCACTACTGCGTCGCCAACATGCCGGGAGCGGTCCCGCTGACCTCGACCCTGGCCCTGACCAATGCCACGCTCCCCTATGCCTTGCGTTTCGCCAGCCAGGGCTGGAAGCAGGTTGCCCGGCAGGATGGGGGGGTGCGTGAAGGCTTGAATGTCATCGAAGGGAAGGTGACCTGCCGGGGGGTAGCCGAAGCGTTCGGACTCGACTTTACGACGCCGCTTGACCTGCTGGGGGATTGAGGCGGTCCGGTTCGGTCGGCCGGGAAGGTGTTGTCAGACGATCGCCTGATCCAAGCAGCGGGAGAATATCAATCTGTCGAGCTTGGCTGAATGATGTCGGATTGTTTGAAAAGCGGGACCGTGAAATTGACCCGGGTCCATTCCCCTTCCTCGCTCTCGATTCGCATTTCTCCACCATGTTCTTCGATGATGCTCTTGCTGATGCTCAGTCCGAGCCCGGTTCCCCTGCCGACCGGCTTGGTGGAATAGAAAGATTCGAAAACCAGGTTGAGCGCCGATTGCGCGATTCCGGTTCCGTTGTCCTCGCAGTAGACCTCAACCATCTCACCGGCGTGTCTGGCCCGGACCAGGATACTTCTCTGCTCCGATTCGGCAAACTCCTTGTCCAGCAGGGCATCATGAGCATTGCCGAACAGATTGACAAACACCTGTTGCAGCTGATTGCTGCTCGCTCGAACCAATGGCAGATCGTCCGGGATATCGAGATCGACGAGGATATTCTTCGATTTCAGTTTATGCCCCAACAGCATATCGACGCTTTGTATGATCGTCGGCAAGGTGACCGGTTCCGGTTTGTCTTCGGCAAGGCGGGTGTATGACAATAGATTCCTGACGATCCGGCTGATCCGCTCACCTTCGTTGGCGATTCGGCTGAGCAGGTCGCGGGTCATGTCAGGATCATCAGTTTTCGATTTCAGGATTTCGGCGTAGTTGATAATGCCATGCAACGGATTGTTGATCTCGTGGGCAACATTGGCCGCCAATTCTCCGACGCTTGCCAGTTGCGCGGCCCGGGCCATTTCGGTCCTGATTTTAAGGATTTCCGTGATGTCCTGGGCCAGCATAATGACGCTGTGCGGACTGCCGTTTTCATTGCGGTCCGGAAACACCCGAATCTTTATGCTGCGGCCGGAAGAATGGTAGAAAATTTGCGACAGTTCCTGGTTGTCGCGAAAACATCTTTCGATGATGCACTTGTCTTCGCAGAGCTGCCGACACATGTCGAGGACCTGACAGGTTCGCCCCTGTCGGACCGAATCGCTGAAGAACCAGTTGTCCCTGGCCGCATCATTGGCCCAAAGCAGGTTCAGATCCCGCCCGATTATCAGCAACGGTTCGCTGATGCCGTGCAGCAGCGATTCGAACTGAATGTAAAGGGTCTTGAAGCGTTCCCTGCTGGCCGATAGTTCATTCAGGGCCTCGATACGTGGGGTGATATCGATTCCGGAACTGAGCGTACCGACGATCCCGCCTTCCTCGTTCCGTTGCAGGGAGTTGTTCCACTGGATACTTTTAAGCTGACCGGTGCGGGTGACGATTTTACCATCGAAAACCGGATACTTCTCGCTGCCGTCGGCCAGGATGTCGGTAAAGATTTTCCGGTTGTTTTCGCGCCACTCCTCCGGCAGGCAGGTCTCAAACCAGTCACGGCCGATCAATTCTTCTTGGCTGTAGCCGAGCAGCTCGCAGCCTCGCTGGTTGACCAGATCAATACGGCCGCTACGATCCAGGCCGACCATCATGGCCCCTGAAATTTCCAGGTAAAGCTTGGCCTGCTGTCTTTGCCTGTCGATATCGGAAACCAGTTCGGTGGTGGACCCGAGTGACTGTTCCAGCAATTTGGACTGCAGGCGGTATTGACGCAGCAGGATAAAGAACCAGACCGTCAGAGGCAGGGTTAATACCAGCAGAAAGCTTATAATCAGGGTGACTTGCAGGAGATGTCGTTGCCACCAGGCCCCGGTTTGGTGAATCTCTTGCAGACGACGTTGCTGAAGTGTCGCGGAGTCGCCTGATTCTTTCGGGGGGTCGATCGGTGCGTTCGCTCCGTCGATCGACTCTTTGCTGGAAAGGCTTGCGACCAGGACGATGGGCGACCTGGGCCGGTCGTCGGAAATTGTTTCGCCCGGACCCTGGATGGTGCCGCCGGTTGGTTTAAAGGAGTTGAAATCCGGACAGCTGCCGACCCGCCGGGAGGGATCAATCGTCGGTGCAGGTGCGTCGTAGCTTGTTGCGGCTGCGGGGAGCGGCAGCACAAGAAGTACTTGCAGAAGAATCCGCAGGAACAAGGCGCAATTCGAGTGGCTGCGTTGGGGAATTAAAGCAAATTTGATCATACCGACCTTATCGGCTCAAACACATTCAGAATTTAAGATATTCGCACATGCAGAATAAATTTCTCCGGGGTTGTCTCTCGCCAGGGATTGCCGATGAGGGTCGTGCTGGTTAAACTGTCAACACCATGCAATTACCCAACCCGCTGTATGAAGGAAAGCTGATTCGACGCTACAAGCGATTTTTCGCCGAGGTTGAACTGATCGATGGAGCAATCATTACGGCTCACACCCCGAACACCGGCAGCATGCTGCAATGTGCGGTCCCCGGGCACCAGGTCCTGGTCTCACAGAACAGCGATCCGCGACGCAAGCTTCGTTATACCCTCGAACTGATCCGGGTCAGGGATCATTGGGTCGACACCCACACCCAGCGGACCAACCGGGTGGTCGAGGAAGGGCTGCGCAACGACTGGATCGAAGAACTGTCCGGCGGGGTGGTCACGCCGGAGTTTCGCTATGGTGACAGCCGGCTCGATTTTCAGGTCGATTTTGGCAGTGGGATTGCCCTGGTCGAAGTCAAAAACGTCACCTTAACCGATGGTTCAACCACGGCACTCTTCCCCGATGCCGTCACCACCCGTGGCCAGAAACACCTGCGGGAACTTCACGCGGCCCGGAATGCAGGCTACCGGTCGGTCATATTCTTCCTCGTCCAGCGCGGTGAAGCGGAAACCTTCTCCCCGGCGGATGCAATCGACCCCGCCTATGGACGATTATTGCGTGAAGTCGCTGCGGCCGGGGTCGAGGTGCTGGTTTACAAGTCGGTCGTGTCAAAGGAATCGAACCGGGTGGGGGAGAGAATCCCGGCCATCCTTTCATGATGACCATGGGCCGCGCATGAACATCGAAAGCGGAGCCAGTTTCACTATTTCCTCAAGAAGATCTCTAGAGCAGATCAGGAGGAGATCACCAAGTCAACGTGAAGTTCAAACAGGCAGCGATAGGTTGCGCTGCATTCCTCCATGGTAGATTGCCATTATGCGAACCGTCGGCCTGATCACCGAATACAATCCCTTCCATAACGGCCACCTGCATCATCTGCGGGAGAGCAAGCGCCTGGCGGACGCCGAAGTCGCCGTGGCGGTGATGAGCGGACACTTTCTCCAGCGTGGTGAGCCGGCGCTGCTGGACAAGTGGCTCCGTACCCGGATGGCCCTGGCCGCCGGGGTCGACGTGGTCGTCGAACTTCCCTTCCCCTGGGCCTGCAACAGCGCCCCGCAATTTGCCGCCGGAGCCGTCGCCGCGCTCGAAGCCCTCGGCGGCATCGATTTCCTCTGCTTCGGCAGCGAAAGCGGCGATCTCGAAGCCCTCCGAAACTGCGCCCGACTGCTTCAGGAACAGGAAGAATTCATCGCTGCCCGAACGGCCGAGTTGCTGAAAACGGGAATGACCTATCCCGCAGCCCGCGAACGTGTGGTGCGGAAAATCGCCGGCGGCTCTGTCGATCCCGCAGTCCTGGCGACGCCGAACAATATTCTCGGCATCGAATACCTCAGGACGCTGCAACAGTCCGACGGCACGATTGAACCCTTGACCCTGAAGCGGATCGGCGCCGGTTACCACGACGATGAGGCAGTCGGAAAAATCGCCAGTGCCACCGGCATCCGCAAGCTGCTGGCCGCGGGGGAAGGAGTCGGCGACTATCTGCCGGAACGCTGTGCCATGCTGCTGGCCGATGCCGTGGTCAGCGGCGAATCATTCGATCCCGAGCCGTTGCACCGGCTTCTCGTGGCTGCCATCCTGCGTGACGCCGAACAGCTTCCGTTCGTCTACCAGGTCGAAAACGGGCTGGAAACTCGCCTGGTCGAGGCCGCACTCTCCTGCACCGGTTACGAAGAACTGATTGATGCCGTCAAGTCCCGGCAATTGACCCGTACCCGCATTCAACGGACCCTCAGCTATGTCCTGCTGGGGGTCCGTCAGGCCGCGATGCAGCAGGCGCTCGCCGCGGGTCCACGCTACCTGCACCTGCTTGGCTGCAGCGAAGCGGGGAAAAAGTATCTGGCCGCCAGCCGCAAGGGACGGTCGCTGCCGTTGATCCAGAATTTCAGCCGGGTTCAGGCGCAGCTCAAGCGCCATTACCGGGCTGGCTCGCCCGATCACCGGCAGGCGCTCAGGCAACTTGGAATGCAGGAGCGCGCAACCCAGGTTTACTCCCTTCTCACCAGGGACCGCTTCGCGGGACATCTGAATCGCGATTATTCTTCCGATTTCGTCACGGTCAGTTCCTTCCCCCCGGACAAGGTGTGATGAGGACCGAAAAAGTCCCGGAAGAAACCGGACCTTCACCTGCCGGCTCCCTGCGCTGCCGATAGTTTTGTCGCATTTTGGGGGTTGGGGCGAGGATAACGATGCCAGACCGATCCGGCGAATTGCTGCGGATTAGTCTCTGGCAACTTGTGGGGTGAGGTCGATGATCTGATCGGTCACCTCGGTGAAGGCCACGTCGTGGCTGACCAGGAAAAGCTGATCGTACCAGTGCTCGGTGACCTCTTCCTTGCCGACGTCGATAGCGCGAAAGGCATGGGCGAGGTTCTCGCGGCGGGCCGCGTCGAGGTTGCTGGTCGGTTCGTCGAAAAAGGCGATCCGGGCGCCGATGGTCTGCAGCATCGCCAGCCGCAGGGCCACCACGGCGCTCATGGTCTGCCCGCCGGAGAGCTGGTCGTCGACACGTTCGCGCAATTCACCTTCGACCATGTCGCGCAGCACGATGCGGTAATCCTCGCCCCATGCAAGCTCTTCGTCGACTTCGGCGATAACCCGGTAGATGGCGTCGGCGCGCTGGCTGATCTCTTCGCGATAGCGCTCCGAGAGGTAGCCGGAGACGTTGCGAAACACCCGGTTGCGCAGAAATTTGACCAGCTCTTCTTTCTTGCCGTAACTCTTAATCTGCGCCTGTTTTCCGACAAGCTCTTTTTCGATCTGTTTGAGTTTGTCGATCTCGCCCGCCAGTCGCAACACCTCGGTCTTCAATCCCGCGACCTTCTCCCTCAGCGCCCCCACTTTCTGCTGCAGCGCATCCTTCTGATCGCGCAGCTGCTGATGCTGACCTGCATCGTACTCTTTGCTCGCCGTCGACAGTTCTTTTTCCTTGGAGGTCAGCTCTTTCTGCAGCGTCTCCAGCAGCTCTTCGAACTTCAGCAATTCGGACTGAAGTCCCTCTAGCTTGGCGACCTGCTCCTGATTGGCCATGTAGAGGTCGCGCGCCTGCTGGTAATTTTTCTGCGCTGCCTCGGCGGCATCGATATCGGTCCGGAGGGTCGCGTAGGCCTTGAGAGCCGTCTGCCGTTCGGCCAGTTGCTGCTGTGCCGTTTCCTGCTCCTTCTGCAACTCGTCAAGTCCGGCGGCACGCAGCTTGTTGGTATTGCGTTTTTCTGCCAGTTGTAGCGTCTGCTCTTCGAGCCCCTTGAGCTGGACCTCGAAGGTCTTGAGCTGCTCGCTTGCCTTGGCGGCCTCGATCTCCTCCCTCTCCAGGCGGGCCAGTTTTTCTGTCAGCTCCTCGCGTTCCGTGGCGAGTTTAGCGAACTTGGAGGAAAAGACATCTCCAGGTGGCCGCTCAGCGATATTCAGACAGGGTTCCTGGAAGAATGGGCAAATCCCCTCGGCGAGCTTTTCGCGCCCCTCTTCCAGTCCGACCCGACGTCCTTCGAGCCGGCCGATCTGGTCCTGCAGGTCCTTGAGAGATTTTCGAATTTCAGGCAATCGTGCCGCTAATCTCTGTAACGAGTCGTCAACTGCCAATTCCTTACGTTTTTCAGCAAGAGTATTCGCTTCAGCGGCAAGATCGTTCTCAACCTGCGCAATGATTTTTTGCGTAGCGATATGCCGTTCCGCCAAGGTGCTCACCTGCTTGTCGAGAGCTGCCACCTCCTGCTCAAGCTGGCGCTGAACCTTCACCTTCTCGCGCAGCTCGGTCAGCCGCTGCGAGGCGGCTTCGAATGCCTGCTTTCCCTCGGTGTTTTCGGCGACGATCCGCTGCGCCGCCATGGCCTCGTCGATGAGGGTCTTTTGGCTGCCGATCCTTTCCACGCCGTTGTTAATCCGCACCCTGAGTTCGTCGATTCTTAGGGCGAGAGTCTTGACTGCCTGCTCGCGTTTGTTGATATCCTCCAGCAGGGTTTCAAGCTCCTTTAGCCTCTCCTGCTGATTCTTGAACTCCTGCTCCGTTCCGTCGTGTTCAAGCTTTGCCTTCTGGTGCGCCTCACGCTTCTCCGGCAGCACCGCCACCTGATCCCTGAGCGGGCCGATAGCACTTTCCAGCACCGCCACCTTGCTCTGAATCGCCTTGAGCAGAGCGTTGGTTTCACTGAAGGTCTTACGCCAGGAATCGATACCGAGGATCTCGTCGAACTTATCGCGCCTTTTGGTCGGCTGCCTGATGACGAAAGGCCCGAGGAACTCGTTCTGGAAGGGGCCGATCACCAGTTCGAACTGTTCGGCAAGCGAACGGCCCCCTTCGAGGCCGAGCAGTTCCATGAGACGCGCCTCAGTCTCTTTGGAGTCCTTGTGTTCTTCCACCTCGAAATCTTCGCCCACCTCTTTGGCCAGCAGCCACTTTGCCGGGGTGCCGACAGTGCGGCTAACGCGGAAACGCCCCTTGTCGACCTGGAAAATGACAGCGATCTCCCCTCTTTTTTCGCCGATGGAGATGAAGCGCTCGACGTTGCCGACGAAGCTCTGAGCGTCGACACCGAACAGGGCATAGCCGATTGCCTCGAAGATGGTGCTCTTGCCGACCCCGTTGGGGCCGGAGAGAACATTGATGCCGGGAGAGAAATGCAGCTCGGTATCGCGGTGCGACTTGATGTTTTTCAGTCGGATGGAGAGAATCTGCATCGCTAGGCCTCCCCGGCATCCAGCAGTGCCAGCAAGTCATCCCCATCGACATCCCCTTTGCGCACTGCATCGCGCAGCGCCATCGAAAGCTGTACCAGCTCCTCCTTGCGCCCCTGGTAGTCGCTGGCGGAACCGATCAGTTCGCGCAGCACGTCCAACTCGATCTCGGCAAGAGATTTCTTGACCGCCCCCTCGCTGGCGGCATGCGTGACCAGCGACAGGTGGTTCTTGATCTCCACGTGCAAAGGATTGGCGATTTCGTCCAGCGCCAGTTTGAGTCTTTCCCGCCCCAGCTCGAAAGGGTGAAACCCGACCCGCCCGACCAGCTTCAGTTCCAGCAGCGGCCGGCGAGCGTCATCTGCGGGGAGTTGCTCTTTGACCTGGGTGGAGAAGCGCTCCAATGCCTGGTCGACATGCTCCGCCCCTTCAAGGTTGATGGTCGCAACCAGCATCGGCCGCGGCGCGGTTGTCCTGAATTCAGCGGTAAAGTTGCCGTTTTCGACCGTTACCAGGTAGTACCCCTTGGCGTATTTCTGCTCGCCGAAATTGACCCGTTCCGGCGCTCCGGGATTGTAGGCGTATGGTTTTCCTTCCGCGGTCTCGACGATATAGGGCTTGTGGCCATGTCCGAGCGCGACGTAGTCGAAGGTCTCTGCCAGAGGGTGGGATTCGTCCGGTTTCATGTTGCCGATCTCGACCGGCGAGTAGCTCCAGACGCCGACATGGAACAGCAGCAGGTTGAATTCGGTGGTGACGGCGGAACAGATGCGATCGATATGATTGCCGGCCTGGGCGCCGATATAACCGAGGCCGTAGATGTTGAGGCCGCCGATCTCGAGACGACCGCCCATCCCGCGGTCGGTGTCGAAGGCGGCGAAGCGGTAGCCGCCGTCCTCGGTGCGCTCCGGGCGCAGCAGACGGAGGTAGCCCATCTCCGAGAGAGCTTCCATCCAGGAGATGGAATCGCGGCGATGAATCCAGTCGTGGTTTCCTTCGATGGCGATGCAGGGGATGCCGGCATCCTTGAGCGGCTGCAGGGTCTCGGTGGTGCGGGCGAACGTTTTCGGCAGGATCTGGCCGACATGAAACAGGTCGCCGGAGATCAGGATGAAATCGACCTGTTCGGCGACGGCATCAGCGACGATGCCGTTCAGGCAGCGGAAAAAATCCTCGTAACGCTCGGCCTCGCCCGGCGAATTGCGGTAGGTTTTTCCGAGGTGAATATCGGCAGTATGGATGAAACGTATCGGCATGCGGAAACTCTGAAATTGATTTTATTGAGGATAGCAAGACCAACTGCCGGAGCAAAGGGAAAACCGGATACACCATACCAAGCATATTTTCGGGAAGGGGCATCGGCGACGGTCGATCGTTCGTCCGGTTAAAAAGCCGGATTGACTCCAGTGTTATCGCCGAATTTTCGATAACCGTTCCAAGTGACTATTTTTGCGGTGAAAAAAGAACCTCCCCGGTGAAAAAATATGGCTGGTCTGGTCCACTTGGGGCTGATATTGAAGACCGGAATCAATTGCCGTGATAACCCAAGAGAATCCCTGGCTGTCCGGCGTTCCGTTTAAACTTTAACTGTATCAGTCCAGTCGAATATGATTCATCAGTGCGCCGGTTCGGTCTGTGGCGATGCACAGTCGCCCAGCGCGATGAATCTCCTATTTCGGAACTCTTCCCCGCAAATAGTTCAATTTTCATTTTTTCTGGAATCGTCCTTGCGATATCTCCCGGCAGACAAGGCAATCATGCCGACATCAAGTCTCAGTTGAAAGGAGGTAAAGGGTTACAGGTTTTCATGAACGAGGTGATATCGATAATACTTAACCATTCGCGAGAATGGGACGGAAAGCCCATAGGGTCTCACAGAGACAGCCGGGTTGCCGAAATGTCTCCTGAAAACGGTCATCCCGTTTCATTGCTCCGGACAGTGACACTGGAAGGCCATTCGAATGGAGGATTATCTCCCGAGACTTGCCAAGCGCAAGCGGGGAAAATCTAAACGACAACTCAACAAAAATGGAGAAACAACATGTTCGGTAAATTCAAATCGCTTATTTCCTTACTAGGTATTCTTGCTTTGCTGTTGACCACTTTCACCACGGTGAGTTTTGCCGACCGGGGTGAAAGAGAATATAGAAGAGAGTATGACAGTTCTAGTCGGTATGACCGTTCGCGTCGGTATCATCGGTATCATCGGGATGACCGTTCTGACCGTTCTGACCGTTATGACCGTGATGACGATGGTGATGATGACGATGCCGTAACCCCGACCCCAGCTCCTGAACCGACCCCTGCTCCTGAACCTGCTCCGGCCCCGTCTGATGATGACGATTCCGTAAC
>Ga0055481_10000899_pt1 | contig 10280 bp, 9 predicted proteins | sample Muzzi_PWC_D2_FD_57936 | JGI IMG/M metagenome (GOLD analysis project Ga0055481, IMG submission 57936) | Wetland microbial communities from San Francisco Bay, California, USA, that impact long-term carbon sequestration - Muzzi_PWC_D2 | ecosystem: Environmental > Aquatic > Marine > Wetlands ... | reverse complement strand
CATTCCGGTTGATAAACAAGTCGAACCACTGGAGGCAGAGGTTCCCCTGACACGGCGAACGAATATGGCTTTCAAAGGCACGTCGGTTGTTAGTGGGTCAGGGGAAGGCATGGTGGTTGCCTTGGGAGCCGATACAACATTAAACAAAATCGCTACTTTGGTTGATAACGCCAAGTTAAGCGCAGCCATTGATTTATCTGAAAATCGAAATGGTGCATGAGTGCCCCCAGTGGCGTCACAAGCCAAAATCAAAGGGAAATCATCTCTATCAAGCGAGGATATATAATCATGAGTCAAAACCAAAAACTACCAGAATCAAAACAAAAAGGGCAAAACGACTCAAAGCCAGTAGAGCAACCAGAGGAACCCAAATGGTGGGTTTCCAAATATTTTATCTTGTTTTTGCTGGTGATCGCATTTTTGCCCTGGCTATGGGGTTGGTTCTTTGGGGGTGGCCTGGCGGAAACGACGGAAATTAGTTATAGCACCTTCCGGCAGCAACTCAGAGATGGCAATGTTGAGCAGATTACGATCCAAGGAGACAGAATTACCGGAATGGTCAAAGAGCCTGTCGAAGAGGAGTCTAGCTCAAACGAGGATGAAACCAAAACCTATACCGAGTTTGTGACTTACCTGCCCTCGTTTGGCGACGACAGCTTGTTGTCCTTGCTGGAAAGGCAAGAGGTTACAGTTGAAACGCAGCCAGAAAGCGATTTTTCTGTGCTGGGCGTCATTTTCAACCTCTTACCGTTTTTGCTGCTCATCTTCATTGGTTTTGCCCTCTTCAGGGGGATGCGTTCTCAGGGCCAAAATCTCTTCTCGATTGGCAAAAGTCGGGCCCAATTGTATGAACGTACCGAAGAACGCACCACCTTTGATGACGTAGCCGGAGCCGAAGGCGCTAAAACAGAATTACGGGAAATCATCGAATACCTAAAGAACCCGGAGCGGGTACAGCGTTTGGGGGGCGAGGCTCCCAAAGGGGTATTGTTAGTTGGGCCACCCGGTACAGGTAAAACCTTACTGGCCCGAGCCGTGGCCGGTGAGGCTGACGCCCCTTTCTTCAGCATCAGCGGCTCAGATTTTATGGAGATGTTTGTTGGTGTGGGCGCCTCACGGGTGCGCGACTTATTTGTCGAAGCCAAAAGAGCTGCACCCGGTATCATCTTCATTGATGAGCTTGACTCTATTGGACGAAGACGAGGCACCGGTTTGGGAGGCGGTCATGACGAGCGCGAGCAAACGCTTAATCAACTGTTATCGGAATTGGATGGTTTTCAGCCCAATGAAAGTGTTATCGTGATGGCGGCCACAAACCGGCCAGACATCTTGGATCCCGCGCTACTACGGCCAGGACGTTTTGACCGGCGGATTACCGTTGACCTGCCCACTGCCAAGAGCCGAGTGGGGATTTTGAAAATTCACGCTCAAAATAAACCCCTGGCCGATGAACTTGATTTGGAAGAACTAGCTCGTAGTGTGCCTGGTTTCAGTGGGGCCGATCTGAAAAATATGCTCAACGAGTCGGCGCTGTTGGCGGCTCGGCAGGGCAAAGAAGAAATACAATTGGAAGATATTGAGGCGGCCCGCGATAAAATATTGATGGGTCTAAAGCGCGAGGGACTGGCCCTAACCGAGCAGGAGCGAGAGCTAATTGCTTACCATGAGGCGGGTCACGCGGTTGTAGCCGCCGTTCTGCCCCACGCCGACCCTGTTCACAAAGTGACCATTATACCGCGAGGCCGGGCTATGGGCGTCACCCAACAACTTCCTGAGCAAGAAAAATATATCTATCCTCGCGAATATATGCTGGATCGCCTGGCGGTGATGATGGGCGGGCGTGTGGCCGAGAATTTGATCTTCCAGACGGCCACCAGCGGGGCGGAGAATGACCTGAAACAAGCGACCCATCTGGCCCGCAAAATGGTCCTCGATTGGGGCATGAGCGAACGCTTTGAGCGTATCGCCTGGGGTAGTGGTCGTCAGCAAGTATTTTTGGGTGAAGAGCTAACCCAACGTCGCGCGTATAGCGAAATTACCGCCCGTGAGCTTGATGAGGCGATCAAAGAGATTTTAGAAGCGGCCTATGAGAAGGCAGATACAACCCTAAGAGAATATCAACATGCCCTGAGTGATGTAGCCAAGGCGTTGTTGGAACGCGAGGAAATCTCAGGTGAGGAAGTCTTGAAATTTGTTAATGGAATTTCTCAAAAAACACCGATCCCATCCGATAATAATCGGGTTAGGGAAGCAGCCTAAAATCGAAAATATGGGGCGAATGATACTTGGAGACAGTAAATGGCTAATGGGACAATGACCGCAACAGCCAAGATGTTCGTCGTGCTCAATCCGGTCGCTGGCCGGAGCGAACCTGAAACTATCCGGCAAGCTCTCGACCGGCTCCTGACCTATGACAATCGCGGTTACGAGGTTTATGAGACGACTGGCCGGGAACAACTCTCGGAAGTCGTTCGGGCAGCCATAGATGAGGATTTTGATTTAGTTGTTGCCGTAGGAGGTGACGGAACTGTTTCGGGTGTTGCTGGAGGCCTGGTTCGGACCAGCATCCCGTTGGGCGTTGTTCCGGTCGGTACCAGTAATGCTCTGGCCCGCGAGCTTGATATTCCTTTGCATTATGAGGAGGCTCTGCAGCTATGTTTTAGAAAGCATGCCACCAAAGTTATGGATGCGATGCAAGTTGGAGACCGAATTTTTCTCTTAAATATCAGCGTTGGTCTCAGCTCCTTGACGATGCGGACTGCCCGGGAAGATAAGCGTCGCTTTGGTCGCCTGGCTTATATCTGGTCGGGATTGCGAGGTCTAGTTGGCATTCAGCCGCAACGATTTAGGCTCAACATTGACGGCCAATCTTATCACGTTCGGGCCTCCGAACTGGCCATTCTGAACGCCGGCATCTTGGGCGGGACCCCTTTCCGCTGGGGGCCGCATATTCAATTGGACGATGGCCGAGTTGATATTTCTATCGTACGGGTACGGACAGCCCTCGATTACTTTAGATTAGTCTGGGACGTACTGCTGAATCGGCAGAGACAAGATCCCAATATCGGCTACCTTCAGGCCCGGCAAAGTATCGAGATTGATTCTGGGCAGCCCCTGTTAGTTCAGGGCGACGGCGAGATCATTGGCCGGACTCCGTTGCGAGTGCAAATCATACCCAATGCAGTACGCATGATTGTGCCATCGGCAAAAAATGAAACATCAGAACTTGCTAAATACTAGACATTATCGGAAATAAGAAAATTGAATAAAATGGTCAGCAAAAAAGTGAAATCAACTAGGAGAAAAAATGCTGACCTACGAAAAATTAAAAAAGAAGCCGAGCAGATTTCTAGCCTTGACAAGCGTGACCGTTGAAGAATTCGATAAACTCTTACCCGCCTTCAAGAGGTCATGGGAAGCAGATGTTGAAAAACGAGCCTATGCCAAGCCCCGAAAACGAAACGTGGGCGGGGGACGCAAACCAAGTCTCAAAAGTCTGGAAAATATGCTGTTATTCATCCTGCTTTACTTCAAAATATATCCCTTACAAGATGGGCAAGGCACCTTGTTTGGGATGAGCCAAGGTCAAGCTAATGACTGGATCCAACGTCTGACGCCCATCTTGCAAGCGGCGCTAAAAGAAGAAGCCCTGCTGCCAGAACGAGACCCGGCTAATCTTGAGCCAGTGCTGGCTGAGTATGACCTGTTGGAATTCACGATTGATGGCACGGAACGCAGACGGCAGCGACCTAAGGACAATGCTGAGCAAAAAGAGTATTACAGCGGTAAAAAAAGCCCATACTTTGGACCAATAATGTCATTGCTCATGCCGCCAGTTGGACCGTTTGTTATTTGAGCAAAACCTATCCGGGCAAACGCCACGATAAACGCATTTGTGATGAAGAAGGCTATACCTTTCCACGCTTCTCACAACTGCTCCAAGATACTGGCTTCCAGGGTTATGCCCCCCAAGATGTCATTATCTATCAACCTAAAAAGAAACCTCGTGGCGCTCAGCTAGACCTGTGTGACCGTTTCATCAACTCTGTTATTGCCAGGTCTCGTATCACGGTTGAAAATGTCATTTGCAGTATCAAACGTTGTCGTATTCTTAAAGACACCTTTCGCAATCACCTTGATGGCTTTGCCGACCTGGCGATGGAGATTGCTTGCGGCTTGCACAACTTCCGCCTTCGTCATCGTCATTCTGTTGGCTACTTCTATCTCTTTGATTTTGCTACTTAAACCTTATTTCCGATAAGGTCTATTGCAATCGGTTAGCGGTGCTCCATTTTTTGACGAAGATTTGTCGGCCTGCCATCCCCACCCACCTTGTCTTCATCTACTTTTACGGCGACCTGGCCCCTAACGCCCAATGCCCGCAGAGTCGCGAAGAATGGGAACCAATCTTAGAGGATATGTACAGTCATATCGGGTTAAATGCCGATAGCAAAGCCAGGAAACGTATTCATAACATCTTCCTGCCGGTCAATCCGGGTGCAGTAGAAATAGCAGGGTAAAAGCAACGTGGTATACTACCTGTCCAAATCCGATTTTATGTTGGCCCAAACGTGCCCAACGAAGCTCTACTATAAAAAAAAGGGCTACCCCTCTGAAGCCAACGACGAATATCTAACGTTTCTGGCCGAAGGCGGTTACATCCTCGAAAAAATGGCCCAATCCTTTTTCCCAAAGGGGCAAATGATTACCTATGTCAACGGCCCAGAGCAGGCCAAGCGTGACACGATGGCCGCGTTGCAAGCCGACGAGATCACGCTCTTTCAGGCCACCTTAATCAAAGGGCTCAAGTTGGCTCGGGTAGATATTTTGGATAAGCAAGATAACACCTTTAATCTCATTGAGGTCAAGGCCCGGCTCTACGATAGCGACGCGGATAGCGGTTCGTCGAATATTTTCCGCACCAAACGCGGCGGCATAAAGGCCACCTGGCGACCGTATCTGGAAGACGTCGCCTTTCAAACCACGATTGTGCGGAATGTTTTCCCAGATTCAGAAATCAAACCCTACCTAGTGATGCCGGACAAAGCAAAACTCACAGCGGTCGATGGGCTACATACCCTTTTCAGGCTTGAACAGGTCAGACACCCCCTGTCCAGCTTCACGGAGAATCGGGTCGAGTTTTTCGGTGACCTTTCTCAATTACAGCAATATAACATTCTAACTCGGATCGATGTCAGCGCCGAGGTTGAAGAACTTCTGGATGATGTTGATGCAGCAGCAGCTTGGTATATGGAAAGTCTCGGGCCGGATTTGCAGAAGATTGAAACCGAGATTTCGCTCGACTGTCGTGGCTGCGAATACAAGGTTGAAGCAGAACAGGGGCCAAGCGGCTTTCACGAATGTTGGGGCGAGTTGGCCGATGTCAAGCCCCATATATTTGATATGTACCACGTCAGCGATATTGGCGGGCGTAATGATCCGGTGGTCAACACATTGATACGAGAACGCAAGGCGAGCATATTTGATATTCCGCCGGACAGTCTCGTGAAGAAAGATGGCACGCCTGGCACGCGTAATCGCCGTCAGCTTATTCAACTTGAATATACCCGTCGCAACAAGGAGTGGATTAGCGATGATTTTGCTGATGTGCTGGCCGGTTTCAATTTTCCGCTGCAATTTATCGACTTTGAAACAGCGAATCCGGCAGTGCCGTACCACGCCGGAATGCATCCTTATGATTGGGTGGCCTTCCAGTGGAGCTGCCATACTCTATCGAGTCTGATGGCCGAGCCGGAACACAGTGAATGGCTCAACGTGGAGACCGACTTCCCCAACTTCAAATTTGCTGAGACCTTGATGACTCAGCTTGATCCAGATGGAACAATTTTTATGTGGAGCCATCACGAGCGGACCACACTGAGCAAGATTTTGCGCCAAACCGAAGTTCGTGCTTATCCTAATCCAACGCTCCAGCAGTGGTTAGTGGATTTAATCCAATCGGATCGCCTTGTTGATATGAACGCTCTAACACTGCACCACTACTTCGCACCACCGATGCAGGGTAAGACAGCCATTAAGAAGGTTTTGGAAACGGTGTGGCAGACAAATCCGTCGCTACAGTCCCGTTATCCCCAATACGTCGAAGAGGAAAATGGCCAACTGCTTGGCCCGCATAAAACTCTGCCACCTCTCATTATCAACGGTCAAAAGGTTGCTGTTACCGAAGGTACGGCCGCGGTCTTAGCCTATCAAGAAATGTTGTATGGCTCAGGGCGTGATGATAATAGAATCCAAGACCATTGGAAAAATCTGCTCTTACAGTACTGTCAGTTGGATACCCTAGCCATGGTGATGATCTGGTGGCATTGGCAGCAGATCATTGAAAACGCATAATGCTGGGGCTTAATTGGAATATTCTGTTAGCTTTGGATAATTCGTCGGATCCATTAGAAGCCTGATAAAGCGCTGGATTCGGTCTTATTGTAGCAGACGACCAACCCACCCATAGTTGGCCCATCCCCCGATACTGAGTTTATTTAGTGCGGTCGGTAGAAGGAATGAGGTATTAATAATATTTCAATCAACCGAGTCAGCAAAATTTAAGGATTAAAATTTGCTAATATTGAGAAAATATATAGACTAGAACTAATGTTCTGTGATATAATAAATGCCAACATTTCGCCACTGGGAGGATATTTGGCGAGATCAATGGTTCCTTGGGAGGTTTAATAAAGTTCTACAAATTCAGAAAGTTAAACCATGGGATTACTTGGGGAAGAAAAAGAATATCGGTTATCAAACAAGCCGACATTCAGATTAGCAACGGTGTGTGGCTGTCACCGATGAGTAATACTTGACTATCTCAATAACTACCCTCGATAATTGACCAAAATACTTCAATTACCACGCATCAAGCAATCATCACTGGCTTAGTCAGTCATAATTCCTCCCTATGACACTTTAATAACAAAAAACGGGAGACTTAACCCATGAGCCTACCCAATAACCTTGTCCGCCTTGGAGTAATCTTATTTGCATTTGGCGCGGTAACCGGACTGCTCCTGGCCGCTTCTTTTGGCACACGAGTTGGCACAGTGTTTTGCCTACTTCTGGTCATTGCTGCTTTGGGAATGCGGTTGCAATCAGACCAGGCAGATGATGAGGAAGATGAAGAAGAGGAGGAGGATCATGAGGACTCCAAAAGGTTCGGTGATGCCAGTGTACGGGCCTTGGCCCAAATCATTTACAGCCTTATCACAAGCTCGACATTTTTCTGGACGATTATGGCGTTCGTGGCTCATTTCTTTAGCTATGAGTTCGAGCGCAATGCCTGGCTCTTGCCACCCCTCTTTGGGTTCCTAGTTGGAGGTTGGGCGGCCATCCATGACCAGGCCGAGTCTATCAAACAGACCCTGGAGCACCGACTGAAAGGCAAGCAGGATGAGTAAGAAGCGGGAGATACGGGCCACATACGCGGTGGAGCGCCAAGGAATGGGCCCAACAAAATGGGGCTGTCTGCCACTTCTGGTGCTATTTTGGGCACTTCATCTTGTATTCCTGTTTGGAGAATTTTTAGCGCGGACTTGGAGGCAGAGTAAGCGGCGGCTATGGGGGATAGGCTTAAGCTATTTACTTTGGCCACCCGTCTATGAACGGATAAAACGCTCTTGGCTGGGTGTCTCATTTCTGGCAAAATTTTGGTTCAGTTATTATGCCCAGGAGCCTGAAAAAATTGACCAGTTGCTGTACTGTTTTTATGTTACGCTGAATTCTAAAAAATAGAACTGTTTCCAAGACTGACACTTCCAACCGTGACATAACCTTTGCTACATCTTGAGGGGCATCGCAACAGGTAACATCACCTCACAAAAAGCCTTGCTTGGGTAGTCCGCCGCACTGGCTTGGTTAATTTGCATTTGGTGTTTAAAGATAAGTAGCCAAAGTGTTGACGTGAGTCAATGCTGCCGAAACTGTGACAGATACATTATAACCACCCCCGTGAACTGATAAGATTGGACAGCCTGCCTTCTGAGCTGTTTCCAATACACAGGTGGTCAAGTTGGTAAAATCTTCATTCCTCCACTCTTGAATATCTCGGCCACAATCTTCATAATGAGCATCATACCCAGAAAATATTAATACAATATCTGGAACCCACGGCAAATTCTCCAACTTTGATTGAAATTCTGGGATACTCTGCTCGGCTCGATAATACCTCCCCTCCATTCCCAAGTGTGTCCAAAATTCATCATCAAAAGTCTTGTTCAGAACGGGAATATTACATTGGCCCACGGTCTCAGCCGCCGTGGTGGTGCCTTGTCGTAACACCCCTTGGGTTGACATATATAGATCAATCGAACTATGAATACTGATGCAATATGCTGTCTTATCATTGGCAAAAATCGTTTGGGTTCCATCTCCGTGATGATGATCCCAGTCAATAATAAGCACATTCTTTAATCCTTGCTCTTGAGCATATCGAGCTGTAACCGCCAAAGGATTGAGCATACAGTATCCGTGTCCCCAATCAGGATGAGCATGATGACCCCCAATACTGAAACAGTAAGCTCGTTCCAAAACACCTGCTTTCATTTGGTTAATAGCCTCGTACATTCCCCCCAAGGAATATTGATAGCCAGGAATACCATACTCTAACCCAGTACATTCAATACTCAGTTTGGGTAACTCTATAATCTCTTCATCGCGGGCCATTTGCTGTAATTTATCCAGGTACAGTTGATCGTGAACCCGATAGAATTCGTTGAAATCAGCTTGTGTTGGGGGAATTGAAGGATAATCAGCTAAAGCATCCGCCAACCCCCTACGCACCGCATCAAAGTGGGGGAGAGAGTGACCAATAAACTTGATTTGATCAACCGGCTTAGAAGTGGAAAATACATCAGGATGAAGGTAAGTAGCAAATTTTGGCATATTGATTCTTGTTATACTCCAAAGCTCATTTACCGTTTCGGAAGCTATCCAGGCTTACACCATCAAAGGTATCAAATCAGAATAAACATCCTGTCCAGTTTGTGGTTGTAGCCAGGCTCTTCGACCACACACATCTTGATATAGCAAGCGGTCACGAGTGAGATACTCTCGAATTAGTTCTGGAGCTACTTCAAGCAGGTTAAAGAGCTTGGTTGAGGATAGATAACAGGGCGTCATCCAGCCATCGCACGTGATGTGGGGCTCAATATTGGCAAAGCATGGCCCCAAGAGGGCGCAATTCGGGGTAACGGGAATAGCAGCCTGATGGCTGGCTGCGTGCAAGGTTTGGGTTAATTGTCGCCACAGATTATGATCGAGTAAATCCTGACTTCGCTGTTGGGCTCGGCCTTGAGGAGCCATGGTTGAAAAGTTAACCTCCGAGGCGCCGATGGCCTCCCCGAAGTCAATAAAGGCGACGGCTTCGTGGGCATTTTGCCGGCTGAGGACCACTTCCATCTGAGCCTGAATGCCTTCGGCGCGTAGGGCCTGCAGACCGGCTACGGCGGCTTCAAACGCCCCCGGCCCGCGCACAGCATCGTGTGTCTCCGGGGTTGCGCCATCAAACGATACCCCCACCACCGCAATACCCAATTCTTTCAGGCGTTGAGCTACAATTCTGGTAATTCGGGTGCCGTTCGAGCGTGCGCCGAAATCCATACCCTGGCGCTTGCAGTAGGCCATTAACTCAAAAAGGTCCTTCCGCAAGAAAGCTTCGCCGCCGGAAAAGGCAATAAAGGTGACACCGGCTGCTTTGAGGCGGTCAATGAGAGTCAGAGCCTGTTCCGTGCTTAAGTCGCGCCGCCGGTAAGGCACCACATCATAACAATGGGTGCAATGAAGGTTACAGGCATGATTGACGGCCCAGGTAACGGCGTAAAAGTGCCGGCGAAACTCAGGAATTGGGAAGAGAATTTCTTCATCCTCCTCAAAGGGGGGGGTATCAGGGTTATCAATCTCATCCGGCTCCAACTCCGGTGTCTCGTCGGGATGATAAGGCTCCTGTTCAGGCCACTCGGTTGGCCAGGGTTTTGGAAATCCCATAAACGTCCTCCTGTTGGGTAATGGGGTCACTTTCCTGTATAATAACCCCAGCCTCGTTTTTGATCCGGGTCATCGCTACTGTTGATGCGTTCAAGCAACTGTTGGGTGTTGCCCAATTTAGGGTCCTGCAAATTCTCTCGAATCTGTAAAGCTGTCCTGGCTCGTTGCCTGGCTATGGGGAGATTGCCTTTGGCAAATTCCACTTCAGCTAAAAGGTGGCTGGCATTGCCCATCCCCCAACGATAACTACACCCAGCCTCACCACTTAGCTCAAATGCTTCGTTAGA
>Ga0055481_10000897_pt1 | contig 10291 bp, 8 predicted proteins | sample Muzzi_PWC_D2_FD_57936 | JGI IMG/M metagenome (GOLD analysis project Ga0055481, IMG submission 57936) | Wetland microbial communities from San Francisco Bay, California, USA, that impact long-term carbon sequestration - Muzzi_PWC_D2 | ecosystem: Environmental > Aquatic > Marine > Wetlands ... | reverse complement strand
CAATGTCGAACAAACCCCTGATCACGCGGCGGTCCGAAAAGTAGGGTTTCAGGTCTTCGTCCGAAATCCGGTAGCGGTGCTGCTTCAGCTTTTCGCCGTAGTAAGCATAGTCCCAGGCTTCGAGTTCGCCGGCGAAACCCAGCGATGCGGCAAATGCCTGGCGTTCGTCGACCTCGGCGATTGCCGCCGGGCGAGATCGCTCGGCGAGGTCGAGCAGGAATTCGACCACGTGATCGACCGAGGCCGCCATCTTGCTTTCGAGGGAGTACTCGGCATAGTTTTCGAATCCTAACAATCGCGCCTTTTCTTGTCTTTTCGCAACAATAGACTGCATGTTCTGTGCATTATCGAAAGATTTATCGGTTTTTGCGAGATCCGACGCGCGCGTCACGTAGGCTTCGTAGATCGCCTTGCGCAAAGCACGGTTATCGGCGTAGGTAATCACCGCCAGATAACAGGGCATATCCAGTGTCAGCCGATAGCCGGACAAGTCCTTCTGTTCCGCCAGCTGGCGCAGCATGGCCAGCGCATATTCGGGCAGGCCGCGTAACTCAGTCTCGTCCTCGGTCAGGTATTGCCAGGCCTGGGTCGAGTCGAGCAGGTTATTTTCGAAGCTTGACTGCAGGTCCGACAATTCCCGCTGTAACTGCTGATAGCGTTCGCGGTCCTCGCCTTCGAGTTCTACCCCGCCGAGGCGGAAATGGCGCAGCGCGTCGGTTATGGTCTTACGGCGCGCGGGATCGAACGCGGCGAATTCGTCGGAGGCCTCGATTTCCCGGTAGGCCCGGTAAAGCGCCCGGTTCTGGCTGATTTCGGTCGAGTATTCCGATAGCAGCGGCAGGCAGGCGTTATAGGCCTCGCGTAATTCGGGGCTGCTTTTCACCGAATTCAAATGGCGCACCGGCGACCAGGCTTTATCGAGCCGGTCGTTCATCAGTTCGAGCGGCTTGATGAGGGTATTCCAGTCATGCCGCTTCAGTGCGGTCAAAGTCGAAATGGTTTCACGGTTTTGCGCGATCAATTGCTCGATCGCGGGTTTGATTATCGGCGGCGATATCTTGCTGAAAGCGGGCAAGGCGCCGGGTTCGAGTAACGGGTTGTCCAATCGATTCTCCATCCGAGTTACGTGCGGCCGATCAGACGGCCGGACAAGCCCGCGATTATACCGGCAAGAGCGGGCGAATCGAGTACATGATGACCAGCGCGCTGAAAATAGCAAACGCCCCGCTTACCGCCGCGTAGGCCCTGAATTTCCTGCTGCCGACGAGGCTTTCCTCGGGGAGCGCCGAAACAATGTAAGGCTGTCTTCGGTCCGTCGGCCGGGAGAGGATGTTATGCTGCTGCTTTTGTTGCCGGAGTCGAGCCAGCACCTCGCCGCGGGCGGCGCCGCGGATCGCTTTCCATTCGTCCTTCTGGATCTTTCCGTTACCGTCGAAGTCGAAATCCCTGAGGTATCTCTGCGGCTGGATTTTCCACTGCCTGACCAGGTCTTCGACCTGTTTCGAGATTAACGCGTCGGTGGGATTGCTATGGATAGTTCGAAACCAGCCGAGAGCATAAATCTCGGTTGCGGGGCGGATCAGGCGCTCGCGAAAACGATAATTTCCGAGTCCCAGACTGATCAGGCGGCGCGCGCTGGGCGGATGGACGCGGCGGTCGGTACTGTTGCCATACCAGGTCAGGTCGGTCTCCGGTACCACGTAGGCGTCGTCGGGATCGATCACGCAATCACCGGTGTCGTCGACGATACGGAACAGGTGGTCGCTGCACTCGTCAGAGATATTGGTCCAGGTAGTGCGCTTGCCGTGACGCTGTTTTCTGTCGATGGTGCAGTGGTACCAGATGCATCGGCTGCCGCTGAACGGCGAGGTGATCGTATCTTCCGGCAGGAATTCACCCAGCCCTTTGAGTTCGACGTGTCCCTGCGCGGCCGAACGTATCTTCGAGGTTGCGGTTGCAGCCATGTAGCGGTAGCGCCTGAAAGCGCCGTAAGCATAATAGATCAGAAACAACAGGCCAGCCGCGAGCACCGTGTACATGATCGTGTAATCACTGTTCGACAAGCCCAGGATTTTGGATTCCAAGCGGTGGAACATGGCCGGGGCTCGTACCGTAGATCAGGTTTCGAATAGTTGCTTTACATTGACGTCGGCGGTTTCGCGGGTCTCGAATTCGAGCAGATCGCGTGGCCCGAAGCCGAACAGCCGGGCAACGATCAAATCGGGAAACTGCTCGATGCCGATGTTGTTGATGTTGACCGACTCGTTGTAGAACTCGCGGCGGTCGGCGATGGTGTTTTCCAGCGAACTGATACGGCCCTGAAGATGCTGAAAATTTTCGTTGGCGCGTAATTCCGGATAATCCTCGGCGAGCGCGAATAACTGGCCGAGACCCAGGCGCAGTGCACCTTCCGCCGCGCCGAGACCGGGTACGTCCTGGCTCTGCCGAGCCTCGGCGACGCGCGATCTGGCCTGCATGACTTTCTCGAGGGTTTCCCGCTCGAACTTCATGTACTGCTTGCAGGTTTCGACCAGTTTGGGGATTTCGTCGTGACGCTGCTTGAGCAGAACGTCGATGTTCGACCAGGCTTTTGAGACATTGTGCTTGAGTCTAACCAGCTGGTTGTAAATGCTAACGACATAGATTGCCAGCAAAACCAGCGCGGCCCAGAAAATTATGCTGACAATATCCATCAGCCTGCTCCCGATTTTTTTCGTCGTTCCTATATAGGAATTATTTAAATAAAATCAAGTAGTTGCTGATATTAAACGTCGAGATTGCTGACGTTGAGTGCATTTCTCTCGATAAAAGCGCGGCGCGGTTCCACCTGGTCGCCCATCAGGGTCGTGAATACATCGTCAGCAGCGATCGCGTCTTCGATTCGCACTTTTAACAAACGCCGGTTTTCCGGGTCCATGGTGGTCTCCCAGAGCTGGTCCGGGTTCATCTCGCCGAGTCCCTTGTAACGCTGAATATTCAAACCCTTGCGCGCTTCGCGCATCAACCAGCCGTAGACCTCGCTGAACCTGCTGACCGTCTTGCTGCGGTCACCCCGTCGAACCGTCGAATGCTCGCCGAACAAATCGGCGGCCTGTTCGACGAACTGAGCGATCGGCTGGTAATCTGCGCCATTGAAAAAGTCGCTGCTGAGTTCGCTTTCGGTAACGAAGCCGTGCAGCCGCTTGCTGATCGCGAATTCGAACTGATTGCTGCTTTCGTCACCTTTAACCGACACTTTGTAGGACACCGAAGTCTCGCTAGCGGCATTTAGCCGTTCGGACAGCTTCTCGCCCCAGCGGGTCATCGCCTTCTCGTCGAGCAGCATTGCCTCGCCGACCGCCGGCAAGTCGACCAGGTGAGCGAGTATCTCGCGGGGAATATACTGTCCCAGGCGGTCGAAAATCGCCATTATCGTAATGTATTGGCGTGCCAGGTTTTCGAGCGCAAGGTCACTGATCGGCGGCGTATCGTCGTCGAGACACAGTGAGGCCCCGTCGATCGCCAGCTGCAGCAGATAAGCATTCAATTCCTTGTCATCCTTGACATAGCGCTCCTGTTTGCCTTTCTTGACCTTGTAAAGCGGCGGCTGGGCGATATAGACATGTCCTCGATCGACGAGCTCGCGCATCTGTCGGTAAAAAAAAGTCAGCAGCAGGGTGCGGATATGCGAACCGTCGACGTCGGCGTCAGTCATGATGATGATATGGTGATATCGCAGCTTATTGATATCGAATTCCTCGCGGCCGATGCCGCAGCCCAGCGCCGTAATCAGGGTACCGACTTCGGCCGACTGCAGCATTTTATCGAAGCGCGCCTTTTCGACGTTGAGGATCTTTCCTTTCAGTGGCAGGATCGCCTGGGTCTTGCGGTCGCGGCCCTGCTTCGCCGAACCGCCGGCCGAATCGCCCTCGACCAGGTATATTTCCGACAGGCTCGGATCCTTCTCCTGACAGTCAGCCAGCTTGCCGGGCAACCCGGCGATGTCCAGCGCCCCTTTGCGGCGGGTCATTTCGCGAGCTTTACGCGCCGCTTCGCGGGCCCTTGCCGCCTCCATGATCTTGCCGGTAATGGCTTTGGCGTCGGTCGGGTTCTCCTCGAGGAAATCCTTGAGGTGGGCACTGACCACCGATTCCACGATACCCTTGATTTCGGAGGACACCAGCTTGTCCTTGGTTTGCGAGGAAAACTTGGGATCAGGAACTTTCACCGATAGCACGGCGGTCAAGCCCTCGCGGGCATCGTCTCCGCCCGTGGCGACCTTGTCTTTTTTGACCGTGCTGTTTTCCATGTACTGGTTCAGCGTCCGGGTCAGCGCGGTGCGGAACCCGGACAAATGCGTGCCGCCGTCGCTTTGCGGAATATTATTGGTGTAGCAAAAGATATTTTCCTGGTAGGAGTCGTTCCACTGCATCGATACTTCGACCTCGACCCTGTCCTGTTCCATCTTGATCTCGATCACCTTGTCGTGAATCGGTGTCTTGTTCTTGTTCAGGTGCTCGACGAAGGCGCGAATCCCGCCTTCGTATTCGAACACGTCTTCCTTGTTGCTACGCTCGTCGAACAGGTGAATACGCACGCCCGAATTCAGAAACGAGAGTTCGCGCAAACGTTTGGCGAGAATATCGTAATGAAACTCGATATCGCTGAAGATCCTGCGGCTCGGCAGGAATCTCAGCTCAGTACCGGTCTGGTCGGTTTCCTTGATTGCGGCCAGATCCCCCTGGGGTTCGCCGTAACTGTATTCCTGGGTGTAAAGCTGGCCACCGCGCTTGATCCGCAGAGACAGGCTTTCGGAAAGCGCGTTGACTACCGAGATGCCGACCCCGTGCAGACCGCCGGAGACCTTGTAGGAGTTGTCGTCGAACTTGCCGCCGGCGTGCAGTACCGTGAGTATGACTTCGGCCGCCGAGCGCCCTTCTTCCTGGTGGATATCGACCGGTATACCGCGTCCGTCGTCCTTGACCGATACCGAGCCATCGCTGTGCAAGACCACCTTGATCTCTTTACAGTGCCCGGCAAGCGCCTCGTCGATCGAGTTATCGACGGCCTCGAAAACCATGTGATGCAGGCCGGTACCGTCATCGGTATCGCCGATATACATGCCCGGACGCTTGCGTACAGCATCGAGGCCTTTTAGCACTTTAATGCTAGAAGAATCGTAATTTGACATGGCTTGGTTTAGCTGAAAATCCGAGGCCTGATTATACCATGTTCCACGTGAAACCATTTAAATTCTTTTGCCCCGATACCCTCCGGAACAGCACCGTCGATATTGCTGATGAATAGTTGCAAATCCATCGACGACAATTGTCTGTATACCTGCTTCTGTGCCCCCGCATCGAGTTCTGAATGAAGATCGTCGATCAGCAGAATGACACCTGAATCGCGCTGTCGATTGACAATTTCCAGCGTCGCCAGGAAAAGCGCCAGGCACACCCGTTTGCTTTGCCCCCTCGACAGTACTGCTCCTACCGGCCTCTCATCAGAAGTCAACTCGAGGTCATCCCGATGGACGCCGACACTGGTAAATCCGGATTGAATATCCCTTTCCCGGCAACGTTGCAGACTCTGTTCGAGAGATTCATCCGCGGGCCACCCCTGCCGGTATTCGATCTCGAGCGGCAAGCCCTCGAGCAGTTCGCCGTAATCTTCATAAATAATCCGGCGTAACCGATCGGTATATTCCCGGCGCAGGCTGAAAAGGCTCGACGAGGATTCGAGCAGGTGTGTATCCCAGTAATCGAGCAAGTGCAAATCCCGGCGGGTCTTCAACAATCGATTGCGTTGCTTGAGCGCATGCTGAAACTTCCGCCAACTGTCGGCGTAGGAGTGTTCCACGTGAAACAAACACCAGTCCAGGAATGCCCGCCGTCTTGCCGGCGCCCCCTCAACCAGCACAAAACTGTCGGCATTGACGATGTTCACCGGTGCTTTCTTGACCAGATCGGATCTTCGCTTGACCGTTTCTCCGTCGACCCGAATCTCCAGTTTATCCGCGGTCCTCGACAACCCCGCCTTGAAGTCGTCGTAACGCCCGAATAGCAAAAAACCCTTTTTATCGTGATTGATGCATTGCTTGAGTTGGTGACTGCGAAACGACTGGGCCTGACAGAGGACGAATACCGCTTCCAGTAAACTCGTCTTTCCAGAGCCGTTGTCGCCGCTGACCAGGTTGAACCGGCGGTCGAAATCCAGCGTTGTACTCTTCAGGTTCCTGAAATCGGTCAGGCTCAGTTGCCTGATAGCCATAGCGGCCCCCGGGGACTACAAGCGCATGGGCATTACCACGTACAGGCTGGTGCTGTCCTCGCTGTCGCTGATAATCGCGCTGCTATTCGAATCCTTGAGCTTGATTTGAACTGTATCCGAATCGAGTACATTCAATACGTCGATCAGGTAAGTGACATTGAAGCCGATTTCCATGTCCGCCTCCTGGTAGTCGACCGGAAGTTCTTCTTCCGCTTCCTCCTGATCAGGGTTGTTTGCCTGGATCGACAAATTCCCCGTCGTCAACGACAACCTGATACCTCGGTATTTTTCATTCGACAAAATAGCGATTCGACTCATCGATTGCTTCAGTGTTTCGCGTTCAACTTCCATGGTTTTATTTCCGTCTACCGGAATTACCCGCTGGTAATCCGGAAACTTGCCATCGATCAATTTGGTGGTGAAAACCAGTGAACCTGTTTCCAGCCGCAAGTGATTCTGACTGAGAATGCATTTTACCGGGTTATCAGTGGAATCGAGCAATCGCGACAATTCCATAACCGCCTTTCGCGGGACGATGATTTGCCTGCCTTCATCGACGCCGGTATCGATATCGACCTCGCTCAAAGCCAGGCGATGGCCGTCGGTGGCTACCAACTTGAGTTTTCCCGCAGATATCTCCATCAGGATCCCGTTCAGGTAGTAGCGGACGTCCTGTTGGGCCATCGCGAAAGACGTCTGATCGAACAACGCCTTGAGTTGCTTTTGCGGGATCGAAAATGACTGCTGTTCCTCGATTTCGTCTAGCCCGGGGAAATCTCGGGCCGGAAGCGAAGCAAGCGTAAATCGACTCCGACCCGAATTCAGCGAGACGCGGTTTTCATCGATCGTGAAATTGATCGATGCGCCCTCAGGCAATGCCTTGCTGATATCGAGCAATTTCCGCGCCGGAATGGTTGTCTGGAATTCTTCGCTACTGTCCGCCTGTAAACGAGCGACCATCTCGATTTCCAGATCTGTTGCGGTCAGAGACAAGTCACCGCCTATAGACTTAACCAGCACATTGCCGAGTATAGGCAGGGTTTGCCGTCGCTCGACAGCGCCGATTACCTGTTGCAGCGGGTTGAGAAGGTTTTCTCTCTTAATCGTTGTTTTCATTTATATATCTTGATTACTGTGTTTATAGGGAACTCCGCTTTTTATGCGTAAGTCGATATTTTCTTTCCTAATCAATAGCTTAAATTCACAAACTGGTATTCTAAGCTGTCCGTAGCTTATGTCTAAACTGTGCATAACCGGGGGACAAATCGGCGCTCGAATTTTATCCATAACCTGTCCACAGGTATCGAGCCCTGTTTTGCACTCCCATCAGTTGCTCAACATGCGAGCCAGGATTTCATAGTCTTCGTCGATGCGCCGATCTTCGCTACGCAACGATTCGATCTTTCGACAGGCATGCAATACGGTCGTATGGTCGCGACCGCCGAAGGCGTTGCCGATCTCCGGCAGGCTATGCCGGGTCAATGCCTTGGCGAGCGCCATTGCGATTTGTCGCGGCCGGGTAATAGACCGATTACGCCGGCTAGATAACAGATCCGCCACGCGGATCTTGAAATACTCCGCGACCAGCTTTTGTATATTGTCGATGGTAATCGGCTTGTCCTGGACGGCGAGCAATTCCTTCAGGGCCAGCCTGGCAAGATCCTGGGTTATCGGCTGGCCGGTAAAGCGGGCATGCGCGACGACACGCTTTAGCGCGCCTTCGAGCTCACGGATATTCGACTTGAAACGCTCGGCAATGAAAAAAGCCACATCGTCCGGGACCTCGGCACTGGACTCCTCCGCCTTGCTGTTGAGTATCGCCACGCGGGTTTCCAGGTCCGCCGGCTTGATATCGACTGCCAGTCCCCAACCGAGACGGGAGCGAATCCGGTCTTCCAGACCCTCGATTTCCTTGGGAAAGCGATCGCAGGTGATGATCATCTGGGCATGGGCCTCGTAGAGCGAATTGAAGGTGTGGAAAAATTCCTCCTGGGATCTGCTCTTGTCGGCGAGGAACTGGATGTCGTCGATCAGCAACGCATCGAGGCTGCGGTAAGAGTTCTTGAAATCGTTCATCCGGCTGTGTTGTAAGGCCTTGACCATGTCGGAGACGAAGCGCTCGCAATTGACGTAGAGAATATTGGCGTTCGGGTTGTTTTCTCGAATCTGGTTGCCGATCGCGTGCATCAGGTGGGTTTTGCCCAGCCCGACACCGCCGTAGATATACAGCGGGTTGTATTCCGAGCCCGGATTGCTGCTGACCTGTATCGATGCGGCACGGGCCAGCTGATTGGATTTACCCTCGACAAAATTCCTGAACTTTTGAGAATCGTTGAGACCCGAGGAGCGATAAGCCCGCGGTGGCGGCGTGGTAACTGCGGTATCGGGCTCGACCGCTCTGGCGTGAGAACCGATCGCGAGGCTGACCGATATCGACTTGCTGTCATCGAGGCTCTCGACGAGTTCCCGAATGCGCTCGAGAAAATGTTTTCGAACCCAATCCATGACGAACCGATTCGGCGCCAGCAGCTTCAGCGTATTCAGCTCCTGTTCGACCTGCAGCGGAAGAATCCAGGTATTCAACTGCTGCTCGCTGATTTCGCCTTCGAGGCAGGAAACGCACTGTTGCCAGATTGAATTCAAGAATATGTCCGCAGTTGTCGTCGATTCCGCACCAAATGGCGTGAAAAACGGGTTCTTCCGGGAGGTTGCATGCCGCGGTATCCAGGAAATGGCCCTTAGTTTGGTTATTTTTCGACCGATTCACCCGTTTTTTCGGGCGAAAACAGAGGCTCGGCCAACCAGCGCCAATATTATACTTATCCACAGCCCGCGCAAAGGGGCGAGGTCGAAAAAAGCCGAATCTTTTGCCCGCACCGCTGCCAGGCACCAATTTGGCGCCATCGTTTACCGAAAATGTCACTGCCGCGGGAATTAAATATTGACGTGGCGCGGCTCTACCAGTAAATTGTCGCGCCTTGTTGAAAGCGACAAACTAGCGTATCGAGGCGTTTGACATGAAACGTACATTTCAACCCAGCAAACTCAAGCGTGCCAGAACGCACGGTTTCCGCGCGCGCATGCAAACTCGCGGTGGCCGCAGCGTATTGCGCGCGCGCCGAGCCAAGGGCAGAGCGCGCCTCACGCCATAACGTGGCCAATGATTTCAGCGAGTCTTTTCCGAGACGGCTGAGGCTTACCCGCGCGAGCGATTTTCAGCAGGTATTTAAAAACAACATTCGTCGCGCTGACGAATGTGTAACCATTCTGGTCGGCACCCGAAAGGGAGAAAATCCGCGCCTCGGATTCGCGATCGCGCGTAAACAGGTCGCCAGGGCAGTCAAGCGGAATGCGCTGAAACGGCTGTTTCGTGAAAGCTTCCGCAGAAACCGGTATCGTCTGCCGGCGCGAGACATGGTAATTATGGTTAGGCGTGAAATTCTGGCGGCCGGTCCCGCGCAAATCAGGGCCAGCCTGGAGCGACACTGGGACAGCATCATCGAGCAATGCAAAAAATCCTGATCATCCTGATTCGATCTTATGGCTATCTGCTGAGTCCTTTCCTCGGCAATAATTGTCGCTACACGCCGACCTGCTCCGAATATGCCCGCGAAGCGATCGCCCTTCACGGCGCCTGGCGCGGCAGCTGGCTGGCGATTCGCCGTCTCGGCAATTGCCATCCCTGGCATGCCGGCGGTTACGATCCGGTGCCCGGATCGACCGCGGAGCATCGACATGGATAATTCCCGCCTGTTCCTGTTCGCTGCGCTGGTATTCGTCGGAATGCTGATGTGGCAGCAATGGCAGGCCGATTACGGCCCGCAGGCGGTCGATAACCGGCAAATCGAACATCCATCCGAATCCGCGACGACGCAACCCGCGCCCGGTAGTAGCGGGGATTTACCGGGTGTCGCCGATACGGTAGGCGGAGTCGCGGGCGGCACCTCGGAGTCCAGCGGCGTATCAACGACGGCACCGGCACCGGCAACGGCATCCCACCAGCTGATTCAAGTCGATACCGATGTAATCCGGGTGCAGATAG
>Ga0055481_10000894_pt1 | contig 10295 bp, 5 predicted proteins | sample Muzzi_PWC_D2_FD_57936 | JGI IMG/M metagenome (GOLD analysis project Ga0055481, IMG submission 57936) | Wetland microbial communities from San Francisco Bay, California, USA, that impact long-term carbon sequestration - Muzzi_PWC_D2 | ecosystem: Environmental > Aquatic > Marine > Wetlands ... | reverse complement strand
AGGGGTAGGTAATAAATAGCTGGCTCTGCGAACCTTCATCGCCATTGGCGTAATCAATGCGGATGATAACCCCGGAAAGAATCACGCGAACGCCGATGCCGTAACTGTCACGGCCATCGTCCAGCAGGTCACTGGCCCGTTCGGCAACCATGCCGCGCTCCCAGAAGGCGGCAAGCTGTATGCCGGTACGAACCCCTTTGGCAATAAAGATATCGAAAGGTGTGTGTTCGTCGGTAAGGTTCCAGCGATATTCCACGCCGTACGAGAGCGATTGGGCGGCGTAGAACCGGTAGTTGCCGTACGAACGCAGTCGCTGTGTGCCGCCCAGCAAAGTCGCGGTGCCGTAACGGTTTTCAGCAATGATGTTATTGATGAGCTTCTCTTCCGTCGCAAGGCATGAATCACGTTCTGGCCCGGCCGGGTACTGGCTGCAATTCAGACCGGAGGTCTGTTGCAGGGTTGCGAAATCGGTTTCACCCCTGCGGATAACGATGGCACGTGAGTGGAACAGGTTGAAAACCAGCGTGTCCCAACGCCTGAACGGCACATAGCCGGTGAGATTGTAGTCGGTGACGAAATATTTGCTGTCTTCGTCGTCTTTACTGGATGGCAGCCGGGCTGAAAATTCGAATCGCGTGCCGCGTCGCGGATCGAGCCGGTCATCGGTTTGATCAATGGTTCCACCAAGGGATACGGAGTGGGTATTGTCCCAGTCGGTATCGACACCCGGGAAGGCGGTACCATCATGATCGAGCACTTTAGTCAGGCGTTCACGACCGGTCAGCAAACGGGCAAAGAGTTCATAGCGCCGCTCATCGAAAGTGAGTGTGAGCTGTCCAAGAAAATAACGCCCCTGGGCCTCGGGATAGATGACATCATCAGGATCGGAGTCGATGCCACGGTTATAACGCACCGGTGCGACGAAGTAATCGTTGTACCCGATATCAAATATCAACCGCTTGGGGAGGATGTGGTAATCAAGCAGGGCCACGCCCTCGGCCTCGAAGTCGCCTTCAAGATAGTAGGCGGTGATATCGGCATCGTTGCCGGCCATATTGAGGACGCTGGCGCCCGCACCAGCGGCCGAACCAAGTCCCGGAATTTCGCCAACGATGGGATAGATATAATAACCGAACTCCTTGCCGAACTGGTCCTTGCGCCGTTCGACATCCGCTTCGACCGACGGGAGGCAGGTCATCAATGTGAAAACGATAAGAACGCCGGCAAGAATGCGCTGCATAGAACTTTTGTGCATGAAATATGGATGTGTCGATCTGGAGTTTGCCACCTGGATAGAGACTTAATTTAGTATACCTACATTTATAATTGCAAGCTCTGGAATATAGTTGCGAGCGACTCTCCCCCCGGCACGGGGGGAGAGGTCATATTATTAACAGCTTGTCAGTCAAGCACGTCGTGCAATATGCCCCATCATTCCACTCTGGTAATCGGCAATGGCCTGCTGGATCTCCTGCTGCGTATTCATCACAAAAGGACCATAGCCGATGACCGGCTCATCGATGGGTTCGCCATTCAGCAACAGCAGGGTCGTATCCTCAAGTGCATCGACAATAAATTTTTCACCCTCGCGTTCCATTATCGCGATCTGCGCCTCGCCCACCTGCTCGCCACTGCCCAGTTTTACTTTGCCGTGCAGCACGAATACGCCGGTGGTGTAGCCGTCCGGCACTTCGAACTCCACGTGCGCATTTTCCTTCAGCCGCACATCCCAGAGATTGATCGGCGTAAAGGTGTGTGCAGGTCCGGCAACACCTTGATAGTTGCCCGCGATTACCCGCACAGAGCCGGCGCCATCGGCAAGCTCGACATGGGGTATCTCTGTATTGGTGATGGGTTGATAACCCGGATCGCTCATCTTGTCCTTCGCAGGCAGATTCACCCATAACTGTATTACCTCGAATGGGCCGCCCTTCTTCGAATACTCGGGACCGTGAAATTCTTCATGGACGATACCGCCTGCGGCCGTCATCCACTGCACGTCACCCGGACCAATGAGTCCACCGCCACCAGACGAGTCACGGTGTTCGACTTCGCCGGAATAGATGATAGTAACCGTTTCGATACCGCGGTGCGGGTGTTCGCCGACACCGCGCCGTTTGTCCGTGGGCGAAAAGGTTGTCGGACCGGCATAGTCCAGCAGCAGGAAAGGCGACATCTCTGCGGTTCGCTCGTGGTATGAGAATACACTGCGCACCGGGAAACCATCGCCTACCCAGTGCCTTGTGTCCTGACTTTGGATAAATGCAAGTTTCTTCATGAGCTGACATCCTGTATGGATATTATCACGCGTAATCCGGCTTGAGCGTTAGTCATTACGCCGCAGACTTCAATATATTCCGTACCTGATGTAGCGCCGATGCGATCGCCTGTTCGCGTTTGTCATTACCTAAGTTGACGCCCTCGGCACGGATAATGGAAACATCGGTAATACCGACGAAACCGAGTGCCGTCTTCAGATACGACTCCTGGTGATCCATCACGCGTGTGGGTCCTTCAGAATATATTCCGCCGCGCGATGACACGATCACCACCTGCTTGCCACCCGCCAGACCAACCGGTCCGGTCTCGGTGTATTTGAAGGTACGTCCCGCCACCAGCACCCGATCCAACCATGCTTTGAGCTGTGACGGGATTGAGAAATTGTACATCGGCGCACCGAGCACGATGACATCACTCCCCAGAAATTCTGTCAGCAATTCTTCGCTTAACCTGAGTTCAGCACGCTGTGATGGAGTCAATTGATCCACTTGCAACTGACACGCGCGGAGGATCTCGGCGGACAGATGATTGGGGGCGTTTACGGCAAGGTCGCGATAGCTGACCTTTATATTCGGATATCTCTGTTTCCACTGGTCGATCACGTTTTGGGTCAGTTGCCGGGATACCGAATTGTCGTTCAATACACTGGAATCGATGTGCAGTAGTTTCATGGTGCTCTCCTATATATAGAATACGGTGGGCAGAACTACCCCGCCCTTTACAACCGTTTTCCTTAGGATTAATGTTATATATGTTAGTAATAGATGATTAGCCCCTATAAACAGGAATGACTTTCATGCTATGAGCAATAATCAGGACGGTTTTACCAGACCTGCCCTGCAAGACCTCAACGACCTTTACCTTTTCGCCCTGGTGGTGGATGAGGGGAGTTTTACCGCCGCGAGCCGGGTGGCAAACCTCACCACCTCCCGCATCAGCCGCAGGATTGCGAATCTCGAGAAACGTCTGGGGTTACGGCTCTTGCACCGCACCACGCGCAAACTGGCACTGACGCCGATCGGGGAAATGTATTACCAGCACTGCCGTACCATAGTGAGCGAGGCTGAGGCTGCCGCCGAGGTAGTGGAACAGGCACAGGCCAGTCCGCGCGGGCGGGTACGCGTCACCTGTCCGGTGCTCACGGCGCAATCAGTGTTGGGGCCGATCATCACTGACTTCATGCAACTCTATCCCGAGGTACATGTTTCGCTCGTGACCACCGACCGGCTGGTGGACCTGATCGATGAAGGTTTCGATGTGGCGATACGCTATCGTGCCCGGCCCCTGGAAGATTCAAGCCTGGTCGCGCGGACATTAGGGGAGAGTCGCACTTACCTGGTGGCAAGCCCTGCTTTCCTGGATTTACACGGCCGTCCCGCACAACCCGATGATCTATCCCGCCTGTCCAGCCTGGGTAAAAGCAGCCATGACTCCTTATATATATGGACCCTGACGGGACCGGACGGTAATGCCCGCGCCATCTCCCATCAACCGCTGCTGGATTCGGACGACTGGTTGATGTTAAAACAGGCCGTATTGGCCGGACTGGGCATTGCGGCCATCCCGGACGAACTGTGTCAACCGGATATCGAGGCGGGCCGGTTAGAAATCGTGCTGCCTGACTGGCACCTGCCTGGCATCAATCTCCATATCATTTATATATCACGGCGGGGATTGATCCCGGCAGTGCGCGCGTTCATCGACTTTGCGTCAGAGCGTTTGACGGCGGTGTGTCATCAACGAGAACAGAAAACGTAACGTATACAGAATCGGGTATAATCATTCGAGCAAATAAAAAAGCGACTCCTGTTTTCCTCCAGGTAACTCTTGATATGGTAATGGCATAATATGCAATTGAGCACAAAAAACAGATATATCCGTTTCATACCAGTCATCGTCATTGCGTTCGCTACTACGGCTTGCCATAGCGGGTCGGAGGAATTTTCGGCCGAAGTAAGCCTGAAACAGCGTGAGAAAATCATGACACAACTTGCCGACATCAATGGTTGTTTTGCCTGTCATGCCATTGATCACCATGTGCTGGGACCGCCATGGCAAACGGTTGCGAAAAAATACACGGGTGATAAAAATGCCCGCGCCTATTTGATCAACAAGGTTAAACATGGTGGCGGAGGTGTCTGGGATGACCTGACAGGAGGTGTCCCCATGCCGCCCTACTCACCGCGGGTTTCCGACGAGCATATTGAGAAGCTGGTCGATTTTATCCTGGGTCTGAAGACGGACTAATAGATTGCATCACACCTCCCTCCCCACACGAACCGGCGGAGCCTGCCGGTCCGTGCGGGGTACTCCTTGAAACCCTTTGCAATCTCAGATCAGTCTAGGATTCCCGACTCCAGGCAACCGTCGGACCGGAGAATGCAAGTTTATTAATATTTGTCATCTCGACTTTATACCTTCCGATTTCAGGTTAATGTCTATGTAAGACACAATGCAGCTGATTACTGAATGGCATCAACTGTGCCAGGAGAAGGGATTTCAGTTGGATCAAGCGGTTATACAAAAATCGGCTGTATCAGCATGTCATATATATGCACCATGATGTGCGTTTAATAAACTCGATGCACTATCGTGAAACATTATTTCCACTGGTGGGCTAACTTTAGTGAAAAGGAATAACGACCGGGGGAAAGATGCCTGCGGCGTATGGGCATGCGCAAGATGATGGTCGATCTCTATGCCGGCAAAACCGTCACCGCTACACAAGAGCTTGTCACGAAACTATATCAGTTGTTGGTGCTATGTCAGTGAAAGATAAGTAAAGGAATTAACGAATCAATCTCTATATTGAAAAATGCCCGCGCTGTTATTCTGCAGCACTTCACTTATTTTTTATAAAGCTGCCCAAAATCTTATCTATATGATGCTCGTTAACAAGTCCATAACGATTATAGCGTCCAGGAATACTATCAAACCCTCCCATTATATCTGCCTCATGTCCAGCATATGTCAATCTAGTCTGCCTATTATAATAATCGGTAGGACCTAGAAATATATGCCCAACCTCATGGGGTAGATCGCGAAAAGATTTTGATGCAACAGAGATTGTTGATCGACCGGCATTCCAGCTCGCACCGCCATTATAACCCTCACCAGCATGATAAACACTAATCGAAATTGCAGCGTCCTCGGCAACGGTGACAGTCATCGTCGTATTGTACCTTCCGAATCGACCGCTCCACTCACCCTCAATCACGTCTATTGCAAATTTTTCCATTATTTCGGATACAGGCTCACCGGTAAATTTCACCTTAAGACCAAGAGCTACATTGTTTCCATCCACAGAAACGGATATACCACTACCTTCATACATGCCGACTAAATTATTTTCCAACATATGATTACCAAACCAGGAACTGAACGCGCCCGTTACTGCGCCATCACCGAATTTACCCCCGCCCAATACCGAGGCCGTACCACCAATTGCTGCGCCAGCAGCCGTATAGGAGTAATTGGAGCTAAAGTTCATATGAGCTGTTGCTGCTGAGGTAAAGGCCCCGCTCATAAAGCCCGAGCGAAAAGAGCCGCCGCTGGCGCGTGAACTTGCGCCCCCAACCATGCCATTAGCTACCGTATTTTTTACTCCATGCAGTTCCTGCCCACCCACTTCTGAATAAGCTCTGGCAGTTGCGTAAGTAATTGCACCACTACGCAGGGCCTGCTGGTTAGAACCACCTAACGTTGTAGTGGCATAGGCTGAGAAAGCCCCGGCACACGCTGCTCCTGCGCCATTGCAAGCGATCCCCGCCGCAATCGTCCCAAGTGGTACCGCAACCTCTGGATTCTTTCGGATCGCGTAGGCAAGCGAACGTCCTTGCGGAGTCCATTTGTTGTATGCCTTAACGACTCTCTTGAAGTAGTTATAGCCGCTCGGATCCGTCAGAATCATCGGGTTATTATTGACATAGGTATAGCGGTTCATGCCCTGGGTGCTGTGCGGAAACTGCACAAAGGGATCAGGACTTACAAAGCGGCCCAGCTGCGGGTCATACACCCGGCCGTTCATGTGAATGAGGCCGACTTCCTCGATATGTTCCTGACCGGTATAACCATAGGGCGTGAGACTGGTGATCGGGCCGGTGGCGTCCTGCCAGTTCGATTGACGCCGCTGGCCAAACGGGTCATAACTCAGGCGTTCGACGACACTGCCGCCCTCATCGGTGATGGTGTCGATCGAGCCCAATTGGTCCGCATGCAGGTAACGGGTGTTGCTCGTCAGGTCACTCTCATAGGTATAGACGGCGACCGTCCCACCGCCAGCGGAAATATAGTGCTTGTGGGTGATCATACCGGTCGTGGTGTTGCTGATCTGCTCATAACTTGATCCCACATAGACCGTGGTGGTGTCCTCTGTTGTCTGGATCACGCGACCGTGGTTCGGATCATAACTGAAGTTGACCGTCTGACCGTTCGAGATGATCTGGCTCGGCTTGTTATAGGAGGTGTAATCGATCGAGCGGCCCGCACCACCGATGAGATTACCATTGGCATCGTAAATGAAAGTCGGATTGGTTACACCGTTCAAGGTACCGTTGATGGAGGTGACAGCATGCGGGCCTGCGCCATTCTGACCATAAGTATAGGTACCGGTATCGGACTTCGTGATCAGATTGCCGACCGCATCGTAGCTGTAGCTCTTGACGCCGGCGCTGGCCGCTAAGATGAGGGTTTGAATTGAAGCATGGGCCGTTGCTGTGACGCCAAGCAGAACAAAAGCAGCAAACAGCAGAGGCAAAAAATGCATAAAGACGAAAAAGAAGACAGCCTGCCTCCCAGAACAAATTCCAATTATCTGTGAGTTCCTCCCCACTGATAGGTCTTTTCTTTCTTATTATTTGTTATTTATTATATGTCTTCCCTGAGAAAAGGCAGCATCCCTTTTCGCCGCCGAAATTTATTATTTTTTTCGAGCTCTGTTTAAAAAGATGGTTACCTATCCGTACCTTCCTGAATATTTTGGTAGAATATAGCGGGCACGCGTACAGTTTTACTATATGTTCCGTCACTCACTTGCAAAAGGAAATCAACATTTGCGCTATGGGTTTTTGGATCATATGGACCGTTATATTTTAACGTAGGTGTAGCGCTCGTCGGATTAATAATCGTGACATTTTCATCAAGCGTTTCCCAGCGAACATTTAATCTCTCACCATTCGGATCAACCATTTCTATCTGGCCCTCAGGCGTATTGATGTTACCGCCTATCACTATATGTTTACCTCGTATAGTTACCTGCGGTCGACGATCCACTTTAAATAGAGTGCATGTTGCACTACCTTCGCATTGCCTTTCTTCCTCTGGAGTCAATATTAATCCATGTTTCCCTCGAGGACGATTAAAGCATTCTGCCGGATTATGCACACAATCGTTAAAGAGAAAACTAAATGCTCCGGTGACAGCGCCATCACCGAATTTCCCTCCTCCCAATACCGAGGCCGTGCCGCCGACCGTGGCCGCCGCCGCCGTATAGGAAAATTTGTTTTTCGGCAAATATTCCTGTAGTGGACTCGAATTAAAGGCCTTGGTAAACGCGGCACTCAGAAAGCCCGACAGGAAGGAGTCACCACTGGCATAGGAGCTTGTCCCGCCCACGGCGCCATGGGCCACAATCGCCTGGGATGTCGTCAGTTTTCCTGTCTTTTGTGCACCGCCCACTTTATTGAAGGCCAAGGCAGTCGAATAGGCAATCGCACCACTGCGCAGCGCCTGCCGGGTCGAACCGCCCATCGTGATCGTGGCATAACTTGAAAAGACCCCGGCACAGGAAGCAGCAGCGTAAGGACCTGCGGAACTGCAGGCACCTGCCGCGGCAATCGACCCTGCCGGGACAGCGATATTCGGATACTTTCTGATCGCGTAGGAAAGCTGCGCACCATAGGGATTCAGTGTATTAAAAGCGTGCACAAGTCGCTTAAGGAAAAAGCCACTCGGATCGGTCAGGACCAGGGGATCGTTATTGACATAGGTATAACGGTTCAGGCCCTGGGTACTGGCGGGAAACTGCACAAACGGATCGGCGCTGATAAAGCGGCCCAGCTGCGGGTCATACACCCGGCCGTTCATGTGAATCAGACCTACCTCTTCGATATGCTCCTGGCCGGTATAGCCATAGGGTGTGAGACTGGCGATCGGGCCGCTGGCGTTCTGCCAATTCGATTGGCGTCGTTGTCCAAACGGATCGTAACTTAAACGTTCGACGGGACTACCACCCTCATCGGTGATGGTGTCGATCGAGCCCAACTGGTCCGCATGCAGGTAACGGGTATTGTTCGTCAGGTCACTCTCGTAGGTATAGACGGCCACTGTCCCGCCGCTGGCGCCGATATAGTGCTTGTGGGTGATCACCTCGGTGACGGTGTCGCTGATCTGCTCATAGCTTGATCCCACATAAACCGTGGTGGCGTCGTCTGTCGTCTGGATCACACGACCGTAGTTCGGGCCATAACTGAAGTTGACCGTCTGGCCGTTCGAGATGATCTGGCTCGGCTTGTTGTAAGAGGTGTAATCGATTAACCGGTTCGCACCACTCACCAGGTTACCATTGGCATCGTAACTGAAGCTGGGGTTGGTGATGCCGTTCAAGGTGCCAGCGATCGAGCTCACCGCATGGGGTCCAGTGCCATTATAGGCATAGGTCCCGACATCCGACTTGGCCATCATATTCCCGACTGCATCATAGTTGTAACTCTTGGACCCGACACCTGCAATGGTCGCCGATGTCAACCGGTTAAGGTTGTCGTAACTAAAGGTCTCGGTGAGACTCTGGTTGCCGTCATTGCGATACGCGAGATTACCGATCGAATCGTAATCGTAGGTCAGGTACTGGACATCGGTGTTTGATCCAACGCCGGTGGTGATCATAGTCAGGTTGCCGTTGAGCGGATCGAATTGACTGACCGTCGACAGGCCGTTGCCCAGACTAAACTGCGTCGTGTGGCCGTCGGCATCCACGGTGTTCACTTGCCAGTAAACCGTGGCGTCCTGGACATTCTGCACCTGTTGCTGAAAACCCATGTCGGTATAGACACTCTCGACTGCAAAGCCGGTGGGATAGACGGCTTTTTCAGGTCGTCCGTAAATATCAAACGTCGTACTTTGTTTATACGTCTGACCGGCAATGGTGGTTGTGGTACTCACTGGCCGGCCCAGATAATCATAGGTGTAGTTTTGTTGATAGCCGTCGGGGCCTGTCACCGCGGCCAGTTTTCCGACACCCATATACGCACTATCATACGTCCAGGTGGTGGTGCCCTCGGGTTCCGTACGACTCACCATGCGGCCCAGCGTGTCATAGACCATGGTTACTTGCTGCTTTGCGGGATCTAGTTGATTCCTCATTTCGGGATCCTGTTGCCACACGAGTTCACCCAGCGCATTGTATTGATAGTCCCACTGCCCCATGTCCGGATCATCCATCGATGTCTTGCGCCCCAGATTGTCGTAGCCCATGGTCACCGTATTGTTATTGGCATCCGTGACACTGGTCTGGTTGCCGGCCGCATCATAGGTGTAAGTAGTGCTGTGGTTATCCGCATCGGTCACCTGCGCCAGCAGTCCCCGCGCATCCTTGATGGTGGTCTTCTGCTGATACAGACTGTTTTGCGCCGTGGTCGTCAAACCGCTGTAGGTATAATCCATCCAGCTGCCGTCGGGGGCCGTGGTATGGGTCTTGCGCCCCAACACATCATAGTCAACAGTCACCCAGTAGGCCGGGGCGCCCACGTCGATCGTGGCCCCTTTATAATTCTTGGAAACACGTTTAACCCGGCCGAAATGATCATATTCGCTATCCTGTCCAATCCATTGATCATCAAAACTCTGGGTCTTGCTGCGGCGGACGCGGCCCTTGATGTCGTGACAGGCCACACTGGTGGGCGCACCACTCCCTTCGCTGACCGTCACGAAACTACCTCCCCCCGCAGGACATCCCAGGGCTGCAGAGCCGTCGAGATATTTCCACCGGGTCTCGGTCCCGTCGGGGCGGATCTCCCGTG
>Ga0055481_10000892_pt1 | contig 10299 bp, 9 predicted proteins | sample Muzzi_PWC_D2_FD_57936 | JGI IMG/M metagenome (GOLD analysis project Ga0055481, IMG submission 57936) | Wetland microbial communities from San Francisco Bay, California, USA, that impact long-term carbon sequestration - Muzzi_PWC_D2 | ecosystem: Environmental > Aquatic > Marine > Wetlands ... | reverse complement strand
GCGGAGGCCGAAGTCAAATTATTAGCTAAAGCACGGCAAAAATTACAGCCGCTTCAGGTTCCCTTAATTGCCAGCATCTTTGCCGGAACCGTGGCCGAGTTCGCCGAGGTGGCCCAAATTGTTGCCACCAGCGAGCCGGATTTGCTTGAGTTGAATATTTCCTGTCCCAATGTTCATGACGACTTTGGCACCCCCTTTGCCGCCACCGCCGAGAGTGCCGCCGCCGTCACCGAATCTGTCAGGCAGGCTGTTACCTGCCCCGTAGCGGTCAAATTAGCCCCTAATGTACCAAATATTGCTCGAATCGCCGCTGCAGTTGTAGAAGCCGGGGCCGATGTAATTACGGCTATCAACGCGATGCCCGGCATTGTGATTGACCCGGTCTCTGGAAAGCCTGTCCTCCATAACAAAGAGGGCGGGGTATCCGGCCCCGCCTTGAAACCCATCGCCCTCCGTTGTGTTTACGAAATTGCTAAAGTTGTCTCAGTTCCGATTATAGGCATTGGCGGGGTTTCTAATGGACAAGACGCCGCCGAAATGTTGATGGTTGGAGCCAGCGCTGTTGGTGTCGGCTCGGCTATTTATTATCGAGGGGTATCAGCCTTTCGTCAGATTGGGCAAGAGTTGATAGCTTTTATGGACCAGAATGATATTTCGTCTATAGAAGCATTACAGGGTAAAAGCCATAGATAATTTAAAGAATGGAAAAATGAGAGAATACCAAAAGATAGACTCGGCGTGCGTGCCTTACGCCTTGGAAATCGTAGAGATTAGGGTTGAGAACACCAGGACCAAGACCTTTGTTTTGAACGGTTCTCTAAAAGCAGAGCCAGGACAATTTGTCATGGTCTGGCTTCCCGACCATGAGGACAAGCCCTTCAGTTTAGCCGATGCAAACCCGGTTAGCTTGACTATTGCTGCCGTAGGTTCTTTTACCAGGCTACTGCATCAATTGCAAGTGGGAGATTCTATTTGGGTGCGTGGTCCCTTCGGAAACAGCTTCCAACTGCCCATTAAAACGACCCCGGCCACGCATCTTTTACTCATTGGGGGGGGATATGGTGTGGCCCCGATGCTGTATTTGACAAAGCGGGCACTGGCAATCGGTCATCAGGTCTCTATGATAATTGGCGCTCGCACCCAGACAGACCTGCTTTTGGTTGAAGCTTTTAAATCGCTCAATATCCCGATATGGCTGACAACCGAGGATGGCTCAGTAGGCCAGCAAGGGCTGGTGACTGATGCGATTTCAAATGTTATGACCGATTCTCAAGTCAAACCCAAAGAAATTTTCGCTTGCGGACCTACCGGAATGTTAGAAGCTATCGCAGACCGGGGTAAATTCGAAAATATTAATATCCAGTTAGCCTGGGAAGCTCATATGCGCTGCGGATTGGGTTTATGTGGCAGTTGCGAATTGGGTCAAGGCTGGCTTACTTGTTTAGATGGCCCTGTTTTTTCATTTGACCCTGTCACAACATCTCCTGCTTAACGATGGTTACGAGAAATTTACATTTTGAGGGATTAAATCTATCCACCTGGTAGATATTTTTGGTTCGGCTAGAGCGTCATCCCCAGCCACAGTCGTTCCCCATCGGGCTGAATTCATATAAAAATAATATTAGAGGAACTCATGACAATCAAACGACTAGTCGTAGGGATATCGGGCGCAACCGGCGCAATTTATGGCATCCGATTACTTGAAATATTAAAGATGGTCCCGGAGATTGAGGCCCATCTTGTTATCAGTAATGCTGCCGGGCAAACGATTGCCCAGGAAACCGATTACACGGTCAAAGAGGTTGAGCGCCTGGCTGCTGTAACCTACCGCTTTCACGATATTGGAGCCGCTATATCATCCGGTTCGTTCAAGACCATCGGCATGGTGATTGTTCCTTGCTCAATGAAAACGCTCTCCGGCGTGGCCTTATCTTTTAGCGACAATTTGCTACTGCGGGCTGCCGATGTTGTCCTCAAAGACCGTCGCCGGTTGGTGTTGGTTCCCCGCGAAACCCCACTTCATTTAGGCCATCTCAAGCTTATGGTACAGGTCGCAGAAATGGGAGGAATCATCATGCCCCCCCTGCCAGCCTTCTACCATCGCCCAAAAACCCTGGATGATATTGTTAATCAAACGGTCAATCGCCTGCTAGACCTCTTCGAGATTGACCCGGGCCAAGACCTGTTCACCCGTTGGCAGGGAATGACCCATGCCTCCGGCAAAAAACTATCAAAAAAGAGTACTGACAAGAAATGATTGTCTGAAAAACCTCAGATAAATTATTCTATCCTCAGTCACGTACCTTCAGAATAATCTTACCGATGTTCTTGTTCTCGGCCATGTGTTGGTGAGCCTCATTGGCCTGCTCAATTGGATAAACCGAGTCGATAATGGGCTGGATAGTCCCATCGAGCAACATTGGCCAAAATTGCTCCATAAATCGCTCTTTAATTTCCGCCTTCTCGGCCACCGACCGAGGCCGCAACAAAGAACCAATCAGCCGTAGACGATTTCTCATCAAAGCCCCCAGGTGAATTTCCGTTTTGGCCCCACTCAGCATTGAGATAAATACCAACCTCCCCCGCAACTTGAGCAACTGAAGATTGCGCTCCAGGTACGCGGCCCCGACCATATCCATAATGACATCCACACCTGCGCCGTGAGTATAAGCCAGAATACGCTCGGCAAAATCCTCGGTCTTGTAATTGATGGCTAAGTCAGCCCCCAATTCCGCACAGCGAGCTGTCTTCTCATCGATTCCAGCGGTGACAATAACTTGACAGCCTGCCTGATGAGCCAATTGAATACCAGCGGTACCCACTCCGCTGGCCCCGCCGTGGATCAACACCGTTTCCCCTTTTTGCAGGGCCGCTTCCATAAATAGATTAACATAGGCAGTATAAAACACTTCGGGAATGGCCGCCGCTTGCTCGTAACTCCAATCATCGGGGATGGGCATCAGCATTTGGTAAGGTACGTTAACCTGTTCGGCATAGCCACCGCCTGTTAGCAAGGCGCAGACCCGGTCGCCCACCTTCCAACCCGTGACAGCATCCCCCACTACGGCAACCTTACCGGCCACCTCTAAGCCGATGATGTCAGAAGCGCCGGGGGGTGGCGCGTAGTTTCCGGCCCGCTGCATCAAGTCGGCCCGGTTGAGGGCCGTGGCGTGGATATCGACCAGTACTTCATCGGCGGCATAATCAGGCGGGGATACCTCTTGCCAGGCTAGAGGCCGCCCTTCCTCTTCAGTTTGAACAACGATTGCTTTCATAAATTCCTCGCTAAAAAGATTGATAACCCAAGTATAGTACAATGTATAAAAATTGACGCAAATTAAACGATGCCATATAGTAAAGTTTGAGCCTAATCGCCTACCACCAAAAATGAGGATGAGGAGTGTCAAAGTGCACTTTGACACTCCTAGAAACTATTTATACAAGGAGATACCAATGAGCCAGGCCGTTTTTATTGGCGATGAATCGTTATGGGCCGGAGGCCATCCTCCCGGTCACCCGCTGCGACCGGAGCGATTGCGCGATACCTGGGATATGTTGCACGCCTACCACGCTTTCGACGCACCGCATACCCGTATTGTCTCTCCTCGCTCCCCCAGCTACGATGAGCTAGCCACCTTCCATACCCGTGAGTATATCGATATTGTGCGCCGTCTTAGTCAAGGGGAATCAGGGCTTAATATCGGTCGCTACAACTTTGGGCCGGGCGACAATCCGGTATTTGAGGGAATGTATGAGAGTGAAGGTCTCAAAGTCGGCGCGGCCCTGGTTGGAGCGGAGTTGCTTCTTAACGATGAGGCAAAGGTAGTCTTCAGCTTTGCCGGGGGCTTGCATCACGCCGGACATGATTTTGCTTCGGGTTTTTGCGTTTTTGGCGATGGCGCTGTCGCTATCCACCGTATGTTGGAGGCGGGTTGGCGGGTGGCCTATATCGACATCGACGCCCACCACGGCGATGGGGTGCAAGCCGCTTTTTATGATGATCCCCGGGTCTTGACTATCTCTTTCCACGAATCGGGCCGCTATCTCTTCCCCGGCACCGGCTTTACCCACGAACTCGGCGAGGGAGATGGACAGGGCTTCAGTGTTAATATCCCCCTTTTTCCCTACACCGACGACGAGATATTCGTTTGGGCTTTCGACCAGATTGTCCCGCCGTTGCTTGAACGTTTTTCGCCTGATGTCGTCGTGGCCCAACTCGGCGTCGATACCCACTGGCGTGATCCTCTGACTCATCTGGCCCTGACCACCTACGGCTTTGAAGCCCTTTTCAAGCGTATCCACCGACTTTCTCCCCGTTGGCTGGCGGTTGGCGGTGGCGGCTATGACCGAACTGTCGTGCCCAGAGCCTGGACCCTGGCCTGGGCCGTCATGAGCGACCAAACCTTCTCTAACGACCTGCCGGAAGCCATTGCCACAGATTACGACCCACCCCTCTTACACGACGAAACCACCATCCGGCTCTCGTCCGAACAACGCCAGCAAGCCCGCGCCGCCGCCGAAGCCGTGGTAGCGGAGTTAGAAAAGTCACTGCAATTAAAGGCAGCATAACACATCAGAACCATAGATTCCAGCTATGTACATATTGGATCACGAATATCACGAATGAACGAATGGCACGAATTTTTCTAACTTTTCATAAAATCATTCGGGACATTCGTCTATTCGTGTCATTGGTGATAGAAATTCCAGTTGTTTACATCAAATATCCAGCATCTATATCCCTGAACCCACACTTCACAATTAATCGTAAATCCAAAATCTAAAATCCAAAATCGACACTAACCTAACTTTAGATAGGGGACATTTGCTAAGTTTAAGGGTATACTATAGGTGATGGATGGTCTGTAGCTATCATTTATTTGTGACGAAGGGGTCATATGAAAGGGTTTGATAAATTTTCTATAGGTATTGTCATTGGAACGGTGTTGCTAATTGTGTTTATTATTGTGGCAGCCTTATTACATCCCGAGCCAAAAAGTAATCAAACTGAAGAACCTAACATTTTCGACGGTGAGCGCATTCCAACAACCGAAATTATTGTAGCCTTGCGGCCTATCGCCCCAGGCTCGGAATTTGTCCAAAGTTCTGTGGGTCGCCGAGCTTGGCCGGCCAATAATGTTCCACCTGATGTTATTGCCGATGAATCCGAGTTGTTTGGCAAAGTAGCCAATAGAGAAATTATACAGGGTCAGCCTATTATTCGGGATATGCTAACAGATAAATCCAACCTGGGTAATGCCCCATACCTGTACGCCTCATGCGATGTCGAGGGTGACACAATGCTGGTCTATTCATTTTCTGCTGAGGCAGGAGCAAAAGAACCCAATATCGTGTTAGGCTCCAGCGGTGTCGTTAGATTAGAGGATATTGAGGGGATAAATCAGGCGAAGATATCCTGTAGTAGAAATGGGTTCGGCCAAGTGACGGTGAATTTTGTTGACCCAAACGCCACAACCAAGGATATGATACTCTATTCATGTACTTTGCCCCTCGAATGCCAGGATGGAGCCGTCACAATCACAACCTACTCACCAACAGAGACAAAATAACAACGTATTTATATAAAAATGTGTAGGGGACAGGTCTGAGACCTGTCTCCCACAAAAGCTATTTTCACAGGAGTAAGCCGTATGAAAGGCACTGACAAGTTTTTAATCGGTATTGTTATCGGGGTCGTTATTTTGATTGGCGCGGCCTTTGCCGTGGCCTTCATGCGCCCCGAGCCAACTTTCCAGCCGGAAGACACCCCCGCAGGCGTGGCCCACAACTACCTGCTGGCCTTACAAAAAAAGGAGTATGAGCGAGCCTATGGGTATCTCTCGCCCACGCTTGATGGTTACCCGGACTCGGTTGAAACATTCATCGACAATATTGACGACTATGGCTGGCAGATCCGCGATTTACAGGAAGGGTCAATCATGCTGGCGGTTGAGACAACCGATATCACCGGTGAGCGGGCTGAAGTTGTGGTGCAGGAAAATCATTTCCGCCAGGGGGGGCTGTTCGATAGCAGCCAATATGACCGCACGTTCGATATGAGGCTCAGCTTTGATTCGGACCAGAATACCTGGAAGATTATCGACTCCGATTCATATTGGGTTAGCTGCTGGGAAAATGAGGAATTCTGTCGTTAAGAGGTTAGTTTAATAGGAGATAGTTATCATGATTACGGTTCGTCGTTGGTATATTTTTTTAGTGAGCGCCATAAGTTTGCAGGCGGTGACCTGGGCTATCATCGCCCTGCTGAGAAACTTACTGACGCAGGGTTTCAGCGCCCCGGTAGAAGCAACTGCTTTTCAAATTGCTGTTGTTGTTATTGGCTTGCCCGTTTTTCTGGTGCATTGGCTGTGGGCACAGAATTTGGCCCGACAAACCGTCGATGAGCGCCAATCTGCCGTGCGCCGCTTGTATCTCTACGGCATGCTGGCCGGCTTTTTGGGGCCATTCGCCGCCAATACCTATACCCTGGTCGTGACCTTGCTGCGCCTGCTTGTGAATGATCCTAATCCAGGCCGAGGCTTCTTTACTTTTCTTTCGCCCGGCGACATGATAATTCACGCCCTGCTTGCCTTGGTCGTTTTGGGATTGCTGTGGTTTTATCACCACTGGATTCTCGCTCAAGATACGCAAAATGTGCCGCAGACAGGCAACCCCGCTCTCGTGCGTCGCCTGTACATTCTTGTTTTTAGCGCGGTTGGTGTCACTATGACCAGTATGGCCCTGGTTGAGTTGTTACGCTGGCTTATGTATCAGTTTGGCGAGGCAGCGATTGGCGGCTCGACCACCACAATTCTCACCGCTGCCACGGCTCGTTTGGCGGTGGGCATCCCTCTCTGGCTGATTTTCTGGCGTTGGGCGCAGCGATTGTTCACCGGGCCAAGCGCAGAGGAACGGTCCTCGGTGTTACGCAAGGTATACCTGTATCTTATCGTCCTGATTACGGTGTTGGGCTTTGTTTCTTTGGCGACCACCATCCTGGCCGGTTTTCTGCGCCGCCTGCTCGACCTACCCTCATCGGGCGACATTCGTGACCCTTTATCGATTATGCTGGTCATGGCCGTTATGTGGGTTTACCATGCCATCGTCCTGCGAGACGACGCGGCCTTGGCCGGTCATGCCCCTCGCCAAGCCGGGGTACGGCGAATATACCTCTATCTGGTGGCCGCTATTGGGTTAGCTGCCTTGCTGGTTGGAGTCAGTGGCGATATCAGCGTCCTCATTCGGGCATTAGCCGGAACGCCATTTGGCTCGGCTTTGCGGGAACAAGTCGCCTGGTTCAGCGCTGCCATCATTGCCGGATTGCCGGTCTGGCTGCTACCCTTTCGCAAGGCAGAACTCATCGCAGAAGCCGCCGGGGCTGAGGGCGACGCAGAGCGTCGTTCGATAGTGCGCAAAATCTACCTCTATTTTTATCTGTTTGTCGCCACCATGACGGTTTTGGGGGGCGCGGTTTTCATTGTATTCCAGCTGTTAAATCTGGTTTTGGGAGGGCGCACTTCAACTGACTTGTTCAGCGATTTGGGCCATGCTATTGCTTTCAGCCTGATTGCGGTGGGCGTGTTGATTTATCACGGGCTGGCTCTGCGTGGTGATGGCAAGCTCAACGAGCAAGAGCAAGCTGCTCGGCTGGCCGACTGGCGCATTGCTGTGGTGGATGCGGGGGAGGGCAAGTTTGGCCGGACCACGCTTGACCAACTGCGCCAGGAAATACCGGGCCTCACACTCGACCCGATTGGCTTGACCGAACAAGCCGCCGATGCAATGGGCATGCAGATACCCCAAAACGCCATCGCGATGCATTTGGCTGAAGCCAAGTTGATTATCGGGCCGTGGGACATCGCGGTTGTGAATGGCGCGGAAGGCGCGGTCACTGCCGAAATTGCCAAGGCCGTGATAAGTAGCTCGGCCCGCAAATTGTTGGCTCCCATTCGTGGTAATGGTTGGGAGTGGGTCGGGGTGGAACGCAGGGACACCGAGGCTCTGGTCCAGCAGACCATCCACGCGGTCAAACAGCTAGCCGCCGGAGAAGAGGTCGAACCGGCCCACCCGCTCGGCTGGGGCGCAATTATTGGCATCGTTATCGGGGCACTGATTTTGCTATGGTTGTTAGCCATCCCTGTAATCTTTTTATTCTCTAACTTTTGATTTTAACCGTAAATCTACAAAGTCCTGGCGTACTTTGCCAGGGAAATCGAAAATCCAAAATCGCCATAACCTAACTTTCGATAGGCGACAACCTAACCCTCCTGCTGATATACTGGATATATAAACAAAGCAATATCGCGGGAGGTAAGCAATGGTTACAGCTAAAAACCCAGACACCTGCGCTCTGTGTGGTTACTATATGACAAATGATGAAAAATACCCCGGTCAACGCTGTGTTGATCCCTCGCACTGGCAGGCAGCCGGACAACTTGCCCCGCGTGACTTCTACACGATGGCCCGCCTCATGGCCGGAGCCGGGGTTGAACTTACCCAACGTCCTATCAAGCAGGTTGTATTGGTAGGACAAATATAAACCACCTATGGAGGACAAATCCGTGACAATCGCCCATAATCGAACCAACGGTAAGGTGAAACCGCCAAAAACAAGGTTCGACCTACTCATGCCAACCGTACCAGGCCGCTCAACCATTGACGCTGAAATCTTGGCCCACCGCTGGCAACTACTTGAGACCACCCCTGTTAACCGAGAACAATTGGCCGATCCACAAACGATGGTCCAAATGGAGCAGTACCGAAACAACATCGAAAACTTCATCGGTACGGTCAAAGTGCCGGTTGGGTTGGCCGGGCCGCTCCACGTTAACGGCTCATTTGCCCAAGGTGATTACTACATCCCCCTGGCGACAACCGAAGCGGCTTTAGTCGCTTCATACAATCGGGGAGCGCAACTCATCAGCAAGGCCGGGGGTTGTACCGCTATGCTTCTCAGCGAGGTGGTTAACCGGGCGCCGGGCTTCGCCTTTAACGACCTTCGAGAGTCTGGTCAATTTGTGGCATGGGCTATGTCACAGCTTGACGATTTCAAGCGGCAGGCCGCGACCACAACCCGACACGGTCAACTCATCGATATGAAGGTCACGGTAGAGGGCAACCATGTTTATCTCAACTTTGAGTTTCACACCGGTGATGCCTCCGGTCAGAATATGGTCACGATTGCCACGCAAGCCATCTGCGATTATATTGAGCTTCACAACCCGGTGAAGCCCCAGTACTTTTTCATCGAGGCGAATCTATCGGGCGACAAAAAGGCCAGTTTCCAATCGTTGGGTTCGGTACGGGGCAAAAAGGTTTCCGCCGAGGTCGTTTTGCCCGCTGAGTTGGTTCAACAGGGATTACATACCACCCCGGCCAAGATGGTCGATTATTGGCGTATGTCGGCAATGGGTGGGGTGCTGAGCGGAGCGACTGGCGCTCAGGGTCACTATGCCAACGCTCTAGCCGCGCTTTATATTGCTTGCGGCCAGGACGCGGCCTGCGTAGCCGAGTCAGCGGTTGGTGTCACTCGTTTCGAGTTAACATCACGAGGAGATTTGTATGCCTCGGTCACGCTACCCAATCTAATGGTGGGCACGGTGGGCGGCGGCACCGGCTTGCCCAGCCAGCGAGCCTGTCTCGAAATTATGGGTCTGTCCGGTCCCGGCAAGGCTCGTGCGCTGGCCGAGGTGTGTGCTGGTCTCTGTCTAGCCGGTGAGCTTTCCATCGCTGGGGCGATGTGTTCCGGTGATTTTGTTCGGGCGCATCAACTATTGGCGAGAGGATGACATCCATAAAGTACGGACAACTATTCAGGTATGCCATTCCAAGATACTGAATCGACGGTAATTAGTAATTGGTTATTGGTTATTTGGCCTAATTACCACCTTCGGCTAATCACCAATCACCCGTAAAAAGCAACCATTGTTTGTACACACAGAACAGTTACAAATGCAGATAGAAGAGCATATTTCAACCAATATTTTCGCCCGTTTTTGGACCTACCAGGCGGAACGATTCCCGGTGATAGGACACGGAATATTGATTGCCGCTTTCAGCTTCTCGGCCATTAGCTTCTCGATGTTGCTGCGCGGCCATATCGCGTGGCCGGGCGCAAGCACGATCCTGGTTGGCTTTGCCAGCGCCTTTCTCTTCTTTCTGCAACTTCGTCTGGCTGATGAGTTTAAGGATTTTGAGGAGGACTCTCGTTACCGTCCCTATCGCCCGGTACCACGAGGGCTGGTTTCTCTGCAAGAATTAGGGGTGTTGGGTGGACTGACTGCCGTGATTCAGTTAGGG